>Ga0209274_10000147_pt1 | contig 57716 bp, 53 predicted proteins | sample HubBroMetageREF1_FD_188343 | JGI IMG/M metagenome (GOLD analysis project Ga0209274, IMG submission 188343) | Reference soil microbial communities from the Hubbard Brook experimental Forest, New Hampshire, USA - Hubbard Brook CCASE Soil... | ecosystem: Environmental > Terrestrial > Soil >...
TTACTAATTGGTGGATCGGCAGCAGGAACCCTGTTGGTCGGCCGGGGATTGCTCGTCGCATTGCTCATCCCCACGGTGTGGGTTATGAACGCTGCCTTCGGTCCACCGGAGCACTGGCTCGCGTGGTCGGCGGTCCATTACCTTGTTCTGGCCGGTAGTCTGGCGGCGTATTGGCGGTGGATGAAGCTACCTGTGCGCGTGGAGTCAGCGGCGCCAACAATCCAGGTCGTGTATTCGGACGCGGGGCACGAAGAGTCCGAGGCTGACATGGATGCGGCGGGGAACGTGAAACCCGCGAAGTTCGCCGAGGCGGTGCGTCGGCAAGATGCCTATGTTGCGGCAGCCGTTCGCGGCGTCGGGGACGGGCAATTGAGCCCGGCTGGTTTGGCCCTGGGCTTGGGTTTCTGGTCAGGTACCGCGTGGCGAGCGGTCGTGATTAGCGCGGCAGTAGGTATTCTCTTGGTCGCGGCCGCTCGAGAGCACTATTTTTTGCGGCAGCCTAAGGCGGTGTATTTCGGGCTCTGCATGCTCGCCGCCTTTCTAGCTCTCAGTCGGGTGTCGACCATTGTCCAGTGGTGGAAGCGTTCGAGCGCAGAGCAGGGACTCCTGCTGCTCACGCCCCGATGGCCTTCCCGCGAGATGCTCAAAGGCGTATTCCTTGTGACGATGGCACGGGTACAGGTCGGCTCCGCAGTTGGCTGGATCGCGATTTCGGCTGTTCTGCTAGGGCTCGGGTGGATCGACGTCAACGAAGCGGCCTACGGCGCTCTCTACGTGCTCGCGACCTCACTGGTCGCCTGCAGTTATCTCTGGGTGGCGCTTGGAAGTCGCGAGGTGAAAGAGTGGCAACTCTCCGCAATCGCCACTGCGCTGCTTACGGTGGCGGGAGTAGCCATGTTTCAGTTCGGCTCCTCACTCGGGACGCTGTACCGTGCCGCCGGCGCAGCGGCGTGCCTGCTTCCGCCAATGATCTCGTTTGCGATTTTCCGCTTGCGACCCCTACAGTTCCCGGCAAATCCAAGGTCGCGCAAGACAGAGACTTAACACCGTAGCAAAAACGTAGCGTTCGGTGCGCTTTCGTGCGCTACGGTGCCTATTTCGAGTGAGGGCGGGCCTGCTAAGTGGTTGAAAATTAAGAACCTATAAAATCATCTCTGCGACTTCGAACCAGGTGGTCGGGAGTTCGAATCTCTCCGGGCGCGCGATTTTTACAGAAAATTGTTGCCGCAGCTCGACGTGCCCGAACAATCAGTCGCTGATTCGAACTGCCGACAGACAACAAGACGGGTTCGACGACAGCGCCGCGAGGCGGCGATGGCGATTGCCCTTTAGGGCGACCCCGACCGCAAGCGAGGGGCCGCAGGCCTCGAAGTAATCTTTCCGGGCGCGCCACCATTTGATTCGGCGCCGGTCAAAATCCGCGTGTGCGCCGCACCAATGCCCTCAAGGGATCGGTCCCATATGAAAAGTGACGAGAACACGCGGCGCCGTATATTCACCAACAAATAGCTACTTGACAGAAAAACATCGTTGGTACAGAGTAATGGGACCGGTCACATTTAAGTGGAACAGGTGTGAGGCCAACCGCCCGCACCGCAAGAATCGATAGTTGGGAAGAGGGGGGGAACTTTCATGATTGACACGAATTGTCCTGCAATCCGCAGAGAGTCGTCCAAGCCACGGCGCGCGCCTCGCGAGTTGCCGATGCTCATTGCGCCGGTGGCTCTCGTGGCGTTGGCGAGTCTGGTCGGCACGCAGCCGTCGCATGCACAATCCGCGACGGTGAATTCGGCCACCGACACGAGCGCCCCGGCCCTCGAGGAAATCACCGTCACCGCGCGGTACAAGTCGGAAAATTTGCAGCAGGCCCCGATTGCGATCTCAGTGGTCACCGCCGCGGACATACAGGCGCGTGGATACGTCGACGTGGCTGACGTCGCGAACTCGGCTCCGAACGTCGAAATGCAGCAAAACAACGGAGTGTTCGGCCGCGCCACGACGGCGTACATCCGCGGGGTCGGTCAATTCGACTTCAATTATGCTCTGGAGCCCGGCGTCGCCTTCTATTTGGACGGCGTGTACCTGGGGACCCTGATCAGCAACAACATCGCTCTCATGGATGTCGACAACGTTCAAGTGCTGCGCGGTCCGCAGGGCACCTTGTCCGGAAAGAACTCGGAAGGCGGCACGATTTCCGTTGCTACCGTAAAGCCCAAGGGCGACGGGACCGGATATCTGGAAGCCGGTATCGGCGACTTCAGCCGCCTTACATTCAAGGGCGCTTTCGACACGTCGCTGATCGACGATCAACTATTCCTTCGAGTCTCGGCTGCTTCGGACCGTTATGACGGATACGAGAGGCGAATTGATTATGTCTGCGCCCATCCGGCGGAGTCGGGCACCTTGCAGCCCGTCGCGGTAGCCCCCAATTGTCAGGTCGGCACCTTGGGTGGCGACAGCTTTCAAACCGTGCGCGCCGCGCTGCGGTGGCTCCCCGCCTCAAACTTGGAAATCAATCTGTCGGCCGATCGCTCCCAAGACAATGGCGACGCGACGCCGAGCACGCAGTTGGCGCTCTTTGCCCCGATTGCGACCGGCGCCCTGGGAAGTTACGGGTTAAACCCCAATGCGTTCATTGGGTCGAACAACCCCTATTCAACTTATGCGGGATTTCACGATGTAGGTACGGGCCGCTTCATTCCTGCCGTCGATAACAGCCAATCCTGGGGGACGGCGGGAACAATTGATTGGGACGCCGCTGACGGTATCCATGTCAAATCCATCACCGGCTACCGTTGGTATGGCATGAACTGGGGCGGGCAGCAGGGCGGGGCGCCCGTGCTTCTCGCGGGTACCTACAACATCGTCGAACACAACCAGACCAGCGAGGAATTGCAGATCAGCGGACACGCATTCGACAACGCCCTGGACTGGACTGGTGGTGGGTACTATTACCACGGGTCGAGTACCAATGGTGGCTTCGTCGATGTGGCCTTCGCGGGCTTTGGGTTCTCGCAAAACAATAGTGCCGAGGTCACCGATAAGTCGGCATTTCTTCACGCCGATTACAAGGTAGGGAATTTCGGCTTCGAAGCGGGGGTTCGTTATACGAAGGAGGACAAGACAGTCAACATCGATGAGTTGGTTCTGCCGGTGAGCGATGGAATCCCGTTCGTTCCGTTGAACTCCACAACCGAGAATCTGTCGCGTTCCGATCCCAAGATCGGTGTGCGGTATCAGTTTACGCCGGACGTGATGGCCTACCTGCAATACTCGACGGGCTTCAAGGCCGGTGGCGCGAATCCCAGGCCCACGAGTCCCGCGACGACCGGCATCCCGTTTGGACCTGAAATCGTCAAAGCCTACGAAGCCGGGTTAAAAACCGAATGGCTCGATCACACGCTGAGAAGCAATACGGCGCTGTTTGTCAGTAACTATGATGATTTTCAGGCTACGGGCACCGTGCCCGGCGCGAACTTCATTCTGATCGTCGAGACGAACATAGGTAAGGCGCGCATCTACGGCGCCGAAGAGGAAATTCAATACGAGCCTGTCCGTGATCTGAAGTTCGACCTCAATGGCGGATGGCTGCATTGGGAGACGTTGAATCTTGGCGATTCGGCCAATTGCAACTGCGGCGGTCCGACGTTGACCTCAAAGCCCCAGGGTGTTCCTGAATATACAATCAACGCTGGCGCGCAATACACATTTGGGATGGGCGCGGCCGGCAAACTAACGCCTCGATTGGACTACAACTACAAGGCAATGGTGTGGAATGACGCACCCAATACACCCGGGAACTCCACCCCCGGAGTTGGTCTCCTCGATGCTCATTTGACTTGGACGCCCGCCTCACACGACGACTGGTCGGTCATCGGTACCTTGACGAACGCGACCAACAAGTTTTATTACACGAACACGCTGCTGCAGCCTTGGTCGCTCGACGGCGTCCCTTCACCTCCTCGAATGTGGTCCGTCCACGTCCGGAAAAAGTTTTGACGGAGCAGCCGCGTGCAGCCTGAAATTAATCCGACTCGCTGCAGTTGCCTGGTCATCCACTCGCCCCGTGACTTACGGGTCGAGGAGATGGATGCAGGCGAGATTGGTCCTGGTCAGGTAACCGTGCGCGTCGCGATGGGCGGAATCTGCGGCTCCGATCTGCATTACTTCCACAGCGGCGGATTCGGTGCCGTGCGTATCAAGCGACCGATGATTTTGGGCCATGAGGTGGCGGGCACCGTGGAGTCGGTGGCTCGGGACGTGACCCGCGTGAAAGTGGGCGATCGGGTGGCCGTCAATCCCAGTCGGCCTTGCGGCGAGTGCGGTTATTGCTTGGAGGGTCTACCGAATCAGTGCCTCGATATGCGTTTCTATGGCAGCGCGATGCGTGATCCGCACGTGGAGGGCGCGTTCAGGGACCTGCTCGTTTGCGATGCGGTGCAGTGCATGATGATTGCCGCGCATGTGCCGCTGGATATCGCATCGCTAGCCGAGCCTTTCTCGGTCGGCTTGCACGGCGTGTCCCGCGCCGGGTCGCTATTGAACAAGCGCGTGCTGGTCTCGGGCTGCGGGCCCATCGGCGCGCTTACCATCGCAGCGGCCTTCGTCCATGGCGCCGCCGAAATCGTCGCAGTGGACGTGACCGACGAGACGCTGGCCATAGCCCATGAAATGGGTGCAACCAAGACCATCAACGTTGCCACCCATGGCGACTGGATACATCGCTACACCGCGAATAAGGGCACGTTCGATGTGATGTTCGAGTGCTCCGGCAATCAACAAGCTCTGCGCTCCGGTCTGGAGGTGATGCGCCCGCGCGGCATCGTCGTTCAGTTAGGGCTTGGCGGGGACGTCACGATTCCGCAAAACACCGTGGTCGGAAAGGAACTGTCGATTTGCGGATCTTTTCGCTTTCACGCGGAATTCGCCTTGGCCGTCAAGCTCATCAATGAAGGTCGAGTGAATCTTAGGCCGATGATCACGCGCTCCTTCCCGTTGGCGCAGGCGCGCGAGGCTTTTGAGCTTGCGAGCGACCGGAAGCGTGCCATGAAAGTGTTGATTGACTTCGCCAAGCCTAATTAGCGCAGGGCGGGGCGCTCTGGCGCGAAAAATGGTACCGTTGGATCAACCCGAGGACAGCCATTGTGCCCAATGTGCCCCCTAATTCGTAGCATATGGTTCAGCGCGTAACTGGACCTCCCGTGACCCATCCGTCTGCAGACTCGGATGCAATTCAGCCGTTGGAATTGCAAGTGCGAGCCATCAGCCCGCGATTCTCGCGCTACGTCCTGCACAATGCTTCGCTCCGTCGCCTGGTCACCGGCTGCAGTTGGACCGAAGGGCCGGTATGGTTTGGCGATGCGGGCTGCCTGCTCTTCAGCGATATTCCGAATGATCGCATCCTTCGATGGGGCGAGGCCGAGGGAGTCAGCGTCTATCGGGTTCCCTCGCAATTTGCCAACGGCGGTACTCGTGATCGCGAGGGACGCCTGCTCTCCTGTTTGCACGGGGCCCGAGCGATCGCCCGGACGGAATATGACGGCTCCGTGACCGTACTAGCGGACCGGTATCAGGGGAAAAGGCTGAACTCGCCGAATGACATCGTCGTGAAATCCGACGGCACGATCTGGTTCACCGACCCGCACTACGGGATCATGACCGACTACGAGGGTTGTCGCGCCGAACAGGAATTGCCCTGCCACGTATATCGCCTCGATCCGGAGTCGGGGTCACTCAGTGTCGTCGCCGATGACTTCAAGGGGCCCAATGGCCTTGCGTTTTCACCGGATGAATCAAGGCTGTATGTGGCGGATACCGGAGAAATGTTCGATGAGCATGCGGTTCGGCATATTCGGGTCTTCGACTTGAACACCGCAGGCGATCGATTGACCAATGGGCGAGTATTCCATGCCATCAGTCCGGGCGCCGCCGATGGCTTTCGTTGCGACGAGGACGGCAATGTCTGGAGCAGCGCCGCCGATGGCGTCCATTGCATTGCCCCCCACGGCGAACTGCTGGGAAAGATCCTCGTGCCCGAGCGCGTGGCTAATGTCGCGTTCGGCGGGCGCACGCGCAACAGGCTGTTCATCTGCGCCACAACATCCTTGTATGCGGTCCATTTGAATCGACGCGGAGCGCAGCGGCCATGATCAAGGCCCGGGCCGATAAGAAAAAGCCAACCGTTGGGAAGGCGGCGAGAAAACCGCTGAACACGCCAGGGCGCCGTTCGCGTCTTGGGCAGGGCAAGGCCACTATTCGCGACGTATCGAGACTTGCTCGCGTCTCCCGAATGACCGTATCGCGCTTCTTCAGCAATCCTGAATTGCTGCTTCCGGCAACGCGAGACCAGGTAGCTCAGGCCGTAAAAACACTCTCCTATGTTCCCAACCGCGCCGCCGGCAGCCTTTCCTCGCGCCGTTCGGGCTTCATCGCGCTGATCTTGCCGACGCTGACGAATAGCAACTTCGCGGCCGTGGCGCATGGGTTGACGGACGCCGTTCGCCCGGCAAGCTATCAGCTCCTGATCGGCTACACGGACTACGAAATTGGCGAGGAGGAGCGGCAGATCGAGTTGATGCTGGCTCGCCGGCCGGAAGCGATCGTAATCACCGGTGAACACCACTCGCGTCATTGCACGGGTCTTCTGACCAACTGCGGTGTACCTGTCGTGGAACTCGCGGATCTTCCGCAACGGCCGATCGACATTGCGGTAGGATTCTCCAACCGCGAGGTAGGCCGCATTGCGGCGGCGCATCTGCTATCGCTGGGTTACCGAATCATCGGTGCGATCGGACCGGGGCGCTCGGACGACAGCATCGATTTTCGTGGCGAAGATCGATTGTACGGTTTCGAGGAATCACTCCGGTCGGCGGGCGTGCGCACGGATCTAGTGCTTCGTCATGGCGATCCACCTTTTTCCTATGAACGAGGCGCGGAGGGCTTGGCGATGCTGCTCGATCGCGAACCGGCGATTGATGCGATTTTCGCCGTCTCCGATCTTGCGGCGGTGGGAGCCATGATGGAGTGCAGACGCCGCGGCATCGACATACCCGGTCGCTTGGCGATTATCGGGTTCGGCGACTTTGACATTGCCGCTCAGATGGTGCCGCCCCTGACGACGATTTCCGTCGACTTCGACAACCTCGGCCGGCAGACGGGATCCTTATTGCTTGGCGTACTGCGCGGAGAGGGAAGGCCCCCGGCGCGTCGGGTCACTGACGTCGGCATGCGTCTGATCCAGAGGGGCACCACAGAAAAAGGGATGAGGTGAGCGGCGTATCGCTGCCGCTTTCGCCGACGGCGATCATCGTGATGGGGGTCAGCGGCAGCGGCAAGTCGACTGTTGGAAGGCAGCTTGCGTCACGGATCTCGGCGCCGTTCATCGAGGGCGATGAGTTTCATCCACCGAGCAACGTTGCGAAGATGCGCGCCGGTATTCCACTCGAGGACGAGGACCGGTGGCCTTGGCTGGACGGAATCGCACTGGCAATCACGGCTGCATGCGCGGAAAATCAGCGCGTCGTGGGTGCATGCTCCGCGCTCAAGCGGGTATATCGCGACCGCTTGCGCGAACGCATTCCCGTTCGCGTGTTGTTCATCTGCCTAGAGGCAGACAACGAGGTCATGAGCGCTCGCATGAGTTCACGCCCGGGGCACTTCATGCCGCCTGCGCTTCTGTCCAGCCAGCTTGCTACCCTGGAGCGGCCGGACGCCTCCGAGTTCGCGCTTTGCGTCGATTCAACGCTGTCGTTCGACGAGCTGCTCGGACGGGTTGCTCGGCGTCTAGGCGATGGCGCCGGGCAATGACTTGCCGGCGAAGTGTGCATCCAGATTCGCCAGCACTGCGTGCGCCATCGCCTCGCGCGTCTCGACCGTCGCGCTGGCAATGTGCGGTGTGACGACGACGTTGGGTGTATTGCGCAATGCCTCCGGGACGCGCGGTTCATCGGCGAAAACATCGAGCGCCGCCCCTGCGATGCGATTCTCTGCGAGTGCCTTGATCAGTTCGGGCTCGTCCACGAGTGTGCCGCGTGCGACGTTGATCAGGTAGCCCTGCGGACCTAACGCATCGAGCAGCGGGCGGCCTACCATGCGCTGAGTAGACGCATTGGCAGTCGTGGCGAGTACGAGTACATCGCTTTGCCGGGCGAGCTCGATGGCGGAGGGCACATATATGTAGTTCGCCGGCTGTTGATTAACATCGCAGTAGGCGACGGGCCCGAAGGCGCTCAAGCGATGGGCAATCGCTCGGCCGATATTGCCGAGCCCGACGATGCCGAAACGCCGACCGGTCACCTTGTGGGCAAGGGGACGCTCGCCGGATGTCCACTGTCCCCCGCGCAAAAAACGGTCAGAGGCGGGGATGCCGCGCAACAAGGAGATGATCAACCCGACAGCGAGGTCGGCGACATCATCGGTCAGAACGCCGGGCGTAGTTGTGACGCGAATGTCCCTGCGCTTGGACTCCACCAAGTCGACCTTGTCGAACCCGACACCATTGATTGCGACGATGCCGAGCGAAGGTAGTCGCGCCATCAGAGAAGGCGAGATACCCAGGTGCCCGCCGGTCACGACGGCGCGGATGCGGCCGGCGTGCTCGCGCAGTATGTGTTCCTGTTCGGACTCCTGGAGGGCATACCATCGATGTACTCGAAACCGGGCCTGCAGTTCGTCATTCAAAAATTCGGAGAATGAGCACATTTGTAGAACATCGATCTGCGGCATCAGAGTTCCTTCGAGGACTAGAGGACAGCCAGCACGCCGCCGTCGACGTAGATGGTCTGGCCGTTGATGAAGTCGGAGGCGTCGGCGGCCAGGAAGATTGCGGCACCCTGCAGTTCTTCTATCTTGCCCCAGCGGCCGGCGGGTGTGCGTTTGCGCAGCCACGCATCAAACACCGGATCTTCGATGAGGGCTTTGTTCAACGGGGTTTCGAAGTAGCCTGGCCCGATCGCGTTGACTTGGATGCCATACGGCGCCCAATCCGCGCACATCCCTTTGGTGAGGTTCTTCACGGCGCCTTTGGATGCCGTATAAGGCGCGATCCCTGGGCGGGCGGCTTCGCTCTGCAGGCTTGCAATGTTGATGATCTTGCCGTGTCCGCGCGGAATCATCTTGAGTGCAACCGCCTGACTGACCAAAAATACGCTGTCGACGTTCGCCGTGATGACTTCCCGCCAAGTCTCGTAGGAATACCCCTGTAGCGGGCCGCGGCGCTGGATCCCCGCATTGTTCACCAATATGTCGATGGGCCCGTGGTTGTCTTCGATGGCCGAAATTGCCGACTTCACGGCGAGCGGATCGGTGACGTCGAAAGGCATCCCGACGGCCCTTCGGCCCCTTGCATTCAACTGTGCGACAGCAGCCGCGACTTTGTCCGGATCTCGTCCATTGATGACGACGATCGCCCCCGCTGCAGCCAAACCTTCGGCCAACGAAAGGCCAATCCCTTGACTGGAACCGGTGATGAGGGCGTGACGACCGCTCAAATCAAACATATCCACGTTGGCTCCTTAACGGACTTGCAACTCCTGCACCATCCAATCGGCCGTCGTCGTCGTTTCAAATGCGAGCGGGCAGGGGGGCACGGGTTCCTGGACCCAGTCGGGTGTATACGGGTTGTGGTAGGTCGTGGGCTCGAGGTCGGGCGAATCAGGAAGCCTGCCCGTGTGTGCCATCGACAAGTCATCGACCCAAGCTTTCTCGTAGCTGCACTTGATGATCCTGAACCAGTGCAGGTGCAGGATCTTCCAATCGTTGGCGCACTTGATGAAGTCGACTGCATACGAACCAAACGACCAAAGCGGCACCGGCTTGCCCCCGCCCGGCGGTACGACGGCCTCGATACCGGGCGAGCGCCACACACCTCGCGCTGACAGCCCGTCGGTAGACACTTCGATCATCGGAGTCGCCAAGTAGTGGATGAGCATGTTGCCTTTCAGGCTCATGGCGAACTGGGCAGAAAACAGCTTCCGTAACGCAGCTTCGCCGACGTACACGCCTCGGTCACCGATCTCGACCGAAACGTCAGGTCGATCGAGCGCGTAGAAGTCGAGCGCGCGGTGCATGTACTTTGGGGAGAAGTTGACGGTGTAGGCCCCCATGAGATTTTGCACGGCGCGGGCCGCCTCTTGGCGAGCAACCTGATGCTCCAATTCTGCGAGGCGTTCGAGGAGGGCGGATTGTTCGGACATTGCGTTCACCTACAGGTCAGATAGCGGGGGCTCATTCCGCGGCCGTCAGGCCGCCGTCCACCGGGAGCAGGACCCCGTTGACGTAGCTTGCAGCCGGGGAGAGAAGGAATAGAATCGCGCCCGCGAGTTCCTCAGGACGACCGGGTCGCTTCATCGGATTGCGGGCCAAATGGGTTGCGAAGCGACCCTCGTCGATGAACGCCTGATTGCGGGGTGTTCGGACCGGGCCGCCGGGAGCGATCACGTTTGCGCGGATCTTGGGGGCGAGGGTGACGGCCAGGTAGCGCGTGTATCCGACGATGGCCGACTTGGCGGCGCAGTACCAGGCAGAGCCGCCCGCCACGATGGGCCCGACCACCGAGGCGATGTTGACGATGCTCGAACCGTCGGGTGGATCAGTTGCAAGGAACGCCTCCGTCACCATCTGCACGCTGCCGACGGCTGCCGTCACCGTGTCGGAGAACGCCAGCTGAGTACCGATCGCGGTGGGTCCGGCGTTGTTGACCAAGAGTGTTGGCCGGCCGATCTTCGCTGTTTCGGCCATGGCGCTCTCGATGGCCTCTTTGCTGGTGACATCCGCCTGGATAGGTGAGATAGATAGGCCATGCTCCCCAGCAAGGGCAATCGTGCGCTGCGTACCTTCCGGCTTGAAGTCCCAGGCTGCGACGTGCAGCCCCAGACGTGCAGCTTGGATTGCAGTTGCCTGTCCGATACCGCTACCCGCACCGGTGACGATGATCATCGTGTCTTTTGGGTGAGCCCAAGCCGCCGGGCCAAATTCTGCACTCATTGTGAAGCGCTTCCAGGTCGATGATCGAGGTGATGGGACCGGTATCATAGCATCATGAACGGTTGGCGACAAGATCGAGCGACATTCATGTAAAAAAGACCGTGGATTTCAGTAAAAACTAGAGTATTGTTCGCGTATGAGGATTTATCTAAAAGCCGTCTATCTTCTGATGGGACCGATACCATGCATTTCGAATGAGCGCGCCGACGCGCACTCGGATCGTGGTGCACCGAGAATGGAGCCTTGAGCATCCGCGAGATAGCTCCGTGGGCCGCGTGGCACGGCCGACTGATGGTGGTGGCCTGGATCGTCATCCTGCCGCTCGGCGTGCTGATCGCGCGCTTCTTCAAAGTGACGCCGGGGCAGCGCTGGCCAGAGACACTCGATAACAAGCGCTGGTGGCATTTGCACCTCGCACTTCAGTACTCGGGTATCGCGATCATGACCCTGGCCGCCGTGCTTGCCGCGCGCAATGCCGATCTCGCGCGCTCTGCTTACCCCCTCCATGGGCTGCTCGGCTGGCTGGTGGTGGCGCTTGGCTGGCTGCAGGTCGTGGGGGGATTGCTCCGCGGATCCAAGGGCGGCGCGCCGCCGGGTGCCGGGCAAATAGCCGTGCGGGGTGATCATTACGATATGACGAAACGCCGAGTGATATTCGAGCGTGTCCACAAGGCGAGTGGCTATCTAGCAATAGCTCTCGCCCCGATCGTTGTTGCACTCGGGCTGCATGCGGCGAGTGCGCCGAGCTGGATGGGTTGGCTGATTGCAGCTGCGTGCGTTGGTGGGCTCTCGATATTTGCTTGGCTGCAGTGGAGTGGACGCTGCATCGATACCTACCAGGCCATTTGGGGGCCCTCGCGCAATCATCCCGGCAATAGGCGCCCGCCAATTGGTTGGGGCATCCGCCGGTTCGAGGATCGCGCGCAAATTGAGGGCCGAACTCAGGAGATTGATACATGACGAAGTCCCCGGTAATGAAGGTCGGCGTCGTGACGGGTGCGGGCACGGGCATCGGTCGGGCGGTCAGCGTGGCGCTCGCGGAAATGGGGTTTGCCGTTGTCTTGGCGGGACGCCGTCGAGGACCGATCGAAGAGCTCGCCGAACAGCTGAAGCAGCGTGACCTGCGTGCGCTCGCCGTAGTCACGGATGTTGCCGACGAGCGGTCGACCCGTGATTTGTTCGCGAAAGTGCGCTCGGAGTTCGGCCGTCTCGATTTGCTCTTTAACAATGCTGGAATGAGCGGGCGGACGGCGCCGCTCGAGGAGTTAAGTCCGGCCGAATGGCGTGCAGTGATCGATGTCAATGTCACGGGCGCCTTCCTCTGTACACGGGAAGCGTTCCTGATCATGAAACATCAAACGCCGCGCGGCGGACGGATCATCAACAATGGATCGCTCGCCGCGCACGCGCCGCGGCCTCACTCGGTACCGTATACCGCCAGCAAGCACGCCATCTCCGGGCTGACGAAGGCGACTGCTCTGGACGGGCGTCCGTACGATATTGCCTGCGGGCAGATTGACATCGGAAATGCCGCCACGGCCATTGGCTCGCACGTGGTGCAGGGTGCACTCCAGGCGAATGGGTCAAGGGCCGTTGAGCCGACGCTGGATCTTTCGCACGTCGCCGACGCGGTGCGGTACATGGCGAGCCTGCCGCTCGAGGCGACCGTGCTGTCGCTCACCGTGATGGCCACCGGCATGCCTTTCGTGGGGCGCGGCTGATGACCGAACGCGCCGACCCAGGTCGGCTGGGAGGACGTGCTGCATGAGTTCGCGCGGCTTCAAACTCGCGTCCTACGAGAATCGGTTGCTCTTGACGCTCAGTGTTGCCGAATCGAGCATGTTCATCGACCGGCTCGCGCTGGGAATGCTGGCGCCGTTCGTCGCCAAAGAGCTCGCACTCTCGAACTTCCAGTTGGGGCTCCTTTCCTCGGTTTTCTCGCTGGCCTATGCGGTCTCCGGCTACTACGTAGCCGGTTTCTCGGATCGCAGCGGGCAGCGCCGAAACTTTCTTATTCTTTCGACGCTGGTGTTTTCGTTGCTCTCCGCCGCGACCGGGTTCGCTTCCGGACTCATGTATTTGCTCATCCTGCGACTCTTGCTCGGTATTGCGGAGGGGCCTTTCCTGCCGATCTTGCAGTCCGTCATGGTTCCGGCCTCATCATCTCATCGACGCGGCTTCAACATTGGCTTCCTGCAGAACGTAGCTCCATTTCTGCTGGGGCAGCTTGCCAGTCCCATCGTCCTGACGCAGCTCGCCACGTCCTTCAACTGGCGTATCACTTTCTACATGACTGCCATCCCGGGGCTGCTGATCATCCCGTTCATCCATCGACTGGTCCCCAAACGAGCTGAAACTACAGTGGCTTCAGCGGCATCCCCCGATTCACCCGAACGCGACACCACAAAACTTTTTCGGATACGGAACGTCGTGCTCTGCGTCGCCCTGGCGGCGTGCACCGGCACGTGGATTCTGCTCAACAACACGTTTCTGCCACTCTATCTCGTCAAGGTCTCAGGCTATTCGGCCACGCAGATGGGCTTCATGATGAGTCTTCTCGGTGTGGGCGGATGCGCTGCATCCCTGATACTTCCGGCGCTCTCGGACCGAATCGGGCGTAAGCCCGTGCTCATCTGCGGCTTCGCCCTCGGTCTTACGACCCCCTTGGGCGTTCTGTTGGCGGCGCATGATCCTCCCGTTCTGATGGCTGCCATTGCCGTTGGCTCCTGCGTTCTAGGCTGCACGCCACTCACCATCACGATCGTGCCGGCGGACTCCGTGAACAGCCGGTCACTGGCACGCGCGATCGGACTTACGTCCGCGTCATCCGCAATCGTTGGCGGGGTAGTGATGCCTGCCGTGGCCGGACGTCTCGCGGATTGGTATGGGCTGCAAGTGCCTATTTGGATAACGCTAGGCGCGGTTGGGGTTGGAATCGCGCTTGCGTGCGCGCTGGAAAAGGTACCGACTCAGATGGGCTTGAACCGAGCACAATTTGTGGGAGAGGCACAATGACTTTCGAATTGCGGATTTGCCGGCTGCTGCAGTACTTCGTTTTTTGTATCGTCGCGAGTGTTGCGGTCCGCGCCTCGCCGACCGTCGAGCGTCTCGATCCCAAACTCGACGCCATCGTTTCCGGAAGCCCGGCGATTGAGCCGCTATATTCGGATAAGAACGGATTCATGGAGGGTCCCACATGGGTCAAGGGCAAGCCTGGTTACCTGATTTTCGCGGACATCCCCGGTAACACGTTGTATCGGGTTGAGGGCAAAGATCACGTGTCGCCGCTTCTGACGGATATTCAGGTCGGTCACGACGGAGCCTTCTTCGATGCGCCGCGGGGGCGCTATATGGTCGGACCCAACGGTACGACACTCGCGCCCGATGGGCGCCTCGTGTTCTGTGTTTTCGGCGGTGGCCGTATCGAAAGCCTCGACCTGCGCAACGGCAAGCGGCAGATTCTGGTGGCGGAAGCCGAGGGCAAGCCTCTCGCGCATCCGAATGATCTTGCTTTCGGGCCGGGCGGCGACCTGTATTTCACGACGGACCCGGCGGTGTACCGCCTACGCAACGGTAAGGCAGAGCGCGTCACCCAGAACATTGCGCCCAATGGCATCGCATTCTCGCCGGATCAACGGCTGATGTACACGACCGATGATCCCAACCGACTGGTCGTGTACGACGTCGGCGCTGACGGTCTCTTAACCCATCAGCGCCCCTTTGCTACGCTTGCCGGCGATATCGCCGTCGGCCACGTCGACGGCGTGAAAGTCGATCACAACGGCAACGTATTCGCCGTCGGACCGGAGGGAATCTGGATATTGACGCCGGACGGACGGCACATCGGCACGATCCACGCCCCCGTGAAGAGATTCTCGAACTTGGAGTTTGGCGATGAGCATGGTGATCTGCTTTTTCTGACCGCTCCTGAAGGAGTCTATCGGCTACGCCTGCGGCCGCCCCGCGGAGCGCATGCCACCTGGCCGCAGAATTGATGTCTTTTTCGCTTAGCTCGGCTCGTTGGGCAGACCTCTGATCTCGCCACTGAGGCGCAGTGGAATAGCTGTGTAACGACAGCGCCCGCGGCTGCTGCCTACTCGGGAAGCAATCTGGTACCGCGGACCTGAAATGTTCCGGCAATTGATGCCGCTCCGGTGTCCGGCTGCCCGCCGCCGATGGAGACCGTATATGTGCCCGCGGCAACGATAATTTGCCCTTGGTCGGTGACCATGCTCAGATCCCGCGGGCGTAGTTCAAACCGTACGTTCCGCGATTCCCCGGGGAGGAGATGAATTCGCCTGAATCCACGCAATGCGCGGAGCGGCGCCCCGGGGATCTTGGGGAAGGAAAGGTACAGCTGCGCGACTTCATCGCCTTCGCGCCTGCCTGTGTTCGTCACCGTCGCGATTACGGTCAGCGGAGCCCCCGCCTTGGTCGTATGGCGTGGCAGCTCCAACCCACGGTACGAGAATGTCGTGTAGCTCAAGCCGTAGCCGAATGGAAATAGCGGCTTGCCGGCAAAATACCGATAAGTACGGCCGTTCATGGAATAGTCTTCGAAGGGCGGCAATTGACCGATCCCGGTGTAGAAGGTCACGGGCAACCGCCCCGCGGGATTGTTCTTGCCCGAGATTGTTTCTGCCACAGCCGCTCCACCTTCTTCGCCGGAGTACCAGGACTCAAGGATCGCGTTCACGTGTTCGTTGGCCCAGTTCACGGAGAGGGCACTGCCGTTGGCCAGCACCAGCACAACCGGCTTCCCGGTCGCGGCCAGGGCCTCCAGCAGCTGCTGCTCGGGCTTCGGCAGATCAAGACTGGTACGGTCCCCGCCTTTGAATCCATCCTCGGTCACCGGCATCTCTTCACCCTCGAGTTGGCTCGTGATTCCGAGCACGGCGACCACGACATCGGCATTCTTCGCCGCCGCAACCGCTGCGGGGTCCAGCGCCGCATCGTACTTGGACCAGATGAGTCGCGCGCGGGCGGGGCCCGGTTTGGTTCGCGAGTAGACTACTTTGATCGCCACCTTCCTGCCTTGTTCGAGATGGATGTGCCCCACCTTGGCGTGCATACCTGGTTGGTTCATCACGAATTCTTGCGCAATCTGCCTGCCGTCGATCGTGAGGCTGGCATAGGAGCCCTCGGCGCTCACGCCGAGATTGAATTCGCCGGTTTCAGACGGCTGAAGAAAGCCATTCCATTCCACCAAGAGCGGAAGTGTGCCGGCCGCTTCCCGAGGAACGTCCTCCGTGTTCAATTCAAGCGCGGCCACTTGCCGTGTTGCCAATACGGGACCCTTCGGACCGAACGCGTCGCCGCTGGAGAACTCCTCGGTAAGCCCGGACTGCCCTTGAGGATTCGTCAGCACGGGCGCCGGGACCGGATCTCCCTCGTCGCGCAGGAATTGAGTTCCTGAAACAAAAGTGATTTGCGCCGCCGGAAACTCCGTCCTCAGTCCGTCGAGCACCGATACCACGTGTGTCGGGGTGCCGGTGTAATTCCCCAGCAGATATCGCGTCTGATCTGCCAACGGTCCGACCACGGCGATTCTGATATCGCCCCGCTTCAACGGCAAGGTACCGTCATTCTTCAGGAGCACCATCGATTCATTTGCGAGGGCGCGCGCCATTGCGCGATGCTGCCTGCTGTCCAGTTTGCTTTCGTCGATTTTCGAGTAGGGCACCATTTCCGGCGGGTCGAACATCCCGAGCTTCATTCGTGCCGTGAACAGGCGGATCAGTGCCGTATCAATCTGTGCTTCTTTCAGGAAGCCCTTGTTGTAGGCATCCAGATACGGCCTGTAATCGTGGTCGTCGTGCACCTTCGCAACGAAGTCCACGCACTCGTTGTCCATGCCGCGCTGCACGGCGAGCGCGGATGCTTCTGCCTGAGTTGAAGTGAAATGATGATCGCGGAAAATATTGACGATGGCTTCACAGTCGGAAACCACATAGCCCTGGAAGTGCCATTTGCCCCGCAGCTGATCCTGCAGCAGGAACTCATTCGCACACGCCGGCTGTCCGTTGATGCTGTTGTAGGCGCACATGACGGAACCGGCGTTGCCTTCGGTCACAGCCGCGCGAAAAGCGGGAAGATAAGTATCCAGCTCATCGTGCCTGCTGACTTTGACATCGGCTGTGTGGCGCGTCGGCTCGGGGCCGCTGTGCACGGCAAAGTGCTTGGGGGTCGAAATAACGCGATAGTATTTTGCATCGTCGCCTTGCAGGCCGGTGACGAACGCGACACCCAAACGCGCGGTGAGAAAAGGGTCCTCCCCGTAGGTCTCCTGCCCGCGCCCCCAGCGCGGATCGCGAAAGATATTGATGTTTGGAGCCCAGAAGTCCAATCCTTCGAAGATGTCGCTGTGCCCCTCGCGCATCGCCTGCGCATGTTTGATACGCCCCTCGGTTCCGATGACGACGGCCATGCGGTGAATCGCCTCAGTATCGAAAGCCGCTGCGAGCGCGATCGGCTCGGGGAATTCCGTGGTCCCGTTCGCGGCCACGCCGTGCAAGGCCTCACTCCACCAGTCGTAGGCGGGTACAGCCAAGCGCGGGATCGCACGCGACTGATTCACAAGCTGCGTGACTTTCTCCTCCACCGTCATGCGGTGGACGAGATCCTGTGCCCGCTGCTGCGCAGGCAATGAGGTATCGAGATATCCGGGCGGCGGCTCGGCGTGCAAGCGGCACGTGAACAGAAAGACAACCAGCATGGGAATGCACGACTTGGGCATTTGCATCTCTCGTCTCCCCTTCAGCGGCCCCAGCGCAATACCATCGCGTCCAGCCGTCGTGCGGTCTCGATCAAAATGGCGCGCGAGGCTGCATCCAGCAGCGGCAAAGGATGCCGCGGCGCTTCACATTCGATGACGCCGCCTTCTTTCATCAACGCCTTCGCTGCCAGCAAGCCGCATTGTCGGTTTTCCAGGTTGATCAGCGGCAGCCAACGTTCGTAACCCGCAACCGCAAGATCGCGACGGCCTTCGCGATAGTCGTCAAGAATGGGCCGCAGGCCGTCGGGAAATCCACCTCCGGTCATCGATCCGGTGGCGCCGGCATCGAGATCCGGGATAAGCGTAATCGCTTCTTCGCCGTCCCACGGCCCCTCAACCGAGGCGCCGCCGAGGCGGATCAGCTCGCGCAGTTTTTGCGCCGCGCGCGAGCATTCGATCTTGAAATACGACACGTGCTCGATCTCCCGCGCCATGAGCGCAAGGAATGCCGCGGACAATACGGTGCCGCTGACCGGAGCATCTTGAACCATGATGGGAATGTCGATCGAGTCCGAAATGGCCGCATAGAACCACAAGATCATGTCCTCCGGAACGCGAACAGTGGCGCCATGATAGGGCGGCATCACCATCACCATGGCCGCGCCCATATCCTGGGCGCGGCGACTGCGGGCAGCGCACAGCTTCGAGCTGAAATGAGTCGTCGTCACGATCACCGGCACCCGCCCGGCAACGTGCTCGAGCACGGTACGCGCCAGGGTCTCGCGCTCCTCATCGGACAGCAGGAATTGTTCCGAGAAATTCGCGAGGATGCACAGGCCATTGGAACCGGCATCGATCATGAAATCGACGCACCGTTTCTGACTATCGAGATCGAGTTCGCCGGTTGTAGTGAAGGTCGTGGGAACGACCGGATACAGGCCGCGAAAGCGAGGCTCTTTGGCGCTGTCGGTTCGGGCCGCGTCTTCGATGATGTGGTTGTCCATTGCTTCGTTCATTGTCTTCATTCCATAGAGGCGCCAATGCCGGCGGTGGCCCCGCGTCGCTCAACTCTCCAAGGCAACGACGGTGATCGAGTGCGGCGGCAATTGCAGAATGATCTTGCCGCCCGACGATGACCCGACGAATGGCTTCGGTGCCACCGTCGCCGGCGCCTCGAAGGTGTTGACGCTGTTGACCTTGGGTGAGGAGAGCATTTCGCCGGCGGCCTGCTTGACGCCTGCGGCCATGACCTCAATCTTCACGGTCCGATTGGGATCCACATTGATCAATGCCAGCCAGAGCTTGCCGTTCTTTGCCCTGGCTGCGATCGCATCCACCCGCGGCAGGGATATGTTCCCGTACACATAACTTCCTGCATCGAACGTGATAGGTACCAGCCGGGCATCCTGAAAGGGCACGTACATGCGATAGACATGGTACGTCGGGGTGCGAATCATCCTGTCTTTGTCGGTGAGGATCATGGCCTGCAGCACATTGATCATCTGGGCGATGTTCGCCATGCGCACGCGATCGGCGTGGCGGGCGAAGATATTGATATTCAATGCCGCAATGATGGCGTCGCGTTGGCTGTTCTGCTGCTCGAGAAATCCCGGGTTCGTTCCCGGGGTCGGCGCCAGCCACGCACCCCATTCATCAACCATGAGACCGATCTTCTTCTGCGGATCGTACGTGTCCATGATGGCGCTGTGGGTCCGGATCAACTCCTCCATGCGCAGCGTTTCCTTGAGCAGCGCCGCGTACTCGGGTTCACCGAATCCCGTGGACTTGTACGACGGCGGCCACTTGCCCACGGTGTACGAGTGCAGCGACAGCCCCTCGATATCCCAGCTCCAGACCTTGCTCTGCCAGGCTTTCATGATCGTTTCGGTGTAGTCGACGTCGCCGCCGTCCGGACCGACGGCAATCCTCTGCATCGCTTCGGCGCCGTTGTAGTTGCGTGCGTAACGGCTGTAGATCTTCAACTGGCTCAGGTAGTACTCGGGCGACATCGTCCCACCGCAACCCCAACTTTCATTGCCGATTCCCAGGAACGCGATCTGGTAAGGATCTGGGTGTCCGTTGGCGGCGCGTTCTTGCGCCAAGGCGCTCGGCTTGTTCGCGGTCATGTATTCCAGCCACTCTGCGGCTTCCTGCGGAGTGCCCGACCCGACATTCACGGAGATATAGGCCTCGGCGCCGATCTGCTGCGCGAAGTCAAGGAACTCGTGTGTGCCAAAGGTATTGGGCTCGATGACGCCGCCCCAGTTGGGATTGAGGGTCGCCGGGCGCTTGTCGGCCGGCCCGATTCCCTTGCGCCAATGATATTCGTCTGCAAAGCAACCGCCCGGCCAGCGCACGACCGGTACCTGCAGCTCCTTGAGCGCAGCCACGACGTCGTTGCGGATTCCCCGCGTGTTCGGGACGGTCGAGGCGGCACCCACCCAGATGCCTTCGTAGACTCCGCGGCCCAGATGCTCGGCAAACTGACCGAAAATGTGGCGATCGATCTTCGTGCCTGCCTGGTCGGCGGCGATCCGCAAGCGCACGACGTCATTGTCTTGACCCCGCGCGACCTGTACCGAGGCGACAATGACGACGAACAGAAGCGCGCGAATTCCCGACATGCCTCCCCCGATTCAGATTGAGCACTATCCAAGCCGACGGTCGGGCGCCTTCAGCTCGCCGCCGGAAAGCTTGGGCCGTGAGCCCCACAGCGCGTAGAACAACACATAGATCTCGCAGGCGGCCGTCAGCAGAAACGACAGCTGTAGACCAAAGCGGTCCGCCAGCCATCCCTGCACGATCACCAGTGCGCCTCCGGCGATGGCCATGATCAGCAGGCCCGCGCCTTCCTCCGTCAGGGGACCAAGTCCGCGGATCCCAAGCGTGAAGATCGTCGGAAACATAATGGAGTGAAACAGGCCGACCAGGATGAGCGACCACATCGCGACCGGCCCGTGGGCGAAGCAGGTCACCAGCATGGTGATGAGCGCACCGATCGCAAACCCCCCGAGCACCCGTTCGGCCGGCACGGTACGCATCATGAAACTGCCTATGAAACGGCCAACCATCATCCCGCCCCACAGCAGGAACAGGTAGTGCGAGGCCTGCTCGTGCGTGAAATTCGCGATATTGGGCAGGGAAACGAAGTTGATGAACAGATTTGCAACTCCGATCTCCGCGATCAGATAAATGAAAATAGCAGGAACGGCGAACACCAAATTGCGGTGTCGCCACAATGAATGCCGCTTTCGTTCCTCGACGGACACGCGGAGAGTCTCGGAGCCCATATCCGGCAGCCGATAGCTCGCAATGACCACCGCGAGAACCACGAGAACAGCGGCCACGATCAGATACGGAAGTTGCACAGCGTGGGCATCGGCAAGCCGTTCGATGGGCGTCAATACGGCACCTGCCTGGGCGGTGCCGGAGTTCGATCGTCCAAGAATGAGATAACCGCCGAATAGCGGCGCAAGCGTCGTGCCGAGTGAGTTGAAGGCCTGCACCAGATTGAGGCGCGATGGCGCGGTCGCCGGCGGCCCAACGACGGCGACGTAGGGGTTCGCGGCGACCTGCAGCAGCGTAATGCCGCATGCAATCACAAATAGCGCCGCGAGTGTGATGGCATAGGAGGGAATGCGTGCCGCAGGTATCATTCCCAACGCACCCGATGCCATGACGACGAGACCGATCACCATCGATCTCTTGTACCCGACCCACTCGATCAGCTTCGCCGAGGGGATGGAAGCCACGAAGTAGGCGATGAACCATATTGATTCGATCAGCGTCGTTTCGACGTAGTTGAGTTGGAACACGCTGCGCAAGTGCGGCAGTAGCGTGTTGTTGATGACAGTAATGAATCCCCAGACGAAGAACAGGCTGGCGAGCAGCTTGAGCGCGCCGGCGTGCGTCGTCTGCTCGCCCGTGGCCGCGGAGCCTGATATGGCCGGCAACGATCCCCCTTGCGGCGCAGGTAAACCGCGCTTCTGTATTTGTCAGACTATATACTATCCCGGGTCATGGTCAACCACGAGGGGCCAATGGGATATTCGTTGAAAGCCGCAGCCTGGATCGCGCCGATCGCCGGCGGCGCCCTGTTCGTGCTCGCAAATGTCGCGGCCGCCGTCACCGCGGGACGCGCACCATTCGGCACGCTCGATCATGGCGTCGTGATCGAGGCGGTCACGTTGACCAACAGCCAAGGGATTTCCGCTCGCATCATCAACTATGGCGCGACGCTGCAGGCACTATGGGTCCCGGACCGCACCGGGCGCACGGCCGACATCGTGCTCGGCTATGACGATCTGGCGACATACGTTGAGAAGCCGAACTTCTTCGGCGTCACGGTCGGCCGATACGCCAACCGCATCGCGGGCGGCCGATTTGTGCTCGACGGCAAGACCTATCAATTGTCGTTGAATGACAAGTCCAATTCGCTGCATGGCGGCACACGAGGCTTCGACAAGCAAGTATGGCGTATCACCGGGATCAAGGAAGGTCCTGTCGCGAGCGTTTCGATGGGGCTGACCAGTCCTGCAGGCGACCAGGGCTATCCCGGAACACTTCAGGTCCAGGCCACCTATACGCTCGACGAATCGGGCGCCTTGACGATCGACTACGATGCCACCACGGACGCACCCACCATCGTCAACATCACGAATCACGCCATCTTCAATCTGGCGGGCGAAGGCGCGCGGGAGAATGTACTTGGACACCGCTTGACCATTCCGGCGAGCCGCTACACTCCGATCGATGCCGCGTTGATTCCCACCGGAGAACTGCGCGCCGTGGCCGGCACTGTCTTTGATTTCAGCGGCGGACGTCTTATCGGCGACGGCGTGCGCGACGGCCGCGACCCGCAGATAGTCTTCGGCCGCGGATACGATCACAACTTTGCGCTCGATGCCGGCGCGACCCGGGAACCCAAGCTCACGGCGCGGCTCGAAGAGGCGAACTCGGGACGTGGGCTTGAGGTGTTGTCGACCGAGCCGGGCATTCAGGTGTATACCGGCAACTTTCTCGACGGAACGCGCGTAGGCAAACACGGCCATCTGTATCGAATGGGCGACGGCATCGCATTGGAGCCGCAAAAGTTTCCCGATACTCCCAATCGGCCCAGCTTCGGTTCGGCACGGGTGGATCCCGGCTCCCCTTATCATCATCGCTTGGTATTCCACGTTTTTACCGTTCACTGACCCGGAGCAAGGTATATGGCCGGCCCCCAATTCCCGACAACGCTGCGCAGCCGCGCGTGGTTCGACAATCCGGCCAATGTGGACATGACGTCCCTGTACCTCGAGCGGTACCTGAACTTCGGTCTCAGCCTGGAGGAACTGCGCTCGGGCAGGCCCATTATCGGCATTGCGCAGACGGGCTCGGACCTCTCCCCCTGCAATCGGCACCACCTGGTGCTGGCGGAGCGCGTCCGTGAGGGCATCCGTGAATCGGGCGGGATAGCTCTCGAATTTCCCGTTCATCCCATTCAGGAAACCGGCAAGCGCCCGACGGCGGGGCTTGACCGCAATCTCGCGTATCTGGGCCTGGTCGAGTCTCTGTACGGCTACCCCATGGACGGTGTGGTACTCACGACCGGCTGCGACAAGACCACGCCCGCCTGCTTGATGGCAGCCGCCACAGTCAATATACCGGCGATCGCCCTGTCGGTCGGACCGATGCTCAACGGTTGGTACAAAGGTGAAAGGACCGGCTCGGGTACGATCGTGTGGAAGGCGCGACAGATGCTGGCCGCGGGCGAAATTGACGAGGAGGGATTCATCAAACTCGTGGCATCGTCTGCGCCGTCCACCGGCTATTGCAACACGATGGGCACGGCGACCACGATGAGCTCGCTTGCCGAAGCGCTTGGATTGATGCTACCTGGTTCGGCGGCGATTCCCGCACCCTATCGCGACCGACAGGAGGCCGCCTATCGTACCGGTAAGCGAATCGTGGAGATGGTCGCGGAGGACCTGAAACCCTCGCAAATCCTCACCCGCGAGGCGTTCCTGAATGCAATCGTCGTCAACACCGCCATCGGCGGTTCGACCAACGCGCCAATTCACCTGGCCGCGATTGCGCGGCACATCGGCGCCGAGTTGGATATCACCGACTGGCAGACGCATGGGCTCAAGGTTCCCTTGTTGGTGAACCTGCAGCCGGCAGGTGAATATCTGGGAGAGGATTATTACCGCGCCGGCGGCGTGCCTGCGGTAATCAACCAGCTGATGCGCGACGGCCTGATCCATGAAAGCGCGATGACCGTGAATGGACGCACCATCGGGGAGAACTGCCGCGGCGCGGCCATCGCGGACGAACGCGTGATTCGCCCGATCACGGAGCCGTTATTGAAGGAAGCCGGATTCATCGTGCTCACGGGAAACCTGTTCGATGCCGCGATCATGAAGACCAGTGTCATCGGTGCGGAATTCCGCGGCCGCTATCTTTCGAATCCGAGCGATCCAAATGCATTTGAGGGACCTGCGATGGTGTTCGACGGCCCGGAGGACTACCACCGCCGCATCGACGACCCGATGCTCGAGATCACGGCGGAAACCCTCCTGTTCATGCGCGGTGCGGGCCCCGTGGGCTACCCCGGCGCGGCCGAGGTGGTGAACATGCGTCCGCCCGCTTATCTGATTCGCGAGGGGATTCACTCGCTGCCTTGCATTGGCGATGGACGCCAATCCGGCACCTCGGCTTCCGCGTCGATTCTCAACGCCTCGCCTGAAGCGGCAGTGCAGGGCGGCCTTGCGCTGCTGCGCACCGGGGACCGGGTGCGTGTCGATCTTGGGCGCGCCACCGTCAATGTACTGTTGAGCACAGCCGAACTGGCGCAGCGCCGGCGCGCGTTGGAAGATGCCGGCGGCTATGCTTATCCACCCTCGCAGACACCCTGGCAGGAGATTCAGCGCACCCTGGTCGGTCAGTTGCACCGCGGCGCGATCCTGGAAGGTTCGGAGAAATACCAGCGTCTCGCGCAGACCGCCGGATTGCCCCGGGACAACCACTAACGGACGGCGCGCGGTGGGCGCGCCTTTCAGGCCCGTTTTCGCAAGGATCTCTCGGTATCCGCCAATGCGAGGCGCACAAGTTCCGACATGGCATCGCGTGCAGCCGCCGAATCGGCGGCTGCGATGGCATCGAATAAGTTTCGATGATCAGGAATCGGGTCGCGAATCAGTCCGCGCTTGCGCTGCTTGTACAACGTGGTCCACGCGATCGCCGCCATGATGCAACTTGCGAGCGCAATGATGGCGTCGTTGCCGGTGGATTCCAGCATGATCATGTGAAATTGCTGGTCCGCGAGCCGGCCCTGTTCCGTTGACAGACCGTGCAGCGCCATGGAGTCGAGGGCGCTGCGCATGGCAATCACCTGCTTCTTCGATCGCCGTGTCGCGGCCAAGGCTGCCGCACCAGGCTCCACGAGCATGCGCAGTTCAAACAGGTCGCGCAGAAATTTGCGGCTCGGCTCCGCTTCGAATTGCCAGGCGAGAAGGTCTGGGTCGAGGAGACTCCATTGCCGTCTCGGGCTGACCCGAGTTCCCGTCTTGGGACGGCCATTCACGAGCCCCTTGGCGGCAATAATCCGAAATGCTTCACGCAGCACCGACCGGGAGACGCCGATCTGCCTTGCATAATCGATCTCGTTGGGGAAGACATGCCCTTCGGGCAGCTCGCCGGAGAGGATCATCACCGCAAGCTGCTGAGCCAGCGACCCCTTTAGGCGCCTGCCGCTTGCTGCCTGGATAAGCGTTCCGGCAGCGATCGCGGAATGATCCGACACTTTCGGCGGCACCCTGCCATTCTTGGAATGAAGCATATCGCGCCTGTCGGCGGTTACCCGGGTATCCCACAGCATATCGCATGAAAACCGCTCCGTGTCGCATTGTCCCGTGTTTCGGGCCGATCGGTCGATCCGCGATCAGGGGTGCCGCGCCGGTGAGAACGGGACGCACATCGGCCTATAATCTCGACAAAACGCTAGGACTCGTTCGCATGATACGCAATGCATCGTTAGTCGTGATGTTGGTTGGCTGCGCCAACTTCGCCGGCGCGCAGGAGTTTCCGCTGTGGGAGCGCATCCTAAGTCATTACAGCGGCAAGACGGACGAGACACCCGTGCCTTCAATGAAGATGGAGCATATGCAGATGTCGCTGAAGGCCGATCCAGCACCCGGTGACGCAGCACGTGCTACGGAGATCCTCGGTGCCGCCGACGCCGTGTTGTCCCGGTACCGGGACGTCAACACTGCGGTGAGCGACGGCTACAAGCCTTTTTTCCCAAGTGGTCGGATCGGCGAGGAGATTCACTATACCAATTACCGCTACCGACGTAAGGAGCAGCAGCACATCGACTACGCCAGACCTAGTTCGATTCTTTACAAACGAACTGCGGAGGGATTGGAGGCGGTGGGCGTGATGTACACTGCTCCAGCCGACGCTACACCAGAGCAACTGAATGCAATTGCTCCGTTGAGCATCGCAACTTGGCACCGACACGTGGACTTTTGCGGCGGCCCGAAAAACCTGCCCGCGAGCGAGCAGTTCGGGCCGAACGCGCGTTTTGGGCCGCAAGGAGGTATTCACACGGAGGAGGCATGCCGTGCGGCAGGGGGATTGTGGATCCCGGTAGTGCTGAATTGGATGACCCATGTCTATCCGAACGAGCAGGAGAAATGGGGCGGAATGCACATGAACGTCGAAGCGGGAACCCCCGACGCCGGGCCGCCCCCGTAACACGTCATACGTTGTCAGATACATCGACGCTCAGACACAAGCCGGTTATTGACCCCAAGCGGTCTCTCAGCGCTGTCGGCTACCTTCCTATCAGGTTATCGGCGCGTTCCAGCACTCAACGTTGCTTTTGTAGTGTGTAAGTGATCGTCTGTCCGTGCGCAATATCTTTGTCGATGACCGTGATCGTGTTCCCGTCCTTCGCGAGGGTCAGACGAATCTCATCCACGACCTTGCCCTGGCGATGATCGGTTTCCTCGACCGTGGCATCGTCGATCTTCTTGAGCGACACGGTGGTCTTGCCTGGATCGCCTGCAACCGGATACTCCCTGCCGTCGAACTTTGCGTCGTAACTCTGTCCATTCCAGCGCATCTGGAATCCCTCGGCGGTCATTCGGTACTGCACCGGGCGCAGGTCGCCTCCCACGTGCTGTTGCTCCACCCAGGAGCCGGAGAGGGGGTGCGAGTCCCGAGGCGCGGCGGCCACGCGCATCGCCGTCAGCTCATCGGTCACGGTCTGCACGCCAACGAGATTCGTGACCTTGCTGGTGAGCATCGTGCCATCGGCAGAGACCGTATCGCTGAAGCGCACGAACTCCTTGCCTCCCTGCTTTAATACGATGTCAGCCGAGTTCGGTCCAGTCACTTTCACCTTTGCGGTGTCAAAGTAGGCTTGGCCACTGACCCTATGTTCCGCCCCGTCTGCTTTTACCGTGTACGGTGGATTGCAGCTCGAACAGGTGTATTCGCCTCCGGCGAGGAGCAGAACGATTGGTTCCCCCGTCGTTTTCAGGGATTCCATGTTCGTCTTCCAGGTGCCGTCGAACCCGGTGCCTGCGAGCGCCGCCACGGGCAGCAGCAGTGTTGGGAATAGCAGCCTCATCGCATCTCACCTTTATCCGTTGTTCTGCTCAGTGCGGCCGCGGAGTCGTCCCCGAGCCTCAGATAGTATGCCGACCTGGCACAAGGTACTAATGCTGCGGCGCAGGACCGATGCGTGCTCGAGATAGCTGCAAGGACAAACGATTCTTATCGTCTCGCAACTGAGGTTGGAACCTGGGACCATCTGCTGTCCGGCAGATTCAGAAGTCGGGCGTGGCAAGCGCGAATAGAACGTAGACGCCAAGCGGCAGCCAGAGCACCCAGACCACATTCCCTAGATTTTCTGGATCCGCATTCCCAATCAAGCGGGTGGCAGCTGTTGGTAACATCGACGTCGAACACCAATCGACCACAAACAAGCTCGTATACGCAATGACGCCACCCGCGAAAATAAACAGCAGCTTTCGCCGCAATCGCCTTCTCGCAAAATACGTAATGCACAGAACGGCTAGTCCGGGCCAAACCCTCACCAACACCTCCCCCGCGGTTACCCATCGGCGGGCGGCCGAAGGCGGGTGCATGTACTTTGAGGTGTATTCCGCAGCTAACCGGTCCGCCTCCGCGGCTTCGCGCTCATCGAAGGTTCCACGAAGCCGCGCGGCCAATTTCTTGTCCCCCGCGGTAACAAGCCACGCATAGCCTTCTATTGGATTCCTCAGATCGGCTTCTACGCGCTTGTCTGTCAGAAACACGCCTAGAGACGATTGAGCAAGACTATGACGCTGCCGTGCACTTTTTCTAAACCAATCCAGAGCGGCACGCCGATCACTCTGCCGATCATGGGCACTCCACAGAATTAAGCCGTAGCCAAATTCGGCGTCCGCATCCCCGGTATTCGCAGCGGCCTCACAAGAATGCAACTCTGATGTTCTTTCAACGTGCCAATACGCGACAAAGCAAGGGTCATCGCCCGCAAATGCCCACGCGGAGAGCAAAAGCAAAATAAATGCGAGCGGAGCACCCAATTTCCCGCACCCAATTCGCAACGCGCATTCCTCCATGTCACTGCTACCGTTGAGGCTCTCGACCAATACTCACCAATCAAATACCTGCAATTAAGGCCACACCACAGGTCGCAACGCCGAAGAAAAATGGGATTCGATGAAAGGGCGTCCACAAGGTGGGATTTGCTGCCGCTCTATTGCGAGCAAGCAGCATCATGGGTAGCGCAATGAAAGCGGAAAGCATACCCAAGGGCACACCAAACATGATGATCCCGGCGGAAACCCACGGCAAGATCCCTTCTGAATGAAGAAGAGAGTGCGCCAAGAGAAAGAGCCAAAGGAGGATTGGCAAAAGACCAACGAAGATCAGAATATTGGCCACATTTCGACTGGCGACTGGTGTCACTTGCAGTGCCTAGCGATGAGGTTGAGTGACGCGACGTTGCGTCGACGATAAACGAAGCTGATTGATCCCAATCATCGACCCCCCTCCTTGGCTCACCTAAGATGCAACCCCGCGATGGCCCCCTTAGATGACCAAGCGGGACGCGATACATGGCGGCTAACGATACCGTTGAGCGACAGGCGGGTGCGTTGCCGTCAATCGAAGTTGATTTATCCCAATCATCGACCGCTCCCAATATCAGCGGCTTGCATTTTTGTATAAACACCAAATGAGTACGCCGCGGCAAGAAAATCGTCAACCTTTACTCCAGCGAAGCGAGCGTAGCAGCGCGCCGCGTCCTGAATCGTTGGCATGGGCACTCTGCTGATCGCCAGTTCGCCGGTCTTCCAGACTGCATCGAACACTGCTTGGTGGGCGCGGTCTGCGACACCCATGGCTTGGGCAGCAAGATAGGCACGCTGAAACATCGGCCAATCTTCCCCATGATTAAATGATGCGGGCAGATATGTCAGTTGAGCGTTTGAAGGCAGGCTGTGCCTGAGTTTCTCGATTACAGGTTGGAAGCTGTTACAGGCAATGCACCCGTATGAGAAAACTTCCATTACCTCAACCTTACCCGCAGGCACCGTCGTATGCTGAGCGGGGACAAGAAGCGAGTAGTTCTTCCCCTCGACGAATTCCTGAGACGCTTGCGCGTCGGAAACCAACGCAACGGCAAGGGTCGCGAACAAAGCAAAGACAATGTGGCGCATATGAACCTCCAATTTGGCGTCCAGTGCAATATTAACGGAGACCACACGGCAACTAGCTATTAATTGAGCGACGAAGACATCATTTAGGTGGGAGATATTTATCCAATGACACTGTGCGCTCCTTGCAATTCGGCTGGGCTCCATAAATCATCAACCTGAGCTTACCGCACGTCGCCAACGGTCGCTTCGAGGCGACGATTTCGAGCGGTCCAGTGCCCGGTACTGGCCGATAGCGGGACGATAACACGAACTATTTGGCCCTCGCATCGGAATTGTGGCCTCCAGACACTAAATTAGCCCGAGTAGGCGCCACTATGTAAACTCTATTAAATCATCTAATAACAATTCATGGACAACACAGACCCAAGCGCGAAGCCAGCTGCCAAGATAACGGAGCCAATCTATCGCTGCAGGATTTGCGGCATAGAATCACCCGAAGTCGCATGTTTTGCCGCCACTGCTTCTGCAGAGTCTTATCGGTTCCAAGGAACATGCATCACATGCAACCAACCTGCCGGCGAACCAGCCATGTGGCGCCGAATTGGCGCGGTGATTATTCTCGTTGCTGGCCCAACAATATATATTGCAGGAACTCGCGGCACTCAACAGGTCGGGCTCGGTGGTCTGATGATCATTGCGACCTTAATTCTTCCTATTATCACGATCCTGCATGAGTTGGGCCATGCCATCACCGCCAGGGTTGTCGGACTCGAAGTCACTCTCATCACGATCGGCACTGGTCGATTCGTGTGGGCTACCCAAGTCCTGAGTTTCCCTGTCCGATTCTACGCAGTACCACTTTCGGGATTTACCTTCTTGGGCGGCCAGCCCAAGACCTTGATCCGGACTCGGATGTGGTTGACCATCTTGATGGGACCAGTGACCAACTTTTTCCTGATAGCGCCTGCGCTCTTTTTCTGGAGGCCGCTAGCCAATCTCGTAGACACCAATGTCCTGGTCTTATGGATCGGGTACAACGCACTCACGGCAGTTGGGAACCTGTGGCCGCACCGGAGTCGTGTGTCGGGCCACGCTAACGACGGAATGCAACTGATTCAAACTCCGTTCATGAAGCCACAGTCTTTGGCGGAAGCGCTTGATCTGGGAGCGGTCGGAGCACTTATTGTAAGATTCAAGGACCGGGACTATGCAGGTGTGAAACACGCTTGCATCGAGAGTCTCCATCGCTCTCCCGAGAACCCGTGGCTGCTCACCCTTCTATCTGCGTGTTATATTAACTCGGGTGACTATGAGTCCGCGCGCATATTGATTGATCCACTCCTTGATTCACCGGCACCGCTTCAACCGCTACTTCGCGCCGCCGTACAAAACAACGTCGGTCTCGCCGTCTGGCTGCGTGATTTCAATGCGACAGAGCTCGGCCAATCGTTACAGCGAGCAAGTGCCCTAACTGCTGACAACTACATGAGATTCCCTTGCGTTCTCGCGTATCGCTCGACTTGCGCACTCTTGCTGACTGCTTCGAAACGGCCCGAGGAAGCGTTGAAGCTTTTGACGTACGTGAACTACGACCGAGGAAGTCGGAGTGATCGCGGGCATCGTGAGATATCTCGTGCGTTCGCGTTGCGACATCTCGCTCGTCATGACGAAGCCGAGCAAGCGCTCACGTGTGCATTTAAGCTCAATAGCGAGCGATTACCCTACCTGCGCACACTTGGATTGATCCAGACTCCTTCCGATGGATCGTGTTAGGCAGAGCGGTCTGTTGTACCTGAGCCATGACGCTTGCTTACCGGGAACTGCCAATGACTACTTCGGTGATTGTCCGCTAAGGGACAGGGAAAATTTCTCACCAGTCCCGCCCGCTAGAAATTGGCCGGCCTAACCGGGATAATCTGCAGTGAATGGACTCCTCACTTTTTCATGTAGCTCCGCGGATCATCGTCGGCATCGCCAGCCTGTGGTGCTTCGTAATGGCCGTCATCTGGTATCGAGCGATTAAAGAAACGCAGAGGACCGGCAGCGCCCGCCGCCTTCCGTTTCCGCTTCCCGCTGATATCATGTGGCTAGATTTTGACGTTGATGGCGATCCGGCGCAATCCGCGAGTACCGCCGGATTTACAAGAAAGATCGGAAGGCGCCATCAGCTATCACTCCAGCCTATACGTAAGTGCGCGCCACATTGCCCCGGTTGTCCCGCACTTCGCGAATCCACCACTGGATCGACGGATCTCCGTCTATAAACCTCATATGCGTCGCAATTTCTAGGAGAAGCTGGTCGTTGGGCTCGAGTAGCTTCTCAACGTACTCCACCAAATCATTCGCGCAATCGGTGATATCGAAGCCGTCGTGGTCAAACAGGAACACATGGCCGGCCATGTCGCCTACCGCAGGCATCAGAAGGTAATTTCCAGTTTTCGGTTCATCTCCGATGACGAGGCATGTATCGATCCACTCAGGCATGCATTCTGCTAGTTCCGCCTCGTCTAAATGTTCGAACCACGAAGTGAATTCTGAGTGTAGTTCCTCCCACTGCGCGGGCTGTGCAATACGCTTGGCGGCATCGCCGCTCTTGTCATCGACGTAAAAGACGACACTGCCAAACGTCTCGTAGAAATCCCGCAATCGTCCCAAGTCCGGCAGCCTCTTTGTAGGGCCAGCGATGGCAACCCTATGTCGAAACTCGACAACTTTTTTCTCGTTACTGTGGCGGAGCCGCTCGCAGTAGAACTGCCCTGCATGGGCACGGACGGCGGCCTCAAGGGAAGCGAGTTTCAAAGCGAACCTCAGGGGTGTGTGGTCGAGGGGCAGATTCGGGCATTTGTAATTGACAGATCTTTGGGATGCAATACTTTTCCCTATGGCCACGACCGGTCGACGGATCAATCGCCTGAACTTCACGACGCCCCCAACAAACCGCTCGTGGTCTGCCATTCCTTCCGCTCGGTGTTAACCCCGCGCAGGCAATAGTTCTGTGCTCTAGTCCCTGTCCCAAAAATGCTTTTTGCACTCGGTTGGGAGGTATTTGGGCGCGATGTTGGTCAAGTCGGGGCCTGCCCCCGCCGTGGGCACATCGATTCCGGCCGGGCTGTGATAACCACAGGTCCAAACCACGGCACCGGTACTCGATAACGAGGGTCGCAGGCTGAGCAGCCTCCCGCGAAGGCCGTCCATCGTAGTGAAGCGGATCGTGATGGTCCCGAGGTCAACGCGCAGATTTTGAGCATCCAACAGAAATCGCGGGAGCTCGCCTTCTTGTGCCAGATCTTGGAGATTCTCCGGCCAGACATGCCGGTTGAGATAACTTTTGACCACGGCCGTTCGCAACGTCGAAGTTTGTTCGATCGCGGCATGGACATAGGAATCAGATACTTCGTTCTGCGAGAGGTTAATCGGCAACAGGCGCCCTGCCACAATCAATAATGCGAGAGTTGCCGGGGCGACCCAACTGACCGGAGATCGGGACGTCAGTGCGCTCAGGGCATCGGCATCGTCCGCGAATTTCTCGCGGAGGCGGGTGATGCGCTGCCCCACACTGCTGAAGTACAGGTAGTTGGCAAAGACCGGCAGGATGACCCCTATGTAGAGCGCCGAAACGATCGACGTGATGCGGGTTGTGAGCTGGGGAAGTCCCAAGACCAGAAGGGTTGTACTCGTCACGAACCCCACAAGCCACGCGCCACCGATCCATAGCACCAGCGCAGAAATCCACATGCGGCGGTAGCAGAACCAGAATGCGCCGAAGAGCAGGGCCCAGATGTTGAAGGAAAGGCGCTTCGTGCCCTCTTCGAACGCCAGGAACTTTGGTACATAGTAGCGAGCGGCACGCTCGCCGACCGCGGCGGTGTATAGCGATTCCCTGCTGATAGCCGGCGGACCTGCTTCATCCATGGTTACGATTATTATGCCAGATGGCCAATGCGATGGGCTCCAAATGACAGCTTCGGAGCGATCTATTTCGGGCCATCAGCGACAGGCCGAGAGATGCGTGGACCCACCCGCTGACTGGGTCTATGTCGAACCTATTCTGCAGGATGCTCCGATGATGTCGTTCAAGTAGGGAGACTTGATGCGATAAGCTGACCGCAACGATATCATTTGTCCGATGCCTTGCCTAAAAGCATGGAGGTCATTGTGAAACGAGTTTTGCTGGCGGCCGTCGTCATGACGCTTCTGGGTTCGGCATCAGGCCCCGAGTATTCGATTGAGGCGATCCGCTACGCCGACTCGCCCGGCGATCCGGTAGCCGACTTGGTCATCGGTGCGCCGAAGGATGAAAAAGTAGATACCGTGTACGCCCTGTGGCTGATTCGCGGAGGCGGGCGAAATATTCTCTTCGACAGCGGCTTTCACCGTGAGCGCTGGTTCAAGGAATGGACGATCAAGGATTACCTGCGCCCGGATGAGGCCGTTCGCCTGGCGGGCGTGAAACCCGAGGAGGTTACCGACGTGGTGATCAGCCACGCCCATTGGGACCACATGGGCGGAATCGATCTATTCCCAAAAGCCGTTGTGTGGATTCAAAAGGACGAATTTCGCTATTACACGCAAGATGCATGGCAGCCCGGCGGGCACCATGGCGGTATCGATCCCGACGATGTGCAGCAGCTGGTGCGGCTGAATACCGAGGGGCGTCTGCGTTTGGTGGATGGCGACAATGTCGAGATCTTTCCCGGAATCCGCGCCTATACGGGAGCCCGGCACACCTTCGCCTCGCAGTATCTGCGAGTCGACGGGACTCCGCCATTCGTGCTGGCATCGGACAGCGTCTACCTCTATCGCAACCTTGCCGAACATAAACCCAGTGCAACGTTCAGCGAGGCGGACTATCCGGCGAATGTCCTGAACCAGGAACGCATGATTCAGCTTGCCGGCTCACCGGAGCGCGTCGTGCCCGGACACGACGCGCTACAATTTCAGAAGTTCACCACGCACGGACGAGTCGCTAAATTAAAGTAGGCAGCGTTCTAAGGGGCGGTTGGTTCTCCCCCTACGCTTTTAGTCGACACGTCAGATGTAGGGCTTTGTGGCCAGAATGAGCCGACATTCAACGCGCGCCAGGCAAAGGGCAACCAACGCGTCAGCGCGAAAGCGAGCCACAAGGCCCACGCCAACATGGCCGCTTTGTACCACCACAGCGACACCGAAAACACCCATGCGCTAGGAAGCTGATTTGCAGACTGATCGTTGAACCAGGAGAGACTACTGAAATATTGCCCCGCGCCGGCGATTCGCATATCGGGCCTGGCCAACAGCCCGTAGGGAATGTCCATAAGCAGGCCGAGGGTGGCCACACAGGACAGCACCACTAAAGCCGCTTGCAAAAACTTGAATGTTCCCGGTCCGAGCGCTTCAATCTGCAGACCTTCACGCCAGCGCATTGCGAACATCCAAACGACAACGAGCAGCAATACCGACCAAGAAAACGTACTCAGCCCCAGCCCCAACAGCAGCCATTCATGGGTGCGCAACGGTGTGTAGCGGCTGCGGCCGAGCGCCAATGCGAGCACTGTGAAGAAAACCAGTTCGCCCCAGTACAGAATTGCCGGGCCGACGCCGCGACCGCCGGCGAACAACACCCAGCGCTGACCCACCTCCAATGTGGTGGTGACATTGCTGCTGGCAACCTGTAGATCGACTTTCGGGGAGCGGGTTATCACGCTAGCGGCGTCATCGGATTGCCAATCGACTTGCACGTGGTGCACACCCGGAATGAGTGCCAATGGCAATTGCCCGTTCTCCGCCCGCAGCGGGACCGCTTTATTATCGACGCTTACGGCGGTGAGCCGCGCCCCCGGCGGTAGCCCGATAGAGTGCTGATTGCCCTGGGTGCTGCGATAGGTGAAGGTCAACTTCGAGTCGCTGATGCGCTTGCCGACGCGAATCTCCTGATTCACCTTGTCGATGGCCAAAGTATTGCCTGCGACCGCCGGCGGCCTCGACACGCTCACCTGCAAGACCTCGCCGGCCCGCGGATAGTACTCATATGTCCAGGAATCCGGTTGCACGGTTTCAGGCAATACCGCGGGTGTGCCGTCCAATGCGACGCGCCACATGGGGCTCACGCGGAAAGTCCAGACTTCGCTCCACGGCTTGTCTTTCGGCGCATGCAGCTCGAATTTATCGGCTTGCGACAGCGCAGATTCCCAGCTGAAATCACCTGCGTCGGTGTCGAAGCTCGCCGGCACCCGGGTGCCGCCGTTGGTATCCACACCACCCGTCAGCACGGATTCGCCCGGCAGCAGCGGAATTTCCAAAGTGAATCCACCCCGTTCCGGCGCGATACGTTCCACGTGTGTCACGACTGACCAATCGAGTGCCAGGTTAAATTCACGTCTCACGCGCACATAGGGCGAAAATCGGTCGGAGCCTTGCGAGGCCGCGCCCACATGCGCGGAGGATTGGCGCCTCGTGAACTGCAGCGTGTTGCCCAAGAGCTTACCGGCGGCCGTACCCGAGACGTCCCATCCTTGAGCGGTCACGGTTATCCCGCGGGGGACCTGAGGAAAGAGCATCGCGACGGCATCGGCGGACGGCAGACGCCCGATGATTTTCACCGAATGAGCTCCGGGCCTTAGCACCAACCAGAGTTGCTGATTCGCATCACGATAGGCGCCTGCAACCACAGTGCCGTCGATACTGATGGCGCCGGGATCCGTGCGCTGTCCCATCGTCGGCAAGGCAATGGCCACATTGGCGAGAGCCGCCACGTCCAGGCTGACATCAAAGCCGGTTGTGTCGAATGCGACACGCGCGCCCATGATCTCCGCGCAATTCGGCACGCAGGGGGGCGGTTGGGACAGACGCTCCTTCATCTCCTCCAACAATGTCCTGTCCGGTGTCTCTGCTGCTCGGCTGGTGGTGACCGAGGTGCTGCTGATCAGTACGGCCAACGCCAGCGGCACGATGAGGCCTCGAGCGGTGAACAGCCGGCGGCCTACGGACCGGATTTCCGTATCGCCGCGCGTCATTCCCCAAAAAATCGCAATCAACAAAGCCACGCCGGCGAGGCGCCAAAGGGCCACGAGACCGGGCGATAAGACCACGAACCGCACGGTTTGTGCGACATCGACAGGACCGGTCCACCCATAGTCGTAGCGCACGTAGTGCCACTGCGGAATACCCGGCCCCGCCTGGACCAGGGCCCCAGGCGCGTAGCGCTCCTTGGGCTCAGGAATGCCGAGCCGATTCCTGGCCAGCGACCCGAGGCTGTACGGGTTATCAACGACTACCTCTTGTAATTCAGACGGGGCTGCTGCCGGCGCAAAATTAGCCGGAGCCGGCGCAGCAATCTGGGCTACTTCCGCCGGCATGCGAGCGCTAGTCACCGACGTAGAGAGTGACTGCAGTTCTACGGAAGCACGATTCCAACTCTGATCCGCCAGTTGCGGATAGAAAGCAAATCGGATCTGCTCAACCGCGAAGGGGACCATCTGCACCAAGAGCAGCGCCAATGCGGCATAGTTCAGCCAGCGGGCCAGCCTCCTTAGGCGTCCTTCGGGTATTTGGCGTAACAGAATGAGTGTCGCCAATGCAAACAACACCAGCCATACCAGAATTTCGTTCTCTTTGTGAATCAGGACGATGCCGACGAATGCGACCGCGGCGTACACCCCGCCAAACAACCGAAACGCCACCGCGCTTGCGAGAAGCACCAGAAAGATATCCATCAAGTTCCATTGTTCAATCCAGGCGCCCGGAGCCTGATCCGCGCCCAATGCGGCCAACAGCCGGTGGCCGGGCGGCATCGTCAAGGTACCACTGACCTGATCGAAGCGCTGGTTCCAGCCCGTTGCGGGCAACTTGCCGCCCGATTCAGTAACGCGCGCTATCGTGGACAATTTGACGGTCGGACTGCGAATCTCCACGCCGGTCAACTCTTTGCCGGCGCCCTGGGTGACCAAAAGGTCATCGGATCCCAATGCGGCGTGCGCCAAAGTGAAGGGCTGCCGCATATCCAGCCGCCAACCAGCCCGCATCTGACCGTCGATCGTATCCACCACCGTAAATCCGCTGTGCGAGAAATCCAAATACATCTCTCGATTGAGATTCAGGTGATTGGTGTCCTGCGAAAGAGCGCCGCGACTGTGCTCCACAATCTGCAAACTGCCGCCGGCGGCGACGCGATAGCTCGGCAGCGCTCGCCAGTCTTGCGGTACGCTCGCCTGCGAAGGATCGATGCCTTCCGCACCCTCGATCACGGCCACGCGCAGTCGATCGTTGCTACGATAGCTCCAGATTTCTTGCCTGGGCCACGAGCCTTGAGCGGCCGCGAGTGAAAATTTAACAAGAGACTCGGGGGCTCGCGCTGCCATCTCCACCGTCCAATTGCCGGCGCGCACCTGAAGTCGCAGGCTGCCGTCCGGCCCTAGGCGTGCCGGCAGTGGACTGCGAAGCGCGGCAGCTTCGAAGCCGCCAGGCAGTACCCCCAGTAGCACTTCCTCGCGCGGGTCGCCCGTGACTCTCAACGCTATCCGCGTGTCGAGCTTCAGCGGAATGCCGTCAGTGAGTAGCCGATAGACCTGCACATCCATTTCTTTCGCGACTTCAGCGTCGCGATGCTTGCCCAACCAGACCGCATCATCGGCACGATCGAGTTGCTCGATTTTCAGACCATCCACCGTGAGCGAGATCAATCCCACCTGATCCGGGACAGCCAGCGACTCCGGAAGGTGCGCCCAGTGAAATTGACCGATGACGTTGACGGTTCCAGCGGCGGCGTAGAGTTGAGGAATGCCCTCGCGGGACACTACCGCACCAAGCGCGCCATTCACTGACACCTCGGCGGGCCAATTGTCGAGATTGCCGGGTAGCGGGACCCAGCCTTCCGCAAGTATCAGCCAACTTTGAGCGAAGCGTCCGCCGCTTTGCGTCAGTTCCAGCGTGAGCCGCCCGGGCAGCGCGCACACACGATTTTCCTTCTGCGCACCATCAGTATTAGCAAAGAATGGGCAGCGCAGATAAGGCCGGTCCTGCAGCACCCATGCTTGCCAGCCTTCGAGATCCTTGGGAATAAATGACTGCGGAAGAGCGCTTAAGGGTAACGACCATAAGAGCAACGATGCAGAAATCCCTCTCAGTCTCCGCATAGCACCCCCCTGCCTCGCTCAAACCGACATCACCTTCCGGGTAGAACGGATACCTCTATCGGCACGGGGTTCAGTACCTGATTCGGCAAATCAGGTTGTGTTACCGATCCTCGCGTGAGGGACAACGTCGTGACCAGTCCGCAGAAGAGGGCGCCATGAAGCCCCAAGATCAGGAAAAGCGTGCCGGAGCGAAGCGAGAAGTAGCCGAAGTTTCGATCGGCAAGCGTTATATATCCCTTTGCCGCCACGACTGGAGTCGCGGTTGGTACTCGGGTTCGAGAGAACTCATTGGCAATCACCACGGTCGCCCAGCAGCAACCCAACGCCAGACCCAGTCTCGACAGTGCCGAAGATCGACACTCCAAATCCGCGAGCCACTCCTCTTCGAGCCTAGAGGACAAGGCCTCCGGCGCCCAACTGGCCGCGTGGTGAATCAACCAGTGAGACACGCCATCTATCTCGGGTTCCGCCCATTCCTCGTTACGCTGGCTCATGCGAGTACTCCTCGATTAAAGCTTGCGAACACTTCACTGGCACGTCTCAGGCCGGTTGAAGTCAGCCGATACAGCCGACGGCGCGGCCGTCCGGCGCTCGAAGGATCGATGGATTCCCACTGGCTGACAAACCAGCCCGCAGACTCGAGTCGAAGAAGGATCGGATACAAGGTTCCCGATGCAATGCCGCAGCGTTGGTGCACTTCGGCGCCCGCCAACTGCACCGCCGGATTCTCCAAGAAGGTTTCCAATACCCGAAGCGTCTGCAGCGACATCCGGACATTGGCGTCTTTCTTACCCATAGTAGAAAGTCTACATAGGGTATAAGATGAATGCAAGTTGGCGACGGGGAGGTTGCATCGCTCGGGTATATGTCAAGTCAGTCACCGATCTCAAGCCTGAGATTAAGGAGAGCACCACCCAGACCCACGCAGTGAAAATCGACAACCCCTCACATAGCCGGCCGCCGCCGGCCACGCCTCCCGATGTGATTGATTTGTCGATCGACTTCGACGGCACATTGCAATGGAATAAGAGGACGGTAGATCGCACCACTATGCAGAGCTATATCACCCAAGAGGCCGTCAAGAATCCACAGCCTGAGGTGCACATCGCGGTCGACAAATTCTCAAGGTACGAAATCGTGGCGCAAACCTTGGCGGACTTACAGCACCGTGGCCTTAAGAAGATAGGTTTCGTCAACAACGAGTTCTTTTAGAAGGTTCCGACCTATCGATGTGTTACTTCTGCTGCACCGCCGCCTCGGCGCTGGCCCTGGCATCTGCGCGCGCCGCCTTGTAGTCGGCTTCCGCCTGGTCCTTGCACGTCTTTTGAGCAGAGCCGCCCTGCGATTCGCAAGTCGCGAGGGCTACTTTGCGGTTGCCATCGGCTTTTGCGATGGCCACATTGTAGGTTTGGTGTGCGGCATCGTTGTTGAATTGGATTTCCTGGTCATTGACCTTCTCGTACGATTTATCCAGCGCGCTCTGCGCGCGTTCTTCGCTCTTCGTCACCTCGTTGGTCGCCTGCTGCTCGGCCTTGGCTACATCTTTCGAAACATCTTCGGGCGACTTCGGCTTGTTGCAGCCGGCCAGCACCAAAGAGGCGACCACGAAAATCGGCATCAGGTATTCACGCATGCAATTTCCTCTTGTTATAGGTAAGCGATCCGGTCGCACGTTACCCGAATGGACCTTAGCCTAGCGCAGGAGCCCAACGGCCGCTATAGCGACAGTGATTCTTGCAGCTATAGGGTTTTGTATCCGCGGCGATCATAATCAAAGCCAGACAACTCGTGTCGCGCTCTGTCGAGGGTGGGCGGGGCCGCGTAATAGCCCCGAATTTCGCGAATGAGTATCGATACTGGATCAAATTCGTAAAACTCATACCCGCGCAAAAGGCGATCATTCTCGCGAAAGGTCCTGGACCACTCGACGGCAGCCGTGCATTGCTCGACGTTGCTGAAGATTCTATCGATGAAATATTGCCCTCCGCGAGTGCGTAAGTCCTCCGCGATGGCGGCTCCGATGGCGCCATCAAGAAGTGGAGGACGGTGCGGGAAGTAATGGATGCCACCTGGAGCGAAACAGGCTGTGATGGCATTCGCATCATGCTTGCTGCAGGCCTCAAAGTAAGCGCTGACCATTTGCTCCATTTTTAGGGCCAGGGGATTTTGAGACATCTTGGTCGCTCCCATATCTTTGGAAGAGGAAATTGCGATGCTGCTTGATGGGGTATCATAACCGCTCCACCGAGACCGTCGGTCCGTCCGTACCTACAGAATGCCCGGGATCAACGCCTTCACCCGTCGCCGGTACTCGGGGTACTCCTTCGGGAATGTCTCCATCATCAACCTCTCTTCCGAGCGGATTTTGAGCCAATAGTGGGCAAAAATCAGCATCACCATGAAAAACCAGATCCCCTTGTCCTGAGCCAGCCCAGTACCGGCGACAGCCAGAATCAGGCCGGTGTAGATGGGATGGCGGACGATCCGGTATGGCCCCTTCACCACCAGCTCATGCTGCTCTTTCACTTGCGGCACGCTGCTCCAGTTGCGGCCCAGCGTCACACGCGACCAGATGGCGAAAACGGCGCCCAGAACGGTGACGGCCAGCCCGGCCGCATCGAGGGCAAGCGAGCGCGGCCACAGAGGCTCTTTGATCCAGCTCTCCGGCAGTACGTGCACCTGGAGGAGCGCCACGCCGATCAGGAGCGGCAGGTACGGGGTCAGTCGGTCCAGGCCCTCAGCCCTGCGCGATGTGGGTTTGGAGATTCGCCATCCCCAGGCCCACACCAGTACCAGGCCGCCCCAGGCGCAGCCAAACGCGATGCGAAAAAACAGGTTCACAGCGCTCTCCGGTGCAATTGATGCACTCGATACTACGCAATGCCGAGGCCCGCCGTCGCCTCAGTTCGCCACGCTACAGCACGGAGACTAGTTTAATCAGTCCGATTCGGGGAGTTGAGCCTTCCTGCCATCCTCACGAGAGCTGCAAAAGAGTCAGCTCTCATCTTGCGCATGATGTGCCCGCGGTGAATTTGTACGGTGTACTCGGTGATTCCCAGTCGTCCGGCAGCCTGTTTGTTCATTAGACCGCTGACCAGCAGCGGCAGCACTTCCTGCTCTCGCGGCGTGAGGGACCCATAGCGCGCGACAAGATCGGCTTGTTCGATGGCTATCCGTCTGACATTTCTGCTCTTTTCCAAAGCGCGTTCGACGGCCGCCAGGAACACACCGCCCTCAAACGGCTTGGCAAAAAAATCACTTGCGCCTTCCTTCATCGCGCTAACTGCCAGCGGAATGTCGCCGCGCGCGGTGATGAAAATGATCGGTATTCCACACTGTTCGACCTTGAGCCGTGCTTGGAGCTCAATGCCGGACATGCCCGGCATGCAAATATCGGCAATCAGGCATGACGCCTGGTGCCTCGCTCTGGAATCCAGAAACTGCTCCGCGGAATCGAAGCAGAGCGTGGATATACCCTCCGACTCAACCAGATCCTGCAGCGCGCATTGAACTGACCGGTCATCATCGAGAATCGCCAGAAGGCTCTGCGCACGCTCGATATCCATGCGTCAACGCTAACCCTTTGAGCGGAACAGCACAATCGGACCATGGCTAAAAAACTACTACTCAGGTGGTAGTCGACTACAACCAGAGGAGGAGGCCGAACGGCACGCAGACTATCTGCGGCAATGAGTGCATGCTACTGAGGAAGAACCGGTTTGAGTTTGTCGGCCATGCGAACCAACTCAATTAGCGAGCCGGCCTGCATCTTCTGCATCACATTGCCTCGATGGATCTTTACCGTGGCTTCGCTGACTCCGATCTCCGAGGCAATCTGCTTGTTGAGCATTCCTGCTACTACCAGCCCCATGACCTCTCGCTCACGAACGGTCAAGACCAAATACCGTCCGTGCAGTTCGTGAAGCTCATCCTGTTGTTCTCGCGCCGCACGATCGCGCTGAAGCGCTTGCTGAATCGCGTCCAGCAGATCCTGGTCCCGAAACGGCTTTGTGAGAAATTCCACGGCGCCCGATTTCAAAGCCTTGACCGACATGGGTATGTCGCCATGTGCCGTAATGAAGATAATCGGAATCTGCATGCCGGCGTCAGCCAACATATGTTGGAAATCAAGTCCGCTCATCTGGGGCAGCCTTACGTCCAAAACCAAGCAACTCGGGTCAGCGGTCCGCTTCTTGTTCAGAAACTCCGGGCCAGTCGCAAAGGATTCTGCGCGCAGACCTACGGACTCGACGAGATCCTGGACGGCCCGGCGCACGCCACCATCATCATCGACGATAAACACGGTCGGAACGACCGCCGGCTTCATATTGTAGCCTCGCCCTCGCAGGGAAGAGTGAAATGGAAAGTCGCGCCGTTGCCCTGATTGGCGGTAGCCCACACGCGCCCCCCATATGACTCCACAATCGAGCGGGTAATCGTCAAGCCCATGCCCGTCCCCTGTGGCTTGGTCGTATGAAAGGGCTCGAAAATCTGTTCCGCGGACCCGGTCGGCAACCCTGCCCCGGTATCGCTGATGGAAACAAATAGACTACTCTCGGCATTGATCCGCGATCTGATCGTGAGGGTGCCTCCGATATCCTGCATGGCTTCGATGGCGTTGAGCATCAGGTTCATGAATACCTGCTGAAGTTGTACCGGGTTTGCCAGGACATTGGGAGTATTGGTCTCCACCTCGGAATGGATCGTTATGGTATGCCGATCCGCTTCGTCCCTCAGCAGGCCGGACATCTGCTCAATTATTTCCTTCACGTCGATGATTTGCCGTTTTGTAGGTGTTCCTGCCTTGTAGAAGGACCGCAAACTGTCAATGACATTGGCTGCACGATTGGCGTCCTCCTCAATCCGGGACGCCGCTGCCCGCACCCTGTCCAGATCGGGCGGATCATGCGCCAGCCATCGCAATAGAGCGTTTGCGCTCGTGACCGAGGCAGTAATGGGTTGCTTGATCTCGTGAGCCAGCGCCGCGGCCAGCTCACCCATCATGTTGACGCGATTGACACGTGCGAGATCAGCCTCGAATTTGCGCAGCCTTTCCCGCTCCGCCTCGGCACGCTTCCGTTCCGTAATATCCATGGTAATACCGACGTACTCGCCCATTTCTCCGGAGGGGTTGTGATGTCCTATGGCGCGCAGAATTCGAACGGTTCCATCGGGACGGCAAATTCGGTACTCGGGGACCTCGAAGTCGGTTCGTGCATGAATCGCAGTCGTTATGATTCCCCACACGGTTGGCTCATCGTCGGGATGAACGGTTTTATTGAAACCGTCCGCGTCTACCGGGCCCTTGTCGGGGTCGAAACCATGCAGGCGATAAATTTCGTCCGAGACATGATCATGTCGACCCGTATGGAAATTCGCAGCCCAACTGCCCGTATGAGTCAGGCTTTGCGCTTCCGCAAGGTATGCCTGCTCCCGGCGCAATTCCAACTGACTTCGCTGCAAGGCGTCCTCTGCGCGCTTGCGATCTGTGATGTCCTGAACAGTGCCGAACATTTCACAAGCCAGTCCCGCCGTATTCCTCTTCACAGTGCCGAGGCCATGAACAGTACGCACTTCGCCGTCGGGACGAATGACTCGATGCTCAGCTGCCGCCGGCACCCCGCTGCGAATGGCTTCGTCGGATTCTCGAAAAACACGCTCTCGATCGTCAGGGTGGATCATTTCGCCGACCAACGCCATGTCAATGGGACCATCCTGCGGAGACAATCCATAGATGCGGTAGAGCTCAGCGGACCAGGTTACGCGGCCCGTTATGAGGTTCCATTCGTAGTACCCCATGTGAACCAGGCGTTGCGCCTGTTCAAGTCTGGCGTTGCTTTCTTGCAGGTCGCGAGATAGAGCCTGCCGTTCCTCTTCGACGCGTTTATTCTCAGTGATATCCTGGACGGTACCAAACAATTTGCGCGCCCGTACCGACGCCTCGCCATTCGAATCACCTGGCGGTGCGCTCCAGCGCTTTGAGGTAATGGCGTGCACAGTTCGGACTTCGCCGCCGGGCCGGACAATCCGAAACTCAGCGACGGGGTATGCTCCAGCAGAGAGGTCCACGTCTACGCCGCCGTAGAGGGACTCTCGGTCGTCGGGGTGGACCATTTCGCGCACCGCGGCGAAATTCATTGCGCGTTCTTGCGGCTTCAGACCAAAGATTCGATAGGTCTCGTCCGACCAAACCACTTCATTCGTCTCTAGGTCCCATTCCCAATGACCTACATGCGCGACGCGTTGGGCCTCTTCAAGTCTGGCGTTGCTTTCTTCCAATTTTCGAGCCAGCGCCAGGCGTTCCTCGTCGGCGCGCTTGCGTTCGGTGTACTCGATCGCCTGCCTGACAGCGAGGCGATTGGCAGCTTCGGTCGGGGCGATGGTGATGTTGTCACTCATGTGCGGTCCCATTGTCCGACTTGTTTGACTGTTACAAGGATAGCACTACCCGGCCAACGGACGGCGCTTGCGTGTCAATGCGAGCTATCGCGAGGCGCTCCATAGGTAGCTTCGCGTTCACATCGTTTTGCAACCTATGCATACGTCTCCAGGCCGCCGGGGCCTGGGCCACGGCGTGCCGGAATTGCTTGCACAAGTGCGCTTGGTCGGCGAAACCGCACCGCAACGCGATATCAGTCAAGGACGCATCGGTCGTAAGCATGTATCGAGCCGCCAGTTCCACGCGGCGGCGCACGACGAAAGAGTGCGGTGACTCCCCGAATGTACGCTTGAAGGAACGCGAAAAGTGCGATTTGCTGCGTTGAATGAGCGCACACAGATCCTGGACGAGTATCGGGCCTGTGATGTGGCTATCAATATGGTCACGCACCTTGCGTACCTGCCATGCCAGCAAGCGCCCCCGTCCGTCAGCCTCTCCTGCCGGTGGCGGATGAATCTGTTGCCGCAGCAGCGACGCCGCTTCAAGCAATGCACCCTGCGCGGGGTGCTTTAGATCGTGAAGCTGACAAAGTGTTGACTCAAGGAGTCCCATCACCCGGTGCATCCACTCGCGCGATCGCGTTGCGCCTAACTTCGACACCGCCGGCGTGTCTTCAAGGTGAGTCTCCATCATGGAACGATTTAGCGAGTGCACAGCGTGACGGTAGCAATACGTCGGAGCTCGGTGAACTACATATTCCTTGTAGCACACCGGCTGTAGGGCAAGACTGCACGTCGCGGCTCCGCCCGATCAGCTACTGAGAACATGTAATAGCGAGCGAAGACAGCGCCTCATACGATGGAGCCGGACTCTATTTTCCACGAGGAGGCGCGATGAAATCCATCACAAAACACTACATCGACGGAACGTTCGTCGAATCCCATGGCCGCGAAGTCATGGACAGTATCAATCCAACCAACGGCCAAGTCATCGCCCGCGTTACGTTGGGCGACGAGGAGGATGCGCGACGCGCCATTGCCGCCGCCAAGCGAGCGTTCGCGAGTTTCAGGCGAACGACCAAAGAAGAGCGCATGGAGATTCTACGCAGACTGCACAAGGCAGTCTCGGCGCGCACCGATGATCTCACGAAGACGATGGTCGAGGAGTACGGTGGTGTTGTGCAGTTCGCGGCTCCCATCGTGCAGGGAGGTGCCGACGTGTTCCTTTCAGCCGAAAAGGCTCTCCGCGGGCTGCCGCTGACTCGGAGCTGGGGCAAAACAACGGTCGCCTTGGAGCCGGTCGGAATTGCCGGTCTGATTTCGCCGTGGAACGCCAACGCGTTTTTCCTTTGCATGAAACTTGCCTCCGCAGTCGCCGCCGGTTGCACGGTGGTCATGAAGCCGAGTGAGTTGAGCGCTTTGCAAACGCACGTCTGGCTGGAATGTGTACACGACGCGAAACTCCCGGAAGGACTTTGCAACGTCGTCTCGGGTCGAGGAGAGCTTGTCGGAGCGGAGCTCGTGCGAAGTCCCGATGTGGCCAAGATTTCCTTTACGGGCTCAGCTGCTGTCGGAAAATCGATCATGCGCGAAGGTGCTGCGACGATGAAGCGCATCACGCTTGAGCTAGGTGGCAAGTCGCCTAACATTCTGCTTGATGATGCGGACCTCCAGAAGGCGATCCCGAATGCGTTCATCATCGGGTTTCTCAACAGCGGTCAAGCTTGCGTCGCTGGAACCAGGCTCCTAGTGCCGAAGAGTCGCTTCGAGGAAGTCAAACAGGTGATCTTGGACACCGCGCCCGCCTTTCCAGTCGGCGATCCGGCTGATCCAAAAACCGCCGTCGGACCAATGGTGAACCAGAAGCAATATCAGCGCGTGCAATCCTACATTCGCAGGGGGATTGAAGAAGGGGCAGAGGTGCTTGTCGGAGGCGAAGGACATCCTCCCGGCCTTGAGTCGGGCTATTTCGTCAAACCCACGGTATTTGTCAATGTGAAGAATGATATGACAATCGCCCGGGAAGAGATTTTCGGGCCGGTCCTCTCGGTCATCACCTACGAGGACGAAGAAGACGCGGTCCGGATCGCCAACGATACGGAGTACGGACTCCACGCTTACGTAAGCGGCACGGACATTCAGCGCGCGCGCCGCGTCGCATCTCAGATCCAAGCCGGCCGCGTGGCAATCAACGGTATGCTGGACGATCAACAGGCGCCGTTCGGCGGATTCAAGCATTCCGGTGTCGGCCGCGAATTCGGAACGTTCGGCATCGAGGCGTTTCTTGAACCGCGGGCCATTCTGGAATGATTGGATTTCTGTCGCCGGGGGAGGGCGCCGCCGGATGACGCCGGCAGAACTCACGGTCGTGACTCATGCGGCGCTGGCCTTTGTTCTCGCATGGGCAATCGGCTACGAGAGGTTTTACAACGGCCGCGCGGCAGGAACACAGGTGTATTGCCTGGTCTGCACGGCGAGTTGCGCACTGACTTCAGCCGCGGGTCTCGCCGGGAATTGGTTCGGAACTCGGCAGCTCGCTGATGCCACCGGCAGCACGCAAGTGATAGCGAGCCTGCTCACGGGTATCGGCTTTCTCGGCGCCGGCATCATCGTCAAGAGCGGTGCCAGCGTCCGGGGGCTGACGACCGCCGCCTCCATATGGTCGTCGGCCGCGATCGGAATTCTGGTAGGCGTTAACTTTGCGGTTGCCGCCGTCGGTCTGACCGCAATCTTCATCGTTTGCATGGCTGCGGTTCCGGGGTTGGAGCGGCATTTGCCCGGCAAAGCCGCAATCGCGGTCAGGCTCCGTTACCGCGAGGGCGCGCGGCCGCACACGGACAAGATTATGGAGTTTCTTGGCGAGCGCAATTTGGTGCCGCATTCGGATTCAGTATCCGTAACCTTCGACGGGGGACGATTTAGCCTCGAACTGATTGTCTCGGGCAGAGCTTCGCGGGGTCGCACCCTAAATTGGGTCGTCGAAGATTTACCGGACATCCAGTCCGTAGAGAGCTTCACGGTGACGCGGACCAGCCGAACATAGTCAACGCCGGTCACCCGCGTTTAGAGCCCGTTGGCAACAGCATTGGAACCCGCGCGCGGTACGCCCCGTATTCCACACGGTGATACTTCATGAGGTCGCGCTCTTCGAAGAAAATTCCGACAAATATGTACCCGGTGGTGGCGACCGAGAATACGAGGTGCCCGACCGACATGTGCGGAGTCGCCCAGAATGCGATCACAAAGCCTAGATAGATGGGGTGACGTACGAACTTGTAGAGCGCCCGTTCCGTGAAAGTCAGTGGTGTGTAATCGAGCCCACGCAGGCGTAGGTACACCTGCCGCAACCCGAACAGATCGAAATGATTGATCATGAACGTTGAGAACAGCAGGATGAGCCAGCCTAGTGCGAACAGCGCCAGTAGAAGCGTCTTGAACACGGGGGATGAGACGTCCCAAACGACTGTCGGGATGGCCTGCCATTTCCAGCAGATGAGACCGAGCAATAGGCTCGAGATCAGCACGTACGTGCTCCGTTCCACCACTCGTGGAACTATTCGCGTCCAGACAGCCTTGAAACCCTGTCGGGCCATAAGGCTGTGCTGCACGGCGAATAGACCAAGCAGAACGAGATTGATGACTATCGCCTCAGGCATGGCGGCGCTGGGCGCCGAATCGATTGTCTTTGGTACGACGAGATCTCCGATGAATCCTATCGCGTAGAGAAATGACGCCAAGAACACGACGTAACAAAGAAATCCGTACACTGCCGCTACCAATCCCATGATGACTCCCCTTGAAGTAAATTAATCGATTACTGCCCATCCGCTAGTGATAAGCATCTAGCCCGCTACGCTTCGCCGGCTCGGCTCGGCTCGGCTCGGCTCGGCTCGGCGCGACCGCGGCTGCGATGACAAACTCTCCCGGGATCCGGTAGCCGTGGCCATGCCGCCATGGCTCGATCGCGCTCAGGTAGCGGGCGCGAACCCGCGCCCGCACCTCATCATCGAAGCGCGACCACGCAAGGGCGACAGGACCGCCGACAAACGCCGCGTCGCATGCTTCGTTGGCATCCGAGTAGGTTAGCGTCGTTGAGATGCGGCGGTGCCTGACGTTCCCAAACTTCGCATCGGCGCATAGGCGTGCGAGAGTGTCCTGCGTGCCGAGACGAAAAAACAGCGGACAGACTTCGCTCGCCACCTCGTCATCGACAATCGGAAAGATCGCTGACCAGCCGCACTTTGATCGCTCACCCCATACGGCGAGCGATACGCGACCGCCCGGACGTAATACCCTGTACATCTCCCGCAAGGCCTGTTCGGGATCGGGCATGTACATGAGCCCAAGGGCGCAAAGAGCGACGTCAAAGCCGGCGTCCGGCACGGCTAACGTTTCGGCGTCCATGCGTGAAAATATGCAATTCGATATCTTCAGGTCGCCTGCTCGCCGTTCGGCGGTCTTTATCATCCTATCGGATAGGTCAATGCCCAGCACATGCCCGTTCGGTCCTACCGCCCGCGCCGCGCCAAAAGAGACGAGCCCGGTGCCACAGGCGATATCGAGTACCCGTTCGCCAACCACAGGCGACGCCAATGCCAACAGCTCGTCTTGCGCTGCGGCCAACTGTGCCTGCCACAGGGGCTCGTAATCGACTGCTGCCAAATCCCATCCATAGCGTTGAATCCGCCGTTGCAGCCTTGCATCCATCATGTCTTTGCCCTTTGCGTCATCCAAGCCTTCAAAATATGCACCGGAACTCTTGCACACCGGTGAGGCCGCGTCCTATCCGCAAGTCAGCCGTGGCTACCCGATCGTCCGGAGGTGGCCGCCGGCGTGTCCTACGGTTGACCGAGCGTCCGAGATTGCTGCTCATCCGTCCCGCCGGCCGGCGCCTAGGCTGCGAACCACTGGAAAATGCACGGCGATCCACCCACAATTAGCTGCCTCGAGGTCGGCACAAAGGCAGCCATGACGAAAGAAGACATTGCAGCAGCAGTGCAGCGTGTGGAGTCGGTCTTGCAGCGCCGACCCGCCACTGGTATTCATGATGACGCGCCGGCAACTGCGCGTTGGCAGTCCGGCCTTCGCGTTAATGCGTGCCATGCCAACGGCACGCAGATGCTTACCGACATGCCCACCGAACTCGGCGGCAGTGGCGATAAGATCACGCCTGGGTGGCTGTTCCGTGCGGGACTCGCATCCTGCCTCACAACATGCATCGCGATGGACGCCGCGGCCGAGGGGATCGATCTGGCGGCGCTTGAAGTGTTGGTAACCAGCCGTTCCGACCTGCGCGGCCTGCTTGGCATGGCAGATAGCACAGGCGCGCCCGTGGGCGCAGGACCGAGCGAAGTTCAGATTCAGGTCCGGATCTCTGCCGCCGGCGTTTCTGCGGAGCGCCTACGGCTCCTGGTTGAAGACAGCAATCGATGTTCGCCGATATCCGCAGCCGCACGAGATGCCGTGCCAATCGCACTGCGAATCGACGTGGATGCTGCGTAATGGATGCACTGTCGGAAACCCTTCGGGTCGTACGATTGGTAGGCGCCATCTTCATCAATGCACGATTTACGGCGCCCTGGTGCTACCAATCCCCTAGTGCAAATACGGCCGCACCACTGCTCGAGCCGGGGGCCGAGCGGGTGGTGATCTTCCACCTGATTACGGAGGGTGATTGCTATGTCGAGCTTGGCAACGAATCGCCGGTACGTCTTACTGCCGGTGACGTCGTAGTCTTTCCGCAGGGGCATGCGCATCGCATGGCTTCGCAGCCAGGACTACCACCCGCGACCGGTGCCCGCCTTGATCAAGTACTGGCACGCCGTCCGCGACAACTGGTTTACGGTGGTGGCGGCCCGACGACACGCTTGGTTTGCGGTTACTTGGCCTGCGATGCCCGGCTGGCTGGGATGCTGCTTGCGGGGTTACCTGCGCTGCTCCGGGTCAATCTACGTGGATCGAACGCAGGTATCTGGCTCGAAGCCTCGGTTCGCTACGCTTTGGCCGAAGCCCGCTCACCTCGGCCCGGGGGTGCCGGCGTCTTGGCCAAACTCGCTGAGGTGCTGTTCATCGAGGTACTGCGCCTCTATATGAACGAACATAGCGAGGGTCGAACCGGATGGTTGGCCGGGGTGGGAGATCGAATTGTCGGGCCCGCATTGAACGCAATGCACTCACGTCCTGCTCATGCCTGGACGTTGGAAGAGTTGGCACACGACGCCGGAACTTCGAGATCGGTGCTCGCAGAGCGTTTCCAGCACTTGGTCGGCAGTTCTCCGATGCAGTACCTGACGCAGTGGCGGATGCTGCTCGCCGCCAATCTTCTGTGCCGGAGCAACGCGCCTCTCGCGCGGATTGCGGAAGATGTGGGCTATCAAACTGATACGGCCTTCAGTCGCGCATTTCGGCGCGCGTACGGCTCGCCGCCGGCAGCTTGGCGCCGGAGTCAATTGACTCGCGATCAGGTGCCGTGAGACAGGTGCTGATCGAGCAAGCGTGGCGGCATCAATCTGTCGGTAGGCCGAGCCAACGCCTCATGCGCTTCCTTGATCTCGGGCCTTCCAGGTGTGTCGGCGCGCGCACAAACCCTCAGCAGTTCGCCGAAATACTTTTGACTCAAATCGCCGCGCCCGCTGAGTTGCGCAGCGTGCGCCGCTCCATACAATGACCGGAACCGCCGCGGCTCCTTCTTGAGTGTCGCCTGAAATTGTACCAATGCCTTAGAGGGCCTGTTCATCTCCAATAGCATCTCCCCGAGCAGTTCGCGCGCCGGTGACAGTGTCCCCGGTGTCACCACACTTTTCTCTGTCCCATCTTCCATTTTTGCCGCTAATTCCATCTGCCGCAAAGCTTCCTTGTTCTTGCCCGCCGCGAGCGCAGCCCATGCCAAGACCGCAGTGGCCTGAATTTCCACCTGCTGTGCCCAGTAACGCTCGTTGACTCTCGAAAGGCGCTCCTGGATCTGTCTCAGCGCTGTCGCCGCCTCGTTTGCCGTTGCAGCGTGTCCCAATCGCGCCGCGCCCAATCCTCGGGCGAACCACGTCATCGCATCTGCGTAAGGAAACGGCGTTTCCGACAGCGTTAGCCCCTCCGCCCGCTGCCAGTCATGCCGCTCCAAGGCGTACCGTGCCGGGATTGCCGCGAGCGCAAAGTAGCCGGCTGAGGGTGGGCCCGCACCGATCATCAGTACCTTCGGATCGAAGCGCGAAGATATTTCCGGCAACGCAGTCACGATCCGGGCCGCCGACTCGTCCTGCCCCGTTTGCAAGTACGCGTAAGTCTCGTAGTCGTGGCATGCAACTCTTCGGCCGTCTGGCCCTGCCGCCGTGCAGCTGCGGCGGCCGCAACATTGCTGTCAATCGACTCCTGCCAGTATCCCAGACGGGTAAATATGTGCGACGGCATGTGCAGTGCGTGGGGCGCATCGGGGGCGATTACTGTGTAGCGTTGTGCGGCGACAAAGGCGCGGGCCGCCAGCGCGGGCACGTCGTACGCATGGATGATGTAGTGCGCCAAGCCCGGATGCGTCGGCTCCTCGGCAAACAACCTCTCGAGAATTGCCCCCGCCTTGAGCTGGTCCGCGTAGGTCTTGTCGCCTGGATCCGCTCCGACTGCGAGCGCCAATGCGTAGAAGATCTGTGCTTCGTGGTCTTTCGGATACTTTGCGGCGACGCTTTCCATGGCATCGCGATAGGCGTACCAGCGCACTTGCTGCGGCGTGCCCTCGAAGTCCCGATATAGCTTGCCGACTGCCGCGAGATAGTCCCGTTCGCGTTCCGTCTTTACACCCAGCTCCATGCCCTTTTCCGCGCTTTGCTGCCCGAGTTGCAACTGGCCCCTGTCTTTGTTCCCCGGTGCGAAGGGATTGCTCCAATCGCTTAGAGCGATTCCCCAGTACGCGATTCCGCAAGTGGGGTCTTCTCGCAGAACGGTGTCAAATCCCTCGATGGCACGGCTGAACTGGAAGGAATGAAGCAGGGCTACCGCGCGATTGAAATCGCTCTGCGCCGGTTCGTTGCAAGAGGTGGCGAAGTGAACCTCTCCCAGCTTCTCGCCTTTCTCAAGCTGATGCTCTTGCGCCATTCCATGCGCCGCAATGAACGCCAACAGGATGGCCGCGATGAGTTTTTCCCTGTGCAATGGCGCCTCCGGCCCGGAATACCTGCGGCAGATTCAACAACGCCAAATCATAACGAGTCCAACGACCGCTGGAGCTGCTTAGGCCGCCCTGCGTAGCGAGCGGGCTGATGTGCGGGCATCCGGCGAGAAAAATTGAAGAAAAACAAACAGTTACAATCGTCAATCGACCTCGCGAAGGCAAGCGCATTGGAATGTGGGCCACCCTGCACCCGGCGCATCAGAGCCGATGTAGCATTTGCCTGGCCCATGAGTCTCTCGACTGCCAAGTATCCCTACGATGCCAAGATTGAGTCGTTCAGGTCCCTGTGGTTTCTGCCCATGTTCTTCGGCGGCATGGGAATGATCTTTCGTCTCCGCCGGAGGGGCGATGTATCCCAAGTCTCGCGTTGATGCTCTGACGGACGGCCTCTTCGGCGTAGCCATGACGCTCCTTGTGCTGGACTTGAGGCTGCCGGACTCATTTGACCCTGATCAGTTAGGTCTTACCCATGCACTGGAAGGTCTCTGGCAGAAATTCTTTCCTTACGCCTTGAGCTTCTACGTACTCGGCTCGACTTGGCTGGCGAACATCAAACTCCGATCAAAAGGCGAATTTTTGAGCAGGCAGTACGTGCGTTGGTGGCTCTTGTACTTGCTCATAGCAACGTGCTTTCCGTTCTCTACGTCTGTGGTCGGCCGCTTTGCACATCTCGCGCCGGCCGTGTGGCTCTACTCCATCAATATGGCAGCGCTCGCCGCGATCGGTTATCGTCTCGTCGTGCTTCTTCCCGATGTTGCCGATGATGAACACACGCTCGACCGCAAGGTCTCTCTGTCCCTGGTGATCGTGACTTCTGCGCTGTGTGTCGGCGTGAGCATGGTCAGCCCGGCGAAGGCTCTGTGGGTCTTCGTCTTAAATTTTGCGCAACCGCAGTTAGCTCGATGGATCGCGACGAGGACGTCGCACGGCAGTTGAACCGTGGGCGTTGGTCCGTAAGCCAAAACTCCTTGCCATGATGGACACAAAAAAACTGAGGGTACCGTTATGCACCGTTCCCGCCTCTGTGCCATTCTGATCGACTGCAAGGGGACCGCCGTAGAGGAGGCAGCCGGCTTCTGGAGTCGGGCGCTGGGTCGTGCATTGGATACCGATCACCCAGGGACTCGCGGAAATTACTACATGTTGGAGACTCCGCCCGACGAACCCATTGTCCAGATTCAGCGCGTCGATCATGACAGTCGCGTACACATCGATATCGAAAGCGACGACATACCCGCTGAGGTCGCGCGCCTTGAGGCGCTGGGCGCGAAAGTCGTTAATCGCCTGGAGCGTTGGGTAGTGATGGAGGCGCCCACCGGACAGCGCTTCTGTGTCGTACGGGTGCAGCGACCGGGATTCCCGAAGAACGCGAATACCTGGGCGTAGAAAGAGAAGGTCTCCGGGCAGCGCTAGGAGCTAATCATGTTTCCCTATCTCGCGGCCGCAATCGTCATCATCGGATTACCTACTATCTACTTTGCAGTGCGATTTCGTGAGTACCGGAAGTTTCTGGCCGGCGCATTCTTTGTCAGTAGCGGCATGCAGATCTACTTTTATTTGGCGAAGATCCCTATCCCGCTCATGTGGACGAGTGTAATTCAGTCGCCTGAGCTCAGTGGCGTGCGCGGGACGATACACTTTGTGCTTTTCCTGATCTGCCTCTATTTCGGATGGTTCGCCCGCCGCAATCACCCTGTCGGCTGAGGCTTCCTTAGGGCGGCCAAGCCGACAAGCAGGAAAAACAGCAGCGCAATTGCGCTCCATCCGAACCAGCAGCCGCAATCCCACGCTGAGTGCGGCGGAGCACCGACGCATCTTGTGGGATAAGTTACGATTCGAGCAGGTGCACGGTGGACGTGAGAAGTACTCACATCTCCGCGGCGGAACTTGCGGGGCACTCATGTTATGGTCCCTCAAAGGAGTGAAATTGCCGACTGATAGAACGGAAGCCAACCCATTCCTCGAGCGCGCATTCAAAGACAGCTTGACTGCGTTCGCGCAGGCATGCGACTCCGAGTGCGCACTGCACGAGGGCGTCATTTTGCCGGCGCTCGTCCTAAATGCCCAAGATTTGTTGGGCACCGCAACTGCCGTTACGATTCAAGACGACGGACGCCAAATTGCGTGCATCCGTGTCGCCTCTGCTGACGGTGGATTCGTTGTGTCCGCATCGACTAGCGGCGCCCGCGGTCCCACACTTCAGCCGGGCCACTTTGTCGCGTGGCAAGCAGGGCGGTATGACCCGCAGGTAGCCAAAGATGCCCCCGCTAAGCACAAGCGATTCGGCTGGTTTGGCCTGAAGGACAAGCGATTCGGCTGGGTTGGTTTGATCGAAGGGACACTGAAACTCGAATATAGAAATGGTGGCTGGGTTGGCAACGAGAAGTTTGTGTCCTGATCGAGTCATGGCAATAGACGAAGCACCAGCCGCAGGAGGACAATCGTGAAAGAGATTCTTTCGAGCGTATTTCTTGGAGCACTTCTGACCATCGGTAGCGCCGCAATAGCGGCTGGGATCGATGCTGATCCCGTGGTGGGTTCCTGGAAGCTAAATCTGGCGAAATCAACGTTTGGCGGCGGTCCGGCACTGAAAAGCCAAATTCGTGTCTACTCGCAGTCTGCGCGGGGCGTAACCCTGAAGATGAAGACGGTGAGCGCTGACGGCAAGGAAACCACAACAGAAACGACCTACAACATCGACGGCAAAGACTATCCGTCGATGGGCAACCCTGATTTCGACAGCCTCTCGGGGATGCGCATCGACGCCAACACCACTGAATTCACGCTAAAGAGAGCCGGCAAGCCGGTAGGCACGATCCGGCGTGCAATTTCCAAGGACGGCCAAACGCTCACGTTGAATTTCGTGATAACCAACGCGGATGGCGTGCGGCTATCGCAGCTCACGGTATTCGATAGACAATAGACAGAGGACGCGGGTTGGCCTATTGCCCCTGTGCTCCCAATTGCCGTAGGAAACTCCTGTAGTCGGTTTTCACCCATTCCTCAACTAGCCTGCCCTGATCGTCAAATTTGAAGATGTTCATCAGGTCCCAGACTACACGTTGGCCGTTGGGAGGCAGAGCGCCCGCCGGTGAATACGCGAACTCCCGAACAAATCTCCCCTCGATCCAGGTCTGGCAGGCGATGTAATCACCTTCAGCCACGATGATTCCTCGCCGAATTGAGCGATCGTCGAACGCTGCACGTACGGACTTGAAGTAGTTATTGAGACCCGCGAAGTCCGTGTCGAAACCGTCCGGGGCGTGGAACCGGAATTTACCGGTGTCGAAGTACGAGTCGATCTCTGCCTGATCGGCTCCCAACACTTCAGCTTCGCCGGCCTTTATCAGACGGGCTACGAGTTCGTCGCGTGTTAGCGCGGTAACTCCTTTGCGAACAGATACGGTGGCATGGCTTCTCATGGCGATCTCCTGTTCTGGAATGTTCATGAACGGTCGTGGCTTATACATGCGGATAGGCTATGGTCCTTCCACTAGGTTGACAATCCATTCAATATCGAATGCACTAGTGCAAAATCGCCATGAATACTTCCCGCCCATCACTGGCAGAGCTGATCTCATTTGCGACTGTTGCCGCTCATAAGAGCTTCAGACAGGCGGCAGACGAGCTGCGCGTGTCACCGTCCACGTTGAGCCACACCATCCGCGCACTGGAAACGCGCCTTGGCGTGCGCCTGCTGCACCGAACAACGAGAAGCGTGGCGATGACGGAGGTTGGCCAGGCGCTCCTGTTGAGGGTTCAACCACTGGTCAAGGATCTCGATACGGCTCTGGGAGATATCGATGACTATCGGGGCAAACCAACCGGCACGTTAAGAATCAATTCAAACTTCATCGGGGTCCGTGTATTGCTCCAACTCGCAGTTCCAAAGTTCCTTGCTCGCTTTCCCGAGATCCACCTCGATCTCGTCACGGAGGGACGCTTGGTCGATATCGTGTCGGAAGGCTTCGATGCGGGAATTCGGCTCGCAGAAAGTGTGCCGAAGGACATGGTGGCGGTCGCTTTCGGCGGTACCGGTCGATTCGTCGCGGTTGCTGCTCCCTCGTACCTGAAGAGGCGCGGTGTCCCGAGAGCGCCTTTGGACTTGTTGCAGCACTCGTGCATCCGCTATCGAATGCGAAACGGAAAGATCTACCGCTGGGAGTTCGAGCGTCGTGGCCAGGCGATGGACGTGGACGTACCTGGCCGGCTCACGCTGGATGAGGACAGGTTGATGTTAGATGCGGCGATCGAGGGTGTGGGGATCGCTTTTGTTCCGGAAAGTGCCGCGCGGGACGCGATTGCGGGCCGAAAGCTCTCGGTCGTGCTCGATGATTGGTCCCCACGGTTTCCAGGGTTGTGCCTGTACTATCCAGGACACCGTCAGGTTCCGTCAGGGCTTCGGGCGTTCGTCGAGGTGCTCAAGGAGGCGGCGCCTCGACCTTAGCCGGTCTCGCGCTTTCATGAGCCCTGTCGGTTGCGCTCTGTTGTGCTTCGTCGTGCTTTGGAAGCGGCACTTTGTCATGTAAAGTGTCCATTTAGGCATAGGTGCCTTCGCGATCGCGGCTCAGCCAATAGGACCGCGTTTCAATATTGAAGGAGTGAGTTTCTTGCACTTGGATGAACCGCTCCCGCGGCCCGCCATTCTCGATGGCAGTTTCAAGGTGCTGGTGGTCGGAGATTAGCCGGCGATCGGCCAATACGATCGCGCGCGC
>Ga0209274_10000148_pt1 | contig 57349 bp, 54 predicted proteins | sample HubBroMetageREF1_FD_188343 | JGI IMG/M metagenome (GOLD analysis project Ga0209274, IMG submission 188343) | Reference soil microbial communities from the Hubbard Brook experimental Forest, New Hampshire, USA - Hubbard Brook CCASE Soil... | ecosystem: Environmental > Terrestrial > Soil >...
GCCGTAGGAGTTGAAATCCGCCGGCTTCACGCCATGCTCCTGCAAATATTTTCCGGCGGGCCCATCTTTCTTAATTGCCCCGGCGGGCGAGATGTGGTCAGTGGTGACGCTGTCGCCGAGAACGGCGAGCACGCGCGCCTTCTTGATGTCCGCAACGGGGGCGGGCTTCACCGACATGTCGTCGAAATACGGAGCGCGCCGAATGTAGGTGGAATCCTCCTCCCACAAGTAAGTTTGGCCTTTGGGAACGGCCAGGCTGCGCCAGCGTTCGTCGCCCTGAAAGACGTCGGCGTAGGACTTCGAAAACATTTCTGAAGTGATCGACTGCTGCATGGTCTCCTCGATCTCGCGCTGCGAGGGCCAGATGTCAGCCATGTAGACGGGCTGACCGTCGCGGCCTTTGCCGATGGGGTCCTTGCGCAAGTCGATGTCGATGCGTCCGGCCAGCGCAAACGCAACCACCAGCGGCGGCGACATCAGATAATTAGCGCGGACTTCAGAATTGATGCGGCCCTCGAAATTGCGATTGCCGGAGAGCACTGAGGCGACCACGAGTTCCTTCTCGTCGATGGCCTTCGAGACTTCATCAGGCAACGGACCCGAGTTGCCGATGCAAGTGGTACAACCATAGCCGACCAGATGAAACTTCAGCTTCTCGAGATAAGGCGTCAGGCCAGCCTTGGCGAGATAGTCAGTCACAGTTTTCGAGCCGGGGGCTAGCGACGTCTTCACCCAGGGCGGCATGGTCAGCCCTTTTTCGACGGCCTTCTTGGCGAGAAGTCCGGCACCGATCAAGACGGAGGGGTTCGAGGTATTGGTACAAGAAGTAATGGCCGCGATGACGACGCTGCCATGCTTGAGAGAATCTTTCACCGACGCTGAAACATGCTCGTGAACGTTGGGATCTTCCACGCCGATCGCGGCAGGACTTCCCCCTTCAGACTCCCAACTCTTGGCATTGGCCGGCGCGGCAGTCCCACTTTTCCCAACATCAGTTCTCGCAACGTCAGGGAGAACCGGAGCGCCCACAGTCTTCGCGGATTTCGGCTTGATCAGCGAAGGCAGCGCCTTATTAAACGACTCGCCCGCCTGCGAGAGCACGACGCGATCCTGCGGGCGCTTCGGCCCGGCTAGACTGGGCTCGACGGTCGCAAGATCGAGCGAGAGCAACTCGGAATACTCCGCCTCGGGAGTTTTCTCGTCGTGAAACAAACCTTGCTCGCGGCTGTAAGCCTCGACCAACGCAATCTGCTCTTCACTGCGCCCGGTCAGTTTGAGATAGCGCAGCGTCTCTTTATCGATCGGAAAAATTCCGCAAGTCGCCCCATACTCCGGAGACATGTTGGCAATAGTCGCGCGATCAGCCAACCGCAAATCCCGCAAGCCCGGCCCAAAATACTCCACAAACTTTCCAACAACGCCATGCTTCCGCAACATCTCAGTAACAGTCAGAACAAAATCAGTAGCAGTCGCCCCCTCGCGCAACCTCCCCGTAAGCTTCACCCCCACCACCAGCGGAATCAGCATGGAAACCGGCTGCCCGAGCATCGCAGCTTCGGCCTCAATCCCACCGACGCCCCACCCCAAAACCCCCAAACCATTAATCATGGTGGTGTGGCTGTCGGTGCCGACTAACGTGTCGGGGTAGGCTTGACGTTTGCCTGGAGTTTCGTTCACGAAGACTACGCGGGCCAGGTATTCGAGGTTGACCTGGTGGACGATGCCGGTGTCGGGGGGGACGATGGCTAGATTTCGGAAACCGGTTTGGCCCCAGCGGAGGAAGGAGTAGCGCTCTTTGTTGCGCTGGAATTCGAGGAGGGCGTTCATGTCGAAGGCGGTGGAGGTGCCGAATTCGTCGACCTGGACGGAGTGATCAATGACTAACTCGACTGGCTGCAGAGGGTTGATTAGGGAGGGGTCGCCACCGAGAGTTTGCATGGCGTCGCGCATGGCGGCGAGGTCGACTACGCAGGGGACGCCGGTGAAGTCCTGCAGGAGGACGCGGCTGGGGGTGAAGGCGATTTCTTTTTCTGGCTTTGATTGCTTGTTCCAGGCTGCGAGGGCGCGGATTTCTTCTTTGGTAACGTTGCGGTCGTCTTCGGTGCGGAGCAGGTTCTCGAGGAGGATGCGGAGGGAGAATGGCAGGTGTTGGGTGGAGATGCCTTGCTTGTCAAGGGCGTCGAGGCGGTAGATTTCGTATTCCTTGCTGCCGACTTTGAGGGTGGATTTGCTGTTGAAGCTGTTCACAGACATGATGGCCTTCCTCGAGGTATGAATTACGGCGCGGCGAAGCTGCGCTTCGCGGACAGCCGGGGGCGGCTATCCCCACACTTGATTCCAGACTTAATTAGTGTAATTCGTTTGGGGTGGAATTGCTTAATCGCAGCGGCGTGCTGAGGCAGGTGCGCTTGATGCTGTCGTGATTCCCACTTCTCGCGCACAGAACGCGCGAGAAATGGGGCACCCCCACCGCAATTCCCCGCGCGATGGTGCTGGCGCTGTGCGGGTGCGACTGTCATACTTCGTCTCTCCACAGGAGGCGCCCTTGCCTGACGAGTCTGGTTCACCTCTCGCCAAAGAATTGAAAAACGAACCCGCTCCCGGCCATGAATCGAATCAGGGGAACGCGGAAGATCCGGGGCAACGTACGGCCTCGTGGCGCACCGATCGGATCCGTCTCTTGATCTGGGCGGGGATCGCCTTTGCTCCGTTGGCTCTGGTGCTGGGATTGCATCTTGGCGGAAGCCGGAATTCTGGCGTATTGACGGTGCAGACGGAATTGCCGATCAAGGCGATCGCAGCGTTTTTTGTCTTGCTTGCGACTTGGGTTGTTTCGCGAATGGAAAAGCGTTCGCTGGCCGATTACGGGATTCCTCCGCGGCAGGCATTCGGAAAGAGATTTTGGGAGGGTACGGTCTGGGGGTTTGCCATGCTTTCGGCGATTCTGCTGGTGCTGTGGGGTTCGGGGCATTTTCAGATCGACTCGGTGGCGCTGGCGGGAGGCGCGGTTTTTCGGTGGGGGCTGGCGTGGGGCGCTACCTTTCTGGCGGTGGCGTTGCATGAGGAGCTGGCTTTTCGCGGGTACTGGCTGTTCGTGATGGCGAGGCGCATGCGGTTCTGGCCGGCGGCGCTGTTTCTGTCGGCGGTGTTCGGAGCGGCTCATCTGGGCAATCACGGAGAGAATGTGCTGGGGATTTTGCAGGTGGTGATGACTGGGCTTCTGTTTTGTCTGATGATCCGGCGCACGGGCAATTTGTGGTTCGCAATTGGATTTCACGCGGCGTGGGATTGGGCGGAGACTTTTTTCTATGGGACGCCGGACAGCGGGCTGTTGGGGGGCGGACGATTTCTGAATACGTCGGTGCGCGGGGCGAATTGGATTACGGGTGGGTCGGCGGGGCCGGAGGGTAGCATTTTTGCGATGGTGATTCTGCTGGTGTGCGCGGGGTTGATTCATTTGCGTTTTCCGAAGGCGATTTATCCGGATCGTCCGGCATAGGGCTGTTCGAGTTTGAGGGTTCAGAGGGTCGGCCAGAAAACAGCAGGTCCCTCCACTCCGCCGTCGCTGGCGCACCGGCTCCGGTCGGGATGACAGAGGTGGGTGGTTATTCCGACTCTCTACGGCAACGCTGACAGCGCTGCCAAACGCGCGGTGACTCGGCGGAGTTCACTCGAATGTCTGCGAGAACGTTAGTCGATTGCCTTCAGGATCGATCAGGCTGAAGTTCCGGAGGCCCCACGGACGGCTCACGGGTGGTCCCAGGACCTTGGCGCCTTTCGCGAGTAGTTCCTCGTAGAGTGCGTCGACGTTTGTGACGTACGCTCCAAATGAACCGATCCCTTTGTGTTGGTCGGTGCGGGAAATCAGCAAAATCGTGATCGCGTCTCGATCCATCACACCCAGGTCATCTTGCTGATAATTGATGCGAAAACCCAGCACGTCGCGATAGTAAGCAACCGCAGCCGGCACGTGGTCGAAGGGTAGTTCGGGCAAGGCCTGCATCAGGCCATGAGGTTGTGAGCCCCGGCGAGTCGGGGAGTCCTGATCCTTGTGGTAGCTCTGGCCGAACCAGAGAACGTTTCCATCGGGGTCGCGGATCTCAAACATCCGCATCTTGATCCAGTTGACGCGTTCGATCTCCGTTGGAGAACCTCCGCGACGACGGATGGCGGAGTGGGTTGCCGCTACATCGTCAGCCTGAAGAAACAAAATGGCTGAGCCGGGTGGCCGGGGAGTTTGGGATGCGTCGGCGGGCGAATATCCTTCTGTTCCGAAGCGGATGCGAGCAGGGCCGAGAATGGCCTCGATACCACCTTCCTGCGACTTTATTTCGAAGCCTAGAACATCCCGGTAGAAAGCAATGCTGCCGTTGACGTCGGCGACCGGGAGGAATCGCATGACCGGAGCGGAAATTTTTTTGGCCCGGTGCTCGTCGGTCTGGGCTTTCAGAGCGCGCCAGCTGGGAAAACCGTATTCGCGAGCCACATCGAGGAGAGCGGTTGCCAGTTTTGCGGCCGGATTGGTTTCGCGCAGCTTCTGAAGGCGAGTTTTCGCTTGCTTCTTGAGATATTCGAGCGAAGGGTGTTCAGGGAGTTTTGAGTTTGACATAGACCTTCCTTCCGATTTTGCCCGGTGTCCGCGTATAACTCGGGCTGGAAGTTAGGGTCTGTGAAGGAACGCTTACTTATGAGGTGGGCTGAACCCTTTACGCGGACCGTGGGCCGCCTGATCGGCCTTGATCAAGATAGCATATTCGGAATCGCGGGATAGATAGCTTCGATCGAGCCAACTTATCGTGCGCTGGTCAGGATTTGATAGATGACGACTCCGAACATGAAGATTAGATAAAACCGGAGCGCCCAGAAGATGATCATTTCGGTGCGGGTCAGGCGGCGGCGGGGGCAGTGATGCTTTTCTTTTTCGGAGATGAGTTGATCGGGTTCGAGAGAGGCGACGACGGAGGCCAGGTCGGCGCTGCTGATTTCGGCGGCGGGGGTGGGATCGAGTTTTGGTGTCATCTTCGGTGCGCCTCTGGAAGTGTGTGCGGGGAAAATCTTCTTTCGCCCCGCTGGGGCTTGTTGACTTTGCGCTGGCTGACCCACGGCTTGCGCCGTGGGCTGTATTCTTTCGCCGCTTCGCGGCTCTCACTCTTTCTTTTATTTGCCTCCGATTAGCGACAGGGCGTGGGGGGCTACTACGCTGATGCCGAACAGAAGGCCGGCGGCGACCAGGATCACTACTACCGCAAGCGCCAAGGTGTTGGCCCATAGCGGGCTGACCAGGTCGCCCATGATTTCGCGGTCGTTGACCAGCATGTACAGGAAAAGCAATGCGGGCGGCATGGCCAGGACTGCGATCACGTTTACCAGCAGCACGATGTAGACCAGCGGGATGCCGGGGATGAGGACCAGGCCAGCTGCGGCGGCGGCTTCGAGAATCAGGACCAAATAAAAAGATTTTCCCTGCTGGAAGGGGAGATTCAGGCTGTGGGGACGGTGAGCGACTTCTCCGAAGGCGTAGGCGGAGGACGTTGAGATGGTCACGGCGGCGACCATGCCGGCTTCGAACATTCCTAGCGCGAAGAGCGCGGCGCCCCAGTGGCCGACGAAGGGTTGGAGGGCTTGGGCAAATTCGGCGGCTTCGAAATTTCCGGTGGACATGCCGTGGGCGAGGAGTGGGGCGGTGCAGATGATGGTGGCCAGCGCTGCGAGGGCCGCTAAAGTCGCGCCTAGAGCGGTGTCGATGCGGCCGAAGCGGATGTCGTGGGTGGTCAGGCCTTTGTCGGCGATGGCGCTTTGCTGGAAGAAAAGCATCCAGGGGGTGACGGTGGCGCCGATGTTGGAGAGCAGGACGAGAACGGTTTCCTGGGTTAGGCCCGGCCGCGGTCCCCAGGTGATTAACGCGCTGCCGATCGCTCCCCAGTGGGGATGAGTGAGCAGGGCGACGGGGACGAATACGAGATTGAACATGGCGGCGACGAGGGTGATGCGCTCCCAGGTCCAGTAGCGGTGGGCCATTAGGGCGACGAAGAGAATTAGCCATGCGCCGAGGACGGAGACCACGGGAGGGACGCCGAAGAATCCGAGGCCGGCGCGGATGGCGATGAACTCGGTGACCAGGGTGAGGAAGTTGCCGACCATGAGGTCGATCATGGAGAACCATCCCCAGAAGGGCCCGAAGCGGTCGAAGATGAGTTCGGCGTGGCCGCGATGAGTGGCGGCGCCAAGGCGGACGGTCATTTCCTGAACGACGCAGGCCATGACGAAGGTGAGAACGACGAAGGGGAGAAAGAAGCCGATGCCGTAGTGCGCGCCGGTAGCAGCGTAGGAGAGCATGCTCGGGCCGTCGTTTTCTCCGAGCATGACCAGGATGCCGGGGCCGACTAGCAGCCAGAGCAGGCGGGCGCGCGACCAGGGGCCGCGCTGGGTGCGGGTGGTGAGGACGCGGTCGCGGTCGTGGGCGCGGTCGATATCTTCGTGGGTGATGACAACGGAGGCGGGGTCAGGCGACGGCAATTCCCTCGGAGGCTTCGGGGTTGTCGTGGTCTCGCTCATGCGGAAGAAGCGGGGGAGCTCTTGGCGCAGCTCTCTGTTAGCGCAAGTATATAGCAGAATATAAACTATGGTTAACTATTTTATGAAGGTTCTGTAATACGACTGCGGCGAGGAAGGCTCGGAGGCTCAGAGACAAGAGATGGGCGCTCCGGCTGTATGCGGGTGGACTTCCCACTTCTCGCGCAAAGAACGCGCGAGAAATGGGGCACCCATTTCAAAATTCCGCGTCACCGCTTTGATGGTTTGATGGGGGTGAGCCAGACGCGCTCGGACGCGGCTGGGCCGAGCGACACGGTTCCGGCGGGAGTGGAGAGAGTCAGGGTTTGATCGTAGTTGCGTTCTAGCAGGCGAAGTTTCGCGCTGGGGCGGACGCCGCGGTGTTCGAGAAATTCCAGGAGGCGGCGGTCGCGTTCGTAGATTCCGCTCACGGTGTAGGCGTTGTCGAGTTCGGCGTCGGCGAGCAGGACCAGGCCGCGGCGGCGGCGGCTGGCGGGGCCTTCGAGTTCACTCAAGTTCCCGTGCGGGCAGGCGCCGCCGGAGCCGAGTTTCGCGAGGAGCTTGGCTTCGAAGTCAGGGGAGACGGCGTGTTCGAGGCGTTCGGCTTCGTCGTGGACCTTCCACCACTCCATGCCGAAAAGTTCGGAGAGCATGCGTTCGATCAAGTGATGGCGGAGGGTGAGTTTGCGGGCGATTTTGCGGCCGGCGGCGGTGAGGCTGACTTCGCCGCTGGGGGCGACGCGGACCAGGCCGTCTTTTTTCAGGCGGCGCAGCGCCATGGTTACGGCGGGCGGGGAGACTTTGAGCAGGTCCGCGAGGCGGGCGGAGATTACGGTTTCGCCTTCGCTTTCGGCTTCGAGGATTGATTTGAGGTAGTCCTCCTTGGAGACGGTGATCATGGGGTGATTATACGATGAGGGGTTAAGTGTGGTTAATGGAGGGTGAGAGCGAAGCGAGCCAAGCGCGCGATTTATTGCATCGCTAAGAACGCGATGCATCGCGCGGCACGCCCAGGTCCCTCGGCGGGCAGAGTGCGTTCGCCTCGGGATGACAAGCACCTTCGATGGCCGGGCGAGCAAAAACAAAAAGGACAGTCCGGAGCCCCCGAGACTGTCCCTCAAAACCCTCCCGGTTAGAAGGGTAACTTGATGGATTCAGGGTACTGCGGCGATGTTGCAAAGGGATTGCGGAACGATGAATATCTGATGAATTCCGGCGCGCGGGCGAGAATTAAGAGCGCTGCTATAGTAGTCGGTTGCAACGGGATCGATCCTGGTAATGGAGGTGGACGAATGCGTCCGCCTCTGCGCGGGTTCAAGAGGGTTTGATGGCGCGAAAAACCGAGGAGTCGCGGCGACTGCAGCAGCGGGCGGAGAGCATGATTCCGGGTGGAGTGAATTCGCCGGTGCGGGCGTTTCGCGCGGTAGGAGGAGATCCGCCGTTTATTGTGCGCGGCAAGGGGTCGCATATTTGGGACGCCGACGAAAATGAATACATCGACTACATCGGATCGTGGGGGCCGCTGATTCTGGGACATGCTGAGACGAATGTGCTGGATGCGATTTTGGCGGCGGCCTGTAACGGGACGAGTTTTGGGGCTTCGACGGCGGCGGAGGCCGATCTGGCGGAGTTAGTGATTGGCGCGTTTCCGCATGTAGAGAAGGTGCGGTTTGTGAGTTCGGGAACGGAAGCGACCATGTCGGCGATCCGGCTGGCGCGGGCTTATACAAAACGAAAATATATTGTGAAGTTTGAAGGGTGCTATCACGGGCATGCGGATGCGCTGCTGGTGAAGGCCGGGTCGGGCGTAGCGACGCTGGGAATTCCGGGATCGGCGGGCGTGCCGGAGGAGTTCACCCAGTTCACGCTGGCGTTGCCGTTCAATAATCTTTCGGTGGTTGAGCATGCGTTCCAGAAATTCAAACACCAGATAGCTTGCGTGATTGTGGAGCCGGTGGTGGGGAACATGGGATGCGTTCCGGCGGCGGACGATTATCTGGTGGGGCTGCGGATGCTGACGGAGCGAGAACGGTCGGTGTTGATTTTTGACGAAGTGATGACGGGATTTCGCGTGGCGTTTGGCGGAGCGCAGGAGTTATATAACATTCGTCCGGACCTGACGACGATGGGGAAGATTATTGGTGGGGGGCTGCCGGTGGGCGCGTATGGCGGGCCGAAGGAGATTATGGATCTCGTGGCCCCGCTTGGGCCGATGTATCAGGCGGGGACGCTGTCAGGGAATCCGCTGGCGATGGCGGCGGGATGCGCGATGTTGAAACAGTTGCGGGATCGCAAGGGAGAGATTTATCCACGGCTGGAGAAATTGAGCGCAGAGTTGGTGGAGGGCGTGGCTGCGGCGGCTCGGGAGGCGGGAGTGACGCTTTGCTTTAACCGCGTGGGATCGATGTTTACCTGGTTCTTCCAGCCGGGGCCGGTGACGGATTGGGATTCGGCGTCGAAGTCGAAGACGGAGGCGTTTGGGAAGTTCTTTCGCAGCATGCTGGATAGTGGAGTGTATTTGCCGCCTTCGCAGTATGAGGCGGCGTTTGTCGGGGCGACGCATACGGAAGAGGATGTGCAGCGGACGGTGGCGGCGGCGAAGGTGGCATTTGCGGCGGTAAAGGGATGATGATTGAGTAATTGAGAAATCCAAAACTCTAACCATGAAGGACACGAAGGTTCACGAAGGAACCCCACCCAGACCAAGTCCTTAAACCCCGTATCCCGCGGGCATCTCGATTTATTTATTCCCCTCCATCATCTCTGGGATGGTTTTGAATTCGTATCCTTCGGATTTGTATTTCGCGATCAAATGATCTGTGGCCAGAACTGTTTGGGAGCGGTCGGCGCCCAATTGTTTGTGGCCGCCGTCGTGGAGGAGGATTACGTCGCCGCCGCGAATTTGGTTTTCGACTTTCTTTTCAATCACTGCGGACGGAGGGGCGGTCCAGTCGAAGCCGGTGACATTCCACATTATGCGGTCGAGGCCCAGTTCGCGCGCGATACGGAGGACTGCGGGGCGGCGTCCGCCGAACGGGGGGCGGAAGAGATTGGAGATCGCGCTAGAAGTTCCGCCTACGGCGTCTTCGATGGCGGAGCGGCAGGTGGAGAGCTCCCGGCGAATTTCGGCGGCGCTTTTGAAGATCAGCAAAGGGTGGGTGAAGGTGTGGTTGCCGATGACGTGGCCGGCTTGGACGATTTCGCGGGCGAGGTCAGGGCGTTGCTGGACGTAGCGGCCGATCAGGAAGAACGTCGCTTTTACGTCGTGCTTCGCGAGGACTTCTAGCAAGTGCAGAGTGTGCGGGTCGTTGGGGCCGTCGTCGTAGGTGAGGGCGAGTTGTTTCGTTCCCGGGGCTAGACCGATGAAAGTGTGACCGTACCATTGTCCGGTGGGCGCCATCGATTGGTAGCCGGCGGCGGTTAACGCGGCGGTGGCGGCCGCGGCGGCGAGGACGGGTCCTAGCATGGGAGGGATTGTAATGGATCGAGGAATTAGGGAATGTTGTGTTGTCGGGGTTTGGGTTTAGTCAGCGCGAGATTCTTCGGTCCGCCTGAAGAACGGCTTCGCTCAGGATGACGCCCGTGGAAAGGTTTGGCGACTCTGCCTACTTCCCGATTACTTTCCAATCCTGCGGTTCGCTGTTAACTCTTCGCGCAATTGCCACACGGCGTTATACGAGATATCCTCTGATTTCCTAGACAGCGCACGAGTCGTCATACTGGACTTCGCACGAAACCATGGCCAATCTTTTTGAGCTGCCCCGTTACATTGCTGTGGAAGGGCCCATCCGAGTGGGCAAGAGCACGCTGGCGCGGATCCTGGCGGAGCGGCTGAATGCGCAGCGAGTGGTGGAGGCGGAGGCGAATCCGTTTCTGGATTCGTTTTATGAGGGCGACCGGGGAGCGGCGTTTCAGGCGCAGTTCACGTTTCTGGTGCGGCGGTTTGAAAAACTGCAGGCGCTTGACTTGGGGCCGCAGTCGCAGAAGATTGTGGTGTCGGATTTTATTTTTGAAAAAGACAAGCTGTTTGCCTGCCTCAATCTGACTGACCAGGAACTCGATACTTACAACCGGTACTACAACCATTTCCGCGAGCAGTTGCCCACGCCCGACCTGGTGATTTATTTGCAGGCCACTCCCGAGGTGCTGAAGAAGCGGCTCAAGAAGAAAAATGCTCCGGGGGAACGGGCGGTGAGTGACGAGTACCTGGAAGAAGTGGTGAAGGCTTATGAGCATTTCTTTTTTCATTACACGTCGTCGGACCTGCTGATTGTGAATACGTCGGAGATCGATTTCGTCGATCGCAACGAGGACTTGCAGGAGTTGCTGCGGAAAGTGACGGAGCCGATCAAGGGGACGCAGTACTTTTTGCCGCTGGGCGGGCAGGATGGGGCGGGGGCGTAGAGGCAGTTAGTTTCGCGGACGAAGCAGCCAAAAACGCCGAATCAATGTTTCGCCCGGCGTGATTTTGGTTTGAACGTGCTCGGTTTGAACATGCGAGGATCGTAGCGGAGAGGTTCGACGACGTTCAGCGCTATGTGCTTGAACTCTGGATGGTGCGGGTTCAGGAGACAGTTGTTTTCGTGAGTGGCCAGCGCGGAAGGTACCAGCAACAAACACGCCTCGGCCTTGCGGATGAAATCATCTCCGATTTTAGCGAGGGCTGGTGGGGCGGGAATTGTTCTCCAATTCGCCGGCAGGCTTTTGTGTTCCAGCCGCGCGCGCGTGATCTTATCGGGGACGTCGGCGGTGGCAAGGATCAGGTCGTCCGGCGCGTCCTCAGGGTCGAGATGAACAAAGTATTCGAGCATGGCGAGAGACTGATGTTCGGAAGCGTACGCAACCCGCGTTCCCGGGCTTGACCACCGACCACCATAGCGGTATGCCCCTTCACCGTCGAAGGGGGCGCGGGCGAAGGCGGCGCGCAGCACCCGAAAGACTCGCATCAACTGATGCCGCCGAAAGCAATTCGGCCGAGAATATCTTCCACCTGGCGGGCTCCGAGTTCGGTATCGATAGCAGCAAGCGGAGCTAATCCTCCCAAGGCGCGGTTGGCGCGTTTCAACCAGCGGATGGCGCGTTCGCTTTCTCCCAGCGTCTCGCGCGCCAAAGCCAGGAGCCGCGCCATGCGGTAGATGCGATCCGATTCGAAACGGGCCAGGCGCCCGCGGCGGCGGCGTTGCAGGCTGCGCGAGGAAAGGTCGAGGGCAGTGGCCAGTTCCTGCAACGTCAGGCCCGAGGCACGCATTACTTGCTGCAGGACGGCATGCGGAAATCCCTCGCGGATCGCCTCTCTTAGATCGCTGTCGGTTCCCAGCGGACGGCCCAGAATGCGCTCCCCCCCGAGTTCTTTTACTACGGCTCGAAGATCATTTGCCATTTGTCGTATAGTGTACCGCCAAATGGCGCCGACGGCAAGGGTTGGATTCGAGTACTTTGCCCGGGCGACCAGGGTTAGCGCCGTGCCACTGAGCTTGCGCTGACTCGCTCCGTTTAATTAGCGTTCTACTTTTCGTGTCGTGGAAGCTGGTATACTGGGAGGGTCTTACCCATCCTGGAAAATTCGGGGTCGGCGGTCACCAGCCACGCTCCACGCTCCAAGGCGAGTTCCGCGGCAAAAGCATCCGCATAACCCAGATTGTGCTTTTGTTTGATGGCTGCCGCTCGCGTGGCACGATCCTGATCTACCCCGATAATGGCTATCGGCATTTCCCGCAGCCTCTCTTCTGCCTCACGCGCCTTGGCCTCGCCGCGGTACCTCCACTCCGTGTAGAAAACCTCTCCCCAATTGACTGCCGACATCCAGAGAGGAAGCTCCCGGAGAAGCGCATCGTGCAGCAGTCGCTCTACTTTCTCGGAAATCCCTTGGCGATCTTCAAACAAACCGACGAGGGCGTTGGCATCGAGAACGTACCTGCGGATACCCGAACGAGGGAGCCGAGCCACTACTTCCCTCTCCTACGCTCTCGCTCGCGTTCCTCAAACAAACCTTCGAAGGCTGAGGGTTCGCCGGGTTTAGGCTTCAGGAATCCTCGGATCTCACGGATGCGTTGCAGTGTGATCGGGGTCAGGACGAGGCGGCCTTTTTCCTCGGTCCAAGTCGCAGGCGTACCTTTTTCCAGGCCGAATTGCTCGCGGAGTTCGGCGGGAATGACGACTTGGCCCTTCGAGCTGATTACGGTGCGGTAGGTTGCCATGTTGATATCTTACCCATATGTAAGACATATTACAATTCGTCTTACTATCTCAGATCTAGCCTTCGGGTTGCGATTGGCGCGATTATTCATTCGCGATGTGATGCTCTCAAACGATGGACGCCTCCAAGACATTGAAAACATTGACGGATCATGTCATCGACGGGCCGCCTCTATGCGGCTAGAATAAGCGGAGCGTCGTTCCAAAGGCTGCAGACGCCATGATGCGTACGGGCTCTATCCGGCTGGGCCGGAGGGGCACTGGAGGACAGCATGAGCTTGACCCCGATCGGCGTTCGCCGTCTGGACAAATCTGGCATTGGCGAATCGCGTCCGAAGATCACGACCGCAACCCTGCGGGAACAGAAACTCCGCCACGAACTCATTACTTGCCTGACTGCCTATGACTACTCCGCCGCGCGCCTGGTGGATGAGGCTGGCATTGACATGGTGCTGGTGGGGGATTCGCTGGCGCAAACCATGCTGGGATATGAGAACACGCTCTCGGTCACGATGGACGAGATGCTGCATCACGTGAAGGCGGTGCGGCGCGGAGTGAAGAGCGCTCTGCTGGTCGCGGACATGCCTTATGGGTCTTACCAGGTTGACCCCAAGGACGCAGTGCGGAATGCAGCGCGTTTTGTGAAAGAGGGCGGCGCCGAGGTGGTGAAGATTGAGGGCGGGGAAAAGCGGGCGGAGTTGATCCGGCAGATTATTGACGCGGAGATTCCGGTGGCGGGGCACATTGGGCTGACGCCGCAGTCGGTGAATGTGATGGGCGGATACAAGGTACAGGGCAAGAGTCTGAGCGGGATTGAACAGCTCATGCGCGATGCGGTGGCGCTCGACCGAGCGGGCGTGGCGTGTCTTTATCTGGAGGGAATTCCGCGGGAAGTGGCGGCGATGATTACGGGCGAGGTTGGTACGCCAACGATTGGGATTGGCGCCGGGCCGGAATGCGACGGGCAGGTGCTGGTATTTCATGACATTCTGAATTTGACGTTCGGGCCTCCAGCAAAGTTTGTGCGGCGTTATGGCGATGCGGCGGCTTTGATTACGCAAGCGGTCGAGGCGTTTCGGGCGGACGTGCGGTCGCGGCAGTATCCGGCGGACGAGGAGTCGTATCATTTGCCCGCGGAGACTAAGGCGGGGCTGGATACGGTGCTCGACCGGAAGCGGGCAATGCGTCGGTAACGGCTAACTTCTTTGCCGCGGAGCACGCGGATTCAGCAAGGGAACAAGAACTCCTTTGATTGCGTACATTGAACTAGCTAGGGTTTCACTTGTGTCTGGTCTGGCCCGGATTATTTCGTGGTGCTAGGCTAGGGAAAAAGGAGGGGCCATGGTTCTCTCAACGTTGTTGTTTTTTCCGTTCTTTGGGTTTGGGTTTGTGATGTATTTTCTGCCGTCGATCATTGCATTGGCGCGCAGCAAGCGGGATCTGCTGGCGATCTTTCTGCTCAATCTGTTTCTGGGATGGAGCGTGATTGGATGGGTTGTGGCGCTGGTGTGGGCGGCGAAGAACGATGTGCCGGTGGTGGTGAGGTAGGTTCGGCGGCTCGCTCGAGTCTGTGACTAACCTTATCTTCATTCGATTATGCTGGTGGGATATCCTTGGCTGACGCTTTGGCGATGCTGGCAAGAAAGAACTCGAGCCGGGCTCGACGGACAGCCGGGGGCGGCTGTCCTCACATTTTCAGTCGTGGCTGCACCCACATTTTCGCTGGCGTCTCCGCATTGAAGACTCAGCGGCTTTCCCTTTTCCAAGTCTAGTCTTGAGAATCTGCACGACTACCCACGAAATGCGGAGTGCGTCTCGCGCGATGCGCCGCGCGGGCGGCCGGCTGGGATTTGTGCCGACCATGGGAGCGCTGCATGAGGGGCACTTGTCGCTGGTGCGGGCGGCACGCGCGTCGACTGACGTCGTAGCGACGTCGATCTTCGTCAACCCTACGCAGTTTGGACCTGCGGAAGACTTGGCGAAGTATCCGCGGTCGTTTGAGCGCGATTGCGAACTGCTGGAGCGGGAGGGAGTGGAACTGCTGTTCGCGCCGCCGGTGGAAGAAATGTACCCGGCGGGCGCGATGACGTGGGTGACGGTGGAGGGGTTGAGCGAAAGGCTGGACGGGCGTTCGCGGCCGGGGCACTTTCGCGGAGTAGCGACGGTGGTGGCCAAGCTGTTTCACGTGGTCGAGCCGGATGCGGCGTTTTTCGGGCAGAAGGATGCGGCGCAAGTGGTGGTCATCCGGCGCATGGTGCGGGATTTGAATTTGCCGGTCGAGATTGTGGTTTGTCCGATTGTGCGCGAAGCCGATGGGCTGGCCATGAGTTCGCGGAATGCGTATCTGAATGGCGAGCAGCGGAAGCGGGCGCTGGTGCTGCATCGTTCGTTGCTGCGGGTGCAACAGTTGGCGGATGCGGGAGAACTGGACGCGGGTCGGCTGGTGGCGGCGGGGCGCGCGGAGTTTGCGGGGAAGAATTCGGTGCGTCTCGATTACTTTGAGATCGTGGATCCGGAGACGCTGGATCCGATTGAGAACGTTTCCGGCGGGGCGCTGGTGGCGGTGGCCGCGTTTGTGGGGAGCACGCGGCTGATCGATAACGTTTTGCTGGGTGTCCCGCGACCGGGGTCTTGACAGGGAAGCGAGCCAAACGCGCGATTATTGCGTCGCGGCTTTTCTTAATAAAAGCTGCGCGACGCACCGCGCGGCTCGCCCAGATCCCCTTCGACTTCGCTCAGGGCAGGTTTTCGCTGTGCAAAGAACGCTTGCTCAGGATGACAAAGCGCTAGTACGGATACGGGTAGACGTAATCTGGGGGAGGATAGTCGTAGCTCCACCAGGGGCTATACCAGTAGGGCGGCCAAGCCCAGAAAGGACTCCAGCCCAGGCCCCAGCCAAAACCGAAGCCCCAACCGCAACCCCAGCATCCGCCCCATCCCCAGCCACCGCCCCAACCCCAACCACCGCGCCATCCCCCGCCGCGCCAACCGTCGACTCCTGCGAAGCCGGCGCGTCCGACCGCGGGACTAACGGCGGAGCGGGCGCTTGATCTCAGAGCTGGTGCTGCGGCGCTGCGGGCGCCGCCGAAGGAATGGAATTGACCATCGGCAATGGTTGATCCGCGGGCTGACGAGCCACCCTCACCGCGAGATGCGGAAAGGCTCGTGCTCCCGGCCGATCTTGCACCGTCCGATCTTGCACTGTCCGATCTTGCACTGTCCGATCTTGCACTGTCCGATCTCCCGCTTTCTGATCTGGCATTGTCGGATCTGCCGAAGGAATGCCATCCCGGCGAGGTGTCGCGAGTACCTCGGCCCTCTGACGACCACGCCCGGCCGGCGGCGGAACCGCGGGACGAATAGGAGTCGCCGCGCATGCTTCCGTTGCCACCACCGTAGCCATAATCTCCTCGGCCACCACCGCGATCACCGCCGTAGGAGGACCCTCCCCCGTGCGAGCCGCCGCTGTACGACCCGCCGCCGTGGGAACCTCCTCCGCCGCCATGACCACCACCGCCATGTTGGGCGAGTGCGGGCGTGGGTGCACAGACCGTGAATACGAAGACCAGAGTGAAAGACGCGATTCCTGCCAGAAGAGCCTTCAGAAAGGTGGGTGTAGTCATTGCAGTTCCCTCCACCGGACATCCCTTTGGAGATGCCTTTGAACGTCCCCAAACATCGGCGGGCTGCCCAGGGAGGACAACCCCGCCTTTACTAATCATACTCCTGCAATCTTACTTTATTTGGAGTCGCAATCCATCCCCGGAGTTGCCCAAAAGAGCCGCCTGATCATGTAAAGCAAGGTTCTTAGCGCAAAGGTTCACGCAAGGATTCACTGGCCTGCTCTTTCTTCGTGTGACCTCTTGCACTTCGTGTCAAACCGATCTCGACTGGTTGAGCCGGGACTCAGGGTTGTTTCGCATCCGGCGCAGGTGCGGGGGGAGGGGTTGAGGTTCTGGTGTAGACGATCTTCTTGGTGCCGCCCTCGCAGGTGCCGACCACTTTCCCATCGTTTACTTCTTTGTCTTTGTCCACGATGTCGAGCGTATAGGACTTCACGCCGTTGGCTTCGATTTTCTTGGCGATTTCCGCCTTCAGATCATCACAGGAGGTTGCCGCCTGCGCACAGACGGAGAACGACACGAAAAACAGAACCGCGATTGCCGACAATGGTTTCATGTGCGAATCTCCTTGGTTTAATGTCGGGCCCATCAGGAGCATATCACTGCGGTGCAACAATTTCTGCATGCCAGGATTTCGGGTAGTGGCTCAGTTTAAATCTTCAACCGTGGCGTCATCCCGAGCAGAGCCGCGTTTCAGGCGGAGCGAGGGATCTCCCTGAGATTCGTGCCTTGGGAGATCCTCCCGCGGCTGAAGTGCCGCGGTTCGGGATGACATAAGGAGTAAAGATTCAAACTGCACCACTACCGGAATTCGGTAGTGGCGGTCCCACATAACCTTTCGCCCCGCGCTGACTCTTCGTTTCGCACACCCACCTACCTACGGCGGATTTGTTTTGAGACGAAGGGGTTTCCGTCGATCACGTAGCGCAGGGGGGCGTCGGTCGCTTTGGAGATGCCGATGCGGGGGGTGGTTCGGATGGCGAGGACGCGGTATCCATCGTTGCCGATCCAGAGGCCGCTGGCGGGAGAGGTGAGATCGCATCCGTTGTCGCGGGCACGCGTGACGGAGAAGGCTTCGGAGAGGCGGCCGGGACCGCTGGTGAGTTTGATCAGGTCCTTAATGGGGATTTTTGTGTTCTGTTGTTCGGGGTCATGAATATCGAGGCCGCGAGCCTTGGCCATTTCTTTTATGCCGGAGAGCGGTTCGAGGGCGCGGAACAGGACGCCTCCGGCGCGGCCTTCGGGTTCGCAGGAGACGTTGAGGCAGTAGTGGTTGCCGTAGATGAAATAGATGTAGGCGTAGCCGGGTGGGCCGAAGAGGACGGAATTGCGGGCGGTGAGGCCGGGGGCGGCGTGGGAGGCGGGATCGTTCTCGCCGAGATAGGCTTCGACTTCGACGATGCGGGCGGTGAGGGGGGATCTGCCGCGTTTACGAACCAGCACCTTGCCCAGGAGTTCGCGAGCGACGCGACGCGGATCGCGGGCGAAGAAGGCGCGGGAGAGAGGATGGATCTGGGCGACGAGAGCCGAGGTTCGCGATTCAGGCATGTTGAGGAATCTTAAATGCAGCAGCAAGAAGTTGTATGGTTCAGTCGTTCTCTCTGCGAAGTCGAGATAGGGTGCGGCCGGACCAATCCCCACTTCTCGCAAAAGGACGCGAGAAATGGGGCACCCACTTTTTGGGGAAATTAAAAGCCTCGTCGAAGGGACCGGTTTATCGCGGCGCTGAAAGCTGCGCCACCCAAAATCGCTAGATCGGCCTGGGCTCGGTGTTTCTTGCGGCGGTGACATTGGAGGGCGCGTCATCAAAGGACTTGCCGGGTTCGAAGGCGCGCTTTTCGTGTCTGGTTCCCACTTTGCGGATCGCATCGTGCCAGCCATCGTCCCAGGCAATGCGAGCCTCGCCGTCGACCAAGGTCCAGGTGCCGTGAGGAGGACCGAGCGTCTTTCTGGCGCTTCCATCCGCGTCGAGGGTGATATAGAACGTGCTGTTACCCTCGCCCTCGCCGACTTGCCACTTGCCAATGAAGTGGGCGCGGCCGGGCATCATGTCCACTTCCGATGGGCCGAATTCGATTTTATCGATGTCAGTGGGAAGCTTCTCACGACGGCCGTTTTTATAAACGATTGAGGCCGGGGGTTTGAAGTCGATGCGGGCGATCTCGGCCATGGAGAGGCTCTGGCGGTGACCGTCTTTGAAGACGATGACGATGGAACTGCGGTCGTCGGCGGGCGCCGGTTTCGCGCTGGCGGCGGCAAAGGCTAGCAGCAGGGCTGACGAAACACCCACGACTCTGAGACTGCGCATCATTTGCTTGCTCTCCTTCCCTAGAACGGACGGAACATACGATACATGCTCCCTGTGTGATGATACGAAGACTTGGCGGAAATAGTTCCTGCGGCCATAGTCCCTGCGGCTAAGTGCCGGGGCTACAGATTAGGGTTCGAGCTTCCTGGCATTGCCGACGTTGTCTGGTTTGTCGGAGAACGTGGCGCCGGGGGCGAAGGCAAATTTTTCATTGGCTTCGCCGATTTTGCGGATTACGTCATGCCAGCCGTCGTCCCAGCTGATGCGGGCTTCGTCGCCGACCAGGGTCCAGACGCCATGACTGGCGCCGAACGACCGGCTGGCCTCGCCGTTGGCTTCGAGCTTGATGAAGAAAGTTCCGCTGCTCCCGTTGCCCACTTCCCATTTGCCCAGGAAGTAATCCGACCCAAGGGTGGAGTCGCTTGCACCGGTGAATTCGATGCGGGCGACGTTCGACATGGCGAAGGTTTCCTGGTGGCCGTCTTTGAAGATGATCACGATCGAGGCCGGCGCATCTGACGGGGATTGGACCGGTTTGGGCGTGGCGGCGAGCGCGGCTACGGTCAGCATTCCTGCGACGCAAATGGCTTTTACCAGGTTGAGCACGACGATCCTCTTCATGACGATCCCCCTTCGGAGAGGTGATGCGGTACCAGCTGCTTCCGTTGCATTGGCCTAAGCCGCGCCTTTGGCGGATTCTTTCAAATAGGCCAGGACTTCTTCGGCGTGGCCCTCGGGCTTCACCTTCTCGAAGATGTGTTGGATCTTGCCGTCGGGGCCGATGATGAAGGTGGTGCGCGCGACTCCCCAGACCTTCTTCCCGTACATGTTTTTTTCTTTCATCACGCCGAAGGCCTCGGCGACTTTCTTGTCTGCGTCGGCGAGCAGAGTGAAGGGGAGGCTGAATTTGTCCTGGAATTTCTTTTGCGCTTTTGGGGTGTCGGGGGAGATGCCGAGCAGCACGGCGCCGGTCTTCTGCATCTTTTTGTAGGTGTCACGGAATTCGCAGGCCTCGATGGTGCAGCCGGGCGTGTCGGCGCGGGGATAGAAGTAGAGCACGATCGTTTTGCCGCGCAGATCCTTCAAAGCGATTTCTTTTCCGTTCTCGTCCTGCAAACTGAAGTCGGGAGCCTTATCATTGATGTTCATGGGAGTTTCTCCGGGATCGAAGTCGAACGCGGGGGATGCCGTGGCAACGGCATCGGGCCAGCCAGGTTCCTTCAGGATTTTACACTTCATTGTTAGCTTCATTTTGAACTGCGGGATTTTGCGGCGCGGGGCGATTGTGGCCACGCTGGTTAGCATGCTGTGCTGGACCGGTTTGGCGGCGGCGCAGGAAGAGCGGCCGCAGATCATTCCCGGAGAGCGGAAGGTAGCCAAGAAGAAAGAAACGGGGCCGCGGGCGATAGGTGTGCTGCAGATGACGGCGAGCGGCAAGACAACGCTGGTGCCGATCGCGATTCTGGTCGATGGCAAGTTTTGGGACGCAACGGAATACAAGGCTGATCCGGTCCCGATGGCTTTGGAACCAGGAACGGTTTACGAGGCGGAACGCACGGGAAGTTCGCTGGGGCTGTTCACGGTAAACAACGCGCTGCACAGCAAAGCTGTGAATGTGCTGAGTCCGTGGATCGCGACCGGCAGGTGGGTTCCGGCGGGCAGCGAGCCGGCGAAGACCGCGATCAAGGCGGACACGGTGCCAGTGGGAATCGACTCGAGCGATGCGGCGCCGCGGCTGACGCGAGATCCGGCGAAAGTACACGCGCCAGCTTCCGCTCCGGCTTCTTCCGCTCCGACTTCGACATCTCAAGGCACGGGGACGTCTGGCTCAGGGGATGAACCGCCGCGCTTGAAACGGAGCGATCCGGCGCCGGAGTCGGCACCATCGGCGGGGTCGAGTCCGGCCGGGGCAGCGCCGGCTGGTTCGACACAACCAAGTTCAACCCAGACAGATTCGACGCAGGCGGGCCAAGGTCAAGCTGGGACGGGCTCGTCAACGCCGGCGGCGGGAGCAGCGAAGGCCGGCGATTCCAAAACAACGGATAGCAAGGCTGCCGGTCGTGCGAGCGTGCCAGCGTCTGATAGCGGAGCGGATGAGGGCGGTCGGCCGCGGCTGCGGCGCGGAAAGCCCATTGATCCATTGCCCGAGGATGATGTGCCGGGGTACAGCAAGCCAGGCGCGGCGACGAGTACTGCATCGGCGACCGCAGACGCAGCAAAGTCTGGCGCGGCGGCGGCGGACAAAGGGGTGGTCGAGACGGTTCCCGCAATTTCGGATGCAGGTGGACCTCAGCTTAAATCGTTCGCATACGAGTGGCTCAAGGACGAAGAGGGAGAGCGCCGCCTGCAAGTCGTGGCGTTGGCCAAGGAACAGGTGCGCGCGTATGTGGAGGCGCGGGCGCGCGCAAAGATCCTGCCAAAGCCAGCGGGAGCGGCGGGGACGCGGCCAGCTTCATCTGGGAAAACGGCTGCGGCAGCTCCCGCGAAAACAACTGCGAAGACTAAGGACCCGATTCTTGAAAACGAGCAGATGAAGACGTTCGATGTTTGGACCACCAACCAGCCGGTCATCGTATACAGCGCCGAGGCGCACATGCCGCCGCCGGCCGCGGGCAGTCCGCATTCCGACGTCGACGCGGAGCTGCAGTATTCGATTCTGCTGGTGGTGTATCCGGACATTTACAACAATCTGCATAAGATTTATGCGGGAGTTACCGACAAGTTCCATCTCGATCTTACGCCGCGTCTGGAGTTGATTGACGCGGTGGACGCGGACGGCGATGGGCGCGGGGAGTTGCTCTTCCGCGAGACTTCGGATGGCGGCACGGGCTGGGTGATTTATCGGCCGACTGCGGACAAGTTGTGGAGGATGTTTGACAGTCTGAAGCCGGAATGAGAGTGCGGGGACGCGGCGGTTTTTGTTCGGATGACGATCACGCCTGGCATCTCTATTGAGGCTATTCACGCTGAATCCCGCAGTTTAGAATGTCAGTCCGTACGATGAGCCGGTCTGCGCGCGAGATCCTGCCCTTCGCCTGAAAAGCGGCTCCGGTCAGGATGACGCAGGGTCGGGAACGGCGATCGTCGCTCAGTCGTACTTACCACAATTTTTTGAAGGAGATCCAGTCTAGTTGCGTTTGACACGGCGCAGGTTTGTGCAATCGATGCTCGGGGCCGGCGCGGCCGCGGGGCTGCCGGTTCTATTCTCAGGGTGCAGCGGAACTTCCAAAGCGATCACAGCTGCCAAGGCAGGCAGCGCGGCACGCCAATTCAGTTCCTCCAGCGAGACTGTGTTTCCGAAGGGATTTTTCTGGGGTACGGCCACGGCTGCTTACCAGATTGAAGGCGCGTGGAATGAAGACGGGAAGGGCGAATCCATTTGGGACCGATTCGCGCATACTCCGGGCAAGATCAAGAACGGCGACACGGGCGACCTGGCTTGCGATTCCTACCATCGTTGGCGGGAGGACATTGCCCTGATGCGTGCGATGCATCTGAACAGCTACCGATTTTCGATTTCGTGGCCACGGATTCAGCCCTCCGGGTCGGGCGCGGCGAATGCGAAAGGCGTCGAGTATTACAGCCGTCTTGTCGATGCCCTGCTGGAGGCGCGCATCCGGCCGCTGGTCACGCTTTACCACTGGGACTTGCCGCAGGCGCTCGAAGATGCGGGCGGATGGCCCAATCGCGATACGGCCGGCCGCTTTGCCGACTATGTGCAGCTGGTCGTGCAGGCGCTGGGCGACAGGGTTACCGACTGGATGATCTTTAACGAGCCGGATGCGTTTGTGGATCTGGGACATCTGGAAGGCACGCATGCACCGGGGCGGAAGAGTCTCCTGGATTTTCTGCGGGCCACGCATGTGGTCAATCTCGCGCAGGGCGAAGGGTTGCGGGCGATAAAGGCGGTGCGTCCTGGGGCGCGCGTGGGCACGGCTTTCAGCATGTCGCCGTGCGAGCCGGCGACGGATTCCGACGAAGACAAGCTTGCAGCGGAACGCGCGCACGCCATTACCAACACCTGGTTTCTGGAGCCGGCGCTGCGCGGGCGTTATCCGGATGCACTGGCGTTTCTGCCCGAGACTGCGATGAGGATTCAGCCGGGCGATATGGAGAAAACGCGGGCGGCGCTGGATTTCATTGGCATCAATTTGTATTACCGGATCATCGCGTCGGCGCCGGGGACGATGGAGCGCTTCTCGCACACGCAGGAGTGGCTGTTTCCGGTGAAGATGGATGGCGGGCAGCAGGGACCGAAGACTGACTTCGGTTGGGAAGTCTGGCCGAAGGCGCTGTATGACATGGTGATGCGCATTACGCGCGATTACAACCGGCCGGTGATCGAGATTACCGAGAGCGGATGTTCGTACAACGACGGGCCGGATGCGAGCGGCGCGATTCACGATGGGCGGCGCATTGCGTATCACCGCGAGTATCTGGCGGCGCTGGGGCAATGCATTGCGGAGGGGGCCGACGTGCGCGGATATCATGCGTGGAGTTTGCTGGATAATTTCGAGTGGGCGGAAGGTTTCGGCCAGCGGTTTGGATTGACGTACGTCGACTTCAAGACACAGCAGCGCATGGTCAAGGATTCGGGAAAGTGGTATGCGAAGGTAGCTGCGGAAAATCGTCTGAGCCCTGTTTGAAATTGTGAAGCCGCCATGCGGCGAGCGTGGCCAGGCCCAACACCGTTCCACAAACCAAGACAGCGAGCGCATAGCTTACCTGCTGATGTGGACGCGGGGGCAGATCGTGCGTCATCGCGTTGAGCATCGCGGGACTGGTGTTGAAGAAAGCGTGCAGCACAATCGCCACCAGCACGCTGAACCGCGAAAGGTTTGCCGCCGCAGTCAGCAGGAACGATACTCCCACCAGAATCAGCAGAAACTCCCAGGGAGTTGCGGTGGTCCAGCCCTCGACCAGAAACATGGGCAGATGCCAGCCGGCCCATAAAGGGGCGAGAACTAATGTCGCCCGGAAGGGCCCATAGCGTTTCTGCAGGATGGGCAGGGCAAATCCACGCCATCCTGGCTCCTCGGGGATGGGACCGCCAAGAAAGTTCGAGTAGTTCACGGCGTAGGTGCCCCAATGCGCTAGCGTCGCCCAGTGCAGCGCGAACAGAGGAGCCTTGACCAGAGCGCATGCAGGCGCGACCACTACGGTAATAAAGAAGCAAAGCAATCCGAGAGCGAGGCCGACGATGAAGCTCCGCCACCCGGTCCAGAACGAACATATTTTCAGATCACGATAAGTCAGCCGGCGAGTAATCAGGGCGGCCAGCGTGGGGCCGAACGCACCCGTAATGAACAGCGATATGCCGAAAGCGTCCGAGTTCGCTATGCGGGCTTTCTGATAGATAGCCAGCAGCGCGATCAGCCACCATGTCCAGGCCCATGCGTAGGCGAACAGGAAGAAGAGCGTAAGCGGACGCGCCTGCGCGAAGCGGACGAGGGCTGATGAACTTGCTCTTGCTGATTTCGGGTCTGCCGATTTCGGGTTTAGCGAGTTTGGATCTAGCGACTGTTCCGCCGAATTTGCCATCGTAATGGCGGAACGATAACACAGGCGTTGGATTTCAGTCAGCGGGTAGTTCTGTCTTGTCTTTCGCGGTTCGCTATTGCGAGGCACCGCTGTTCGGAATCTTCAGCCGGTCGCGCTCTTCGGCAAGCTTTCTCTGCAGTGCGGGATTCACGAGTGAAACGGGAACATCCAAATCTCCGACCTTGAACTCTGTGGGGTCGAAAGTCGCGAAACCGTCCTTTTCACCCATGTGGCCGGAGATTGTCACCCAGACCTGTTTGCCGCCAATCTCGGTAAGAAACTTGCCATGAACAATGTCGCCGTCCATGGTGACCTGCTGGTCTTTGATGTCGGGCGTGCCGCTGCCAAGGTTGGAGTCTGGAGAGAGGGCGGAGTTTCCGGCGGTATCGCCCAGCATTTTTGCCACTGCGGAACTAATCTCGTCCGAATTGACTTGTGTCCCAGCTTTGGGACTTGGCGACGCCGAGCCGGGCTGCGATGCGGGCTGTCCGGCCTGCGGAGTGTGACTTGCGGAGGGTCCGCCGGCCGATGGGAGCGACGTCTGTTGGGGCGGGACGCTTCCCTGATCGGTGGAGGTGTGTTCGGCAGCGGCGGCGGAAGTTTGTGGCTGGGCTACTGGCGCCGGCCGCTTCAAGACCAAAACAATGGCTAGCAACGACGCCGCCAGAGTAGCAATGCTGATGATTCTGTCGAGCTTGAATTTCATGGCGATTCTCGAGCGGTCAGCCAGCCGTATGTCGACGGAGATAGGCGGGCACAGAGTCATGATAACGGGAATATTGGGAGCGCTTCAGATGACCAAAGTGTTGGTCCGGGGGATTGATGTGGGGCGGACACTCTTGTCCGCCGCTTTTGACTTTGGTTTTGACTTCGCAAGAGAACTAGTCTGTTTTTCCGGTAGACCAGAAAGACAAAATCAACGTCAAGACCAGCGGACAGGAGTGTCCGCCCCACATAAGCTACGTTAGTTTCTTGGCCAGGAGCTCATTCACGATCTGCGGGCTGGCTTGGCCTTTGGAGGCTTTCATGACCTGGCCGACGAAGAAGCCTAGCATCGTGGTTTTTCCGGCACGGTATTGTTCTAGCTGCTTGGGGTTGGCGGCTAGAACTTCATTAATGATTTTGTCCAGGGCGGAGGTGTCGGTGGATTGTTGCGGGCGGCCTTCTTCTTCGTAGATTGTGGGGAAATCTTTGGCGCGCTCGAAGGCCAGGTCGTAGAGATCTTTGAGCATTTTGCCGGAGATGGTGCCGGACTCGACCAGGTCTGCGGACGCGGCCACTCCCTTCATCGAGATCGGGGATTGTTCGATCGCGATGCTCTTGGCTTTGAGGCGGCCCATCAATTCGCTCTGCACCAGGTTGGCGACGCGCTTGGGATTTTTCGCGGCTTTCGCGGCCTCTTCGAATTGATCGGCTAGCGATTTCGGAGACGTCAGGACGTGCGCGTCGTATTCGGTGATGCCGTAGTCTTTCACCATGCGGGCGCGGCGGGCTTCGGGGAGTTCCGGCAGGGCGCGAGCGATTTCGGCTTTCCATTTTTCGTCGACTACTAGCGGGAGCAGGTCGGGCTCGGGGAAGTAACGGTAATCGTGCGCTTGCTCTTTCGAGCGCATGCTGTAGGTCTTGCCTTCGTTCGAGTTGTAGAGGCGCGTCTCTTGCGTGATTTTGCCGCCGGATTCGAGGACGTCGATCTGGCGGGCGATTTCGTATTCCAGCGCTTCGCGGATGAAGCGGAAGGAATTCACGTTTTTGATTTCGGCCTTGGTGCCGAATTCTTTCTGGCCGCGGGGGCGCACGCTGACGTTGGCGTCGCAGCGCAGCGAGCCTTCCTCCATGTTGCAGTCGCTGACGCCGGTGTAGAGGATGATTTCTTTCAGGCGCGTCAGGTATTCGTAGGCTTCGTCGGGCGAGGCGAGGTCGGGCTCGCTGACGATTTCGATCAGCGGGACGCCGGTGCGGTTGAGGTCGATGGCGGTTTTTTCGGCGGCGTCGGGAAAGCCTTCGTGCAGGCTCTTGCCGGCGTCTTCTTCGAGGTGGACGCGGGTGATGCCGATTTTCTTTTTTCCGTTTACCCCAACCGCGCTTCCTTTCGCCCCGACCCCGCCTTGCGCGGGGATTTCGATGAAGCCGTGTTCCGCCAGCGGCTTATCGTATTGCGAAATCTGGTAGCCCTTGGGGAGGTCGGGATAGAAATAATTCTTGCGCGCGAAGATGGAAGTCTCGTTGATGCGGCACTGCAGCGCCATCGCCGCCAGTGTGGCGAACTCGACCACTTTCTTGTTGAGCACGGGCAGGGCGCCGGGCATCCCCAGGCAGACGGGGCAGACGTTCGAGTTCGGCGGCGCGCCGAATCGCGTCGAGCAGGAGCAGAAAATCTTGGTCGCCGTCAGGAGTTGGACGTGGACTTCGAGGCCGATTACCGGCTCATAGGTGGCGTGGGCGGCGATGGAATCGGCCGGCGTGGTGACCATAGGGAGTGATTATAAAGGGCCCAGAGACAGTGGAATCACACCTACACTAACGCCGACGGCGGGCGGAATCCAATGGTTAATTCGGCTGCAGGGGCTGCTTTCCCGGAACGTCCGCATTGGGATCTGTGCCGTGCTTCCGGAGCGCGTTTTCTTTCGTCCCCTTCGGGGCTTGCTCGTTTTTCACTTGCCACCACCCACGGCTTGCGCCGTGGGCTGCATTCTTTCGCCGCTTCGCGGCTGGATGTTGGCGGCTTTCAGCCTTTACGGCGCGGCCGAATCCTTTCACTTGCCGTTTAGTTCGCCTTTGGCGGCGGGTTCAGATAGCTGTCGACTGAGATTTCGAAGTAAAGAAGTTCCTGGCCTTTGGCGTCAGCGACGCCCGTGATGTCGATGGTCGCGCCGGGGAGAGGCGAAGTGATGCCGCCGATGTCGAAGAAAAGGAATCCTGACTGCGTGGTGTGCGGCTCGACTGCCTTGGCGGCGAATTGCGACGTTTCGATCTCATCCGCTTCGCTTTTGCTGATCCCACTCTTTGTCTTGTGCGGCAGAGGGATGGGGCTGGGGCGGGTGCTGGACTGCGGGTTCGAAAGGCGGCGGTACAAGTCGTCGGTGGTGACGGGCGTGAGCTTTGAATGATTGGCGGTGAGCAGGGTGATTTGCATGTGGGCGATGGAGATGGGCTGGTCGCCGTCATTGGTCACGACGAAGAAAACGGGGAGAAAGCCGTGCTCAGCGAAATTCGTGGAAAAGATTTTGGCTTTTTCGGGTGTGTCGTAGGGATCGGCGGCGACGCCGGCTTTTTCGTCGCGATGGAAATCGTGGGCGGGATAGTTGATGGCGGGCTTCGCCACCGGCTTCACGAAATTCTTGGCCGCCAGCATGAAAGCCGGGAATAACACAGCGCAAAGCGCCAAAAATATTGGGCGATGGATGAATCGCAGGCACCGCATAGCGGGATTATATAACCCAGATTGCAGGGCTCGATAAAAAGTGAGCCTAACTCTGTTGTCGATCAGGCAGTTTAGAATGGCTCAGCTTGAGCTATTTTCTCTATAGTCTGGTGCTGGCGCTGGGGATGCTGTTGAGCCTGCCGTATTGGCTCTACCAGATTTTTCGCCACGGAAAATACCGCGACGGATTTGTCGAACGCATGGGAAGGATTCCGGCGCGGCTAATGTCGGCCGGAGCGGGCTCGCGGGCGGGGCGAATCATCTGGGTACACGCGGTTTCGGTGGGCGAGGTGCTGGCCGTCAGTGGACTGGTGGAGGAAATGCGGCGGAGTTTTCCGCAGCATCGTGTACTGGTGTCGACCACGACCGATACGGGACAGGAACTGGCTCGCAAACGCTTTGGCGACGACAACGTGTTTTATTTTCCGATGGATTTTGCGTTCGCCATCCGGCCGTATCTACGGGTGCTGCGGCCGGAACTGATGGTGCTGGTGGAAACGGAATTCTGGCCGAACTTTCTGCGACTGGCGCATCTCGGCGGGGCGAGGGTCGCGGTGGTCAATGCGCGCCTCTCCGACCGATCGTGGCCGCGCTACCGGCGGTTTCGTTGGGCGCTGCGGAAGATGCTTATGAACGTCGACCTGTTTCTGGCGCAGACTCAAGAAGACGGCGCGAGGCTGCAGTCGATTGGGGCAGAAGCAGGGCGCGTGCAGGTCACCGGAAATCTTAAGTTCGATGTGAGCCTGCCGTCGCCGCCGCCCATTGTGGAGAGCCTTCGCAAGGCACTCGCGGCGCAAGGGGCTGGGCCGGTGCTGGTGTGCGGCAGCACGGTGGAGGGCGAGGAACCGCCGCTGCTGAAGGCTTTTGAAAATCTGCGAGTCGGTCATGCGCGTGCCGTGATGATTCTGGCGCCGCGGCATCCGCAGCGCTTCGACGAGGTGGCTATTCTGCTGGGGCAGTTGGGCATTCCGTCGTTCCGGCGTTCGCGGTGGCGGGGAGAATCGCTGGCGGGCGGAGTGCTGCTGGTGGATACGATTGGAGAATTGGCCGCGCTCTATGCTCTGGCGGACGTGGCGTTTGTGGGCGGCAGCCTGGTGCCGCGCGGCGGGCACAATATTATCGAGCCGGCGCAGTACGGCGTGGCCATCGTGACCGGGAACTACACGGAAAATTTCCGCGACATTGTGGCGCTGTTTCGGAGCCGCGACGCGGTACGGATCGTGGGGCTGTCGGAACTGCCGCTGACTCTAATGCAGCTGTTGGCAGACGATGCGGAACGGCGGGCTCTCGGCCGGCGCGCTCTCGAAACGATGCGGTCGCAGATGGGGGCAACGTCGCGGACGATGGAGGCGCTGAGGAGTTTGGTTGCCGCTAATCGCGATTGTGCGGTGGTTTCGGCGCCGGCTGCGGACATTGATCATTGATCGACTCTGATTGACCTCTGATTGAATCCTCTCTCAGCCATTTACGGCGGCGTGGTGAGCGCGCGGAATGCGCTCTATGACCGGGGAGTGTTGCGCACGCGAGGCTTACGAGGCGGCGTGATCAGCGTGGGCAATGTTTCCGCGGGCGGATCGGGGAAAACTCCGTTCGTGATGCTGCTGGGGGAGTTGCTCAAGGCGCGCGGGATCAAATTTGATGTGCTGTCGCGCGGATACGGACGAGAGTCCAGGGGCGTGCGGTTGGTCGATCCCGCGGGCCTGCCGCAGGAATTTGGCGACGAGCCGCTGCTGATGGCGCGCAAGCTGCAGGCGGCGGTGATCGTGGGAGAAGATCGGTACGAGGCCGGGCGCTTCGCCGAAGCGAAATTTGGACCGCAACTTCATCTGCTCGATGACGGCTTTCAGCACCGCGCGTTGGCGCGGAATTTCGATATTGTTCTCGTGACGCCGCAGGATGCGAAGGACAGCCTCATTCCCTCGGGTCGATTGCGCGAGCCGTTGTCTGCGTTGCGGCGCGCCGATGCAGTTGTGCTGGCCAGCGGCGCATCGGCGGAGGCGTTTCCCGTGGACGGGAAACTGGTGTGGCGCGTGCGGCGTGGGATTGTGGCCGAGAATGTTCCAGCGCGGCCGGTGGTGTTCTGCGGCATCGCGCGGCCCCAGAGTTTCGTGTTGCAGTTGCGGGCAGCGAACATTGAACCGGTCGCCGAGGCGTTCTACCGTGATCACCATGCTTACGGCGAGAAGGACGTCCGCGAGTTGCTAGCGCTTAAGCAGCGGAGCGAGGCGGCCGGATTCGTGACCACCGAGAAAGATGCGGTGAATTTGGGTGCATATCTTTCGGCGCTCGCGCCCCTTGCAGTCGTGGCGGTGAAAATGGAGCTTGCGGACGCAGCTAACGCTGTCGATACCATGCTGCACAAGATCGGCGAGCGAACGCGGGGAACGTGAGAGAATCGTTTTCGAGAACTCTCATTTCTCGTGCAAGGTGCGCGCGAGAAATGGGGCGCTCACAGTTAACTTATCTCGAACATGATCAAGCATCCCAAGGAAGCCGATCGTCTCAGGAAGATTGTCGAGGCGTTTCCTAACATTACCGTAACGGTGCTGGGCGATCTGGTAGCTGATGAGTTCGTGTTTGGCGAGATTTCGCGAGTGTCGCGCGAAGCTCCGGTGCTGATTTTGAAGCATCGCGAGCGAACCATCGTGCCGGGTGGCGCAGCCAACGCGGCCAATAACCTGGCGGATCTGGGCGTGAATGTTCTGCCCGTCGGCATTGTGGGCGACGATGAACCGGGGCGGATGCTGCTGAAATATTTCCGCCACAAACGGATCGCCGTCAGCGGCGTGCTCAAAGACAAGAGTTACACCACGGTGACGAAAACCCGCATTCTGGCGGGTATGACGCACACGGCGCGGCAGCAGGTGGTGCGAGTGGATCGCGAACCGCAGGAAGCGCCGAATGCGCATTTGACCCGGGAATTGTACCTGGCGGCTAGGAATTACGCGCATGCGTCGGATGCGCTGCTGGTTTCCGATTACGGATACGGCGCGGCTACGCCAGCGATTGTCTCCACCTTGCAAGAAAAAGGAAAGCTGGGAGCGGTGCCGATTGTCGTCGATTCGCGCTACCGGCTGGCGCAGTATTCGGGGGTAACAGCGGCCACTCCGAACGAGCCTGAAGTCGAAGAGGCGCTCGGCATTCGCATCGGGCAGGACTGGAATAAAGTGATCGCGGCGGGCGAGCAAGTGATGGCGCGGATGAAACTGCAGTCACTGGTGATCACACGCGGGCGCGATGGGATGGTCGCGTTCGATCACAAGCACAAGCCAGTGGACATTCCGATTTTTGGCTCTGACCAGGTAGCCGACGTGACGGGAGCGGGTGACACGGTAATCGCGGCATTCACCGCTGCGCTGGCCGCGGGCGCGAGCACGGAAGAGGCGGCACAACTGGCCAATTACGCGGGCGGCATTGTCGTGATGAAGCGGGGCACGGCAACAGTTTCTCACGAAGAGTTGCTGCTGGCGATCGAGCAGGCGCCGCCGGCGACGCGGCCGCATTGAACGGGATCGTTGAGCGCACGGTAATTGAACTCGCGAACCTGAAAGCACACCGTTGAAATCGCGCGACAAAATCCTGAGCCGCGAAGAACTTCGCCAGCGCGTGGAGGAATGGCGGCGCGCGGGTGAACGAATCACCCTGGCCAACGGCGGCTTCGATCTGCTGCATGTGGGGCACGTGCGCTACCTGCGCGGGGCGAAGGCGCTGGGCGGCAGGTTGGTGGTCGCTATTAATTCCGACGAATCGGTGCGCGCGCTCAAGGGCGAAGGGCGGCCGATTATGCCGGCCGAGGAACGCGCGGAAATTGTGGCGGCGCTAGCCGATGTAGATGCGGTAGTGATTTTTCCAGAGCTCGACGTGCGGGCGATCATTCGCGAGATTCGTCCCGATGTTCAGGCCAAGGGCACTGATTACACAGCGGACTCGGTTCCGGAGCGCGATGTGGTTGCGGAGTGCGGCGGGAGGGTTGAGATCGTCGGCGATGCGAAAGATCATTCCACCAGCGAGCTCATCCGCTCGCGATTGGCGCCGAGGGAATCTTGAGCGGCGGCGGAGATGCCAGTTCAGGTATTGAACGCCTGCTAATTGTCCGGCTGAGCGCCATGGGTGACATCATCCACACCTTGCCCGCGGCGCAGGCACTGCGCGAGGCGTTTCCCAACACAACGATCGGCTGGCTGATTGAAGAGCGCTGGGCCGAGCTTCTGTGCGCGCCCGGAACACCGTGGCACGGGCCGCGATCGGCGCAGCGGCCTTTGGCGGATTGGATTCATCCGGTCAACCTGACTGGGTGGAGGAAGTCGCTGTTCACGATTTCGACTCTCCAGCAGGTCGCGAAGGTCTGGAACGATATACGCTCGGCCCGCTACGACGTTGCGGTCGATCTGCAGGGCGCGATGCGGTCGGCAGTGCTGGCGCGTTGGTCGGGAGCGGGAGCCGTGTACGGTGCAAGTGAACCGCGCGAGTCTCCCGCCAGTTTGTGGTACACGCGCAGAGTGATCGCTCGAGGGGTACATGTCGTCGAGCAGAATCTTTCTATCGCTGAGGCCGTTGCCGGGAAGAGGAGGCGTGTGCCGCGCGTGGAGTTTCCGCGTGACATGGAGGTCGAGCGGCGTATTGGCCAGCGGCTCGCGAAAGAAGGAATCGAAGAGTTCGCGATTCTGAATCCAGGGGCGGGTTGGGGAGCGAAGCGTTGGCCAGCGGAGCGTTATGGGCGCGTGGCGCACGCTTTGGCCGAGGTTGGAGTACGCGCGATTCTGAATTATGGTCCGGGCGAGGAGAATCTGGCGAGCGCGGCGGAGGCAGCGAGTGAAGGCACGGCTCAGCCGATGCAGTGCTCGATCACGGAGTTGATCGCACTGACGCGGAGGGCGCGGCTGTTCATTGGCGGGGATACGGGGCCGTTGCATCTGGCGGCGGCGTTGCAGGTGCCGGTGGTGGCGATTTTCGGGCCGACGGATCCGGCGCGTAACGGGCCTTACGGAACGCGAAGCGTCGTCCTGCGCAATCCGGCGAGCCCGACCACGCACGCTCGGCGCACGCAACCGGATGCCGGCTTGTTGGAGATTGGCGTCGATTCGGTCGTGGACGCTGCGCGCACATTGCTGGCAACCAGCAAGAGTGGCGGACAGGAGTGTCCGGCCCACACGGAAGGTGCTCATGGCTGAGTCGTCGCGCCCCAATTGGCCAAAGACTGCGCGGCGAATTCGGGTGCCGCTGGGGTTTGTGTTTGCGGTGTTGTACTTCTGGCTGGCGCGGCCTTCGTGGCGCTTCCTTGCGCTGGGTGCGGTCTTGATTCTGCCGGGACTCCTGATTCGGGCGTCGGCGTCGGGGCATGTGCGGAAGAACGAAGCGCTGGCGACTTCAGGGCCTTATGCTTACACGCGGAATCCGCTGTACCTTGGGTCGTTGCTGATGGGCGTGGGATTCGCCGTGGCGGCGCGCAGTTGGTGGGTGGGGGTTGTTTTGGTGGTGATGTTCTTCGCCATTTATCTTCCGGTGATCCGCGACGAGGAAGTTTTCTTGCGGCAGAAGTTTCCTGAGTTTGAGGAGTATGCGCGGCGGGTGCCCAGGATGGTACCCAGGATGTTGCCGAAGATCGGTCGCGGTTCGAACGAGCAAAAGTCGAGCGATGGATTCTCATTCGATCTATACCTGCAGCATCGCGAATACAATGCGCTGCTGGGAGCGTTGGCCATGGTTGCGGCGCTGATCGCGAAGATGATTTTCTTTCGGAACTAGAATCAGAAATAAAATCCGAACTAGGAGTCGATCTGTACCAGTTCGCTCGGCGATGTCGCAGATGAGGCCGGCGGGGCGGGATGCTGCGGGGCGCGCCAGGAATCGAAAATCGAAACCTGGTGTACGCAGGAGACCGTGCAATGTGGCGCGCAGGATTTCTCAGTCAGATATTCGCGGCGCAGGTCGTCGCGTGTGTAGGTGGCGAGCGGAACTCCAGGATAGCCGCGCTGCTGCGAGCAGTAGTGAACCAGTCCGTCTTCGCAAATGTAGAGGTAGCGGCCGCCGGCGCGACAGCGCCAGTCGTTGGGCTGGCCCTTGGCAATGTTGTCCTGAAATGAGTTGATGCGGGTGAAGCTGCTTTTTTCCATCGCCTGCATTTCGTGGTAGATGCGGCGCTCTTCGTCATTCAGCGGCTGAAGCTGGCCGGTGCCGTCGTGAATAATGCCGATGGTTGAAGTGAATCCGAGTTCAATGGCGCGCTTGCCGATCACCAGCGCGTCCTGCGGATGCGCAATGCCGCCACCGACCACGGAATTAATGTTCACGTGAAAGTCGGCGTGCTCAGCCAGCAGCTGCAACTTTTTGTCGAGAACTTTCAGACTCTTTTTCGAGACTTCATCGGGATTCACGTTGTCGATGGAAATTTGCAGCCACTCGAGTCCGGCCCGGTTGAGGCGCTGGATGCGGTCAGCGACCAGCAGATATCCATTCGTAATGAGCCCGGCGATCATGCCGTTGGCGCGGATGCGGCGGATGACATCGTCGAGTTCGGGATGCATGAGCGGCTCGCCGCCGGAAATGGTGACGACCGCGGTGCCCAGCGAGCCCAGCTTGTCGATTCGGCGGTACATTTCGTCGATCGGCACGGGCTTGGAGAAATCGTCGAACTCGTTGCAGTAAGTGCACGCCAGGTTGCAGCGGCGCATGGGGATGATGTGCGCCAGCAGCGGGTGGTCGGTCGAGGCGAGCGCGCGGACGGCCATGTTGGCGCCGCGCAGGTTGCGGTGCAGAGCTTTGGCGCGACGGCGCAGCGTTGTGAAAACTGAGGGCATAGAGTGATTACTCTTATTACAACATGAACGGGCGAGGAACGCAGGCTTAGCAACAGCGATTGGCGAAATTGACGGGGCGAATGGCCCCTCAATTCGCTCGATCAGGCCCGCTCATTGGCCGGCGACAAGCACATGACCCACGTCGCGGAGCACGATCAAGCTTGCTTCCGCAAATTCTTCCGGGATCAACACGTAATCCGTGTCGAACGTCGAGATGGCGAAGATGGGGATGGCGTTTTCCGACAGTGGCTCGATGAAAGAGAGAAGAACTCCGGTTTGCGAGAAGAGGAACGGGCCTTCGAGCTTTAGGCAGATCCAGCGGTGGGGTGAGCGAGCGTCCGGCGGAAGATTTTCGGCGGGACAGACGATCGAGAGTTCGTCGGGAGTGCGGGTGATCGAGGTGAAGTCGCCTTTGGTGGCCCATGTGGGGACCGGGGCTTCGGGGGCGAGGCGCACGATGGCGTAGGGGCCGAGGAGTTGGCGGAATTTGAGTTTGTGGCGGGCAGGGGGCTGGTCAGATTTTCGATCGTCGACGGTCATAGATGGTGGAAGCTGAACAGCAGGTTTCTCAGGTCGCCGTCGCATTCGCTCCGGCTCGCTCGAAATGACAATTTTTCTTAACTTACCTCGCTTACCTTACCTCGCTTCACTTACCTCTAGCCCTCGGCCGCCTTACGCAGGGCGGCTCTAGCCAAGATGCGCGTCGAGTCGAGCATGGGTAGCGGGGATTGCTCTTGCGTCATCAGCAGCGGAATTTCGGTGCAGGCCAGGGCTACGGCGTCGCAGCCTTCATCTTTTAGGGCGCCGATTACTTCGGTGAAATAGGCTTGCGTGCGGGGCAGGAAAGTTCCCTGCACCAGTTCGTCGAAGATGATGCGATGAATGCGCTCGCGATGATCTGCGGCGGGGACGCGATGCTCGATGCCCGCGGCTTTTAATGTGTCGCGGTAGACGGGGCCGTCCATCAGCGAACGGGTGCCGAGAACGCCGAGGCGTTTATACCCGTGCCGCTTGGCTTCGTTGGCGACTTCGACCGCGATGTGCAGCCAGGGGCGCGGGGAGCGGTGCTCAACCAGATCGAAAGCCTGGTGCACGGTGTTGACGGGGGCGATGAGAAAGTCGGCGCCCGCCCGTGCCAACTTTTCCGCGGAGGACAACATGAGTTCTGCGATGCCGGCCCAGTCGTTGGCGTCGATGCAATTCTTGTATTGGATGAAGGGATGGCCGTGCATCGACACTTCCGGATGATTGTAGGGGCCGAGCAGGTCGGCGCCTTCGACGCAGATGGTGCGATAGCAGAGCGCGGCGCCTTCCGCGCTGGATGCGACGATGCCGATGTGTAACATCAGTTGCCAGCGATCAGTGGGCAGTTGCCAGTTGCCAGGTTGTACCGACCACTTAGCTTTTGATTGTAGCTTGCGCAATGGCGTACGGGCTGGCGTCCCGGTAATGCTTTTCGAATTCCTCGCGGGTGCAGATGGTTTTCGTATCGACGACGCGGTCGATGGCGAGGATGCCGTCGAGGTGGTCGATTTCATGTTGCAGGAGTTCGGAGAGATTGCGGTCGTCTCCGGCTTCAAATTCGAGAGTGTCGCCGTCGAGGTTCTGATAGCGGACAGTGATCTGGCGGTGGCGTTCGACCTGCATGAAGATCGCAAGGAAGCTCAAGCAGGCGTCCCATACGATGATTTTTTCTGCGCTGCGTTTGACGATCTCCGGGTTGATCAGCGGCCAGGGCTCGGCTTCCGGTAGTTTCAGAAAGATTACGCGCTGCAAGACACCCAGTTGAGGAGCGGCGATGCCGCGTCCGTAGCCGCTTTTGGAGCGCCAGTGGGCGAGAGTGTCGGCCAGGTCGTGGACCAGGTCGTGGATTTCGCGCGCACCTGGATTCTCAACTGCAACGGCTTTCTGCCGCAGGAGCGGATTGCCGAGTTGGAAGATGGGACGGATGGACACTTTAGTTCTCGCACCATTACCGTGCCGCGGCAGCGTCGAACAGGCTGAGGAGTTCGAGCTTTTTCTCTGCGGGCAGGAAAGACGCTTCGAACGAGTTGCGGGCCAATTCGCGAAGATGTTCGTCGGTGAATCCGAAAGTTTCCTGCGCAAGCTGGTATTCGCGAGAGAGCGTCGTGCCGAACAGGGCGGGGTCGTCGGTGTTGAGCGTAATCATGACGCCCTGATCGAAATAGTTTTTCGTGGGATGCTCGACGATCGCTTTGCAGATTCCGGTGCGCAGGTTGCTGGTGATGCACAGTTCGACCGGAATCTGGCGTTGGGCGAGTTCCTCGATGAGGTCAGCATCCTGACTGGCGGTGAAGCCGTGGCCGATGCGCTCGGCACGCAGGTTAAGCGCTCCCCAGATGGACTCGGGCGGGCCGGTCTCGCCGGCGTGGGCGGTCAGACGCAGGCCCTGCTCGGCGGCGTAGGCGTAGACGCTGCGGAATAGTTCAGGCGGAGCTTTTTGTTCGTCGCCGCCGATACCCACGCCAACAACGTGGCGGTCGCGGTAGCGTGCCGCGAGCTCGAAGACTTTTTGCGCTTCCTCGACTCCGAAGTGGCGAGTAGCGTCGAAAATCCAGAGCAGCGAGACACCGAAATCGCGCGCGCCGCGGGCGCGTCCGCGTTCGAGACCTTCGAAGATGGCGGGGAAATCCTGTTTGCGGAAGAGGCTGACGCCGACCGCAACGTAGACCTCGGCGTGCAGCACGGTTTCTTCTTTCAGTTGCTGCATGAGGCGGTAGGTGATGAGTTCGTAGTCGTCGGGGCCGCGCAGATGCGCGCTGACGGCCTTGAATGCCATGAGGAAACTCTGGAAATCGGTGTAGCCGTAGAGAGCTTCGACTTCGGCGAGCGTGGCGCGATCGCCGTGAAGCTTGCGCAGCTCGAGCAGAGTCGCGGGTTCGACCGCGCCCTCGAGGTGCAGATGCAGTTCCGCCTTGGGGAGTTGACGGATGAATGCGTTGGGAGGGCGAACCGGTACGGAAGTCATCTCTTTGATTGTAGATTCTTGGGGGAGGATTTGCGAGGGAGCAGGGATCTGCGCTCTGCTCTGCGACGATCTTTCCGCTACAATCCGGTGTTTGCACATCGGGCTTGGGAGGACGTATGAAGACGAAGATCGTCTGCAGATCGCTCGTTGCGTGGGCAATGCTGGCTACTGTGTCAGCCTTGTTTGCAGCGTCGTCCGCACCACGGGTGAAGACTAAGTCGGGGACGGTCGAGGGCAAAGAGGACGGAGCGATTCGTGTGTTTCTTGGAATCCCCTACGCAGCGCCGCCGGTGGGGGAGTTGCGCTGGAAACGGCCCATGCCCGCGGCGAAATGGAGCGGCGTGCGCAAGACCACGGAGTTCGGCGCGCATTGCATGCAGGGAAGAATATACGGCGACATGAACTTTCGTGACCCCGGCGGCAGTGAAGATTGCCTGACCTTGAACGTGTGGGTTCCGGCGAAAGCTTCGGACAAGAAGCTGCCAGTGATGGTCTGGATCTATGGCGGAGGATTTGAGTCGGGGACGACTTCGGAGGCGCGGCAGGATGGAACGCATCTGGCGCAGCAGGGCGTGATCGTGGTATCGATGAATTATCGGCTCGGTGTTTTCGGCTTCTTTGTGCATCCAGAACTTGCGAAGGAGTCGGGGCATAATGCGGCGGGCAACTACGGATTGATGGATCAGACGGCGGCGCTGCGGTGGGTGCATGAGAATATTGCGGTGTTTGGCGGCGATCCGGGGAATGTAACTATTTTCGGAGAAAGCGCGGGATCGTTTTCGGTGAGCGCGCAGATGGCTTCGCCGCTGGCCAAGGGGCTGTTTCAGAAGGCGATCGGCGAGAGCGGCGGAGCGTTCTTCAGTGCAGGCCTGTCGTTTGATCCGCTGGCGGTGCGGGAAGACAAAGACGTCAAGATAGTCAGCACCAAACTGGGAGTGAGCACGCTGGCCGAGTTGCGGGCGATCCCGGCGCAGAAACTGATGGATCCTTTTGTGCCGCCGCAATCCCAGGGCTTCGACTTCGAACCAAGCGTGGATGGATATTTTCTGCCGGAACCGGTGCCGGCTATTTTCGCGGCCGGGAAACAAAACGACGTGCCTTTGCTGGCGGGCTGGAATCATGATGAGGGAAGTTACGAAGTCGCTTTCTCTCCACAGAAGCCGACGGGGGACAGCCTTAAGGCCACAGGGCAGAAAGAGTTTGGCGACAAGGCCACGGAGTTCTTGAAACTGTATCCGTCGGGCTCGGATGCACAGACGCTGCGGTCCGCGGAAGATTTCGCGGGGGACCATTTCATTGCGTTCTCTACCTGGTGTTGGATGGAGGCACAATCCAAAACCGGCAAGCAGCCGATTTATCGCTTCCGGTTCGATCTGGGCCCGCCTGCCGATCCGAAAGGGCCGCAGTTGGGGGCGTATCACTCGTCGGAGATTGAGTATGTGTTTGGACAGCTCGATTCCAAGGCGGGAGTCGCGTGGAGAGCGGACGATCGTCAGCTCAGCGAAGAGATGCAGAAATACTGGTCGAACTTTGCGCGCAGTGGCGATCCGAATGGTACCGGGTTGCCGAAGTGGCCGGTGTATTCGGCCGCGGACGGATGGCCGGTAATGTTTCTGGACGCGACGTCCGCCGCGCACAAGGATGAGTTGCGGGAGCGGTATTTGTTTTTGGCGGGAGCGTGGGTGAAGTAGGAGGGTGTCGGACGTCGCTTGAGAACTCCTTTTAAGGCCACTGCTGGCGAAATGGGAGTGCAGAGGTCCTTCGACTGCGCAGACCGATTCGCTTTGCTCATCGGCCTGCTCCGCTCAGGATGACAGACCGTTTGCGGACGCCAATGACAGCGCGTTCTGAGCTGATGGCTGGAAACTTCGAACTGCCGCTACTTCCTTGCAAACTCGCTTCTGTGGCGGCCGTAGAAGATATAGATGAGCAGGCCGAGGGCGAGCCACACCACGAAGCGCAGCCAGGTAATCAGGGTGAGGCCGAGCATCAGGCCGACGCACAGCAGCACTGAAATCAGCGGGAACCAGGGCACGAACGGGACTCGGAAGGCACGCTTGCGGCCGGGCTGCTTGCGGCGGAGGAGAATCACTCCCAGCGAAACCAGAACGAAGGCAAACAGCGTGCCGATGTTGGCGAGGTCGGCGGCGTCTCCAATATCCACCAGGCCAGCCGGAATCCCCACGGCGAAACAAGCGATCCAGGTCGACCAGTGTGGCGTTTTATATTTCGGGTGCACGGCGGAGAATAATTTTGGCAGCAGGCCGTCGCGCGACATGGCGTACCAGATGCGCGCCTGCCCGTACTGAAACACGAGCAAGGAAGAGATCATGCCGGTGAGCGCCCCGATTACGATGACCGAGCGGAAGAACGGGTGCACGCCCAAATACTTCATGGCGTAGGCCACGGGGGCTTCGGCCGCTGCACCGGACACGAAGGTCGTGTACTTCATCATGCCGAGCAGCACTACCGCAACGCCAATGTAGAGCAGCGAGCACACGACCAGTGACATGATGATGCCGAAGGGCAAATCTTTTTGCGGATTGCGGGCTTCCTCGGCGGCAGTGGAAACTGAATCGAATCCGATGTAGGTAAAGAAAACGATGGCTCCTCCGGTGACGATCCCGGCGAAACCCGAAGGTGCGAATGGCACCCAGTTGGCGGGTTTCACCAGCATTCCACCGACCACCAGGAAGGTTAGGATGGCGCCGATTTTTACCACGACCATGATGTTGTTGGTCTCCGCCGACTCCTTCACTCCGCGCACTAGCAGCAGTGTGAGAACGAAAACAATCAGGAAGCCGGGGAGATTGAAATAGGAGCCCGTCCATTGCCCGCCGGCCCAGACCGGGCTGGCCCATTTTTCCGGCAAGTTGAGGCCGAACACGGCCAGTTGTGCTTTGGTATAACCGGCAAAACCAACCGCGACCGCGACGTTCGAGACTGCGTATTCGAGGATGAGGTCCCAGCCGATGATCCAGGCGAAGATTTCGCCGAGCGTCGCGTATGAGTACGTGTAAGCGCTGCCGGCGATGGGAATCATCGAGGCCAGTTCGGCATAGCACAATCCGGCAAAACTGCAGGCGATCGCCACCAGGAGGAATGAAATCGCAATCGATGGCCCGGCGGGCGGGCGACCGTGCATGAGGGCGCCCGCGGTGCTGCCGGTGCGCACGAAATTGATGATTACGTCGAGCGCCTGCGCATGCAGGAGGGATGGCGCCTGGAAGAATTCTCCGGCGGCTGCCGTCCCGGTGAGAATGAAAATCCCTGATCCGATGATGGCGCCGATGCCCAGCGCGGTCAGCGACCAGGGGCCCAGCGATTTGCTGAGCCGGTGTTCTGGGTTCTCGGAATCGGAGATCAGCTTGTCGATCGACTTGCAGCAGAACAACTGGTTGTCGGAGGTGCGGATGACGGCAGCGGGTTCCGTGGATTGTGACAAGCGGTTGTGGGCTCCTGAATTCAGCTTTCAGCCATCAGCTCTCAGCTTTCAGCCAGCGTCGCTTCGCGACGGAGCGGGCGAGTCGCCCGCTCCCACACGAGTTTTCGCTGCTGCCGTTTACCGCTTCGCCTGGCCGCGGGCCAGTTTCTTGACCTTGGGCTTTTTCGATCCGCGAGCGTAGTCGCGGGGCTTGAGCGGATTTTCCGCTTTGCGTTTCTTGCGGGCGGCGCGTTTGGATTTCTTGCGTTCTTCTTTGGTTAACTTCGCTGTGTTTGCCATGAATGCGGTGAACGTCCTCTTCTCGTACGGATATCCGGGCGGTTGCGCCTCGGTCTTCTTTCGCCCCTTCGGGGCTCAGATCACTTAGGTTGGTTCCCCCACGACTTGCGTCCCTTCGACAAGCTCAGGACAAGGTGTGGGCAGTATCCTTTCGCCGCTTCGCGGCTTTCTTACATGAAATCAGGCACGCTCCAGCTGGGCGTACTTCTCCACCAGCTTCTTCAAGCCGAAGCGAGGAAATTGTACCGTAATCTTGGCTTCTTCGCCTTCTCCTTCGCGCAGGTAGACCGTGCCCTCGCCGTATTTGGGATGGCGGACCTTCTGGCCGGGGCGGAATCCGCGCTTACCCGTGGGCTCTTCGACGGGTGTTTTGGGGATGGAGAACTTCTTGCCGCGGCTGGCGAAGAACTCGGCGATGTTCTCGATGGAGTTGTAGGGACGCGCGGGGGCCGTCTGTTTCGGGGCTCGGGTGGTGGCTCGGCTGGCGTCTCCGCTGTGCCAACTTACACTTTGGTCTTCGTCTTCGTAGGAATAATGGGTGCTTTCGCTTTCAAAGGCTGCGGGGCTTCGCCCCGCCGGACGGGCAGGAGTGCCCGTCCCCACATAGGCTGTCCCTACACGTGCTTTGCTGGTTCCTAGCTCTTCGAGCAGCGGGGCGGGGACTTCTTCCAAAAAACGCGACGGGACGCTGGCTTCGGGGAGGTCGGTGCCGTATCTTCGGCGGTAGACGGCGCGGGTGAGGATTAACTGGTCCATGGCGCGGGTCATGCCGACGTAGCAGAGGCGGCGCTCTTCTTCAATGTCTTCGGGGACGAGCATAGTGCGGGAGTGCGGGAACAGTCCCTCTTCGAGGCCGCTGAGGAAGACCAGGGGAAATTCAAGGCCTTTCGCTGCGTGCAGGCTCATTAGCGTGATCTGGGCGCGGGCGTCGTAGTCGTCGGCGTCGGCGACGAGGGCGGCGTGGTCGAGGAACTGGTCGAGCGTTTCCGCGCGGTCGCGCGAGTCCATGGCGGCGTTGACCAGCTCGCGCAGGTTTTCGATGCGGGAGAAGGCTTCGGGCGTGTCCTCTTCTTCGAGCAGCTTGATGTAGCCCGTGCGGTCGATGAGGAATTTCAGGAGGTCGGCGACGGAGACAGTGGGAGCGGGAAATTCAGCGGGGGTGGAGCCGATCTGCGGTTCCGGCGGAGCGCTTCCGCGCTCTGGCTCATCGTGATTCTCCGCGCGAGAGACTTCGTCGGTGCCGTTTGCAGGTTCAGTAATTTCCGCTGCGCCGAAGTCGAAGGAGAAGTTGCCGAATTCGGTGGGATTGAAAGCGACGGCATCTTCATACTCGGCGTCAGCATGCGCCACAGGGTTTGATGGCTGCGCGGGCGAGTCCCCCGCGTCTGCGGGTTCTTCCAACCTTTCGGAAAACGTTCCTGCCAGCATCGCTCGTCCGTCTTCAATTAGCTGCTGAAAATTCTTCAGCGACAGCAAGGCGCGCTGGGGCAGGAGTTGGCGGCGGATCGCTTCTCCGACTGCGCCCCACAACGACAGTCCGGTCTCGAGCGCCAGATTTTCCAGGGTGTCGATGGTGCCTTTGCCGATACCGCGGGTGGGCGTATTGATCACGCGCAGCAGTGAGATTGAGTCGTCGGGATTGAGGACGACTTTGAGATAGGAGATGAGGTCTTTGATCTCGGAGCGGTCGTAGAAGGAGAATCCGCCGACAATGTGATATTTCAAGCCGTAGCGGCGCATGGCTTCTTCAAACAATCGCGATTGCGAGTTGGTGCGGTAGAGCACGGCGGCGCGGGGAACCTCGCCTCGTTCATTTCCGGGATGATCAGCCGCAGCACGCAGATATTTTGCGATGTGGTCGGCGGCGAACAGGGCTTCGTTTTCGCCGTCGGGCGCTTCGTAGTAGCCGATTTTGGTGCCGCCCTGGCGCGCGGTCCAGAGGTTCTTGCCTTTGCGGCGGATGTTGTTCGCGACCACGGTTGACGCGGCCTGCAGAATGTTTTGCGTGGAGCGGTAGTTCTGTTCAAGGCGGATGATTTTGGCTTCGGGGAAATCCTGCTCGAATTCGAGGATGTTGCGGATGTCGGCACCGCGCCAGGAATAAATCGACTGATCTTCGTCACCGACGGCGCAGACGTTGTGGCGCTCGCCGGCGAGCATGCGCATGAGTTCGTACTGCGGACGGTTCGTGTCCTGATATTCGTCGATGAGCAAGTATTGGAACCGGCGATTGTAGTACTCGCGCACCTGCGCCGCCGACTTCAGCAGGCGAACAGCTTCGAGCAGCAGGTCGTCGAAATCGAGGGCGTTGGCTTTGCGCAGTTCTTTTCGATACTCCTCGTACAGGTGCGCAATCTTTTCGGTCTTGGGATCGGCCGATTGCAGGTAGAGTTCCTGCGGGTCGAGCATGTGGTTCTTCGCCCAGGAAATGCGGCCCAGCACGGTGCGCGGCGTAAGTTGCTTGTCGTCGAGGCCGAGGCGTTTCATCACAGACTTGACGACGGACTGCTGATCGCTTTCGTCATAGATGACGAAGTTTTTCGTGTGGCCGATAGGCGGCTGACCTGGGACGCTTGAGGGAATACGTAGAGCTTCAATGTCGCGGCGCAGCACGCGCACACAGAACGAATGGAAAGTTGAGATGACAGGCTTGGCGATGCTGAGTCCGCCCACCAGCTTTTCGACGCGCTCGCCCATTTCGGCTGCGGCTTTATTGGTGAAGGTCATGGCCAGAATGGATTCGGGCATGACGCCTTTGTGTTCAATCAGGTAGGAGATGCGGTAAGTAATGACGCGGGTCTTGCCGCTGCCGGCGCCGGCGAGGATCAGCACCGGGCCGTCGGTGGTTTCGACGGCTTCGCGCTGCTGCGGGTTGAGTTGGTCGAGAAAAGACAATGCGGAAGTGGCTCCAGGGTCGATGATTCAATTTTACAGGGAATATGTGGGGCGGACACTCTTGTCCGCCGCCTTTGATTCTGACTTGTGAAGATAGGCACAGGCAAGATCACCTTCAAAAGCGGCGGAGAGGAGTGTCCGCCTCACACTTATTTTGACCGCAAGCTACGGTAGCGTTGTCGTTCTTTCTGCGGAATCGAGATGGGCGGTGCGGGCGGGCCCAATCCCCACTTCTCGCAAAAGACGCGAGAAATGGGGCACCCATTCTGGTCGCGCACCCACGCCCAAACGGGGAGGACTGTCTATGAACTCGAACTTGAGTCCGAAGATTTTTCTGGTGTTGGCGGTGTTCATGATCGCGGCCGGCGTGGTGCTGATGGACCAGCGCGCGGCACAGGCTGGCGAAGTAACTCCGGCGCCGGGTTACAAAGTGCTGGAGCCGATTCGCCATGGGAATCTAACGATTTTTCCCGTGGTCGCGGCGAAGAGTTATCCGACGGGGGAGTTTCTGACTCTGGATGAAGGGCTGCGCTCGGGAGAAGTTGTGGTGACGGAAGCGGGCAATGTGCAGGGGCTGATTCGCCGGGGTCCGGTGACGGCTACTCGCAGTGACGGAGCGCAGGTGAACCGGCTGGTGCTGGTCAACAATTCCAAACGGCCGCTGCTCTTGCTGGCGGGTGAGATTGTGAGCGGAGGCAAGCAGGATCGCGTGATCGGCAAAGACCGCATTGTTCCGGCGGAGAGCGATCCGGTGGATCTGAGTGTGTTCTGCGTGGAGCCGGGACGGTGGGTCGCGACCAGTGAACATTTCGGGGCATCGCAGGCGATGTATGGCCGCAACGCTGGCGGTCCAGTGCCAAGTGCTGCTCCTCCCATGGCGATGATGGCGCAACCCTCGGTGCGCGCCAAGGCGATGGGCGACAAGAGCCAGGCAGAGGTTTGGGATGAAGTGAAGAAGCAGCGCGAGGCGGTGAGCGTAGAAGTAGCGGGTTCGGCACCCACCGTGTCGACCGAGATCGCGCAAACCAGTTCGTACGCCAGGGTGATGGAAAACGAAACGGTCAAGAAGCAGGTCGACGAAGTGGCCAGGCCGATCGAGCAAAATTATCAGACTCTGGTCCGGCAACTGCGCGATCGCAACGCGGTGGGCGTTGTGGTGGCAGTGAACGGGAGGATCATCTGGGCTGATGTGTTTGCCAGCACAGACTTGCTGGAAAAATACTGGCCGAAGCTGGTGCGATCGTATGCGTCGGAGGCGGTAGTCACTCGCGCGAAGCAAATGGAAGTCGGCGTAAGCCAGGCGCAGGCTTTTCTCGGGGACATGGAAGGACGCCGGGAGACGATTGAGACTGAGCCGGGAATTTACCGGCACACCGAGGCGACGGGCGACGGATTCAAGGCTTTCTCGCTGCAGTCGCTACTGCCGAAGACTGGGTTTGATGTACACGTGGCGAAAATGGCGGACTAAGAAGAACATTGGTCAAAGACCAGTGCTCGGAGATCAGTCAGATAAACGGAGAAATCGTTTTCAAAATAAGTCGCCCTTGGTCGAATCGTACCAACTCCTCCAGACTTCGGAATCGTTGGGCATCCGCTGGCGGGTGATGTCGGCCAGCGCCTGGAAGGCCAGGGCATGGGTTTGTGCATCGAGCGAAGGATCGTCTGTGTCGTTCAACAATTGCGGGACGGCGGTCAGGCGCTGCTCGCGGGTGAACATGCCGCATTCGGTGAGAGCGCAGGCAACTCGCTCGCGCACATTGGGCGAAGGATCGTCGTGCATGGTCTGCAGGAGCGGCTCGATGGTCTGAGCGGAACCGGCCAGCGCCAGGCCTTCGACGGCCCAGCGGCGCGAATCCTCGTTGGAATCTTTCAGGTGTGCAGTTAAGACCTGCGCGACGCGGTCGGTTCCCACGCCGCGGTTGGCCATGAGGCCGAGCGCCCACAGCGCCCAAATCTTTTTCTCGTGATTACGAGACGCAGCCGTGTTGAGCAGATAGTCGAGGCTGGCGGAGTTCTTGGCCAATCCGTAAGCCGCGAGTTCTACTTCGATGCCGGACTCACGCACCCGCAGATCGCTGGAGTTCAGCGCTGCGGTGGTCAGCGTGGCAATCTGCGAGTCCCACTTGATTGAGCCCTGCCAATTCTCGACCCGTGCCGAAATCTGATCTGCTGCACCTTCGCTGCGGCCGACTGCGAGTTCCAGCAGGGTTTCGGCTTGCTTCTGTGGCTCCATGCGATCGAACAGGAGAAAGTTTTCGCCTGGACGAGCGGAGAAAAGATTAGCGACCCTAGACCAGGCGGCATGAGCAGTACCGATGTTCACAGCAAAAATCGCGAACAGCACTCCGAATGCGACAGCGAAAGCTGGGGCGAAGCGATTCGCATGGGCAGGTTGACGAAGAGATGCGGGAATCGATATTGGAACGCCGGCGCCAACCTCCCAACCGCGGGGCAGTGCGGCGAAGTTCAGCGTGGGCTGCAGATCAGAATCGGCCATCCGCACGGATTCCGGTTGTGCGCCCTGCACCACCGAACCTGCCTGGGTTACTTCCATAAGAGACACATCCATATATGATGAGTCTAGGATCACCGGCGAAATGAGGTAAAGTTACTTCGGGTCGAAGTCCTACCGGGTGCGACGGAAACGCGCCGATTTGCGGGTTTGTGGAGCGGTGCGACACAGCGCGCCGCGATTCCAATAGGGTTGTGAGGGGGAAAACAATGCGAATGAAGGCGAAAATGTGGCTGTCGATCGTTGCTGTCTTTGTGGCGAGTGTGCTTGTGGTGACCGTGGCTGTGGCCGCGGCTGCTCCGGGATACCGCGTGGTGACGACTTACAAAGTCGGCGGCGACGGCGGATGGGATTACCTGACCACCGATTCCGACGCGCGGCGCATCTTTATTTCTCGGGGAACGCATGTGATGGTCATAGATGCGGATTCCGGCAAGAGCGTTGGCGATATTCCCGATACGCCGGGAGTGCATGGCATTGCGCTTGCACCAGATTTGGGACGCGGGTTCACCAGCAACGGACGCGAAGGCACGGTCAGCATTTTCGACCTCAAGACGCTGGCGACCAGCAGTAAGGTCAAGGTGGGCGACAATCCTGATTCGATTCTCTACGACCCGGCGACGAAGCGGGTGTTCACTTTTAACGGACGCAGCCAGGATTCGACGGCAATCGACGCGGCCAGCGGAAAAGTGCTGGGCACAATCAAACTGGACGGCAAGCCGGAGTTTTCGGCCAGCGACGCCAAAGGCGAGATCTTCGTGAACATCGAGGACAAGAGCGAGTTGGTGGCGATTGATCCAAACAAACTGGAAATCAAGGCCAAGTGGCCGCTGGCGCCGTGCGAGGAGCCGAGCGGGCTGTCGATCGACCGCAAGAATCGGCGGCTATTTGTGGGCTGCGGCAACAAGATGATGGCCGTGGTGGACGCGGACAGCGGCAAGGTTCTGGCCACGCCGGCGATTGGCGACGGTGTGGATGCGACCACATTCGACGGCGAAACCGGACTGGCATTCGCTTCCTGCGGCGAGGGTGTGCTTACCGTGGTGAAAGAAGAATCACCCGATAAATTCAGCGTGGCAGAAAATGTTCCCACACAAAAGGGAGCGCGCACGCTAGCGCTCGATTCCAAGACGCACAACGTGTTCGTGGTAACGGCGCAGTTCGGCCCCAGACCCGAACCCACAGCGGACAACCCGCATCCGCGACCGGCTATTGTTCCGGACAGCTTCGTCGTGCTGATGGTGGGGAAATAAATGCGCCCCTAGGCTTCGGGGCGAGTTCCGCGGCGACGAGTGGCCTTCACAAAACTGGCGATTCCAGTTAGGATGTCGCCACTCAATTAAGCCGTACGACCGTTCGGTTGGAGCCTTTGAGGCCAGGAGAGAATGACCATTTCCGATGAGAAGTTCTATCACGCCGAGATTACCAGGCGGGTCGATTTCGCTGCTGACCTGTGGATGATTCGCGTTCGCAGCGGAGGAGAATTCCATTTTGTTCCGGGGCAGTACGCGACTCTGGGAGTTGAGGCGGCGGGCAAGCGCGTGGAGCGTCCGTATTCGATCGCGTCGTCGCCGGCAGAGGATGAACTGGAATTCTTCTTCGAACTGGTACCGGAAGGCGCGCTTACGCCGCTGCTTCACAAGCTGCAACCGGGCGACCAGATGCTGATGCGCAAGGTGCCCAAGGGACGATTCTCGCTGGACATGCAGAATGGCAAGACGAATCATCTGCTGATCTCGACGGTGACGGGCGTGGCTCCGTTTGTGAGCTACGTGCGGACGTTGTCGAAAGACTGGAAAGAAGGGCGGTTCGACGGAACGCATAAGCTATTCCTGCTGAATGGAGCGAGCCGGCCCTGGGAGTTTGGATATCTCGACGAACTGAACCATTTCGACAAAGAGCTGCCGTGGTTCAAATATGTGCCCACGGTCAGTCGTCCGTGGGATCACGCGGACTGGGCGGGGGAGATCGGGCGTGCGGACGACATCCTGCGAAAATATGCGGATCATTGGGAACTGGATGCGAGTAACACCATGGCTTACCTGTGCGGGCATCCGGAGATGATCGAGCACAGCAAAGCGATTTTGAAGCGGCGCGGGTTCGTCGACAAGGGCGCGGTCAAGGAAGAGGTTTACTGGATCCCGCCTCACAAGTAGTGGCGAGGATCGCCCCGCGAAGTTGCCAGCACCGAGGTGCGGCTTTTGGAGTCTGCCTTGGACCAAACCGCATTGTCATCCTGAACCGGGGCGAAGCCGCGATGAGGGACCTTACGACCGCTTCCTGCATTGGTGCAGACGCGAGGAGCGCCATGCGGCATGCAGCGTAATTGCTCCCGTCCACCACGCATTTGACTCCAGCCGACGTAAGGTTCTTGGCGCCGGCTTCGCCGCCGCGGTTGAGACCACGTCCGAACTATAGGAATAACCCTAATATCCACGCATCACGATTCAGTTTCAGCGGGCGCGAAGAAGACCACCGCGGCCAGTTCTTCAGCGATGTCGTAGAAGCGGTGTTCAACTTCCGCGGCGACAAAAAGGACGCTGCCGGCGGAAATCTGGCGGTCTTCGTCACCGGCTTTGAAACGCGCCTTCCCGCGGAGGACGAAGTAGATCTCATCTTCATGATGGGGGCGCTGCGCATCCGTGTCTCCGGCGGCGAGCACGTAGAGTCCAGCGCTCATGGGGGGGACGCGCAGAAATTCACGGTACAGCTTGCCACTTTGAACGCGCTGCAGGTCGATCTCGTCGACGGTCCCGAAGAACGTCTTCATCCGAGAATCCCTGCGAACACGAGAGCGGTGAATTGCGGAATAAGATTGTGGGTCTGCAGATCGCCTTCTGGTTTGTACCACTGGTAAATCCAGTTGATCATACCCAGCAGGGCGAAGGCGGCGGCACGCGGACTGACGGGAGACTTTTCCGGTGTGGTTCGTTGAATTCCCTTCTGCGCTTCCTTCTGAACGTCGGCGATCAGGCTCTCCACGAAGTGCACGTATTCCTTTTTGCGATGGTTGATGCGCTTGCGGAGCGTGGGCGGCAGGGGATGGTTTTCATGGAGCATGACCGTGATCTCGCGGTCGCGCGGGCTGAGCACGACTTCGATGTGCAGGCGGATCAGGGCGCGCAGGCGGTCCTGCGGATCGGCGATGCTGCGCACGGGCGCCAGCACTCGCTCCTCGGTAATCTCCATGGCGTGGTTCATGATCTCGAACAGGATTTCGTCTTTGCTCTGAAAGTGGTGGTAGAGGCCGCCTTTGCTGAGTTTGAGCGCGGCGGCGACGTCGTTCATGGAAGTCGCGTCGTAGCCGCGCTGCTGGAACAGGCGGGCGGCGGTGCGCAGGATTTCCTGCCGGGAATCGACGACAGCTTCGCGGGGCATCGGGGGACATGTTAAATAGTTGCGGGCAGGAATGCCAACGGGGTTGCGCGGGATTGAAACATCCCTGAGGAACATCGGGCGAAGAACCCCACTTCTCGCAAAAGACGCGAGAAATGGGGCACCCTGACCTGCGGTAAACACAGGGATCACTTGCCGAACTGCTGTATTTCGCCGAAGCGCTTCCAGCCGGCCTCGTCGACTGGGCCCTCAGAATGGCTGCCCATGCGGAGACGGTGGCCGTCGGGATCCTGCACGTTCATTTCGCGGACGCCCCAGGGCATGTTGGTTGGAGGCTGGCGGATGATCGCGCCGTTTTTCTTGTACTCTTCGTGAAGCTCGTCTACGTCATCGACGAAAATCGACATCCACATGCCGGGCTGGCCTTGGCCGCCCTCAGAAAGGAAAATCTCGATCTTGCCGCGGGCGACGCAACCGAAGGATGGCGGGTCGCCCCAGTCCCACTTCTTGGTGAAACCCAGCTGGTTGACGTAGTAGTCCATTGAGGCGGCGAAATTCTTGACGTTGAGGATTGGGATTACACATTCGAAATCGTTCATCGGTTGAATCTCCAGTTTGACTTGTGGAGCCCCGGGCGCCTTCGTCCGGAGAAGCGCGCACTTTTATGGTTACGGGACGACAGGGTTACGAGCCGACGCTCCGTCGGGTTTCATTGGCGCCTCCAGGGCGACGAAGGCGTCCGCCCCTCCACAAGCTTTATACAATTTTCGAACCAGAGTTCGCGCTTGACACGGCAATCCCGGGCAGGTAGCATTTCTATATACCGACCGACCGGTCGGTTTGCAGCTATGGGATTCGAGAGGAGCACTCGGTGGTTACTATTTTCTACGAACGCGACGCCAAGCCTGAGGCACTGAAGGGCAAGACGATCGCCATTATTGGTTACGGCAGTCAGGGACACGCGCAGGCGCAGAATCTTCGCGACAGCGGCAATAAGGTGATCGTTGGGCTGGCCCCGAACCGGCCAAGCGCCGCAACGGCGCGGGCTGACGGCATGGTCGTGGTGGCGCCGGATGAGGCCGCCAAGCGCGCCGACTGGATCCAGATCCTCACGCCGGACGAGACGCAGGCTGAGACGTATGAACAGTTCATCAAGCCGTATCTGCATCCGGGAAAGGTTCTCGGGGTCTCGCACGGCTTCAGCATTCATTTCAAGACGATTGTTCCGCCCACCGACGTGGACGTGGTGATGATCGCTCCTAAGAGTCCGGGGCATCTGGTGCGGCGTGTTTATACCGAAGGGCGCGGAGTGCCTTCGCTGATTGCGATTCAGCAGGATGCGAGCGGGCATGCGCATGAACTCGCGCTGGCTTATGCACACGGCATTGGCTCGACGCGCGCGGGAGTGCTGCAGACTACTTTCAAGGAAGAAACTGAGAGCGACTTGTTCGGCGAGCAAGCGGTGCTGTGCGGCGGGCTGACGTCGCTGATTAAGAAGGGATTCGAGACGCTGGTCGAGGCCGGGTACGCGCCGGAGATTGCTTATTTCGAGTGCTTGCATGAAGTGAAGCTGATCGTCGATCTGATTTACGAAGGCGGGCTGAGCCGGATGCGGTATTCCATTTCGAACACGGCGGAATATGGCGATCTGACGCGCGGCGAGCAGGTTGTGGGCGATGCCACGCGGGCGGCGATGAAGAAGACGCTGGCCGACATTCAGAGTGGCGAGTTCGCGCGCGAATGGATTGCGGAGAATAAGAGCGGTGGGCATAAGTTCAATGCGCTGCGCGAGAAAGAGAAGCAGCATCCGATTGAGATCGTCGGCGCACAACTGCGCGGGATGATGAGTTGGCTGCCAAAAGAAGGCAAGAAGCCGGCGGAGGCGTCGGCGCCCAAACAGGTGGTGAATGCTTAAGGGAGCGGACATCGTCCTGAAGTGCCTGCGCGCTGAAGGGGTGGAGCTCGTGTTTGGCTACCCTGGCGGCGCGATCATGCCGCTGTACGACGCGCTGGAGGGGAGCGGGGTGCGGCACATTTTAACGCGGCACGAGCAGGGCGCGGTGTTCGCGGCGGAAGGGTATGCGCGGGTTACGGGCGAAGTGGGCGTTGCGATGGCGACCAGTGGGCCGGGCGCGACGAATCTGGTTACGGGCATTGCCGACGCGAAGATGGATTCGGTTCCGCTGGTCTGCATTACGGGGCAGGTGCGCAGCGCTTTGATTGGGACTGACGCGTTTCAGGAGACGGACGTTTTTGGCGTGACGCTCTCGCTCACCAAGTGGAGTCGTCTGGTTCGAACCATCGACGAAATTCCTGAAGCGATTGCCGAGGGATTTTACTGGGCGCGCAGCGGGCGGCCGGGGCCGGTGGTGATCGATATCCCCACCGACATGCTGAAAGCGAAGAAGGAATTTTCCGGACCGGTGAAGTTTATGCCGCACGCGCGGGCGGCCGATGCGAAGGCCGACGGCGGATTCACCGACACGATTGTGGCTTTGCTGCGGCAGTCTGCTAAGCCGGTCGCGCTGGTAGGAGCAGGTGCGAAGTTATCGGGAGCGGTTCCGGAGTTGCGGCGTCTGCTGGATGATTTGAATATCCCGACGTTTGCCACGGTGCACGGTCTAGGCGCTGTGCCGCCCGAGGCGCCGTATTACCTAGGCATGGTGGGCATGCACGGCACGCGCGCGGCGAATACGGCGCTGAACGAAACCGATCTGCTGTTTGTATTTGGGGCGCGCCTCGATGACCGGGTTACCGGCGAACCGACGCGGTTTGCGCCGCATGCGAAGATCGTTCACTTTGAAATTGATCCGGCGCAGCTTGATCGGGTGCGTCCGTGCGAAGTTCCGGTGATTGGAAATCTTGCGGATACGATTCCGGCGTTTCATGCGGAGTTGAGAAAAATCCCCACGTCTCGCAAAAACAGCGAGACATGGGGCACCCTGGTGCCTGACTTCAGCGGCTGGCGGGCGGTTGCTTGCGGGCCGGAGCGGGCTGAACTTGATCCGAGGGGGCTGGCGCAGCCGACGATTCGGTTTCTTGACGAACTCTTCAGCCGGCTGCCAGAGAAGAGCGTGGTTATCGCAGACGTGGGGCAGCACCAGATGTGGGCGGCGCAGCGCTATCGGTCGTCTTCGCCTCGAGGATTCATTACGTCGGGCGGGCTAGGGGCCATGGGCTTCGCGCTGCCGGCTGCGGTCGGCGTGCAGCTTGCCAAGCCGGATACTTGCGTGCTCTGCGTTTCGGGCGACGGCGGATTTCAGATGAACATTCAGGAACTTGCGACCGTGCGGCGGCTCGGACTGCCGGTGAAGATGGTTATTGTCGACAACAAATATCTGGGCATGGTGCGGCAGTGGCAGCAGCTGTTTTATCAGCGCAACTATGCCGAGACCGACCTGAGCGACAATCCGGATTTCGTGGAGATCGCGAAGGCTTACAAGATCCACAGCTTCCGGCTGAATGAAGACGCGATGCGGGAGTTTCCGGTGTCGACGGAAACCGGGGACGAGATTGATCGGTTTCTGCGTTCGCCAGAGCCGGAGTTGCTGGTATTTGATTGCGCGCCGGAGGCTAATGTTTTTCCAATGGTTCCGGCAGGCGCGGCGCTTTCGGAGATGTTGCTGGAAGAAGAACCGGCGCAATAGGAGAACGAGCTCATGCAGACTTTTCACATTCGTTATCGCAATACACAGGGAACATTGATGCGCATTCTGAACGCGGCTTCGCGGCGCGCGCTTGACTTGCCCGTGGTGCACGCTGAGCCCTCGGAGCACGATCATCTGGTTACGCTGGCGCTTGAGGTGAATCAGAAACAGGTGGGCCAGCTTTATCGCGAGTGGTATGGAATTGCGGACGTGATCAAAGTTAGTTCCGGTGCGGCCCTTGCGTCGGCTTGGACGGTGGCACATCCTCCGGCGGGCGTGCCGTTGGAAGAATCGCGCGCTGCGGCCCGGGCGTAGGCTCAAGATTGGGATAGCTGGGCAAGCGTGACGGCTCCTGGGCAGCGTCATGCAACTGGGGAGCCTGCTGCCTAGCAGGCTCCCCGTTTTTCATTTGAAGGCTGCGGAGGCACGTTTCGCATCTTCACCGCGCATCTTGTAATCTCTGACCATGGATCTCAAGCACATTAGCCGAGGAATTACCGAGGGACGCGACCGGGCCGGGGCGCGCTCCATGTTCAAGGCTATCGGGTTCACCGATGCCGATCTCAGCCGTCCATTGATCGGAGTGGCCAACACCTGGATCGAAACCATGCCGTGCAACTTTCATCTGCGGCGACTGTCGGCGAAGGTGAAGGAAGGGATTCGCGCGGCGGGCGGGACGCCGATGGAGTTCAACACCATCGCCATTTCGGATGGCGAAACCATGGGCACCGAGGGCATGCGGGCGTCGCTGGTGAGCCGCGAACTGATCGCTGACTCGATTGAACTGGTCTGCCGCGGACAGATGTTTGACGCGGTGGTGTGCGTGGTGGGGTGCGACAAAACGATTCCGGCGGCGGCCATGGCGCTGGCACGCATGAATCTGCCGGGTATGGTGCTGTATGGCGGGACGATTGCGCCGGGGAATTATCGCGGGAAAGACGTGACCATTCAGGATGTTTATGAAGCGATCGGCGCGAACATGGCGGGAAAGATGAGTGACGCGGATCTGCGCGGCCTCGAAGATGCGGCGTGTCCGGGCGCGGGTGCGTGCGGCGGGCAGTACACGGCGAATACGATGTCGACGGTAATGGAGATGATTGGGCTTTCGCCGATGGGATTCAACAGCGTGCCCGCGATGGATGCGCATAAGGATCAGATTTCGTTTGACTGCGGCAAGGTGGTGATGAACGTGCTGCAGAACGGGATCACGCCGCGCGACATTCTGAGGCGGGACGCTTTCGAGAATGCGATAGCGTCGGTGGCGGCGTCGGGCGGATCGACTAATGCGGTTCTGCATTTGCTGGCGATTGCGCGCGAGGCGGGCGTTGAGCTCGACATTGAGGATTTTCAAACGGTGAGTGAGCGTACTCCGTTGCTCGCCGATCTTAAGCCTTCGGGGCGGTTCGTGGCTTCCGACATGCACCGTGCGGGCGGCATTGGGCTGCTGGCGAAACGACTGCTCGACGGGAAATATCTGCATGCTTCGGCCAAGACGGTTACCGGGCTCACCATTGGCGCCGAGGCCGAGCGGGCGGTTGAGACTCCGGGGCAGGAAGTGATCGTTCCGTTGAACAAGCCTCTCAAGGCGACTGGCGGGTTGGTAATTTTGAAAGGCAATCTTGCGCCGGAGGGTTGCGTTGCGAAGATCAGCGGACACGAGCGGTTGGAGCAGCGTGGGCCGGCGCGGGTGTTTGAATCCGAGGAAGACGCGATGGCCGCGGTTACGGCGAAGAAGATTCATGCTGGAGATGTGGTCGTGATCCGCAACGAAGGGCCGAAGGGCGGTCCGGGAATGCGCGAGATGCTGGGCGTGACGGCTGCGATTGTGGGCGAGGGGCTGGGCGGTTCGGTGGCGCTGTTGACCGACGGGCGCTTCAGCGGAGCGACGCGCGGGCTGATGGCGGGCCACGTTTCTCCGGAAGCGGCGCTGGGCGGTCCAATCGCGGGTGTGCGGGATGGAGACATGATTCGCTTCGATGTGACGAAGCGAGTTTTGGAAGTGGAAGTCAGCGACGACGTGCTGCGCCAGCGCATGGCGCAGTGGAAGGCGCCGCAGCCGCGCTATCCTGCGGGCGTGTTCGCGAAATATGCGACGCTGGTTTCGTCGGCGTCGCAGGGAGCGATCACTACGCCGCGGTAGGACGACAGTGGTAAGTGGCTAGTGGATAGTGGGCAGAAAATTAATGTCACACCAAAGAACATTATTCGAGAAGATTTGGGACGCGCATCTGGTGGCGCGGCCTGCGGGGCGATCGCCCATTTTGTATATCGACCTGCACCTGGTGCATGAGGTGACTTCGCCGCAAGCATTCGATGGTTTGAGAGTTTCCGGCAGAAACGTCCGGCAGCCGCTGCGCACGGCGGCTACGGTCGATCACAACATTCCCACGGAGCCGCGCGGAACTCCGATCACCGATCTGATCGCAGCGAAGCAGATTGCCGCGCTCCAGAGCAACTGCAGGGAGTTCGGCATCCGGCTGTTTGACATGGATTCGCCGGAGCAGGGCATCGTGCATGTGATCGGTCCGGAGTTGGGACTGACGCAGCCGGGCATGACGATTGTGTGCGGCGACAGCCACACCAGCACGCATGGAGCGTTCGGCTCACTGGCTTTCGGGATTGGGACCTCCGAGGTAGAGCATGTGCTGGCCACGCAGTGTCTGGCGCAGCAGACGCCGAAGACCATGAAGGTCGAGGTGCGCGGGCGTCTGGCCGAGGGGGTGGGGGCGAAGGATCTGGCGCTGGGGATTATCGGGCAGATCGGGACCGACGGCGCGACTGGGCACGTGATTGAATACGCCGGTGCGGCGGTGCGCGGGCTTTCGATGGAAGGGCGCATGACGCTGTGCAACATGAGCATCGAGGCGGGAGCGCGGGCGGGAATGGTTGCGCCCGATGAGACGACGATCGCGTATGTGAAAGGGAAACGATTCGCTCCGCGGAATGCCGAGTGGGAGAAGGCGGTCGCTTACTGGCGAAGTCTGCCGACTGATGAGGGCGCGGCTTTCGACAAGGTGGTGGAGATTGATGGGGCGCAGCTTTGTCCGTTCGTGACCTGGGGAACGAATCCTGGGATGGTGGCTCCGATCACGGGGCGCGTGCCCGAGGTTAAAGGATTACAAGATGCCGACCGGCGCGCCACGGAACTCGCGTTGCAATACATGGGGCTTCAGCCGGGGAAGAAGATTGAGGAGATCGGGATTGATCGCGTGTTCATTGGATCCTGTACGAATTCGCGGATTGAAGATTTGCGGGCGGCGGCGCGGGTAGCGAAAGGGCATCATGTGAGCGCGAAGGTGCGGGCGATGGTGGTGCCGGGATCGCAGACCGTGAAACGAGCGGCCGAGCAGGAGGGGTTGCATCTGATTTTTCAGGAAGCCGGGTTTGAGTGGCGCGAGTCGGGATGCTCGATGTGTCTGGGAATGAATCCGGATATCTTGCAGCCGGGGGAACGCTGCGCTTCGACCAGCAATCGCAATTTTGAGGGGCGGCAGGGGCGCGGAGGGCGGACGCATCTGGTGAGTCCGATGATGGCGGCGGCGGCGGCGATCGCGGGGCATTTTACCGACATTCGAAATTGGAAGTTTCAGTGAGCAGTCAACGCTGACTCGGGCGAACGCCGGCAAAAGCAGATTTCTCGACTCCGCGGAATTGCCCTATCAGGCATTTCCGCTTCGCTCGAAATGACAAAGTGACTTATAAGAATGAGAACGTCATTGGAGACACACGATGAAACCATTCACTGTGCATCGCGGGCGCGTGGCGCCGCTTGATCGGGTCAACGTGGATACCGATCAGATTATCCCCAA
>Ga0209274_10000149_pt1 | contig 56920 bp, 45 predicted proteins | sample HubBroMetageREF1_FD_188343 | JGI IMG/M metagenome (GOLD analysis project Ga0209274, IMG submission 188343) | Reference soil microbial communities from the Hubbard Brook experimental Forest, New Hampshire, USA - Hubbard Brook CCASE Soil... | ecosystem: Environmental > Terrestrial > Soil >...
TGTTCCAAAAAGCGCTCGAAATCATCGAGGACACCAGGCGCCAATTCGACCCGAGCCATCGCGCCCAGTCAGCGAACAGGCTTCCGCGCCGGCGGCCGGAGCGGACCCTCGCCGCGCGATCGATCCTCGAGCCATGCTCTCGCCGCGTCCCACGATACGCTCTCGCCGCTCGCCACGAGTTCGGCCCAGCGCTCCTCGGCGACGCGTTGGAACGCCTCGTCCAGTTCGACCCGCTCCACCGTCTGGACGATCGCGTCGAGAATGAAGCCGTGCGCGCTCTTCCCCGCGCGCTCGGCCGCGGCGGCGACGCGCTGTTTCAGCGCGTCTTCGATGCGGATGGTCGTGGTCGACGTCATGGCTGGCCTTGGTTGTGAGCTCCAATTGTAGCACTATTGTGCTATTTCCGCAAAATTAAAACTGCTGCTGCGCGATATCCGGGTCGATAGCCGGGTCGAGCTTGTCGTCAAGCCCCCTCCCGTGTAGTATTGCGCATAGGCCAAGATGAATTCGAGGAACTGCCATGCCCGCAGACGCCCAGGCGCTGATGGAGAAAATCCAGGCCTTGCCGATCGCGCGGATTGCGGAGGTCGAGGATTTCGTAGACTTTATTCTGATGCGGGAACAGGACCGGTCGCTCGTCGAGGCGGCTGCCGCCACCAGCGCGACCACCTTCGCCGCCGTGTGGAACAATCCCGAAGACGACATCTACGATGCCATTTGAGTTCGGCGACGTAATCCTGGTGCCGTTCCCGTTCACGAGCCAAACGGAACGGTCCCATCGGGCGGAGGAATTTAAATGCGCAGGTACCGAATCTCCGTTATATCGATTTCGAGATAACACATTTACTATTATAATTGCACTTCCTTCCTTTCTGATATTGAGCTTGATATATGCCTTCACCGGAAATTGACGGCACGGGCCCCCACTGAAATTGACCGAAACCTCTGGGACCCAGGTGGGATGGGTTCCGGCCGGCCCCCCCCCTCAATGCGCCTCCTCCCAGTTCCCCGCCCACCCCGTCTCCACCACCAACGGCACCGACAGCGTCACCATCGGCACCGCCGCGCCTTCCATCACCGCCCGGATCACCGGCGCCACCCGCTCGACCTCGCCCTCCGGCACTTCGAACACCAGCTCGTCATGGACCTGCAGCAGCATCCGCGCCGTGAAACCCTCGGCCCGGAGCCTTCCCGGCAAGCGGATCATCGCGCGCTTGATGATGTCGGCGGCGGCCCCTTGCAAGGGCGCGTTGATTGCGGCGCGTTCGCTGAAGGCGCGGCGGGCGGGGTTGCTGTCCTTGATCCCGGGCAGGTGGCATTTGCGGCCGAAGATGGTCTCGACATAGCCGTGCTCGCGGCAGAACGCCTTGGTCCGCTCCATGTAATCCTTGATGCCCGGAAACCGGGCGAAATAGGCCTTGATATAGTCGGCCGCCTCGCCTTGCGGAATCGAGAGCTGGTTGGCCAGGCCGAAGGCGCTGATGCCGTAGATGATGCCGAAATTGATCGCCTTGGCCCGGCGCCGCGTCTCCTTGTCCATGGTTTCGACCGGCACGCCGAAGACTTCGCTGGCGGTCATGGCGTGGATATCCTTGCCCTCCAGAAAGGCCTGCTTCAAGGCCGGAATATCGGCGACATGGGCGGCGAGGCGCAGCTCGATCTGCGAGTAATCGGCCGAGAGCAGCAGATTGCCCGGCTCGGCCACGAAGGCGCGGCGGATCTTGCGGCCTTCTTCGGTGCGGATCGGGATGTTCTGCAAGTTGGGATCGGTCGAGGCGAGCCGGCCGGTCGCGGCCCCCACCAGCGAGTACGACGTGTGGACGCGGCCGGTCTTCGGGTTGATCTCTTCGACGAGCGCATCGGCATAGGTCGATTTCAGCTTGGCCAGCTGGCGCCAATCGAGCACCCGGCGCGGCAGATCATGGGTATAGGCCAACTGTTCCAGAAGGGCGGCATCGGTGCCGTAGGCGCCGGTCTTGCCCTTCTTGCCGCCGGGCAAGCCCATTTTGTCGAACAGCACTTCGCCCAGCTGCTTGGGCGAGCCGACATTGAACGGCCCGCCGGCGAGCACATGGATCTGCTTTTCGAGCTCGCCCATGCGTTGGCCGAAATCCACGGAGAGCCGGCTGAGCTCGGCGCGGTCGACCTTGATTCCGGCCCGTTCCATCGATGCTATCACCGGCATCAGCGGCCGTTCGATGGTTTCGTAGAAGGCGACGCGGCGCGCCGCGATCAGCCGCGGCTTCAGAATCCCATGGAGGCGCAGGCAGATATCGGCATCCTCGGCGGCGTAGTCGCGCGCCTGCTCCAGTCCCACGGCGGCGAAGCCTTTGAAATTCTTGCCGCTGCCGGCCACGTCCTTGAATTTGACCGTCTCGTGATCGAGATGGAGCAGGGCCAGCTCGTCGAGCCCCATGCCGTGCAAGCCCGCATCGAGCACGAAGCTCAACAGCATGGTACAATCGACCGGCGCCACGGCGACGCTGTATCCGGACAGAATTTGAATATCGTATTTGATATTGTGCCCGACCTTGAGCACCGACGGATCCTCGAGCAACGGCTTCAGCTTGGCCAGGACCAGCTCGAGCGGCAATTGCCGCGGCCGCTCCCGCTGGCCCAGATCGAGCTGGCCGTCATCGCCGCCGACATGGCCGACCGGGATGTAGCAGGCCCGCCCCGCCGCAGTCGCCAATGACAGCCCGACCAGCTCGGCCGCGACGGCGTCGAGCGACGTCGTCTCGGTATCGAACCCGATGATCCCGGCCGTACGGCAATCCGCGATCCAGCGATCGAGCACCGCTTCGTCCTGGACCAGTTCGTATTTCTGGACCGGTTTTTCCGGCGCTTTCGGTACTGCGGGCGCCGGTGTCGGTCCCCCCGCATCGCTGCTCGACTGGCGCTGCTGGATCCGGCCGAGCAGCTGGCGGAAGCCTTGTTCGCGCAAGAATCCGACGAGCTTGTCGAAATCGGGCGGGCGCAGCGCCAGATCGCTCAAAGGACAGGGCACCGGGACATCGGCTTTCAGCTCGACCAGCGCGCGCGAGATCCGCGCCTGCTCCGCGAACTCGATCAGCGATTGCCGCCGCTTGGGCTGCTTGATCTCGCCTGCCCGCGCCAGCAGCGTCTCCAGATCGCCGTAAATATTGATCAGCTCGGCTGCGGTCTTGACTCCGATCCCGGGCACGCCCGGAACGTTGTCGACCGAGTCGCCGCACAGCGCCTGGACATCGACGACCTTCTCGGGCCCGACGCCGAATTTCTCGCGCACTTCGTCCGGACCGATGCTGCGCTGCTTCAGCGGATCGTACATGGTGACGCCCGGCCGGACCAGCTGCATCAGGTCCTTGTCGGAGGAGACGATCGTCACGATCGCGCCTTGCGCCAGGGCCAGGCTGGTATAGGTCGCGATCAGATCATCAGCCTCGTAATCCGCCATTTCGACCTGGGCCACGTTGAACGCCTCGGTCGCCTCGCGGACCAGTTTGAATTGCGGAACCAGTTCGGGCGGTGCTTCGGGCCGCTGCGCCTTGTAGGCTTCGTAGAGCTGGTTGCGGAAGGTCACCCGCCCGGCATCGAAGATCACGGCGATGTGGTCGGCATCGGTCTCGTCGATCAGCTTCAGGAGAATGTTCGAGAATCCGAGCACGGCGTTGACCGGCGTACCGTCGGCCCGGTTCAACGGCGGCAGTCCGTGGAAGGCCCGGAAAATGAATCCCGAGCCATCCATCAGATAGACGTGACGCGGCGGCAGGCTCACGGGCGCTCAGCCGTGCGCATCGGCATCTCCATGCGCCGCTTCGCTGTCGAGTACATAGAGCCGCGAGCAATAGGGGCATTCGACCCGGTTGTTCGGCCCCAAATTCAGGTACACGGCCGGATGGCCGAGCGCCCCGCCGCCGCCGTTGCAGGCGACGATCTTGGTCTCGACGAGAATGGTTTCGAAGGGCTGCATGATAGCCAGGATCCTGGTTGGCGAAGCGCCCGCGACTTTAGGCGAAGCCGCCGCGGATGGCGAGACCGGCGTAGCCCGGATCGGGCATGCGCGGGGCCGAGTTCGGCGAGGCCAACCGACAAATCCCGGTCGACGAATTGCGCCGGCTCGACCGCGAGATCGACGACGGCCGTCCCTTCATCGCGGGATCCCGCCATGCGATCGCGGACGTCGCGGCACCGCGCGGCCTCGATTTTCGGCGCTTCCATCCATGTCCCGATCCCCCGGAGTGCGGCGCCCAGGAGGCGGGACGGGACGGGATCGCGGCACGGCCCGGGTCGACCGCCCGAACGGCGAACCCGGGGCCGGCACCTGCCCGGCCACCCGGGACAATCGTCAGCCGGCCGGGCAGGTACCGGTGACGAAATACCCTGCCTTTGTCTGGATCAGATTGACGTCCTGGGTTTGGGAAGCGACCTCGACCGGCTGGTTCGATCCCGTGGCCTGATAATGGTAAGGCTGCGCCGGATCGGGCAGGGTGAGCCGCCCGGCCAGGAGTTGGGAGATGGCCGGGAGATAGAACGGATCGCACGGGGCCGCGGCAATCCGGGTGGTCGCCCCGACTTCCTGGGATTTGGATCCGTCCGGGGTCGCCAGGTAATAGCTGTATCGGGTACCCGGAACGAGGTCGGTATCGCCGAAGCTGCCGCCGGTGGCAACGGCGATCTGCTCGAAGCCGTCGGCACCCGGCGTCTTCCCCGGCTTGCGGTAGACTTGATAGGCGGCGATGCCGGGCAAGGGACGCCAGATCAGCGCCAACCGCGTGTCCGAAGTATCGGAGACGGCCAGATCGAGCGAGACGGGGGCTGCGGCCACCGGGCCGGGCACGGCTTTGGGGTCGACCATCGAATCGAGCGTCGCCTTGATCGCCTTGATCTGCAGGGCCGCCTTGGTGTCGTACCGGCCGTTGGTATAGCCCCACCAATCCCAGCAGCCCTTGGGATTGAACGGGACGGTCCCGCTCGGTGCCGTCTGCGGGTAGAGCACGATGATGTTGTTGGTATCGGCCCATTCGCGGTAACCGGTCAGCTCGACATAATCCAGATCCTTGGGCTCGGGCGGGATGCCGGTGTAATCCGGGGCGCCGGCATATTGCTGGCAGCCATGGAGGGCGATGTGGACGCGGCACGGCGCCATCTTGGCGCAGGCCGCCGGAACATAGACATAGCCCTTGCTGCCGAGGCTCGCCGCCTGGCGCATGGCCAGGCCGCCGGTCACGAAATCGCTCTGGCGGAAGGTGATGAGCCGCCCGGTCAGTTTGCCGGTGTTCTTCGGGTTGAGGCGGCCGTAGATGTGCTGGAGAATCACCCCGGCTTGGTCGTATTTGCAATCGACGATGAAATTTCCGCCGGTCTTGTCGCAAGGCAGCGCCTTGCGGTCGACACCGCTGACACGGTCGTGGTCGGTGACCAGCGCATGGCCGGCGCCGATGTCGGATTGATAATAGATATTGCCGCGATTTTCCGGGGCGACGAAATGGGTATAATATTCATAGAGGGCGTTCACCACTTTGCGCCGGACGACGCCGTCGTTGTAGCCGTCGAAGAGATAGATTTTCTGGCGGTTGATGTATTTCGGATCGTCGATCGTCCCGCCGGCCGCGTAATCCCTGGTCGCCTGGACCGCGGCCTCGACATTCGGCCCGTCCGGGTCGGCAACCATGCAGGGTCCCAAGGCTTTCGCCACGTCGGGAATATCGACGATCCCGGCGAGAGCGAAACCGTGGGCACAGTCGAACGGCCCCCCGGCGACGGCGCCGACGCCCTTGATGATCGAGGACCAGGCGACGCCCAGCTGCACTGCCATGAAGGCGCCGGCCGAAATGCCGGAGACCGACGTTTCACCCTCGTCGATATTATACTGGCCCAGAGAATGAGCCGACGAAGGCGGTGCCGCTTCGGCGGCCGAGACCGACGCCATCGCCAGGGCGACAACCGCGAGCGAGGCCCTCAAATTACTCATAAAAGGAAGAATACGAACAACCATACTATCCTCCTTAGCAAATTTCTCGTCAAATACGTTCCTCTCACAACTAGACGCTCTTAAGTTTAGTTTGCACTGCAATACGAGGCAAGCAATATCACGCTGGCATGGCGCCCGACAGATTGTCGCAGCGGGTACCCGCGCCCATCCCACCGGGATCGGCGACGAGATCCGGCAGTCCGGCGAGGGAGCCGCTGGGACGGAGGTTCCGGTCGAGCGCGAGCCGGGGTGGAGCCGACGCGTGAAGGGACGGCTCGCGAGCCGGAGAGCGCGGCAATCCTCCTATTCTCTTCCACCCCGGGTCGCCGGAAATAACGGAGGCCGAGTGCCGGCGAAACCCCCCTGTGGCCTGTTCGAGGTCGCACCTCTGCCGGGCGAGGGTTACCCTCGCCCGGCAGGCAGGTCCGGCGGGGAAAGTCCCCCTCGTCTAGAAGGTCTCGACTGCAACGCTGGTGGAGCCGTCGAGCCCGCCCTCGGCATCCTCGAAGCGGACGAAGATTCGCGAAGTGTCCGGTGCCGGAGACGGCGCGCCGACCGATTGCAGGAAGATCGAGAAGGTTGGCGTCTCACCGGCAACCCAGTCGAGCGACACTGATGCAGCCGGGGCCGCGAGACAGGCACCTCGGCTGGCTTCCGTCCGGCAGATCGTGACCTCGACCGAAGAGCCATCCGAACCCGGAGCGGCGGAGACCGTGATCGGCGCCGTCACTCCGAGATTGACGCCGGCGAGAGAGAAGGCGGCGGTCCCGCCGTTGCGCAGATGGAGGATGCCGTCATCGGTGGCGGTCGCTGCGAGAGCGGTGATCTCGGCGACCGGCGTGGAGGCGAGCCGCAGATCGACCGTGTCGACACCGGGGACGATTGCGGCCCGGGGGGTTCCGTCGCACTGGAAGTCGAGCGGCAGGGCGGGCGTCGCGAAAGGTGCGCTGCCATGCAAGGAGACGAGAAAGTTCCGACCCTGATCGGCCTTGATTGTCACCGGGCTATCGCGGAGCCCTGTCGGCGCATTGGTCGACGGGTCGATGGTCTGGTAGTCGAGCGTCAGGCCGGACGGTGACCCGGCGAGGAGCCCGATCCGACAATTTTGGAGCGTCTCGGCGCCGGTGTTGACCATGCTCGCGAGCAAGACCGCCGGAGCGCCGATCCGCATCGTGCTCGAGGAAGGCAGGATGGCGGCCACCAGCGGTTTGTTGCCCGGGACCGTGATGGCATTCGCGTCGGCCGTGACCGTCCCGCCGAAAACCAGGGCTCTCCCGCTCAAGGAGGCGAGCGACCCCAGGGTGATTCCGGCGGCGTCGATGATCGTGCCGACGAACGTGACGCTGGCGCCGAAGGTCGTGGCCGCGACCGGCGCCCAGAAGACGTCGGCCGCCGTGGCCCCGCTGGCCAGAGCGACTTTACCGCCGATGGCGGCGCCCAGTGCCCCGGTCGGCCGGAAAATATAGACGCCCGACCCCTTCAGGGTCAGCGTCGCATTCGTCGCGATGTTCATCGCCCCGCCGCTCGAATAGCAGCCGGGCGGAATCGTGCCCGGCGGGTTGGTGCCCACGACCACGGTGTTGAGCGTGACCACGCCGCCACCCAGAGAGGTGCAGGTTTCACCGTTCAGAGTCTTCAAGGCGGAGGCCTGATCTGTCCCGACTTGCGCCAAACACGGCACTGTTTGCGTGCCGTTCAGGGTAAAGGCCGTCCCCGGTCCGGTCGTGAAGCAGACATTGCCATTGATGGTCGTGGTCGAATTGGTGTTGGTGAAGGTGCTGGATACGATGCCGAAGGGAGCAGTCGTGCCGAGATTTGGCGCCGTTGCCGCCGCGGCTAGGTTGCTCCCCGCCACTGACACGAGTGCGGCGAATCCCAAAACCGTCACGGACTTTGGGGTAATCCTTGTCGTCGTCTGTTGTCCTTTGGGCAGGAAAGGTACGATGTGCCCGGCTCTAGTGAACGAACCCGATGTTGCATTCATTACGCGCTCCATGGATGATCGTCGACGCCGCGAGGGTCGTCAAATATTGACGTTCGTACAGGTCTGACATTGAAGATCGACCGCGAAAGTCGCGGCTAGTTGATGAGCTATCGCTGTCGAAGCGATTTACTCCGCGATTGTCAAACCGGAACACAATATCGCACGGCAAGAGTGGCAGGCCGGGTGCGGAATATACTCAGATGCCGTTCTGACACTTTTTACTTTGAGTATGAGTATCGGATTTGAATTACTTTCTTTACCAACCTTATTAACCAAGACTGCCGGGATCGAGGCGGTCCGATCGATACCTTGTGACCGGGCCGAGCACGCTGGGTCGTAACCCCCGATCGGGTATTGTCTCGGGAACCCGGGCACCGGAGCTCCAAAATCCGCAGGCGTGCCGGCGCGGGTCGGCGGCCTGGGCAATCGGCTACGATGTCGAGCAGGCGAGACGAAACGACATGGACCGTAGCCGTGCGGTACCCGTCGTGGGCCTGTTCAATGATTTTGCGGGGTGCCACCGATGCGCAGCTTTGCCTCGTCCTCGTCGCTCCGGGGCCCGGCGGTGCCGCCCGGGCAGGCGCGTCCGAGCCCTGGTCGCTCGGTCCGCAGAAGACCGCCGGGGTCGCCGGAGCGCATGGTCGGCCTCGATCTCTTCGAGGGTCTCACCACTCATGGCGAAGATGGGCGGGTCGTGCCCGGGATCGCCGGGAGCAGGCGCGCGGCGGCGCTCTCGATCATCCTGCGTCCGCAGACCTTACCGGGCGGGCTCTTCATCTTGCTTTCAACATTACTTGAAATACTGTCGGTGTACCGCTTAGCGAGTAGAACGAACAGTGACAAATGCGCCGACACCGCCGGGAGACGACTCCAACGTATCGACCCTGATCCACGAGGCTGTGAATACACTTTCCCAAGGGTTCGCGATCCTCGGACCGGACTTTCGCGTCGTCTACGCCAACGCCCGGGCATGGCGTCACCACGGAAATGCGTACCGGATGTTCGAGCAAGGCTTCGGTCTGCTCGACGCAGTCGTCGGTTCGATGCGCCGAGCCCGTCCGGATCTGGACGAAGACACCTGCCGAGAACTCTCCCAAAAGTTGGTCGCACGCCTGGAGGCGGGCAAGCCGACCGATCTGTTCACCGACGACGCCCGGGTCGGGCGGACACTCCTGACGAAATTGAGCAACGGGCTCAGCCTCGTGACATCGATGGATATTACCGAGCTCAGGGTGGCGCAACTCGATGCCGAGGCCGCCACCAGGGCCAGGTCGGAATTTCTGGCCAGTATGAGCCATGAGATTCGAACCCCGATGAACGGCATCATGGGGATGAATCTCCTGCTGCTGAAATCGACGCTCACCGCGGAGCAGCGCCGATATGCGAACGCGGTCGAGTCATCGGCCGGCGCACTGCTCGGCACCATCAATGACATTCTCGACATTTCGAAGCTCGAAGCCCGCAGTGTCGATCTGGAGTCCGTCGAATTCAGTCTCGAGGAAATCGTCGAAGACGTGCTCGACCTCTTGGCCCCGCGCGCGGCTGAGCGGGATTTGGAACTCCGCGTCTCGTTCGACGAGAACGCCCGGCAGATTCTGCGCGGCGATCCGACTCGGATCCGTCAGATCATTCTCAATCTCGTCACCAACGGCATCAAATTCACCAACCACGGCGGGGTCTCGGTCTCGGTCGAATCGAACAAGCTCGAGTCGGACCGGATGGCGCTGCGATTGGAAGTGAGCGACACCGGCATCGGCGTGAACGACGAAACGAGGTCGCGACTGTTCCGAAACTTCGCGCAGGAGGACGGCTCGATCACCCGCCGCACCGGCGGAACGGGCCTCGGCCTATCGATTTGCCGGGAGTTGGTCGAGCTGATGCGAGGCACGATCGGCGTCCGGGAGAACGAAGGCGGCGGCAGCATTTTCCGGGTCGACATCGAGTTGCCGAGCGTGCCCGCCGGCAGACCGAGGAGCGTCGCGAAGACCCGTGCGTTGGAGTCGTCCCATATCCTCGTGGTCGATGACGCCGAACTCGATCGCACGACTTTCCGACGGCACCTCGAGGCTGAGGGAGCGATCATCGAAGAAGCAGCCGATGCGGCGGCGTGCCTGGAGGCGCTCCATCGGGCGCAGACGCGGGGCGAACCCTTCGACATGGTCCTCCTCGACTTCATGATGCCCGCGGTCGCGGGGGATCGAGTGGCTCTCGGCATTCGAGCGGATCTGTCGCTCCGCCAGCCGATAATCGTTCTGGCTACGTCGGTCGATGCGCCCGAGTGTCGGGATCTGGTGAGGGACGGCGTGATCGACGCCTGCCTGACGAAGCCGATCCGCCAGAGCGCGCTGACCAAATGCCTTTCCCGTCTCCATCGGGAACCTCTCCTCGATACTGTTCGGCCTCCGTCCGGCACGCCGGGCACGACCTGGGAGCGCGGCCGCATCCTGCTCGTCGAAGACAATGATATCAATGCCTTGCTTACAAAGACCCTGCTCGCCGAGGAGGGCTACACAGTGGTGCTCGCGAGCAATGGCGAGATCGGGGTCGAAGCGGCGGCAAACGGCCTGTTCGATCTCATTCTCATGGACGTCCAGATGCCCGTGATGGACGGGATCCAGGCGACGCGCCTCATTCGCAGCTTCAGCAGCGGGGCGTCGATACCGATCATCGCGATGACCGCCTCGGCGATGACGGGACACCGCGATGCCTGCATCGCGGCCGGCATGAATGGCTATATTTCGAAGCCGATCAGCCAGGAAACGCTCCTCCTCGTCGTCGCCCGCGCGATTCAGCCGCTCCCGGCCGCCGAAATTGTGGTACCGCCCAACCCGCGTGAGCAGAGTCCGTACGCCGATCTCGAGTCGGCGAGACTCGACCAATTGGCCTCGAGCGTCCCCCCCGGAGAATTGCGCGATCTCGTTTCCGCTTTCGGCCTCTCCCTGGAGCAGAACCTCGAACAGCTCGCCTGGGACACCGACGCGGCGGAAATGGAGGCGGCGCAATGGAGGGCGCACGACCTCGAGAACATGTCGGGAAATTTCGGGGCGCTTCGGGTGCAGCATCTCGCCGGGCTGCTGGAACGCGCCTGCTCGACCCGGGACGCCGAGCTGGTGCCGGGCCTCCTGAGCGAGATCCAGCGATCCTGGACGGTGGCACGGCGCCTGCTGAACGAAAGATTTCCCGGAACCCTCGCGGGCGATTAGCGCAATTCCGGCCCCCGACTCGCTGTCGCTCGACTGTTGATCAAAAGGCGAACCGGTCTCTCACTCGGCCGCCGCCCTCGCCGGCTCGTCACTCGTCACCAATCGCCGCAGACGCCGCACCAGCCAGCCCTGGATGTCGTCGATGATGGTGAACGCCACCGGAATGAACACCAGGCTCAGCAAGGTCGAGGTCGCGAGACCGCCGATGACCGTGATCGCCATCGGCGCCCGGAAGTCGGCGTTCTCGCCGAACCGGGCGGCGATCGGCAGCATGCCCGCGATCATCGCGATCGTGGTCATCAAGATCGGCTGGGCGCGCTTGGCGCCCGCCTCGATCAGGGCGTCGCGCCGGCCCAGGCCATGCTCGCGCATGGCCAGAATGGCGTAATCGACGAACAGGATCGAGTTCTTGGTGACGATGCCCATCAGCATCAGCAGCCCGATCAGCACCGGCAGCGAGAGCGGATCACCGGTCATCAACAGGGCCGCCAGCGCCCCCCCGATCGAGAGCGGCAATGCCATCATGATCGTCATCGGCTGCAGGAAGCTCTGGAACAGCAGGACCAGCACCGCCAGCACGAGCATGATTCCGGCCGCGAAGGCGAGGCCGAACTGGCCGAAGACCTCGGCCATGAATTCGGTATTGCCGGTGTTCTGCAGCTTGATCCCCGGCGGCAGATGCTGCAGGGCCGGGAGCGCATGGACCGCCTCGATCGCCGGTCCGAGCGGGGCCCCATTGAGATCGGCACCGATCGAGACCTGGCGGGCGCGGTCGAATCGCTTGATCTCCGAGGTCCCGCTGCCGAGCGAGATGTCGGCGACGGCATCGAGCGGCACGCTGCCTCCGGATGCGGTCGTCACTCGGAGGTTGCGGACTTCGTTCAGATCCGAGCGCGCGTCGGGGCTGATCTGGACGCGGATCGGAATCTGCCGGTCGGGGAGATTGAACTTGGCCAGATTGGCCGTGGTCTCGCCCATGGTCGCCAATCTCGCGACATTGCCGATATCGGCGACGGACACGCCGAGTTCGGCGGCCCGGTCGTAGAGCGGCCGGATCTGCAATTCGGGCCGCAGCAGGCTGGCGGAAGTCTTGATATTCGTCAATTGCGGCAGGGTGGCCATTTCCCGGACCAGCTCTTCGGCGATGCCGTTCATCGCCTTGGGGTCGTCGCCGGACAGGATGATCGACAGGCTCTGGTTATTGCCGTTCTGACCAATGTTGTAGCGAATACCGGCTACCGCCTTCAGCTTCTGGCTCAGATCCTTTTCGATCTGCTGCTGGCTGCGTTGGCGGCGGGCACGTGGCACGAGATTGATCGTCGCCCGCGCGAGGCGGACATCGCCATTGATGCCGCCGCCGATCGAGGTGAAGACGCTGGTGACTTCCGGCTCGCTGCGGATGATCGTCGACACTTGCTGCATCGCCTGATCGGTCTCGGCCAGGGTCGTCCCCGGCGGCAACTCGAACGACATGCTGGAGAGCGAAGAGTCTTCCGGCGGGATGAAATCGGTCGGCAGCAGCGGCACCAGGCCGATCGAGCCGACGAAGAACAGCGTGGCACAAGCCATCGAGATCCAGCGGTGATCGAGCGCCCAGCCGAGCAGCCGCAGATAGGGGCCGACCAGCCACGAGGCGTGGCGGCGCGTGCCGTGGTCGCGGGCGAGATAGGCCGCCATCATCGGCGTGATCAGCCGCGCCACCAGCAGCGAGAACAACACCGCGACCGAGACCGTGGCCCCGAACTGGACGAAATACTGGCCGGCGATGCCGCTCATGAAGCTCACCGGCAGGAAGACCGCGACGATGGTGAAGGAGGTAGCGACCACGGCCAGACCGATCTCGTCGGCGGCTTCGAGCGCCGCCTGATAGGGCCGCTTGCCCATCCTGATGTGCCGGACGATGTTCTCGATCTCGACGATCGCGTCGTCGACCAGGATTCCCACAACCAGGGTCAGCGCCAGAAGCGAAATGAAATTCAGGGTATAGCCCATCATCTTCATGAAGAAGAAAGTCGGGAAGACCGAGAGCGGCAGGGCGACGGCGACGATCACCGTGGCCCGCCAGTCGCGCAGGAACAGCATGACCACGACGACCGCGAGCAAGGCGCCCAGTCCGAGCGCCTCCATCGAGGCGTCGTAGGAGCTGAGCGCGAACACGGCGTCCGAGAAGATCGGCTCGAAATGGACCGTCGGATGCGCCGCCTCGAGCTCGGCGACCGCCTTGACCACGCCCTGGGCGACCGTGACTTCGCTCTTGCCGAAGGCGCGATCGACGAAGAAGGCGACCGCCGGCTTGCCGTCGAGCCGTGCCGCCCGGCGCGCTTCGGCGAACCCGTCCTCGATCGTGCCCAGATCGGCCAGATGCGCCTTACGGTGATTGGGCAGCGCGATCGCCATGCTCTTCAGCGCCTCGACGCTGTCGACCGAGCCCACGGCGCGGATCGATTGCTCCGAGGTGCCGATCGTCGAACGCCCGCCCGCCATGTTGGCATTGACCGCCCGGATCTGGCGATTGACGTCGTCGACCGTGATTCCGAGCGCCATCAGCCGTTCCGGTTCCAGATTGACCCGGATCTCGCGCTCGGCCCCGCCCAGCCGTTCGATCGACGCGACGCCGTGCACGGCGAGGAGGGTGCGGGTCACATCATTGTCGATGAACCAGCCGAGCGCCGTCTCCGACATGTCGGGCGAACTGACCGCATAGCCCATGACGTCGCCGCCCGAATTGTCGACACGTTCGACCCGGGGCTCGTCGATGGTCTGAGGCAAGAGCTCGCGCACCTTGCCGACGGCGTTGCGGACGTCGTTGACGGCCCGATCGGAGTTGGTACCGATGGCGAATTCGATGTTGGTGCGCGACACGCCCTCGGTGACGGTCGAGGTGATGTGGTTGATGCTGTTGACGCTGGAGATCGAATCCTCGACGACCCGGGTGACCTGGGTCTCGAGCTCGCTCGGCGCCGCGCCCGACTGGGTGACCACGACAATGACATAAGGGATGTCGACATTGGGATCGTTGTTCACCTGCAGGGTCAGGAACGAAACCACGCCGACCAACATCAGGAGAATGAAGAGTACGATCGATGGAATTGGCCGCCGGATGGCCCAGGCCGAGATATTGGCACGCATCTGACCGCTCCTCGCCCCCTTGTCCCGGCGCGTGCCGGCCGCATGAACCGCAGCGATACTTACGCTTCGCCGCGACCCGCGTAACGTTAAATCTATTTCACGCCCCGCCACCCGGAATTTCGGTTAGAGTGCCGGCACCGTTGAGCGACCAAGGTGCAGCCCGATGCCCGAAGGATCTTCCCTGGCACCCCAGGCGGTGTCGGCCCCGCCCATTCGCCGCGCGCGCCGACCGGGCCGGCGCCTCCTCGCCGCCGGCGTTGCCGCCCTTGCGCTCTCGGCGGTGGTCGGGGCCGTGGCAATTCACTTTTCCTCGCCCGGCCTCTCCGGCGCCGCCACGCCCGACAAGGCCGCCGCGACCCTGACGGTGACGGTGGTCCCGGTCGCATTGCACCGGATGACCGACACGCTCATGGTGACCGGCACGCTGGTGCCGTGGGAGGATCTGTCGATCGGCACCGAGGCCGCCGGCCTCGCCGTCACCCAGGTGCTGGTCCAGGAGGGCGATCAGGTCGCCGCCGGCCAGCTGCTGGCCAAGCTCGACGATTCCATCCTCGTGGCCCAGGTGAAGCAGAAGCAGGCGCAGATCGTCCACGACAAGGCCATGCTGGGCGAACAGGACGCCAACATCGCGGATACCGAGGCGACCGCGCACAATGCCGAGAACGACGTGAAGCGCGCCCATGAGCTGATCAAATCGGCCAATATTTCAGTCCAGACGAGCGAGCAGCGCGAGGCCGTCGCCGCCGGCGCGCTCGCCCATGTGCAGGCGGCGCGCATGGCGCGCCAGGTCGCCGAGGCCGATATCGCGCTCTCCGAGGCGCAGCTGGCCGAGATGCAGGCGCGACTGGCCCAGACCGAGATTCGCGCGCCCACGGCCGGTATCGTCTCGAAGCGGTGGGTCCGGGTCGGGCGGGTCGTCAGCCCGGCCGACCAGCTGTTCCAGATCATCCGCGACGGGATCCTGGAATTGGATGCCGAGGTGCCGGATCGGTTCCTCGCCCGGGTCCAGCCCGGCCAGCAGGTCCGTCTCTCCGCTGTCGGTGCCGATGGCGAACCCATCGTCGCAACAGTGCGCACCATCGCCCCGACCGTGGACAAGGACACGCGCAACGGCATCATCCATACCCGGATGCCCAGCGACGCCAAGCTGAAGCCGGGAATGTTCGTCTCGGGCGCCGTGATGTTGGCCGAAAGCGAGCAGCTGGCGGTGCCGGAGAGTGCCGTCCTCAGCAAGGAGGGCACGGCGCTGGTCTTCGTCGTCGGCGAGGATGGGCGGGTCACGCAACACAAGATCGAGACCGGGCTGCGCAGCGAGGGTCTGGTCGCAGTCAGGAGCGGCCTCAGCCTCACCGACCGCGTCGTGCAGAGCGGCGCCGGCTTCCTCACCGACGGAGATCTAGTCAAAATCGTCGACGCGGCCGCGTCGTAACCGCCGAGCCGTCAGCTCTCGGGCGGCTCGACCGCCCGGCGCGCTTCGAGGACGCGGACGAGGAAATCGTCGCGGCGGCGTTCGAGATCGCCCAGCGATCGCCCGGCCATTTCCGTCTCGACCCCGTCGATCAACCGCCGCTTCACATCGTCGCTGAGCCCGGGTGTGCCCAGGCCGGGCCACCAGCTGCTCACCGCTGGTGCCAGGTGCGACATGAAATGGCTCATCCCGCCGCTTCCCCCGGCCAAGGCGAACGTCAGATGCGGCCCCATCAGCGCCCAGCGCAGCCCCGGCCCTTCCGAGATCGCGGCATCGACATCCTCGACCGTGGCGACACCCTCGGCCACCAGATGGACCGCCTCTCGCCACAACGCCGCCTGCAGCCGATTGGCCAGATGCCCCGGCACTTCCCGGCGAATCTCGATCGGGTGCTTGCCGATCGCCCGATAGAATGCCAGGGCGGCCGCGATCGCCTTCTGCCCGGTCTTCAGCCCGCCGACGATTTCGACCAGCGGCACGATGTGCGGCGGATTGAACGGGTGGCCGATGACGCAGCGTTCCGGATAGTTGCAATGTTCCTGGAGCCGGCTGATCAGCAGCCCGGAAGAGCTGGAGGCGATCACGACTTCCCGCGGCAGCGCCCGATCGAGGCGGCGCAGCAGCTCGATCTTGACCTCGTAGCGCTCGGGCGCGTTCTCCTGGCAGAAATCGCAGCCGTCGGCGGCGACGCTCGGGTCGGCGTGGAAGCGCCAACGATCCGGGCTGCTGCCGGGTGCCAGCCCCAACCGCTCCAGCACCGGCCAAGCTTCGTCGATCCGCCGGGCCACACGGTCGCGGGCGTCCGGGGCCGGATCGCTGATTGCGACATCCAGTCCATGGGCCAGGAAATAGGCGGCCCAGCCGGCCCCGATCGTGCCCGCCCCGATCACGGCGACGCGTCTGATTTCGGTATCGCTCAGTTGGACCATGGCCCGGGTCCCCTCTACCGACCGTTCCGGGCGGAATACTGAGCGGGTGCGGGGCGCCTGTCAAATGACGTTGTGCGCCGCATTGGAGGACACGGGGAAGTGATGGGCAAGCGGCCGCGCTACCGCGAGAACGGGATGCCGAGGCGACGCTCGGCACCCGTTTTCAGAGAATTCGTGCAATGTTGGACGCGCCTCTCAGGAGCACGCCCGCTGGGCGCCGGCCCCCGACAACCGACCGAGGAACGTCTCGATCTCCGTGCGCATGCCCGACATCTTGTCGTTCACGTCGCGGCTGCGCTCGGCGATACGGGAGGCAGCGACACACGTCGCCTCCGCCGAGCGCTCGACTTGCCCGACGCCGGTAGAGAGATCCTGAGCCTTCAGCGCGGTTACCCGCAGATCGCGGCCGATTTCCTCGACAACCTCGCCTTGCTGATTGATTTCCCCGGCGATGCCGGCAGTGATCGCGTCGATGCTGCCGATGGTCCGGCCGATGCCGCCGATCGCTTCGACGGCCTGTTTGGTCGCCGACTGCATCCCCTCGATCTGCGCGGAGATTTTCTCGATCGCCCGGGCGGTTTGACTGGCCAGATTCTTCACCTCGGTCGCGACGACGGCGAATCCCTTGCCCGCCTCCCCGGCCCGAGCGGCTTCGATCGTAGCGTTCAAGGCGAGCAGATTGGTCTGGCTGGCGATGCCGTTGATCAAGTTGACGACGGCGCCGATCTGGCTGGCCGCTGCCGCCAGACCCTCGATCGTCGTATTGGTCCGGCCCGCCTCGAGGACGGCCTCCTTGGCGATCGCGGACGATTCGGCGATTCGACGAATGACGGCATGGATCGACGCGGCCATGCCGGACGACGCCGCCACCACCGACTCGATACTGGCCGTCGCCTCCTCGACGATCCCGGACATCCGGTCAGTGTCCGCCAAAGAGGTGGCCGCCGTCCGACGCAAGGTCCCGGCTTGATCCACGACTTCGCGCGTCGCCGTCCCGACCAGGGCGAGCGAACCGCGGATCGATTGCTCGAACGACCGCACGACTCCGGCGAGGACTTGGCCGGCCTCGGTCTCCGCGACCAGCTTCAGCCCCTCCCGCGCCCCGATCGCCTCGGCTGCGGCCGTCGCCGCCCGGGCGCCGGCCAAGGCCTCCGCGGTCCGGGCCAGTGCCGCGGACAAGGTCGAGGTCAGCCAAACCAGGACGGCACACTCGACGATGACGATGCCCGCATGCAGTACGACCCGCCCGAAATTCGCACCATCCGGGAAGACCAGCGCCGGCGCCAGGAAATTCAGCGCCAGATGATGGGCCGCGGTCGCTGCCGCGGCGACGACGATGATCCGCCAGTCGCAAAACGCCGCGAGCATGGCGAAGACCGCGAAATAATACATGTGCATGTCGGTCTGCAGGGGACCCGCGGCGCGGAGCACCAGCAGCGAGACCATGCCCACGCTGGCGACGGCGATGGTCAGACGGGCGTTCGGACCGGCTCCCTCCACCCGCCAGGCGATCGTGGCCGCAGCGCAGAACAAGACCGCCAAGGCTTCGACGCCCCAACCCAGGGTCCCGTTGAGCCAGCCGACACAGAGAAGGATCGGGAGGTGGAGCCAGAGCCCGGCTATGAAACAGACCGCGCTCTCGGCGCGAATGGTCGCTAACGCGTCTTCATTGTGCACGAGGAAACCTCATAGTTCGGAGTGCGCCGTACGGTGCCCGACGGCCGGCACCCGGTCACCGCACCCGCCGACAATCGGGTCGAGGACGAGCCAAGCCCCTTGTGCATAGAGCCGCCCCGCCAGACCAGGGCGGTCCGAAGCAAAGACCCAAATCGATGGAACAGCACCTTGCCGCACGATCTGCGCGTCCGCGGTTTCGGCGGCCCGCGCGGCATCGGCGAAGCCGCTCCCGGCGCCCAAGAAAGCGGCGACCAGGGTCGGGTGCTTCGGTGAGATGCCAATGCCCAGACAGGCCAAGACACTGATTCCGATCAATCCGATCGCCGAGATCCAGAAATTCAAATCATACCTTTACCGAATCGAAATCGTACGTCCGAGATTTGACAAGGTCCGGTCAGAATTCTTCTTATCATTGGGGAAGACGCTATCTCTCCCGGAAGCCTATTCAGCAATGATCCAGATTTCTTAATCGCATGTGAACAATATCACTACGATCGGCAAAATCCCGAGCGATCAGTCGCGAATGAGATCCTTGCTTCCTCGGATAAAATCATCTCACGGTGACTTCCTGGTGGCCGGCCGCGGCCGAGTGCTCGACCAGGTGCCGAAGCGCCGGTTCCGCAATCCGCTCCTCCGGCGGCCCGGGAAACCAGATGCGCACGGTGGTGCCGTAGCCGGGCGCGCTGTCGATCGCGAAGCGGCCGCCATGGGCCTCGACCAGGCGCGTCACGATGGTGAGGCCGAGGCCGCTGCCGCTGCCGCGCGGGCGGGCGAACAGTCCGGCTTGGCCGAACGGTTCGAGCGCTTTGCGGATGCCCTTTTCATCCATGCCGATGCCGGTATCGGTGATCGTCACCGTGCTGCCGCCATCGGCCGATCGGGTCAGGCTGACGGCGATCCGACCGCCGGCCGGCGTGAATTTCGCGGCATTGCCGATCAGATTCAAAGCGATCTGCCGCAGCGCCAGCTCGTCGGCATAGATCCGGCCGTCGCCGTAGATGCTGAGGCTCGGCTCGATCTCGGCGAAGCCGGTCTGGCCGGCGACGAGGGCGATGCATTCCTCGGCGATCCGCCTCCCGTCGACGACGCGTTGGGCCAGCTCCTGCTTGCCCGCCTCGATCTTCGACAGATCGAGAATGTTGTTGATCAGGCTGAGGAGCAGGTGGCCGCTGCGGTGGATGTCGTCGATATAGGAATAGTATTTCGGGTGGCCGATCGGGCCGCGGACCTCCTGCAGGATCATTTCGGAAAAACCGATGATCGCGTTGAGCGGCGTCCGCAGATCGTGGCTCATCGAGGCCAGGAACATCGATTTGACCCGGTTGGCGCCCTCGGCCAGGTCACGGGCCCGGGCCAACTCGGCAGTCAGCTGCTGCTTTTCCACGATCTCGGCGAGCAGCTCGGCATTGCTCCGCGTCAGTTCCGCCGTCCGCGCCGCGACCCGTTCCTCGAGTTCGGCATTGAAGGCGCCGAGCGCGGCTTGCACCGCCACCCGGTCGTGAATCTCGGCCTCCAGCCGGACATTGGCCCGGCGCAGATCGGCCCGGCTCGGAACGGTCAGAGTCCGTGGCAGATAGCGCCACAGGATGATCGCGGTGAGCGCCAGGATCAGGGTGTTGGCGGACTCGACCAGAACCGCGATGCCCGCGTTCGGTCCCCATATCGAGGCGACGAGGAGCAAGGACGAAGCGGCGCCGAGGACGAGCCCGGCACCGCCGACCCAGTAGGCTTGCAGCCCCAGCCGGTTCCGGCGCCTGGCGGCCAGCACGACCAGGAGAACGAAGATGGCGAGCCAGGCCAGCCCGATGAGCAGCTTGGCCAGCGGCTCGATCGCCGAGATTTCGAGCCGCCCAGCGCCGGACGGGCCTGACCCGTCGCCCGAAACCAGCCAATCCAAGGTGATCGACGGCATACTCGAACTCCTGCGGGAGCACCGCTGGGGCACCGCAATCCCCGGCCTCCTGCCTTGAAAGCCTGCTGTCATCATGCACGCAAAGATTTAAGCAATATGAAGTCCGCCTCGCGAATTACGAGCCATAGGCCTGTCGCCGCGCCATCCGAACGACGCGAAATCGAGTGCGCCGGTCCGACTTCTCCCGCATTGCGGGAGAGGTGCGCCGGCCGGCAGGGTCGGATCGAACCCCCTCCGTCGGCACGATCGGGGCAGTTTGCGTTCGCCGGCCGGGCGCCGCGCAATCATCCTCCAGCCGGCGCCGGCGCGTTTCTCTCCCGCAATGCGGGAGGCGAGCCGTTCCCGATTTTCCAGTCCGGACCACCCGAACGTCCCCGAAAATTCCGTCTCCCGGCGCCTGGAGTTCCGGGTCGCGCGCCCGACTTTTGTGCTAAAGGAATCCTCGTTCCCCGCGATCGATCGGATGCGCGCATCTCCGACTGTTCGCCTGTACCCGAGGATTAGGTCGCCGTCGATGGTGCGGATCGTCGTTTTGCTGCTCGCCCTCTTGTCGATCGGTGCCGCACCGGCCGCGACCAAGCCGTTCCAGCGCATCGTGCTGGCGCCGGGATGCTATGTCCTGACCCCCGGCGGCACCTACGATGTCAGTGCCTACTGCCTGGACGAATCGATGCCGGCACCGGCGCCCGGCACGGTTCTGGCCAGCGCCCCCGAGTCACTGGGCCAGACCGTGATAAAGTTCGGCGGTACGATCACCTCGCTGCCGACGGCGATGCAGCGTGGGCTGATCAGCCTCGAAGGCTTGGGCGGCGGCGATTACTTTCATATCCGGGTACATAACCTGTCGCCGAACCGGATCGAGATCTGCGTGACCTCCCCGACCGTGCTGCTCGGCGACGAGGGCTATCCGACGGCAGACTTGAAGAAAATCTATCCGCAGCTCACCGCCATCCTGACCGGGAACGGTGGGAGCGCGCCCGACTCCGGCAACCAGGAGCTGGAGACGCACATCAAGCTCCAGAAGCAGATCTGGGCCGCGATCGACGCGGCCAAAGCCCCGGCGGATCGCCGCGACGGGGCGGATTGGTCCCCTTATGACGAACGCGCCGCCCGCGCGGTCTCGGACGGCAAGGACTGTACCGGCCCGCCCGATACCGTCGTCTTGTGCACCGAGCATTGACGACGCCGGCAGATCTGCCATTCTGTCGGCAAGGGCGGGGCGACGGCAACGGGGATCCGGCGGGGATGAGACGGGGCGGCGGCAGGAATCGGTCGATGACGGTCCAGCGGCGTCGCCGCTGGGGTATCGTCCCGGCCTTGCTGGCACTCTTCTGTCAGCTCGTCGGGGCGACCGCGCTGCCGGTCTCGTCCGTGGCCGCACCCGGACCGGTCGAACTCGGCACGATCATCTGCCACGGCGGCGATGTCGCGCCGGAACCGGCGGTACCGGCTCCCCATCACGCTCCCGGCGATTGTACGCTCTGCCCGATCTGCCAGAGCTTGGCCCATGGCGTCAATCTCCTCCCGCCGGAGGTGCCGGCGCTGGAGCTGGGCGTGATCGCCGGACCAGTCGACCACGGGCCGGTGTCGCAGATCTGTCCACGGCCACTCGCCATCGCGGCGGCACAGCCGCGCGGTCCTCCTTCGATCTGAGTCTTGATCCGTGACCTCGGTGTTGCCGCCCGCGGCAGCGCCAACGCGACTCGTTTTCGAAGGATTCCGTCAGAATGTCCCGCACGCTCATTGCGGCCACGCTCCTCGGCGCGGCGTTGGCCGCCCCGTCCGCCGCCACCGCCCATGCCGTCGCCGGCGCCCGCGTTTTCCCGGCGACCCTCATCATCGACGACCCTGCCGTCTCCGACGAGCTCTCGTTGCCGACTTTCAGCTGGCAACCGGAAGGGCCGATCGGCGGCAACCCCGCCAACCAGAACTACCAATATGGCTGGGAATACGACAAGCGGATCACCACGGATTTCGGCTTCGCGATCAACGACGGCTATACCGTGATCACCCAGGACGGGGCCAAGACCCTCGAAGGCCTGCAGGATCTGGCCATCACCCTCAAATATCATGCCTATACCAACGCCGAACACGAATTCATCACTTCTGTCGGAGTGATCAAGGAATTCGGCGGGACCGGTGCCGCGAGCGTCGGCTCCGACACGGCCGGGGTGACGATCCCCACGATCTATCTGGGCAAGGGTGCCGGCGATCTGCCGGACAATTGGGACTATCTGCGTCCCCTTGCGGTTACCGCCACCGTCGGCATTCAATTCGACGACGAGCGCAAGCAGACGACGCCGACGATCAATCCCGCGACCGGGCTGACCAGCCTGATGGTCACGAAGAATCCGGAGCAGCTGGTCCTCGGCTGGTCGGTCCAGTACAGCCTGCCTTATCTGCAGTCTCAGGTCCAAGATCTGGGCTTGGGAAAAGTGCTGGGCCGAACCGTGCCCCTGGTCGAATTCGCCTATATGACTCCGACGACGTCCAGCTTCGGCACCGAGACCCAGGGTATCATCGCACCTGGATTCATCTATATCGGACCGGATATCCAGGTCGGCATCGAAGCGCTCATTCCCGGCACGCGCTTCACCGGCGACCGCGTCGGCGTACTGGCGCAGTTCCACGTGTTCCTCGACGACGTCATGCCGGACTCGCTGGGCAAGCCGCTGTTTTGAGAGAGAGCCATGCGTATTCCGATCCTGCTCCTGACTATGGCGCTGCTGCCGGTCGCGGCGGCGGCCCATGCCATGCTGGAGGGTGCGACCCCTTCGGTCGGCTCGACCGTACCGCCGACCGATACGATCCGCCTGCATTACAGCCAAGGCGTGGAGCCGCTCTTCTGCAAGGTCACGGTCTCCCCCGCTGACGGCGAGCCCCTGCACGGTGCGGCACCCGATGTCGATCCGGCCGACAACATGATCTTGGTGCTGCATCTCGACAAACCGCTGGTAGCCGGCAAGTACCGGGTCGAGTGGCATGTCGTGTCGGTCGATACTCATCAGACCGAAGGCAGCTTCAGCTTCACGGTGGCGCCGTGATCCTGGACATCGAAACCGCTCTGATCCTGGCGCGGTGGGTGCATTTCGTCAGCACCTTCGGTCTCTTCGGTGCCGTTGCCTTCGAGGCCTACGCCGGCCCCGCCGCGAGAGGGGTGGCGCCGGCCTTGCGCCCCTGGCTGATCCTGGGCGCGGCCTCGGCGCTGGCTTCGGCCGTCGCCTGGCTCCTGCTCGAAGGGGCTTCCTTCGAGAACGCATGGTCCGCGGCCCTCGATCCGAAAATTGTCTCCAAAGTCCTGATCGGCATCTATTTCGGCCATGTCTGGGCCGTGCGACTGATCATCGCCGATCTGGTCCTGGTGTTTGCCGCAGCCCCGGACGGCAGGATCCGGAATTTGATCCTGGGTCTGCTCGCAGCCTCGTTGGCCGGCAGCCTGGGCCTCACCGGCCACGCGGCGATGGAGACGGGCGGGCTGGGATTGCTTCACCGCGTCAATCACACGGTGCATCTGCTCGCCATCGGGGTCTGGCTCGGCGGGCTCTGGCCGCTCGCCCTCGCCCTGCGCCTGGACCCGTCGCTGGCAGCACTCGCCGTCCGCCGCTTCTCCGACGTCGGCGTCGGCGTCGTCCTGTTGATCCTGGGCAGCGGCTGTGTCAACAGCTGGTTCCTGATCGGCAGCTGGCACGGGCTGTGGACCAGCGATTACGGCCATGTCCTGATCATCAAGGTTCTGCTGGTCGTGACCATGGTCGGCCTCGCCGCGGTCAACCGTCTGGTCTTGTTGAGGCGGATCGCCGAGCCCGCGACCCTCGCCCGGCTCGGCCGCCATGTCTTGGCCGAGCAGCTGCTCGGCCTCGCCATCCTGGCTGCGGCCAGCTTGCTCGGAACCCTGCCCCCGGCCGGGTTCGGCCCGAGCCAATGAGGAGTTCGACCATGCCCAGAGTTATCCTATCCCTGCTTCTGGCCGCCATTGTGGCGCCCGCCCTGTCACTGGCCCAACCTGCGTCGATCCAGGTCGAGCAGGGCTGGGCGCGCGCCACACCGGGTAAATCGACCAGAGGCGCTGCTTACGTCACGATCGTGAGCCCGACCGACGACCGCCTCGTCGCCGCCGCCTCGCCGGTCGCGACGCAAGTACAGATCCACGAGCAGACGATGGACAACGGTGTCATGAAGATGCGCCAGCTCGACGCGATCGATGTCCATGCCGGAAAAAAGCTGGTCCTCGCCCCGAACGGCTTCCATCTCATGCTGATCGGGCTGACCCAGCCGCTGGTCGCGGGCCAGAGCTTCCCGCTGACCCTGACCTTCGAGAAAGCCGGAGCGGTCGAGACGCAGATCCTGGTAAAGAAGCTCGGAAGCCCCGATGCCGGCGACGGCATGCAGGGGATGCATATGTAGGACCGAAGCGGGAGGGCTCGGGAGCAGATGAGCTGGCAGGCCTGGCAATGGACGATCTTGGGCGCGCTGGCGGCGGCGACATTGGTCGTGGCCGGTGCGGTCAGTGCCGCCTTGACGGTGCCGCCGACGGAAGCGATCGACGATCCGGCCGAGGTCGCCGCGGGTCATGCCGTCTATGACCGGCACTGCGCCTCTTGTCACGGCGCCGAGTTGCAAGGTCAGCCGCACTGGTGGCAGGTCGGCGCCAATGGCAGGCTGCCCGCCCCGCCGCAGGACCAGAGCGGCCATACTGCCCAGCATTCCGACGCCGAGCTCTATGAGCTGGTCGCCCACAGCGTCTACAATCTGGCGCCGGAGGGCTACCAGTCCGACATGCCGGCCTTCGCCGGCACGCTCGACGACGCCGAAATTCATGCCGTCATCACTTTCATCAAGAGCAGCTGGCCGCCCGGGGTCCGTGCCTATCAGGCAGCGCAGAATCCCGGCGGCCCGACTCTCGCCGGCCTCGGCGGCGATTGGAACTTCCCGCCCACCTGCGGCCTCCATTTCGGGCCGAAGCCACCCTGACCGGCTAGCTTATGGGCTTGGCAGCGCGCTGCGTCCCGCGGTATGGCTGCGGCGATGAGAACAAGCGCCCGCTTTCGATCCTTCGCGCCCGCCGGGCGCCCGATACCATGAGTGCCGGTGCCGTGCTGGTCTATCGCGACCGGATCGTGCCGCGGTCGGAGGCGCAGTTCCTGCGCCGGCTCTATATCGGGTTCGAACAGCTGGTGCCGCACTGGATCGGCTGCCGGCTCGATGCCGGCTTGGCCGATCTCGGGGTCGAGCCCTCGATTCTGGGCCGCAGCGGGATACTGGGCGCCGTCGACCGGGCCCTCTTCAAACAGTTCGGGATCCTGCCGAGCCGGCCGGATCTGAGGGCGCTCGAGCCGCGGATCATCCATGCCCATTTCGGCCGCGGCGGCACCTTGGCCCTGCCGATCGCCCGCAGCCTCGGCATACCGCTCGTGGTCACTTTTCACGGCGGCGACGCCACCAAGGAAAAGCACTATCGCCGGCGGCTGCTGCCGACCATCTATCAGCGCCGGCTGGAGCAGCTGAAACGCGAGGCGGCGGCGATCATCTGCGTTTCCGATTTCATCCGGGACCGCCTGCTCGCCCGCGGTTTTCCCGCCGGCAAGCTCGAGGTCATCCGCTACGGCGTCGAACCGGCGCCGGACGAACCCGGCATCCCGGCGGCGCCCGAGCCTTACGCTCTGTTCGTCGGCCGCTTCGTCGAAAAGAAGGGGATCGTCCATTTGCTGGACGCGATTCGCTTGCTCCGCGCCCGAGGGCAGCCCCTGTCACTGGTCCTGATCGGCGACGGGCCGCTCGCCGAAACCCTGAAGTCCGCCGCCGCCGATCTGGCCGATGTCCGCTTCATCGGCTGGCAAAGTCAGGAGATGGTGCGAGGCTGGATGCGCCACGCACTGGCCCTCTGCGTGCCGAGCGTCGTCGCCCGCGAAGGCGATGCCGAGGGCCTGCCCAATGTCGTCCTCGAAGCCATGGCGACCGCGACGCCGGTGATCGGTTCGCGCAACGCCGGGATCGGCGAGGCGATCGCCGACAACGTCACCGGCTTGCTGGTTCCGCCCGGCGAGCCAGCCGCCCTGGCTGCGGCGCTGGCCCGGCTGATCGACGACCCGGCGGCGCGGGCAGCGATGGCGGTCGCGGCGAGACGGCGTGCGGCCGAGCATTTCAGCGCATCCACCCAGTCCCGCCTGCTCGAAGCCACCTTGCTGGCGATCGTGCGAGAACGGCGCCGGCTGCCGGCCGCGTGCCACGCCTGACATGGCGCGCACGCCCTCGGCCGGCGATTTCCCCGAAGGGACACCGCTCAACCATTTTCTGGCCTGGAACGAGGCGCGGTTCCGCCGCGATCGGCGCGACGTGATCGCGCGCGACCTCTACTGTCTGCTCGATCGCTTCGGCAACGGCGCGGCTGCGATCGAGCTGTGTGTCGGCCATCTCGTCCAGGCGCCCGTGATCGCATGGCGCCGGCGCGGCTGGCTGCGGCTGGGTCGGGCGGCGAGCGGCCCGGCGCCCGACGGGCCGGCAGCGTCGGCTGCCCGCGATCTGGTCGAAGCCTTGCAGGCGGCAGTGGGCGCCCGCGATCGAGCCGCCCACGCCGCCGTGTTCCGGGCGTTCGAGGCGCTGGAGGCGGAAATCGATCTGGATCAGCTCGCGCGCACCCGGCCGCGCATCCGGGCAGCGAAGCCTCGGCCGCGGCCGCACCGGATTCTGATCGTCAAACTCTCGGCACTGGGCGATTTCATCCAGGCGTTGGGGCCGGCGGCGGCGTTGCGCCGGCATCATGCCGCGGACCGGATCACCTTGCTGACCACGCCGCCCTTCGCCGATTTTGCCCGAAAGACGGGATTGTTCGACGAAGTCGTGATCGATCGCCGGCCGGGCTTGCTCGATCTCGCCGGCTGGCTCGATTTGCGCCGCAGGCTGCGCGCCGGCCGGTTCGACCGGGTCTATGATCTGCAGACGTCGGACCGGTCGAGCTCCTATGCCTGGCTGCTCCGCCCCGGGCGCACGCCGCAATGGTCGGGGATATCCTGCGCCTGCTCGCATCCGCATGCCGATCTCGACCGGGATGCCGGCCATACCATCGACAAGCAGGCCGAACAGCTCCTCATGGCGGGGATCTTCCCGGTCCCGCTGCCGAGCCTGCCGCTGCCGGCGCCGCCGCTGCCCGCCGGCCTCGCCGGGCAGTCTTTCGTGCTGTTGATCCCCGGCTCCTCGAAGCACCACCTGGGCAAGCGCTGGCCGGCCGCCCGGTACGGCGCGCTCGCCGCCGGCCTCCATGAGCGTGGTTATCTCCCGGTAATCCTGGGTATGCCTGCCGAGCGCGCGATCGCGGCGGCGATCCGGGCCGCCTGTCCGCACGCCCTCGATCTGGTCGGGGCGACCGATCTGGCGGCACTGGCCGGGCTGGCGCTGGCAGCCGCCGTCACCATCGGCAACGACACCGGCGTCACCCATCTCGCCGCCGCCGGCGGCAGGCCGGTGGTGGTGCTGTTTTCCCGCGCCACCGAGCCGGCGCGCTGCGCGCCGCGCGGTGCCGTGGTTCGAGTGTTGAGCCGGCCGGATCTGGCCGATCTGGCGGCCGAGACGGTTCTGGCCGAGGCGCTGGCGCTGGTTCGGGCGAGCGAAGGCGCAAAGGACAGCGCCGGTGCCGTTCCCTCTCTGCCGTGATCCGGTGGGGCTGATTCAGATCGCGGCCGCAGCCGCGATTCTCATTCTGGGCGGCCGGCTGCTGACCGGCGGGCGCGGGGGTCCGGGCCTGCAGTTCCTCGTCGGCTGGGGGGCCTTGTCGCTGCTCCTGACCTTTTGGGGCGTCTTCACCCCGTGGTCACTGCGGATCCCGGCGCTCGGCTTCGTGCTCGTCGCCGTACCGGGCGGGCTCCTGCGCCGGCACCTGGCCGAGGATCTGGCGGCGCTGGGCCGGATCCTGGCGCTGGCCCTGCCGATCCTCGCCATCACTGCCGGCACCCAGGCCTCGCAGCCCGACATCTTCTTGAACCTGCTGCCCAACGCCGCCTATCTCGTCGATTGGGCCGTATTTCCCACGGCAGTCTCGGCGCCCAGCTATTCCTACCTGCCGGTGGCACCTTACAACACCCAATTCGTGCCCTTCCTGGGATCGCTGATCGGCGGCGGAGTTCAGCCCAACGGCTTGGCGCTGTTCACGATCATGCTGCATCTGGTGGCCGGGATGATCTTCGCCCGGATTCTCGCCCGCGGCGATCGGCCGGGCTGGGCGGCGTCGGCCCTGGGGCTGCTGCTGGCGACGCTGCTCAATCCGGGCTTCGTGCCGCGGGTCTCGTTCGCCGGTTACGGCGAGGCGCCGCTCTCGATCACGCTCCTCGCTGCCGGCTGGCTCGCCGCCTCGGCCCTGGGCGAGATGACGGCGGGAAAGCGCTGGCCGCCTCAACTGGCCGGGCTGGCGCTGGTTCTCGCGGCCATGGTCGACACCAAGCAGCAGGGAATCGGGCTGGTCCTGGCCACGCTTTTCGGGGCTGTCCTGGTCGCGGCTGCCGATCCGCGCATCGGCTGGCGCTCCGGCCTGCGCGCCTTCGGCGCGGCAGCGCTGCCGGCGCTGCTGCTCTATGCCGTCTGGCGCGGTTTCGTGCTCGCCTATTTCGCGGCAGGCGAGTTGAAGCCCCTGCCCTTGTCCCAGTGGCAATGGGGCAACCTGCCGGAAATCTCGGCCAGCATGGGCAAGACCGTCATCGAGAAACCGCTCTTCTATCTATGCGTCCTGGCCGCGATCCTCCTGTGGGTCCGGCGCCTGCGCCGCGGCCGGAGCGACCCGGCGACGCGGGTCCTGGGCCTGGGCGTGGCGTTCTTCGTGCTCTATAACGGGTTTCTGGTCTTGACCTATATCGGCCATTTCCCTGGGGTGATGAGTCTCGAGGCGCATTCCTACTTCCGCTACAACACGCATCTTTCGCTGCTGGTCCTGCTCGGCCTGGTGCTCGCGGCGCGCGATGTCGTGTCGGAGGCATCGGGTCTCGCGTCCCGGCGGCGTCTGGCCGGCGCGGTTGCGATCGGCGCGATCCTGGTGGTGCCGATCGGCTTCGCCGGCCGGCTGCGGTTCGACCAGGAGCCGCCTCAGCCGCTGATCTGGTCGCTCGCCCGGGAATTGGCCCCGCACCTCGCCGAAGACGACCGCCTGGCCCTGCTGATGCCGGGGGACAACAGCAGCACCGGGACGATGCTGGGCGGGGCGCTGCGCTTCGCGGCACCGCGGCGACCGAGCCTCGACTTGCGCGAATTCCCGTCGGGCGATCCGGCCGAAGCCCGAGCGGCGGGCTATCGGCTGGCCTTCCTGTCTTGCACCGACGGCAACGGGCTGGGCTTGCCGCCGCATGCCGCGGCGTTGCTCCGACTGGGCGAGACCGGCTGGCGGAGCATCGAGATCTGGCCCTATCCCGAAGCCGCGGACACTTCGCGCTGGAACCGCAACCTTTCGGGGCAGCCCCTCTGCCATGGATGATGTCCAGCGCATTGCCACGGCCCCCCGATTCCGATAACGATCACCCCCAACGGCACACGAACCTCGGGGAGGTACTGCGTATGTTCGGCATGATGATGGATCGGCCGCTGCTGATCTCGAGCCTGATCGAGCACGCGGCGCAATTTCACCGCGACAGCGAGATCGTATCGCGTCAGGCGGATCGCAGCCTGCACCGCTATACTTATGCCGATGCCCATGATCGCGCCCGCCAGGCCGCGCGCGCCTTGCTGAAACTCGGGGTCGAGCCGGGCGATCGAGTCGCGACCATGGCCTGGAACACGCACCGGCATTTCGAACTCTATTACGGCATTTCCGGGATCGGGGCGGTGATGCACACGATAAATCCGCGCCTGTTCCACGACCAGATCCGGTACATGGTCAATCATGCCGAGGATCGGATCCTGTTCCTCGATCCGAGCTTCGTCGCCATTGTCGAAGCCATGGCCCCGGATTTGCCGACGATCCGCCATTTCGTCATTCTGGCGCCGCACGATCAGATGCCGGCGACGAGCTTGCGCAACGTGCTCTGCTACGAGGATCTCATCGCCGCCGAAGCGCCGGAGTTCGACTGGCCGGTCTTCGACGAGCGCACCGCTTCCTCGCTCTGTTACACCTCGGGCACGACCGGCAACCCCAAGGGCGCGCTCTACAGCCATCGTTCGACCTTGCTCCACACCATTTCCGCGGTCACCGCCGATGCGCTCGCGATCTCGGCCGCCGACAGCCTCTGCCCGGTCGTACCGATGTTCCATGTCAATGGCTGGGGAACTCCCTATATAGCAGCGCTCACCGGCTGCAAACTGGTGCTGCCCGGCCAATTTCTCGACGGCGAAAGCCTCTGTAAGCTGCTCGATCGGGAAGGCGTCACGATCTCGATGGCGGTCCCGACGGTCTGGCTCGGCGCCCTGAAATATGCCGAGGAAACCGGGAGCAGCTTCTACCGGGTGAACCGCCTGGTGATCGGCGGTTCGGCCGCGCCGCCGGCGATGATCGAGACGTTCGGCCGACAATACGGCGTGAGGGTGATCCATGCCTGGGGCATGACCGAAATGAGTCCGATGGGGACCGTCGCCGCTTACAAGGTCAAGCACGATGCCGCGTCCGAGCCGGTGCGAAAATCGGTGCGCGAAAGCCAGGGCCGGCCGCTCGGCCTGGTCGATCTCAAGATCGTCGACAGCGACGGCAACCCGCTCCCCCACGACGGCAAGGCCTTCGGCGATCTCTATGTCCGCGGCCCCTGGGTCATCAGCGGCTATTTTCGCGACGAGGCGGCGAGCCGCGACGCCTTCGATGCCGAAGGCTGGTTCAAGACCGGCGATGTCTGCTCGATCGATCCCGACGGCTATGTCCGCATCACCGATCGCAGCAAGGATGTGATCAAATCGGGCGGCGAGTGGATCAGCTCGATCGATCTGGAAAACGCCGCGATGGGCCATCCCGACATCGCCGAGGCGGCGGTCATCGGCATTCACCATCCGAAATGGGACGAGCGGCCGCTCCTGATCATCGTGCCCAAGCCCGGCCGCGATCTCGACAAGGCGTCGATTCAAGCATTTCTCGCCGAGAGGGTGGCGAAATGGTGGCTGCCCGACGACATCGTCGCGGTCGAGCAGATCCCTCACACGGCCACCGGCAAGATCCTCAAGACCAAGCTGCGCGCCGATTTCGCCGGGCACCGGCTGCCGACGGCATGAGCGATCAGCGCCCGCTCCGCCTCGCCGGCAAGAGCTGTTTCATCACCGGCGGCGCCTCCGGCCTGGGGCTCGCGATGGCCGAGGCGTTCAGTGCGGACGGGGCGAACGTAGTCCTGACCGATCGCGATACCGCCAAGGGCGAGGCGGCGGCGGCCGGAATCGACAATTGCTCTTTCCTGCCGCTCGACGTGGCCGAGGAGGCGCAATGGATCGCCGCCCTCGACCTGGCCGTGGCCCGACTGGGCCGGCTCGACGTGCTGGTCAACAATGCCGGCGTGGCGCCGACCGGAACAGTCGAAACGATGTCGCTCGAGGAGTTCCGCTGGATGACGCGGATCAATGTCGACGGCGTCTTCCTCGGCTGCAAGTATGGCATTCCCCATCTGCGCGCAGCCGGCGGCGGCTCGATCATCAACCTCTCTTCCGTCGCAGGGCTGGTCGCCGCCCCCTTCTTGGCCGGCTACAGTGCGACCAAGGGGGCAGTCTGCCTGCTGACCAAATCCATCGCGGTCGATCTGGCCCGTCGCGGCGACAAGATCCGCTGCAATTCGATCCACCCGGTCTTCGTCAACACCCCGATGCTGCACGGTCTGTCGCTGCCGAGCGTGGATCGGGACCGGCTGCAGAGCGCGCTGGTCCGGAGCGTGCCGATGGGCCGCGTCGGCGAACCGGAGGAGGTGGCGGCGCTGGCGGTGTTCCTGGCGTCGGACGAATCGCAATTCATCACCGGCGCCGAGATGGTGATCGATGGCGGGTTTACCGCCGCGTGAGCGGACCGGGCGGCGGGTCCGATCTGCGGCTGCCCATCCGGCACTCCCGATTGCGACCACGGCCGGCCCAATTGCCGTGTCTTCTCCTCCTCACCCGATCGGACTCGGGCCTCCGCCCGTCTCCAAGTCCGTTCTGGAATCAACCGTACGCGCCCGCTGCTGCAGCACGGGAGCGCGCGGGGTCCGGGTTCGCGCCGGATAGCGGCAGAAACGAAGTGCTGCTCGGCCGGTAACGGCGCCGGGGCCAAGACCATATTCGTCAGCGCCGGGCTCGCATCCCAATCGTGAGAAGAGAATCGGCACGATACCACCGGCGAACCGGCGTAATAGCCGGATGGAATCACCCGATCTATTCCGTCAGTCAGTTCGATGGACAGTGAGCCAGCATAGGATACAGTCCACTGCAGGATCGATGTGCAGCGCACTGCTCCAAATTGACTGACGGCGAAGGAGTCGGAGAATGGCGAGAAATCCACTCGTGGGGAGCGAACGTCAGCCCTTGCCGGGGGCAAAACCCGTCGGTAAGGCCGATCCGGCCGAGCGGCTGGAAGTCAGCGTCCTGGTCCGGCGGAGCAACGCCGATGCGCTGACCGAGCGGGTGCGGCAGCTCGCGGATCGCTCGTCGACGGAGGGTCCGCTCGCGCGCGACGAATTCGATCGGCAGTTCGGTGCCGGCAGCGCGGACTTCGCTGCGATCGAGTCATTTGCCACAGCGCACGGCCTCGCAGTCGTCCAGAAACACGCCGGCCGGCGGACGATCATCCTTTCGGGCACGGTCGCCCAGTTCAACGGCGCATTCGGCGTGGATCTCGAACGCTGGGAGCACGCGGGCGGCTCGTATCGCGGCCGTGTCGGAAGCATCCATCTGCCGGACGAGTTGAAGGACGTAGTCGAGGCGGTGCTCGGCCTGGACAATCGCCCGGCGGCCCGCCCGCATTACCGGGCGCATCGGCCGGCGCCCGAGGCATCGGATCCCCATGCGAGCCCCAGAGGCGGGACCTCCTACAGTCCGATCCAGCTCGCAGCCCTCTATGATTTTCCGTCCGGAACCGGCGCCGGCGAGTGCGTCGGCATCATCGAACTCGGCGGCGGCGAACGGCCGGCCGATCTCCAGGCCTATTTCGCGGCACTCGGCATCGGCACGGGACCCAACGTCACCGTGGTCTCCGTCGATCATGGCCAGGACCAGCCGACCGGAGATCCCAACGGATCGGATGGCGAGGTGATGCTCGATATCGAGGTGGTCGGTGCCGTCGCTCCCGATGCGCAGATCGTGGTCTATTTCGCGCCCCCCAGCGATGCCGGCTTCCTCGACGCGATCACGACCGCGATCCACGATGCGACCAACAAGCCGTCGGTCATCTCGATCAGCTGGGGCGGGCCGGAATCGAGCTGGACCCGGCAGGCGTTGACTGGATTCGATCAAGCGTTCCAAGCGGCGGCGGCGCTCGGAATCACCATCTGTGTCGCGTCCGGCGACGACGGCTCCAGCGACGGGGTGGCCGATGGCGCCGCTCATGCCGATTTCCCGGCCTCGAGCCCGCATGTGCTGGCCTGCGGCGGGACCAATCTGCAGGCTTCGGGGAACACGATCACGGCCGAGACGGTCTGGAACGACGGCGCATCGGGCGGTGCCAGCGGCGGCGGGGTGAGCACGGTCTTCGCCCTGCCGGTCTGGCAGGAGGGCCTGGAGACGACGGCGACCGCGGGCAGCAGTGCGGCACTGGCCATGCGCGGCGTCCCCGATGTCAGCGGCAATGCCGATCCGAAGACCGGATATCAGATCAGGATCGACGGAACGAACGTGGTGATCGGCGGGACCAGCGCAGTGGCGCCGCTCTGGGCCGGGCTGATCGCCCGGATCAATGCGGCCACGGGCAGCCCGGTCGGATTCATCAACCCGACGCTCTATGCGACCCCGGCCGCACTCGACGACATCACCGAGGGCAATAACGGAGATTTCGCCGCGAGCCCGGGCTGGGACGCTTGCACCGGCCTGGGCAGCCCGAACGGCGGAGCCATCGCGCTTCTGTTCGAGTCCGCCGCAGCCGGAACGGCACCAGCCGGCAGCGCGTGACCGGCCGCCCTCACTTGCCCAGCAGCAGCCCCGTGACGAATTTGAAGAATCGGCCATAGGGCGGGGCCAGTCGGTCGAGGGCGCTGAAACGGCTGATCTCGAAGACCGCACGGGCATGGGACAGGCGGATGAAGCCGTCATGGCCGTGATAGGCGCCGATGCCGCTGGGCCCGACGCCGCCGAACGGCAGATCATCCTGGGCCACATGCATGAGCGTGCCGTTGACGGTGACCCCGCCCGATGTCGTGCGCGCGAGCACGCCCTCGACGATCGCGTGGTCGTTGGAAAAGCAATAGAGCGCCAACGGCTTGGCGCCGGCATTGATGAACTGGATCGCCTGGTCGAGATCGGTATAGGGGACGACCGGCAGGATCGGACCGAAGATCTCCTCCTGCATGACCGGCATTGCCCCCGTCGTCTGCAGCAGGACGGTCGGCGGCAGCTTGCGTTCGGCGGCGGCGGCACTGTCTTCACGCTGGAGCACGCGCGCTCCGGCGGCGCGCGCGCTGTCGATCAGGCCGGTGAGGCGACGATAATGCCGGTCGCTGACGATCGAGCTGTAATCCGGATTGCCGGCGATGGTCGGGTAGAGGCTGCGAGTCTCGGCCAGGAAGGTCTCGGCGAAGCTCTCGACCAGATCGGCCGGGACGAGTGCGTAATCGGGTGCGATGCAGGTCTGGCCGGCGTTGAGATACTTGCCGATCGCGATCGTCCTTGCCGCCTTCTTCAACGGGTAGTCGCGGCACAGGACGACCGGCGATTTGCCGCCGAGTTCGAGCGTCACCGGCGTCAGATTCTCGGCAGCGGCGCGCATGACGTGGCGCCCGGTCGCAGTCGAGCCGGTGAAGAGCAGATGATCGAAGGCGAGAGCCGAGAATTCCTGGGCCGTATCGGCCCCGCCGAGGACGACCGCCACCTGTTCCGGGGCGAAGACTTCGCCCAGCATGCGCTTCAGCAGGGTCGAGACGCGGGGCGTCAATTCCGACGGTTTCAGCATGACCCGGTTGCCCGCCGCCAGCGCGTCGCAGATCGGCGCCAGCGAGAGCATGAGCGGATAATTCCAGGGCGAGATGATGCCGACGATGCCGAGCGGCTGGTACACGACCCTGGCCGTGCCCGGCTGGAAGGTCCAATGGACCGAGCGGCGCTGCGGCTTCATCCATTTGGCCAGATGGCGCTTGGCATGCTGGATGCCGTTGAGCGCCGTGATGATCTCGGCCAGGTCGGACTCGGCAGCCGAGCGATTGCCGAAATCGGCGGAGATCGCTTCGGCGAAGGCTCGGCGATGTTTCTTGATCTGCGCCTGCAGCTTGTCGAGGGCGGCCAGCCGGGACGCGAGATCGGGTACGCCGTCACGGGCGAGGGCGACGCGCTGGGCGGCGAAGAGTTGCCGAGCCTCGGCACCGGGATCTTCGAGCGGCGCCAAGTCGAGCGGGGCTGCCGCCAGGGTGGTCGAGCTCATGGCCGGGAAATCCTTCTGCTGCCGGCTCGCCGCAGTCCCGGCAGCCGCTCTGTCCGGCGCGATCCTAAACCTTGTGTCGCCCCGGTACCAGTGATGAAGTGTCGTGCTATCTTGGGGCGATTCGAGCCGGCGTGCGGCATTGCGGCCACAATTGGCGCCGTCGCGAGTTTCGGCCGCCGAGACAGCCATACGCCGGCCCGGGATCGCAATTACCCTGGTCCCGGTTCGACGCCCGGAGCCACTGCCGGCGACGGGACAAATGAGTTGAGGAAACGCGAGATGCAGCCCGTTCTTTCGAGCGTCCCGGCCCCACCCGGTGCTCCGGCCTCCTATCCGCCCGGGATTTCCTGGTCCGATCCGTTCGAGATCCTGTCGGTGCCGGCGCTGTTCGAGCGCAGCGTCGCCCGCTACGGCACGCGTCCGTGCCTGGATTTCCTCGGCCGGAAAACCACGTTCGCGGAAGTCGGCGCGCTGGTCGAACGGGCGGCGCGCGGGCTGCAGGATCTGGGGCTGAAGCCCGGCGATCGGGTCGGGCTGTTCATGCCGAATTGTCCCTATGCCGTGATCATGCTGTTCGCCGTGCTCCGGGCCGGCGGCACGGCGGTCAACTTCAACCCCCTCTATGCCGATCACGAGGTGCGCCACCAGATCGACGATTCGGGGCTGCGCTTCATGGCGACGCTCGACCATGTCTCGACATATCCGAAGCTGGCGGCGATGTTCGGCCGGACCGGCCTGGAGAAGATCATCGTCTGTCCGATGGCCGGCATCCTGCCGTTTCCGCAGAATTGGCTCTATCCTTTGGCCAAGCGGGCGGACATCGCCGCCTTTCCTGCCGATGACCGCCATGTCGGCTTCAAGGCGCTGACGCGCAACCCGGCTGCGCCGGAGCCGGTCCCGTGCGATCCCGTCGCCGATGTGGCGCTGCTGCAATATACCGGCGGGACCACGGGCGTGCCCAAGGGGGCGGCGCTCTCGCACCAGAACGTCGCGGTCAACTGCCAGCAATGCCTGCGCTGGTTCCCGACGGCCCGGCTCGGCGAGGAGAGGGTGCTGGCAGTGTTGCCCTTCTTCCATGTCTTCGCGCTCACCGTTGCCGAGATGCTGGCGATCCTGGGGGGGTTCGAGATCATCCTCCTGCCGCGGTTCGAGATGAAACAGGTGCTGGCCGCGATCGAGCGGACCAAGCCCAGCATGTTCCCGGGGGTGCCGACGATCTATACGGCGATCAATAACTCTCCCGGGATCGGACGCTTCGATCTCTCCTCGATCCGCTATTGCCTGTCCGGCGGAGCACCGCTGCCGCTCGAAGTCAAGGAGGAGTTCGAACGTCTGACCGGCTGCAGCCTGGCCGAAGGCTACGGCTTGAGCGAGACCTCGCCGGTGGTCTCGGCCAACCCCATCGTCGGGCCGAACAAGCCGGGCTCGATCGGACTGCCGATGCCCGGCACCTCGGTCGAGATCCGCTCGCTCGACGATCCGACCCGCCTCGTGCCCGCGGGCGAGCGCGGCGAAGTCTGCGTGCGCGGGCCGCAAGTCATGCTGGGCTACTGGCACCGGCCCGACGCGACCCGGGCGGTCATGCTGGACGGGGCGCTCCGGACCGGCGATGTCGGTTACGTCGATGCCGACGGCTATGTCTTTCTGGTCGACCGGATCAAGGACGTGATCATCGCCAGCGGCTTCAAGATCTATCCGCGCAACGTCGAAGAAGCGATCTACGCTCACCCCGCCGTCGCCGAATGCGTGGTCATCGGCGTGCCCGACCCTTATCGCGGCCAGACCGTCAAGGCCTTCGTGGCCTTGCGCGCCGGCCACGAACTCACCGAGGCGGAACTGCTGGCGTTCTTGAAGGAGAGGCTCTCGGCGATCGAGGTGCCCAAGCGCGTGGAGTTCAGGACCAGCCTGCCCAAGACCATGATCGGCAAGCTCTCGAAGAAGGCGCTGCAGGACGAGGAGGCGGCGAAGGCGGTCTAGCTCGGGCGAGACGGCGCGGCCCGCTCTCGTCCTCGACGCCGTCCGCCTCTTCCCCGGCGGATTTGCCGAGGCGGGGCGGAGCCTTGCACTCCCGATCGGCCTATGGCAGAAACTGATCATGTCATCGAAAATTCTAACCACCGATCAGACACGGCCGAGCTTCATCGAGGCGGCTCGGCGGGCGCAGATCATCGAGTGCGCGATCGACACCATCGCCGAACTGGGGTTCGCCCATGCGTCGCTCGCCCAGATCGCCAAACGCGCTTCGGTCAGCACGAGTGTCATCTCCTACTATTTCGCCGGCAAGGACGAGTTGCTCCGCGCCGTCGCCGCCCATGTCGTCGCTGCCGGCGAGGCCTTCATCCGGCCGCGCCTCGACCTCCAATCCGGGGCACGCGCGGCCTTGCGCAGCCTGGTCGCGGCGTTCGTCGGCAATTTCGCCGCTCGGCCGAACAGCGTCATCGCAATCCGAAACATCATCTTCGCCGGCCGCGGCGATCTCTGGTACCCGAATTACCCGGCCACCGAGAGCCGCGCCCGGGCCGCGTTCGTGCGGATCCTGGAGTGGGGCCAGCGGGACGGCGTCTTCCGCCCCTTCGACGTCCGAATTGTGGCCGGCATCATCAGTGCCATCCTCGATTCCATCGTCGGTCGCGTGGCGGCCGATCCCGCCTTCGACATCGACGCCACCTGCCGCGAGGTGCTCGAGGTCGTCGACCGGGCCACTCGAGCCGAGCCGCGATGAGCGCAGCAGCCGCCGGATCGACGGATCCGGAGCCGGGCCGCGCGTGCCGGCCGTCGTTTCATCGCTGATTGCCACCCTTAGCCTGTCGGCCCGAACCGGGATCCATCCGAGTGCCTGACGACCGAGCCAGACCCGCGATCCTTCGTCCCGCGCCGAGGCAGGCGGGCGGGCCGCGCCAATTCCTGGCGTTCGGACTGACCGTGCTCGGGCATGTCGTCCTCCTGGCGGCGCTGTGGATCCTGGTGCGCCCGGAGAGTCTGCCGAAGCCGCAGGAGGTGTTCTATCTCACCCTCGATCGGCCGAAGCCGAAGCCTCCGGAACCCGTGAAACCGGAGATCGTGCCGCCGCCGGCGCCCCTGCCGCGGATCGCCGAGGCCCCGGTCTTGCCGCCGCCCAAACCAGTCAAGAAGCCGGCCCCTGCTCCCGCTGCCCATCCGCCGCCGGCCGATGACGGCCCGCCGGTGCATTATTTCGGCGCTGCTCCCGGATCCGGCACCGGGGCCGTCGCCAGTGGCCTCGGCGGTGCCGGCGACGGGATCGCCCGGCACGCGCCCTCCGATTACGACGGCAAGGTCAAGGCGCGCATCCTCGCCAACAAGGTGTTTCCGATGGCGGCCCAGCTGAAGCGGCAGGAATGCGTCATCACCTACAGTATCACCGTCGACCGGACCGGGCACATGATCGCCCATCATATCGATCCCTGTCTCTATCCGCTGGTCAACGAGGCGGCCGAAGCGACGATCCTGAAATCCGGGCCGTTCGATCCGCCGGAAAACGGGGCGGCGACGCGAATCGTCTATGGCAGCCTGCCCTATCATCTGGAGATCTCGCCGCCGCCCGGGTCCGCCCGGCGCTGAGCCTCGCCCCCACCGCCTGTTCAGGGATTTCCCCCGAGAGTGACCGTCTGTCTCCTGCGCCGCACCGCCTGCTCGCTCCCGGCTTTCGCCGCCCTGCTCTTCGTCCTCGACGCCTGCACCGTGCGCGCCATCTCGGTGCCGCACCATGCCGACATTCAGCAGCTGCCGCCGGTGCGCGAGCGCGCCTTCTCGCCGAGCTTCGATTGCGGCGAGGCCGCCTCGGCGGTCCAGGATCTGGTCTGCGGCAGTCCGGCTCTGTCCGGCCTCGACAAGGAACTCGCGAGCCAGTTTCGGCGCCGGCTGCGCCAGGCCGATCTGATCGGCCGCGACCAGTTGCTCGCGACCGAGCGCCATTGGCTGGTGACACGGCGGAGCCGATGCGCGATCCCGGCGGCGCGCCAACGGGATTTGAGCCCCGACCCGGCCACGGAAGCCTGTCTCGCCCGGCTCTATCAGGAGCGGATCGCAGCCGTCGCCGGCTGGTCGGTCCCGGCGCGCACGGCGGAGCTCGCACCGATCGCCGCGTATGTCGCGATCACCGGCGCCGAATACCGCGACCCGGGTTTGTGCACCCCGCTGGGTACCATGCTCGAAGCCGCGATCCAGCGCAGCGGCGGCCTCGACCCGACCCAGTTGCCCGGGCTGACCGAGCTCGCCGGGACCCACGGGGCGGCCCAGACGGTCCAGCCCTATCGGCTCGCCGTCGCGAGCTACGAAGGCGGGCCGGATCAGAGCTACCAGCTGCGCGCCCGCTCGCTGCTCGTCGGCGAGAACACGCAACCGGCACTGGACCAGACGGCGTTCACCCAATGGATCAAGGCCCAGCCCAATCATGGCGGGCGTTTCTCGCTGGCGGCGTCGGAGGCCAAGGATTTCGCCGCGATCGATGTCGTGCGCTATCAGAACCGGGTTCTGGCCTTGGCCGTCGAACCCTGGGGCTACTATTCGCCGGCTGCGATCGGCGAATCCTCCTATGCCGGCATTTTCGAAATCCTGGGGCCTGGCCAGGTCGAGCCGCGATGCCTCTACAAGACTTATCTGCGGCCGCCGGTCCATGGCGGGTTCGACGCCTTGCCCAATTTCACTGCGCTCAGGGCCGGGCTCGAAGCGCTCGGCGGCACGCCGCCCGCGGATTTCGATCCGAACGACCGGCGCGAGGCCCATCTCTTCGACGAGGAGCTGGCCTGGACCCTGCTCAATCTGCCGCTGATCGGCACGGCCGAGGTCCGCCAGGCCGACTGGGCCGGCTGGCTGCATCGCCGGGAGGATGCGACCCTCGATGCTCTCTTCGCCTGGTCGGAACGCGATCTGCCGAGCAAGACGACCTACCGGAAGCTGGTGGCGCTGATGCGGCCGGCCCAGGAGGAGCTGGTCCAGGCCTTCGAGCAGACCCAGGGGCTGAAGCCGGGCGAAGCCGCCCAGGCGGCGGATCTGGTCCTGATCGAACTCTTCGAACACAGCATCGCCACCTTCGCCGGCAGCGCCGCGATCGAGGCCCTTCCGCCCGTGACGGATGGCATAGAAGCGAACAACAAGGCCTTGCGCGACTACCGAGCCCGGATCGAGGCGCGCGAAGAGGCCTTTGCGCTCGGGCGAACCAGCCGCTCGCCGGTCGCCGCCGAGCCCGGCTATCGGCAGCGCTACTCGGTGGCGCCGCTCCCCGGCGACCTCGAGGCCGGACGGCCGATCCGCAGCCTGCACAGTGCGGTGCTCAACCATCTCCCCGCAGACGCGCTGGCCGATTACGTCAAGTACGAGTTCCTGACCCCGGGCCATGCCCACAGCACCGGCTCGGGCGGCGAGACCTCGATGATGGCGGCGGTCGACGTGCCGGACACGGTGTCGCTGCTGCTGACCGCCGGCGCCAGCCCGAATGAAGCCAATGCCTGGCACAAGACGCCGCTGATGGCGGCGGCCCAGGCCGATCAACTCGAAACGGCCCGGAGGCTGCTCGAAGCCGGAGCCGATCCCGAAGCGTCGACCATCCCCTGGACCGCGGAAGAAGGCGGCGTGCCCATGTTCGAGATCCATACCGGGGCCCGAACCGCGCTGATGTATGCAGCAGCCGACGCCCGTCCGGCGCTCATCCGATTGCTCCTCGAGCGGGGCGCCGAGCCGCGGGATCGCGATACGGCAGGGCGACGCGCCTGCGACCATCTGAACGAGAATTCGGCCTTGGCGGAGGCGGAGCGGAAGGAAGCGCAGGCGATGCTGTGCCGGTGATCTCGGCCGCGACAGCGATCGGCTAGCGGTGCTGCTCGGCCGTATAGGCGGCGTAGGCGGTGATGAAGAGGGCATAGAACAGCGCGAACACGAAGGACACGAAAAACGGCATCGGCGGATGCCGGTCGGTGAGAATGCTGAGATAGAGCAGGAAGCTCGGCAGCGGCAGCAGCCAGCGGGGTGCGATCGACCAGGAACCGCGCTGTGCGGCCAGCGTGAAGACCAGGCCCAAAATTGCAGCCTCGACCCAGTCCGGCACCGGACCATGCTGGTCGGGCAGGCGCAGGCTGAGCCCGCCATAGGTGAAGGCCGAGAGGGCCACGCCGAGGATGAGTGCGAACATGGTCCCGCCGCCCGACTCTACAGACCCGCCCCGCCACCGCCTCGCCATGCGCTCCGGTCGCAGCGCAGAGTGTTCCCCTCCCGCGGGCCGGAACGCAAGATGATTCAAGGTTGATTCTCGATATGGCCGGTCGACTCGACCGACCGATCCGAGGGCGGGTGCAGCCGTCGAGTTTCTCTAGCCGTCGACCCCGATGGTGGTAACATGGTCGCCGACAGGGTCCGGGATCGAGGCCGGGATCGCGTCGGCGCCGCTCGTCGGGTCGGCTCGCTCGCGATTGCGGCGGTCGGCCGGAGGCTGGATGCGGCTGGGAGGTGAGTTGCATGGACAGTCTCGCAGCACCAATTCTGCCGAAGCCCGAGCCGCCGCCGAAGCCTCTGCCGTTCTGGAAGTTCATCCGCGCCGCCCGCGACAATAATCTCGCCACCATCCCCGCTTCCGCCTACCTGGAGCCGATCCTCGAATTCAAGGTTCTCTGGTTCCGCGGCTTCATCCTCAGCGACCCGGAGGGCATCGGCCATGTCCTGCTCGACAAATTCGCCAATTATGCCAAGGCCGAAGAGGATATCCGCCTGCTCGTCCCGATGATCGGCAACGGGCTCTTCACCAGCGAAGGCGAGACCTGGCGGGCGCATCGCCGGATCATGGCGCCGGCCTTCGACTCGCGCAGCCTCGCGCTCTACGCCCCGGTCGTGACCGATGTGGCCGCGGCATTGGCCGAGAGTTGGGCGGCCCTGCCCGCCGGCACGGTCGTCGATGTCGCCGCCTCGATGATGCAGGCGACATTGCAGGTCGTCTCGCGCACCATGTTTTCGACCGACAGCGACGGGATCATCGAGATCGTCCGCACGGCGTTCGAGCATTATGTCGAGCATTTCCCCGTCGGCCTCATCGATCTCGTTCCCTTCTTCGGCCCCTGGCGGGCCCGTCGGCTGATGCAGTTCGGCCGTGACGTCTTCGCCCGCTTCGACGCGGCCTACGAACGCATCGCGATGGAACGGAGCGGCGCACCGGGCGAGGGCCCGAACGATTTGCTCCATCGCCTCATCGCTGCGCGCGACGAAGAGAGCGGCAGCGTGATGAGCGCGCGGGAAGTGCGCGATCAGGTCGCGACGATCTTCCTCGCCGGCCACGAGACGACGGCACAGACTCTGACCTGGGTGTTGTTCCTGCTGTCCCGGCATCCGGCCGAGGAAGCCCGGCTCCACGCCGAGCTCGACCTGGTTCTGGACGGCAGGCTGCCGACCCTGAAGGACCTGCCGCTTCTCCCCTACACGCGCCGCGTGATCGAGGAGGCGATGCGACTCTATCCGCCGGTATCGAGCCTGCCGGCGCGCAAGGCCCTCGCCGACGACATCGTCTGCGGCCAGCGCATCGCCAAGGGCACGATCATCGGGATCCACCCCTGGGTCGTGCATCGCCATCACCGTCTGTGGGACGATCCCGATCGCTTCGATCCGGAGCGGTTCACGCCGGAGCGGGTGGCGGCGCGGCCGCGCTTCGCCTATCTGCCCTTCGGCGGGGGACCGCGGATCTGCATCGGCGCCGCCTTCGCCATGAACGAGGCGATGCTCATCCTGGCTACTCTGGCGCAGCGCTTCCGCTTGCGCCTGGAGCGGACATGCCGGGTCGAACCGCAGGCGGTCCTGACCCTGCGGCCGCGCTGGGGTATGAAGATGGTGCTCGAGCCGCGTCGTGCCGGCTGACGCCGGAGCGCGGCCGAGCATCGGTACGGCAACCCGGAGGGAGTGCTCATGACGACACTGGCTGGCAAAACCCTGTTCATCACCGGCGGCAGCCGCGGCATCGGCCTCGCCATTGCGCTCCGCGCCGCCAGCGACGGCGCCAATATCGCCATAGCGGCCAAGACCTCGGAGCCCAATCCCAAGCTTCCGGGGACGATCCATACCGCCGCCGCCGCGATCGAGGCCGCCGGCGGCAAGGCACTGCCGCTCCAGGTCGATATTCGCGACGAGGCGGCGGTCGAGGCAGCCGTGGCCCGGACCGTCGAACAGTTCGGCGGGATCGATATCTGCGTCAACAATGCCAGCGCCATCAGCCTCACCGGCACGCTGGCGACACCGGCCAAGCGTTTCGATCTGATGATGGGCATCGATACCCGCGGCACCTATGTCACCTCCCGCGCCTGCCTGCCGCATCTGCTCGAGGCGGCCAACCCGCATATTCTGACGCTGTCGCCGCCGCTCAGCCTGAATCCGAAGTGGTTCGCCCCCCACGTCGCCTACACGATCGCGAAGTACGGCATGAGTCTGTGCGTCCTGGGCATGGCCGAGGAGTTCCGCCGCGAGGGCGTCGCCGTCAACGCGCTCTGGCCGCGCACCACCATCGGCACGGCCGCCCTGCAGATGATTCCAAGGATCGACCTGCGCGGCTGCCGCAAGCCCGAGATCATGGCCGATGCCGCCTGGCATGTCCTGACTCAGCCCAGCCGGGAGCTCACCGGACAGTTTCTGATCGACGACGAGGTGCTGGCCCGGGCCGGGATCACCGATCTCGATGTCTATGCCGTGGAGCCCGGCCACGCGCTCTACCCCGATCTGTTCCTCGATTGAGGTCGACGCAGCCGGCAAGGGACTCGAGCCCGGATTCAGGGCGGGCCGCGGTTGCCGGCACCAGGGCGTTGGGAGAGCAAGAAATCGAGCCGGGCTTGCATCCGCTCGCGATCGTTGGCGGAACCGGGACCGTCGTCGGTCGCAGCGGGAGCAGCCGGGGCCGGCACGGGATCGGTCGCGGGAGCCGCCTCGGCGCCGGTTTCGGCCGGGGGCCGGCCGGTTTCGACCGGCACACCCAGAGTCTCGAAGATGCGGGCGACCGCTTCGGCAACCGGGACCTTGAGGAAGCGGTAATATTCGTTGAAGGCGTCGAGCGTCTCGGCGAGGGTGGTAGCGATATCGCCGATGCCTTCCACTGGTTCCTCCGGGCTCTCGTCTGATCCCGGGTTGGCTGCGGGTTCGGCGCCAGACGGTTGCGGCGGCGCCGCCGCGGCACCTTGAACGGGTGCCGGGCGACCGTTGCGCAGACCGACCGCCAGCCCGACGGTCCGGCGCACGGCGCTCGCGACCTTCAGGAACATCGGCACTGCGCCCAGGTTCACCGGTGCTCCGGCGACTGCCAGGCCGATTTCGGCCAGTTCCTTGAGCAGCCGGAGCTGGCGCTCGGTCGCCGCAGCCGCCGCCGGGTCGGGCTCGCGAGCTCGGCGCTCGGCCCGCAACTTGATCTCGAGGCCGATGGTCTGGCGGATGGCGCGCGCGACATGCCCGAACGCGATCGCCTGATCGCCGATATTCTGTTCGGTTCCGGCCGGCTCCGTCACCCGGGCTCCCGTGGCGCGCGCCAGCCCCATGCCGGCCAGCGCCAATTGTTCCAGCAACCGCACCTGGTGTCCCGTCGCCGCCCGATCCGCCCGAGCGGAGTCGCTCGCGCGATCGCGCGTGGAGTCACGCGGGCCGGGAGCAGAGGAGGAGGTGGCGGGGTTCGGGTTTGTCATGGACATTACCTAAACATATGCGGAACATTGCGTCAACATAATTCTGCATGCCGGTGCTCGAATCCCTCCGGCCGGAGTGCTGCGATCGGTGGCCGTCCGCCAACGGGCAGGCCGAACGGTCAGTCTGAACCGGACCTCGGACGCGCCGCGCAGTTTCGGGACCTCGGCGGAGATGTCGAGGCGGTCGCCCTCGGGCGCACCGCTCCTGGCGCCCCATAGGCGTTCGAACTCGGCGAGGGCTTTCTCGTAATCCGTCTCCGAATGAATCGGCCGCAACGCTTCATTCCTGGTCGATCTCTCGGAGAAGATAGGGGTAGGGAAGGCAGAGCCTCCCCTACCCCTATCTTCAGGATGTCCCTGACCGGGGTCGTACAGCTCATCCGAGCTATCGCATGCCGATCGCCAGAGTCTCGGACGAACCCCCGGCCCTATCATCCTCCACTCCCCGGCACAATTCACAAAACCGCGCTTGAATTGGTTCCGAGTTCGGATATGATGGCCGGCATCGAAAGCTCGAACCCAGGAGGCGAACCATGACTGCGCTCGTCCAGACCACTCTCTCCGGCCGTCCTCGGGCCGGGAGCCCGGACTGATCCATCCTGCCTCGGCGCTTCGCCGCCGAGCCTGATAACGTCGCTGGCCGGGCTGCCGATGCGGGGACGGTCGGATTCGATCCGACCTCTTTCGCGCCGGGAGCACCCTCGTCATGACCATCGATCTGCTCGCAGCCTATGGCTGGGATAAGAGCTGGGCTGCGGCTTTTGCCGACCTCGCCCGACCGGGATGCCGTCCCGGCCGGGTTCTCGAACAACAGCGCGCGCTGTGGATCTGCGCCACGACGGCAGGAGACCGGAGCTGTCGGCAACCGGCCGGGAAAGGCGACGCGCCGCCGGCCGCCGGCGACTGGGTCGTGCTGGAACCGGCGGGTGACGAAGATCTGATCCGGGCGATCCTGCCGCGGCGCAGCTTGCTTTCGCGCCAAGCCGCGGGCGAAGCCACCGACCAGCAGGTCCTCGCCGCCAATATCGAGGCGCTGTTCTTGTGCATGGCCCTCGACCGCGACTTCAATCTACGCCGGCTGGAGCGGATTCTGATGGTGGCCTGGGGCAGCGGTGCCGAGCCGGTGATCGTCCTGACCAAGGCCGATCTGCAGCCGCCGGAACTGGTCGCGGCCCGCCTCGCCGAAACAGCGGCGGCGGCCCCAGCCGTGGCGATCCGCACCGTCAGCGGCGTCAACGGCGACGGGATCGCAGCACTCGGCCCCTGGCTCCTCCCCGGCCGCACCGTGGCGCTCATCGGCGCGTCGGGCGCCGGCAAGTCGACCTTGTTGAACGCGATCGCCGGACGCGACCTCACGCCGACCGGCGGGCTCGACGGCGACGGCAAGGGCCGGCATACGACGACCTGGCGGGCGCTTCACCGACTGCCGGGGGGCGCCCTGGTGCTCGACAATCCCGGCATCCGGGCCTTGCGGCTCTGGGACGGCGATCTCGATCGGGTGTTCACCGAGATCCGGACCCTGGCCGAAGCGTGCCGGTTCCGCGATTGCGGTCACGAGGGCGAGCCCGGCTGTGCCGTCCAGGCCGCGATCGCGCGCGGCGAGTTGGACGAGGCGCGCCTGGAAAACCGGCGCAAACTCGCCCGCGAACTGGCCTTCGCCGAGCGCAAGCAGAGCAAGGCCGCGGCCTCCGCAGAGAAGGATCGCTGGAAGCGGCTGCATCGCGACCAGCGCGCCCGGGCGACGGATCGGGCGCGCCGGCGAGGCGAGTGAAATAGAGCGCGCCGCCTTCAGTTCCGACCGCTCAAGAGCCCGCGCGCCACCACTTGCGCCTGGATCTCGGCGGCACCCTCGAAGATGTTGAGGATCCGGGCGTCGCACAGCACGCGGCTGATCCGGTATTCGAGCGCGTAGCCGTTGCCGCCATGGATCTGCAGGGCATTGTCGGCATTGGCCCAGGCGACCCGGGCGGCGAGCAGCTTGGCCATGCCGGCCTCGATGTCGCAGCGCCGTTCGCCGTCCTTTTCGCGCGCCGCGAAATAGGTCAGTTGGCGGGCGATCATGGTCTCGACCGCCATCCAGCCGAGCTTGCCGGCGACACGCGGAAACTGGATGATCGGCCGGGCGAACTGGATCCGGCCGAGGGCGTAGTCGAGGCCGAGTTCGAGCGCATTCTGGGCGACGCCGACGGCGCGTGCCGCCGTCTGGACCCGGGCCGATTCGAACGTCGCCATCAGCTGCTTGAAACCCTGGCCTTCGACTCCGCCGAGAAGATTCCTGGCCGGGACTTCGAAGCCGTCGAAACCGAGCTCGAATTCCTTCATGCCGCGATAGCCCAGCACCTTGATCTCGCCGCCGCTCATGCCGGCGGCCGGAAACGGGTCGGTTTCCGTGCCGCGCGGCTTTTCGGCCAGGAACATCGACAAGCCCCGATACCCGGCCACGCTCGGATCGGTACGCACGAGCAGGGTCATGAGGTCGGTGCGCGCGGCATGGGTGATCCAGGTCTTGTTGCCGGTCACCTTGTAGGTCTCGCCGTCCAGCACCGCGCGGGTCCGGAGCGATCCCAGATCCGACCCGGTATTGGGCTCGGTGAAGACGGCCGTCGGCAGCGTCTCGCCGGAAGCCAGCCGGGGCAGCCAATATTCCTTCTGCTCCGGCGTGCCGCCCAGACGGATCAGCTCGGCCGCGATCTCCGAGCGGGTCCCGAGCGAGCCGACGCCGATATAGGCGCGGCTCAGCTCCTCGGACACCAGCGCCATGGCCAGCTTGCCCATGCCGAGGCCGCCAAATTCCTCGGGAATGGTCAAGCCGAAGACGCCGAGCTCGGCCATCTGCTCGACCACCGCCATGGGGATGTATTCGTCCCGCAGATGCCAACCGTGGGCGAAGGGCTCGACGGCATCGGCACAGAAGCGGCGGAACTGGTCGCGGACCAGGCTCAGCGTCTCGTCCAGCCCCGGGGCCCCGAAGCCTTGGCCCTCGGCGATGATTTCGGCGATCCGCAGCCGCGCCTCGGGTGCCGTTCCGGCGGCGACGAGATCGGCGACTTCGGGCGTGCGGAACCGTGCCAGATCCTCCGGCTCGATCCCGAGATCGGCCGGGCGCACGATCTCGACCTGGCTCAAGGGCACGCCGCCTTCGAGCTGCGCCAGATACTCCCCGAACCCGACCGCGAGGATCAGCTGCTCGATTTCGCCGAACCGGCCCTCGGCTTCGAGCGCCAGCGCCCATTCCCGCAATTGCCGCAGCGCCCGGGCATAAGTCGCGAACCAGGCGAAACCGTGGGCCGGGTATTGGTGACGGTCGAGCGCCTCGGCGCTGCCGCCGACCAGCGCGCTCACGGCGCGGCGTGCCGCCTCGACCAGGCGATCGGCAGCGGCGACGGCGGCTTCGGTGCGGGCGAACAGGTCGGGCAACGGGGTCTCGGACACTGGCGTCAACTCTCGATGATCAGCGGGGTGAAATCCAACGATACGCCGGGCCGCCCGCCGCCGGGCGACGGCGCTCGCACCGAAGCAAGCGCCGTGCCGTGATCAGGCGTGGATCGCATCCTCCAGCGTCTTCAGCCCGGTGCGCTTGGCCTGCACCAGCACCGCCATGTTGCCGGGCTTGTGCTGGTTCTTCCACATCTTGGTGTGGGCGCGGGCGATGTCGGCCCAGGCGAAGACCTCGCTCATGCACGGATCGATCCGGCGCTCGACCATCAGCCGGTTGGCCTGGCTCGCCTGCAGCAGATTGGCGAAATGGCTGCCCTGGATGCGCTTCTGCCGCATCCAGACGAAGCGGGCGTCGAAGGTCAGATTATAGCCGGTGGTACCGGCGCAGAACACGACCATGCCGCCGCGCTTGACCACGAAGCAGCTGACCGGAAAGGTCTGTTCGCCCGGGTGCTCGAAGACGAAATCGACATCGTTGCCCTTGCCGGTGATTTCCCAGATCGCCTTGCCGAACTCCCGCACCTTCTTCGAATAGGCGGCGTAGCCCGGCACGTCGAGCACGTCCGGCAGTTGGCCCCAACACTCGAATCTGTTCCGGTTGATGACGCCCTTCGCCCCCATCTGCATGACGAAGTCGCGTTTGTCGTCGTTGGAGATGACACCGATGGCATTGGCGCCGGCCGTCGCGATCAGCTGGATCGCCATGGATCCGAGCCCACCCGCAGCCCCCCAGACCAGCACATGGTCGCCCGGGCGCAAGATATGGGGCCGATGGCCGAACAGCATGCGATAGGCGGTCGCCAGAGTCAGAACATAGCAGCCGCTCTCCTCCCAGGTCAGATGCTTGGGGCGGGCCATCAGCTGGCGGCCCTGGACGCGGGCGAATTGGGCGAAGGAGCCGTCCGGCGTCTCGTAGCCCCAGATCCGCTGCGAGGTCGAAAACATCGGGTCGCCGCCATTGCACTCTTCGTCGTCGCCATCGTCCTGGTTGCAATGGGCGACGACTTCGTCGCCGACCTTCCAGCGCTTGACCTTGTCGCCGACGGCCCAGACGATCCCGGCCGCATCCGAGCCGGCGATGTGGTAGGGCGCCTTGTGGGAGTCGAAGGGCGAGATCGGAGTGCCGAGTGCCGCCCAGACGCCGTTGAAATTGACCCCGGCGGCCATGACCATGACCAGCACTTCGTCGGCTCCGATCGGCGGCGTTTCGACGACTTCGACCTGCATCGCCTGCTCGGGCGCACCATGGCGCTCGCGCCGGATCGCCCAGGCATACATCCGCGCCGGGACGTGGCCGAGCGGCGGAATCTCACCGATCTCGTAGAGATCCTTCACAATCTGCGGCTGTGGCACGCTGTCGTTCATCCCGTGCAGCGCGATAACGGAGGCATTGCCGGCCATCCCTCGTTCTCCCCATAGACAGGCCGGCACCCGTCGGACCGGCCCTTCCGAAGGGAAACATCCTGCCGCGACGGAATACCGTTTGCAATGCACAAAAAGACCGAATATTGCTAAATCAAAGCCAACGAAGGGCATAATCTTTCCGACGTTGCGGAAAAACCGCGCTTTTCCAGGATGATCCCCATGCGGTGCGAGGAAATCGGAGGACAGCCATGAGCGAGAGCAGCAGCGCCGGCCGGGAGCAACCCTGGCTGATCCGGACATATTCCGGGCATTCTTCGGCCGGGGCCTCGAACGCGCTCTACCGCACCAACCTGGCACGCGGCCAGACGGGGCTGTCGGTCGCCTTCGATCTGCCGACTCAGACCGGCTACGACGCCGATCACGAGCTGGCCCGCGGCGAAGTCGGCAAGGTCGGCGTGCCGATCAGCCATCTGGGCGACATGCAGGCGCTGTTCGACGGGATTCCGCTCGCCCGGATGAACACCTCGATGACGATCAACGCTACCGCACCCTGGCTGCTGGCGCTCTATATCGCCTGCGCCGAGGCCCAGGGTGCCGAGCGCGCCGGGCTGCAGGGCACGACCCAGAACGACATCCTCAAGGAATATCTCTCGCGCGGCACCTATATCTTTCCGCCCGGCCCCAGTCTCCGGCTGACCGGCGACGTCATCGCCTTCACCTATCGGGAATTGCCGAAATGGAACCCGATCAATGTCTGCTCCTATCATCTGCAGGAGGCGGGGGCGACGCCGGTCCAGGAGCTGGCATTCGCGCTGGCGACCGCCGCTGCCGTCCTCGATGCCGTCCGGGCCGGCAAGCAGGTGCCGGCGGCGGAATTCGCCCAGGTGGTCGGGCGGATCAGCTTCTTCGTCAATGCCGGCATCCGCTTCGTCACCGAAATGTGCAAGATGCGGGCCTTCGTCGAGCTGTGGGACCGGCTCTGCCGCGACCGCTTCGGGATCGAGGACGAGAAGTATCGGCGGTTCCGCTACGGGGTGCAGGTCAATTCCCTGGGCCTGACCGAACAGCAGCCGGAGAACAACGTCTACCGCATCCTCCTGGAAATGCTGGCCGTCGTGCTCTCGAAGAACGCCCGGGCGCGCGCCGTGCAGCTGCCGGCCTGGAACGAGGCCTTGGGCCTGCCCCGCCCCTGGGACCAGCAATGGAGCCTGAGACTCCAGCAGATCGTGGCCTTCGAGACCGATCTCCTGGAATATGGCGATCTCTTCGACGGCTCGCCCGTGGTCGAGGCCAAGGTCGCCGCATTGGTCGCCGAGGCCGCAGCCGAGTTCGAGCGCATCCAGGCGCTGGGCGGCGCCACGGCCGCGATCGACTACATGAAACAGCGCCTGGTCGAAGCCAATGCCAAGCGCCTGTCGGCGATCGAGCGCGGCGAGCAGATCGTGGTCGGCGTCAACCGATTCACCGAATCCGCCCCCTCGCCTCTGACCGGCACCGAAGAGGCCGGCATCCTCACCGTCGATGCCGCCTCCGAGCAGGAGCAGATCGATCGGCTCCGGGCGTGGCGGGCCGGGCGCGATCCTGCTGCCGTCGCCGCCGCCCTGGCCGCGCTGCGCCGCGCCGCCCGGGAGAATTCCAACATCATGGAGCCCTCGATCGCCGCGGCCAAGGCTGGAGTCACGACCGGCGAATGGGGCCAGGCGCTCCGCGACGCCTTCGGCGAGTACCGGGCGCCGACCGGCGTGGGCCAGGCCGCCGCCTCGCGCAGCTCCGGCAAGGATGCGATCCTGGCCGTGCGCGCCAGGCTCGAAGAAGTCTCGCGCCAGCGCGGCCGGCGGCTGAAGATCCTGGTCGGCAAGCCCGGTCTCGACGGCCATTCCAACGGTGCCGAACAGATCGCGCTGAAGGCGCGCGATGCCGGATTCGAAGTCGTCTATGAAGGCATCCGCCTCACTCCGGCGCAGATCGTCAATGCCGCGCTCGAAGAAGGTGTCCATGTCGTCGGGCTGTCGATCCTGTCGGGCAGCCATGTCGCCTTGGTCGGCGACGTCCTGGCCGGCCTCGCGGCGGCGGGCCTGGGCGACATTCCCCTCGTCGTCGGCGGCATCATCCCGCCCGAAGACGCCGCTTCCTTGAAGGCGGCCGGTGTCGCCCGGGTCTATACGCCCAAGGATTTCGACCTGACCCGGATCATCGCCGATATCGTCGAACTGGTCGCGGCGGCCGGGCGGATCGCGGCGTGAGGAAGCGGGTGCGAGGCGGCGCCTGACTGCCCCGGCGGCGGCGCGCGCGGTCGCCCCGCAGGATCCGTCATCGACGAGTCATCTCGGCGAGCGGCAACGCCGGGCTCCGCGCGCGTCGATCCGGCAGAGACCCCGACCGATAGCCATACCGCTCCAACCACTCGCCTGCCGCCGCTTCGAACCGGCGGCTCGTCTCCGCCGTGAAGTAGTTGCGCCAATCGCCGGACACGCCCTTGCGGAAGAACGAGTTCCGATCCTCCTCGCCCGGCCGCCGGCCGCCGCTCAGCGTCTCGAAGGCACCGGCGTCGAGACAGAGGTCGAGGATCTCCAGGTCTGCGGAAACACCGAGAAAATTCAGCACGCGCGCCAGCACCGGCACCGGCTCGGCCACGAGATCCTCGTAACGGATGGCGAGATAACTTTGCGGCCGGGCCGCGCCGAACCGGGTGCCGGCGCCGACATTCTCGGCCCAATCCCCGGCGGTCCTGGTGATATAGGCCTCCATCGACGCGAAGTTTTCCCGCAGCCAGTCCGGGGCGGTCCGCAGATTGTGGAACCAGCCCGAGACGGCGCAATCCCGGCCGTCCCGCACGATCTGGATGAATTTAGCGCTGGGAAATACTGCCTGAAGCTGTGGAAAGAACCGGACATTGTCCGGTGTCTTCTCGCCGATCACCCGGATCGCCGGATCGCTCGCCGGGGCCGAAAGCTGCAGCTCGATCGCCGTGGTCAAGAGATAGGCGATCTGTTCCTGGCCGAGCTGGGGATAGCCGCCCGGCAGCTCGCCGAACACCGTCCGGTTCTTCCGGGCGATGAGCTCGTTGTATTCCAGAATCGCGTTCATCAAGGCCGGGAGGAGAAACGAGGGAAAATGGCCCTCGCCCTTGCAACTGATCGCCGGGTGCCGGTCGAGCAGAAGCTGCAGCCAGGTCGTGCCGGATTTGGCGGCGCCGCCGATGAAGAAGAGTTGCCGCTGGCGCAGAGCAGCAATCTCGGCCTGGAGGGCGTCATAGCTCCCTGCCATGAGTTACGGCCTCGCCGCGGGCGCCGACGCTCTCGGCTCCCGCCGGCGGCGTCGAGCCGGCGGCCCGGCCGGGCGGCGCACGCTGGCAGCCGAAAGGGGATGGGGATCGGTGATTGAGCGCATCGCAGTTTCTCGAAAAGACGAGCCATACTACTAACAATTAGAATAGACGTATGTCCAGACGCTCGTCGCTGTGGCATTTTGGTGACCGAGATTTCCGCTCTGCCGCCGATGGCGGCCTCCGTCCCCTCTGCTCCGGCGCGTCAGAGATAGCGATACCGGCTCAACCACTCTCCGGCCTTCTCCTCGAACAGGCGGCTCGTTTCCGCCGTGAAATGGTTGCGCCAATCGCCGGGCACGCCCTTGCGGAAGAAGGAGTTGCGATCCTCGGTACCCGGAGCCCGGCCCCCGCTCAGCGTCTCGAAGCCGGCACCGCCGATGCAGGCGGCGAGAATTTCCGGCCCCGAGGGTGCTCCCAGGAATGCGAGGACCCGGGCCAGCACCGGGCCCGGCTCGGCCGCCAGATCCTCGTAGCGGATGCCGAGACACCGCTCCGGGGACGTTTCGCCGAACCGGTAGCCGGCGCCGACATTGCCGGCCCACTCCTCGGCCGATGCGGCGACATAGGCGTCCATCGAGGCGAAGGTTTCGCGCGTCCAATCGGGTGTGACGCGCAGATTGTGGAACCAGCCCGACACGACGCAATCGCGGCCGTCGCGCACGAGGTGGATGAATTTGGCGGCGGGAAAGGCGCTTCCCAGCAGCGCGAAGAAGCGGACATTGTCGGGGGTCTTCTCGCCGATCAGCCGGACTGCTCGATCGCGCGCCTGGGCCGAGAGCTGGAGGGCGATCGCCGAGGCCCAGAGGAAGCCGATATGGTCTTCCTCGAGCCGGGGATAGCCCGGCAATTCGCCGAAGATCGTCTGGTTCTTCCAGGCGATGTCCCGATTATATTCGTCGACGGCGCCGATCAGGCGGGGAATGAGGTAGCTGGGGAAATGGCCCTCGCCGTTGCAGCTGATCGCCGGATGGCGGTCGAGCAGAACCTGCAGCCAGGTGGTACCCGATTTGGCGGCACCGCCGATGAAGAAGAGCTGCTTTGCCCGCAGCGCCGCGATCTCCGCCTGCAGCGCCCCATAGTCAAACGCCACAGGGGAACTCCCGGGCGAGCGCCGCCAGGATCCGGGCCATGACGGGCGCCCAATCGCCCGGACTCTGCTGGCGGAAGAGGCGCAGGCTCGGATACCAGAGGCTGGTCTCGCCCTCGACGCCCCAGCGCCAATCGGTCTCGATCGCGGGGAGCAGGACCCAGGCGGGAAACCCCAGAGCCCCGGCCAGATGGACGATCGCCGTATCGACCGCGATCAACAGATCGCAGACCCCCAGCACCGCAGCGGTCGCGGCGAAATCCTGGAGCCGCGGCGCCAGATCCCGGATCGTCCCGCTCGGATCCGCGGCCGCGAGGTCGCCCGCCCGCGGACCGGTCTGCAGGCTGCACCATTCGATGTCCGGGCGCGCCAGGAGCGGTGCGAAATCCGCCAGCCTCAGGCTCCGATGGGCGTCGTTGAGATGGGCCGGATTGCCGGCCCAGACCAGAGCGACCCGATAGGGCTGGCCCGGAACCCGCGGCAGGTTCCGGGCCGGCGGGGCGCTCAGATAGGGCCCGGGCCAGGAACCGGGGTCGATCAGACCCAAGGCTGCGACGAGGCTGCAGATCGGCAACTGCGTGGCGGCAGCCGGCGGGTCCCCGGAGAGAGCGAAAGCCGCCTCGACTCCGGGCGCCCCTGCCGCCAGACTCCGCAGCGGTGCCCGCAGATAGACTCGCACCTTTTGGCCGCGCGCGGCCAGGAGCGGGGCATAGCGCAGGAACTGGATGGTGTCGCCGTACCCCTGATCGCACCACAGCAGCAAGGCTCCCGGCGGCGAATCCGGCGTCCAGCGCGGCAATCCGAAATCCGGTTTCGGCGCTTCCGGCAGCAGCAGCCGCGACTCGTAGGCAGCGAAGCCCTCTTCCCACCGCCCCCGCAGCAGCAGCAGATTGGCGAGGTTGAACCGGGCCAGTGCCGCACTTCCCGCCGAATCGGCGAGCGCCGCCGCGCGCCGATGGCAGCGCTCTGCCGCGTCCAGCCGGCCGAGCCGCTTCAGCACCATGCCGCGGTTGAGCCAAGCGGCGGCGAAGCCGGGATCGACCGCCAGCACGCGCTCATAGAGCCGGTCCGCCGGCTCGAGCGCGCCGCCGCGGTGATAGAGATCGGCACAATTATAGAGCAGATTGCGATCGGTCGGCAGATGCGCCAGCGCCTCTCGGTAGAGCGCCAGGGCGGCGTCGGGCCGGCCCTCGTCCTCGGCGGCACCGGCCAGGCTCGCCCAGGCGTCGCCATGAGCCGGATCGGCCGCCAGAACCCGGCGCCAGAGCACCGTCGCATCGGCGCCGCGGCCCAGATCGCGGCACATGATCCCGAGATTATAGGCGATATCGGCCCGCTCCGGCAGCAGCGCCAAGGCCCCCTCCAGCAACGGCACGGCCGCCGCGTCGTCGCCCGCGGCCGACCGCGCGAGCCCGAGCAGATAGAGCCCGTCGCCCTCCGCCCCCGCTGCCCACAGCGCCGCGGCACCAGTGGCGACCGGATCGCCGGCCGCAAGGGCGCTCAGAGCCGTGCGATAGAGCTCGGACGCCGGTGTCGACTGGCCATCGGCTGGTGCAGGCAAAGCGGTCCCTCGATCGTGCCGGAAGCAACTCTACTCCCGCGCGGGGGCGGGCGTCCAGATTCGCATCGATCGCAGGAGACCGGCATCTTCCCGCCGAGCAATCCCGGTCATGACTGCGAAGCAACGCCGTGGCTGCGAGGCGATGCGCGCAGGGTGATCGAGTTCCCCGCTGACGCCGAGCAGCAGCTTCACGACCGTGCGCGCCACTATCTGAAGAAAGAACGCTTCGAGGCGTTGCGCAATCTGCGCAAGGCGGTGGGCGACGCCGCGCCGCCCCCATCTCCGCAGCTTGCGCAGCACCGGCGGTTCTGGCTCGAGGTTGGGCGCTACGGGTTCGCCGACCGCACCGCGCCGACGCTCGCGGTCATCGCCGTGTTCTTCGAGACGGCGAATATCCCGAAGCGGTTCCAGTAGCCGGGAACCGCGGGACGAAAATCGGGTCCAGCCCCTGAATGTCCTCGTAACGCGGGAGAGGAATTCAGCCGCCGTCACCGGGTTGTCGACGACGCTCACAGGCCCGGGCATCAGCATGACGAGAGACCTGCGGGCGGCTGGCAGCGCTTCTCATTCTGGCCGAGTCCACTCGTTTCTCCTCCACACCCCTCGGGCCGGGGAGGTCGGGTGCTGCCGGGCCTCTGCAGCGGGAGAGAAACGCCCCATCGCCGCTTCTAGAAACGAGCACGGAGCCATGGACAATTGAGTAGCGACGGCGCTATGATCACCGGGGTGTGTAGCGCTTGTGCCGAGGGCCGAATGAG
>Ga0209274_10000150_pt1 | contig 56590 bp, 68 predicted proteins | sample HubBroMetageREF1_FD_188343 | JGI IMG/M metagenome (GOLD analysis project Ga0209274, IMG submission 188343) | Reference soil microbial communities from the Hubbard Brook experimental Forest, New Hampshire, USA - Hubbard Brook CCASE Soil... | ecosystem: Environmental > Terrestrial > Soil >...
CGCGGCGGGCGCCGGGCCGCGAACTGCCGAAGTAAACGGCGGTAGGAAACAACTTTCGCTCCGCGAAATACCGCAACGTTCTTATGTGCAAAAGACCACGCTCCCTAAAGCATGGGGATGTTCAGCAGCGCCATATTTAAACAGGATCAGCATTGAGCGAAGTCCTGCTCAACCGACATATTTTAAGCTTTGCATATTGCTCGTCCGAGAGTTCCAGCCACCATCGCCATCGGCATCACCACACCATGCCGGTGCCGATGATCACGGCCGCCTCCGCCGCTGGTGCCGGTGGCGATGGCACATGGGATCGAAGTCAACGATTCTACGACGTCCGCGACCAGGAGATTGCGAAAGACCGTTACTCGAAGTCGTCGCCACAGATATGGGGGGAGCAGTCGTCGTCATTTCTGTGCGCTGGCCCTCTTGTTCCAGCCGTGGAAACGCGAGAGGTCACCCGCGTTCCAAGCTTCGCGGAGTCCAGGACTGCTCAGATCCCAATCTGGGCGGATTTCACTGGTCACGGCGCGCAGATCGTGCCAAAGATCGATGACCGATGGACGCCCCCAGAACCAGTAGCCGTTATAGATGCTGTAGATCACGAGACCCGGCTTAAGCACGAGCGTATGCGGGATCATCGGATTATGCTCAGGGTCGGTGTACTCCTGGATGTCGAGATCCTTCTGAATAATTCGCTCGGGATCCGAAAAGAAGGGCCACTGGGCTCCGACTGACGCGCGGAATTCCTGCAGCGTATGGTGATCGTCGGTGGCGATCGTGGCGACCTGAGTGTACGCCACCGCGATTCTCGGGTAGAAGGCCGCGAGTTCCAAATGCTGCTGGTGCTCCTTAGGGCAATAGTGGCCGCGCGCAAGCGTGAGGATTAGCGGATCCTCGCCCTGTAGCTCGCTGAGCTTTCGCAGCTCGCCCGCGTGATCGGGCAATTCGTAATTGGGGAAAATGCCTCCGGGCACAATATCAGAACGCATGATTGGACTCCTCTCGCCGAGATCGGCTTGCGCATCACCATCGACATCGAGCACGCACACCATTCGCCATCCATCAACTGGAGATTTCCAGACTGACGTTCGGACCGTCTTGCCGTTCCATGTCACGTCCCGTGGAAGTCCCACATTTACTGAAAGCACTCGGGGCATGCGTACCTCGTCGCAGTCCAGCGTCCGGTTGGGATCCTTTTTATTCTTACTTTATTTCTTACCAACGACGAGCCGGAGCGGCACCATCCACATGGAGTATCTCTCCGCTCACATGGGCCGCCTGTGCCAGGTAAAGCACCGCATCGACGATATCCTTGACCGTGGCCTTTTTCATAGCCGGCTGAAAAGTCGAGTCGCTGGGATCATTCTGGTGCATCGGCGTATCCACTTCGCCGGGGGCTACGGCATTAAAGCGAATGCCGTCTTTTGCATACTCAATTGCCAGATTCTGTGTTGCTGCATTCAGGCCACCCTTCGTAATCATCGAAATCGAGCCATTTACGCCCGCAATTGGCCGATCGGCAAGCGCCGCAGTGATGCTCACAACGCATCCCGATTTTTGTTTCAGCATCTCTTTCACGGTGCGCTGAGTGATGTAGAAGAATCCAAGCAGATTAGTGGAGACAAGAGCATCGACGTCCTCGGTAGTGAAGTCAGTGAAAGGCTTTTTTAGGAAGATGCCAGCGTTATTTACGAGAAGGTCGACGGATCTGAAGTTGTTGATCGCTGCCTCGACAGCATCGGCAGCCGTTTGCTGGTTGCTAATATCGCCATCAAGCAGAACCAGGCTATCCGAGCTTGTCAGCTTTCGATTGGCTTCACGAGAGGTCGCGACGACGTTATAACCTTCACCCAGAAACCCTTCGACCAACCCCGCGCCGATCCCCCCCGATGCTCCGGTTATGATTGCTGTTTTCTTGCCAGACATTAACAACCTTTCGGTTTAAAGGTTCGAATCCAATGCACTGCTGAGCACCGTCCCTCTCAATGCGCTTCACCCTGCTCGCCGCGCCACAGAGCCCTGGCGTGAAGAACCGACGAATCCTTGGACCAGCGCGGCGATTTCGTCTGCGGCGGTGTCCAAGGCGAAGTGGCCGCCATCGACGATGTGGACTTCGGCTTTGGGGACATCGTGGCGATAGGACTCTGGCTCGGAGGGGTCGAACGAAGACTCATACTTACCCCAGATCACCAGCAGGCGCGGCTGCTTCTCGCGCATCCATGCTTGCCATTTCGGGTAGGAATCGACGTTAGTGCGGTAGTCGTAGAAGAGGTCGCTTTGAATTTCAGCCTGGCCGGGCTGATTTATGAAATAAAATTCGTCGGTCCAGAGATCGGGGTCGTGGCGTTCCACGTTGGGATCGTTCCCCGCGTGGCGAGCCTTCGTGGTTGCGAGCGATAGGAGATTTGTGCGCAGCGCGCTTTCGTTGGCAGCACGATCGTTCCAAAAGGCGCGCCGCGTTTTCCAGTTCTCTCCGAGACCGGTGTTGTGTGCTACCGCGTCCTGGACGATGAGAGCTTCGACTCGGTCGGTGTGAGCCAAGATCATCCGAAAGCCGACGGGGCCACCGTAATCCTGCATGTAGAGGGTGAAGTGGGAGAGACCGAGCACTTCAGTGAAGTGATTCATGATTTCCGCGATGTGATCGAAGGTGTAGGCAAATTTCTTCGGGTCCGGCCAATCGCTGTGACCGAAGCCCGGGTAATCGGGCGCGACAAGGTGATAGCGATCGGAAAGACGGGTGAAGAGAGGCTCGAACATTCGCGAGGAAGACGGCAAACCGTGCAGCAGGAGGATCGTCGGGGCGTCTTTCGGACCAGCCTCCCGATAGAAAATTGACAGCCCATCGATCTGTGCGGTGCGATAAAAAGTCGGATACTTCATGGTTTGTTCCTCTCGTAGCGTCTGGACTTGGGGTTCCTGGACTTGGGCGAACAATTGAAATGACGCGAGCACCATAGAAACCATCAGCTTCACGCACGAGAGCCGCATGGATGAATCCAAACGGCAAGAGGTGCAAATGTGCATTTGCTTCGCTCCGTTCGTGTTTAGGCCCGCCACCAGTTCTGTAGATAGGGCCTTTTGCGGCGCTTCACGTAAGGGTCTCATTTGTTTCTGCTCTAGTTTTCAACATCAAGGTGCATAACGAGTAAAGACGAGGTCGGTCGCTTTGGTCTTCTCGTGGCAGGGGAAGCAGCTTTTCATAAACGTCGGGTCACCAGGTTTGCCATCCGCGAAGTGACCGAACCCCCAGCCGCCCGTCGCGGCGTACTTGGTTGAGTCCTTAACCATAAACTGAATGTTCGTGGGGGCGCCGGGAACGAAAGATTGAGCCTGGCCAAAGACTTTGTTGTTTTCCTCCGATGGGACGTAACGGTAATGCAAAGCAGCAATGATCGTGCCCTCCGGGAACGGAAGCTTCCCTGCCCGGAATGCCTTAATTGCTACATCGTTGCCCAAGACCGCACCTAAACTGTTTAGGTTGCCTGCTTCATGGGCCGAGGAAATCCACTGCCAGTCGCGGTACCTGTTAGGGATGTCGTTAACATAGGGGGCGGATTGCCCGTCCGCGTGGCCGGGGGCGGGGCCAATGAGCGCGATAGGGCCGGCCGTTGCAACTGCAACCAAGAAGAATGTGAAGCGTCTCATAACGGTTCCTCCATTCAATATGCTTCGGTAAACGAAATCAGTATTTCCTTTTAAGCCGATGTCGATGCCTCTTCATGCCAGTAGGATCTCCTTCTTAGTGGTTTGGCCGCGGCCGGGTGCAGTCGTCGTCGGCCATCAGGCATCACACCAGAAGCGCGGATGCGAAACAATTGGACGATAGTATTGGCGAAATCTTTGTATCAGTCGGTTTCGCAAGCGCCCGATGACCCCGGGCTAGAGTCTCCCGATCTGCCAATCGAGCGGAGGCTGCTATTGTGACCGCTCGCCACTCTTTCCTCGTGGCTGTGTGCGGGCTATCCATTAGTTCTGACTGGTCGAGCCAGTCCTCTGTCGAAAGCCTAGCCCGCTCTGGACCGAACAATTCCGTCGCCGCACGGATGAACGCCGATAACTCGCGCTCCGCCATGTTGATCTGGTCTTCGCAAGTCGAATTGCTAAACGATTCTTCCTTGTCCATGGGACGTTCCCGTAATTAGGGTGCGTATCGGGTGAAGACGAAGTCGCGAGCTTTGACAGGCTCGTGGCAGGGAAAGCAGGTTTTGAGCAGCGCCGCGTCGGCAGGTTTGCCGTCTTTGAATTGAGCAAACCCCCAGCCTCCGGTCGTAGCATATTTTTTCGAGTCCTTGACCATGAACTGAACGTTCGTAGCGGCTCCGGGCACGAACGATTGGGCGTGGCCAAAGACTTTGTTGTTTTCCTCAGACGGAAGGTAGCTCCAGGCGAGGCGTGCGATGATTGTGCCGTCCGGGAACGGCAGCTTCCCCTCCCGGTATGCCTTGATCGCTACATCATTGCCGAGAAGGGCGCGAAGATCATTCAGATTGCCTTCTTCATGGGCCACAGAGATCAGCTTCCAGTCGCGGTATCCGGGAGGAATTGTGATTCCGAAAACCGGATCAGCCTCTCCATCGGAGTGCCCAGAGGCGTGAGCCATATACACAACCACGCCAGTTAGCGCTACACCTACAACCAGGAGGTAAGCAAATCCTTTCATACGATGTGCTCCGTTCCGAGATGCTCATTTGTCACGTGGGTCTATAGCGACCCTAGTATTTTGATGTTCGTTCTCCTACTCCTGATTGTGACGGTTCCGATTGAATTCGGTCGACGCGACTCATCACAACAGAACCTTGGGAGATGAACAATTGGACGATAGTATCGTCGATACCTTCGTATCGCCTCTACGCCGCCCCCAGGGGCGATCGAAGGCGACTCACCGGTTCCTTCACGACGAGACTGTGTCGATGTTGATCCTTCATGGCCCCAGTCTCCCTTTCGGTTTAGAATGCCTTGGTCGTGTAAGCTCGCAAAACATGACCTCTGAAAGACAACCTGCTCAGACCGACCGTGAACGCGAGGAATCCGCCCTCCGCTACAGCGAACAGAACTATCGCCTCGTGGTCGCGACGGCCCCTGATGCCGTGATCAGCATTGACGAGCGCGGCGCAATTTTGTTTGCTAACCCCGCCACTGCGAGAATCTTTGGTTATGATCCGAGGGAGTTGATCGGGAAGCCGTTGACCATCCTAATGCCGGAATTCCTGCGAAAATTGCACGAGAAAGGATTCAGCCGCTATTTGACTACCGGCCAGCGGCACATCAATTGGCAGGGCACTGAGCTGACCGCGCTGCGCAAGAATGGCCAGGAATTCCCCGTGGAGATCTCGTTTGGAGAACTATCTAGAGATGGGCATAAGGTATTTACCGGCTTTATCCGCGATATCAGCGAAAGAAAGCAGGCGGAGGAAATGCGAACAGCGCACGCACGACAGATCGCTGTCCGCGCTGACGTGAGCATAGCCTTCGGTAAGGAAGAAGGTTTGAAAACAATCTTGGGTGAGTGCAGCGAAGCCATTGTGCGCCATCTTGATGCAGCATTCGCGAGGATTTGGACCCGGAGTGACGATGGAACAATGTTGGAGCTGCAGGCCAGCGCAGGCATGTATACACATCTTGACGGACCCCACAGCCACATTCCAATGGGACAATTCAAAATTGGGATGATTGCACAAGAACGAAAACCGCATCTGACCAATGATGTCCTCAGTGATCCTCGAATCAGTAACAGAGCATGGGCAGAGAAAGAGGGGATGGCTAGCTTTGCTGGCTACCCGCTAAGCGTCGGAGAGCGCACCATAGGCGTGCTGGCCATGTTCTCGCGAAAACAGCTCACGCCAGACACAACAGAGACACTGGCGTCCGGTGCGGACTTGATCGCCCAGGGAATTGAACGAAAGCGTGCTCAAGAAGCATTGCAGATGACGCAAGCGGAGCTGGCACGGGTTTCCCGACTGACAACCATGGGCGAACTGGCGGCGTCTATCGCCCACGAAGTCAATCAACCGCTTACCGCCGTAACCAATAACAGCAACGCGTGCCTGAGACTGCTCGCCGCCGGTAACCTCCAACCTGAGGTTCTGCGTCGGGTTCTCGAGGAAATCGTTGCTGATGCCACTCGAGCCAGCGCCGTTGTTAGTCGAATCCGCGGATTCATAAAGAAGGCTCCCGCCGAAAAGAACAAGCTGAATATGAACGAGGTGATTCAAGAAGTACTGACTTTAGCTGACCGTGAGCTTTATGAGAATCGAGTCCGGCTCGATCGGCAATTGACGGGGACTCTTCCCTTGGTGTTGGCTGATCGGGTTCAGATGCAGCAGGTTCTGCTGAATTTGATCATGAATGGCATTGAAGCAATGGCTGAGGTGACAAATCGGCCGCGTTCACTCTGCATGCAGTCCAGGATCGACGAATCAGGCGACATACTGGTTGCGGTACGCGACTCGGGCACTGGCCTGGAATCGGGAGCAGATCGCGTCTTCACCCCCTTCTTTACGACCAAAGCGAACGGTATGGGAATGGGCTTATCCATCAGCCGCTCCCTTGTTGAAAGTCACGGAGGTCGACTCTGGGCTGCGCCCAACGTTCCGCATGGTGCTGTTTTTTACTTCACTCTGCCGGAATCCGGCGGGAGTCCCTCATGACCGGTGCTCCGGTTGTTTTTGTGGTCGATGATGATCCGTCGGTACGTTCGTCGCTCAAGTTCCTCTTAAGCACCGTGGGGCTGCAGGTTGAGAGCTTTGACTCGGCCGATAGCTTCCTGCTTAAGAAACCTGCGGATGCGCCCGGTTGCCTGGTGCTGGACGTCAGACTACCGGGATTGAGTGGACTCGATTTTCAGCGCGAGCTTGCAGCGAGAAAGATTCGGATTCCGATCGTTTTTCTGACTGGCCATGGTGATATTCCAATGAGTGTTCGCGCCATGAAGGCCGGGGCGGTCGAATTCCTCACCAAGCCATTTCGTGACCAGGATCTGCTGGACGCCGTTCGCATCGCACTGGAGCGAGATCGTGGGAGGCGTGAACAGGAGAAAGAAGTGACAGACCTCCAAGTGCGCTTCGACTCGTTAACCGCTCGCGAGCAGCAGGTAATCGCCATGCTTGTCTCGGGCATGCTCAATAAGCAGATTGCAGCTCAACTCGGAACCGCGGAAAGTACAGTGAAAGTCCAGCGCAGCCGCGCAATGGAAAAAATGCAAGCGGAATCCCTGGTCGACCTTGTACGAATGGTCGAAAAGCTCCAAAACCCCTCCGAAAAAGCCTCGTAAGCGAAAGCTTACCCGCATCATCCTTTTTAGTACCCACATCTACCAACGCCCAATAGATTTCTTCTTCTGTTGCGAATACCTTGACCGTAATGGGGAGTTCAAGGTGATAGAGAATTTGATCTCGATAGTTGACGACGATGAGTCGGTTCGCAGAACCACCACACTGCTCATCGAGTCGTTTGGCTTTCGAGCTGCAGCCTTTGAATCTGCGGAAGCCTTCCTGTCGTCCGGCCAACTGCACGATACCTCGTGTCTCGTCGTTGACGTGCAGATGCCCGGTATGAATGGACTAGAGCTCCAAGGCTACCTGGCTGCCGCAGGCCACAGCATTCCTATCATCTTCATGACCGCTTACGACAGCAAAGACTCCCGTGAGCGAGCGATGCAAGCGGGAGCAACTGGCTTCCTGGGCAAGCCTTTTAGCGACCAGCACCTTCTACAAACCATTCGTTCGGCCTTGCGTCTCTCTTGCCGGGACAATTGCTAGGGAACATTGAGGAGTGACATATGAGTCTGACGCATGCAGTTTGCCATGAATTGGGGGCACCACCCATGCCAAAGGTTACACCAATCGTCTTCGTTGTCGACGATGACATCTCGGTGTACGAGTCTCTGGAATTGTTGATCCGCTGTGAAGGATGGCAGCCCGAGACTTTCGCGTCAGCGGAAGAGTTCCTCGAGTGCCCTCGAACCGGCATGCCGAGCTGCCTGGTGTTAGATGTTTCACTTCCGGGCCTCACCGGTCTCGAGCTACAGAAGCGCATCGCTGTCGAACGGACCGACATTCCAATCATCTTCGTAAGCGGATACGCCGATGTGCCCACGACGGTCCAGGCGATGAAGGCGGGAGCCGTCGAATTCTTGATCAAACCATTCAGTGATGACGTGCTGTTGAGCGCCATCCGGGCCGCCCTCGAACGCAGCCGAGTTGCTTTGAGTCGGGAGGCGGAGATGCGCGTACTCCGGAACCGTTACGCGTCTCTTTCCGGTCGCGAACGGCAGGTTATGGCGCTGGTGGTCTCCGGCTTGTTGAATAAACAGATTGGCGGGGAACTCGGCATCAGCGAGATCACAGTGAAGGCGCACCGGGGCAAGGTGATGCACAAGATGCAGGCCGATTCTCTTGCCGACCTGGTGAGAATGGCCACGAAGCTCCGGCCCGCAGCAGTAATGATGGCCGCGGCCTAATTGCTGTACGTATCGACCACGACAAAGTACGAATTACTGATATGGAAACAGACTCGGGCGCACTTTATTCCACGGGGCCCAATACAAAGGTATCGCCGATACCATCGTCCAATTGATTCGCCGCAGCACCTCGGGTGTAATTCCCCATCGCAGCCGATTCGGTCGGACGAGCGCGCTGCCTGACGATCACCGCATAACTAATGCAGGTCGGGTAGACACTCCGCTCGCCCTCTGCTAAATATTTGGAGAAAGGATGGTAGAGACATGCCGGAAACAACTTGGAAACCTCACGAGAAACATGGACGTCTGACGACGCAGGGCGACTTGCCCGACAGCGTCTACGCATTTCCGAAGCAGCGTAAAGAACCCCTGACCGACGCACAACATGTCCGTAATGCGGTCGCGCGTTTTGATCAAGTCATCGACGTCTCCGATGCAGATCGCGCTTTGGCGTTCGCCAACATCGAGAAAGCTGCAAGCTACTACGACGTGAACCTCGCGGAAACGTCGTGGCACGAACTGGGCATTCATCCTCAAAAGAAAACGGTGACCCGGTAGGTCTTTTCGCACTAAATTACTTTGAGTCCTAGCTTCGCTCATCTAAGTTTTGTTTGTGAAGCTTTAGTGCACAGCCGAGGAGATCAAATATGAAAGCAGTCGTTGTCCATGAATATGGCGGTCCCGAAGTGCTGAAATTTGAAGACTATCCTGATCCAGTACCCGGCCCGGGCGAGGTGCTGGTGCGGGTCGCTGCTGCGAGCGTGAATCCGATCGACTACAAGCGACGTGCCGGATTAACGAAGGATTTCTACCCCATGAAGTTCCCCGGGCTGATAGGCGTCGATATGGCGGGAACTGTCGTCAAGACTGGGCCAGGAGTGGAGGGCTTTTCTGTCGGCGACCATGTGTTCGCGATGGCGGACAATACTTACGCCGAACTTTGTGTCGTGAAGGCAGCAGTCTTGGCGAAGGTCCCGAAGGGTCTCGACTTAATCCAGGCGGCGGCGTTGCCGCTGGTGACGACGACCGGCAACCAGCTGCTTTCCGCTACGGAAATCAAAGCCGGCCAGACGGTTTTGGTCGTAGGTGCCATAGGAAATGTCGGGCGTTCGGCGGTATTCACTGCGAAGCAACGGGGAGCGACCGTGATTGCGGGGGTTTTGAAGAGGCAGACGGATGAGGCGAAGACTGTCGGCGCGGATAAGACGGTCGCAACCGACGACGACACCGCGATTGCAAGTCTTGCGCCCCTCGATGCGGTGGCAGATACGGTCGGCGGCAAAACGGCCGAGAAGCTGATCGCCAAGGTTAAGCCGGGAGGAGTCTATGCATCGGTTGTAGAGGTGCCGCAGAATGCCGCGAAATACCCGTCCGTAAAAGTGGTGCACGTATTCTCGAAATTCGACAGGAAAACGCTCGAGTTCATGGCCGAAGCCGTGCGCGATGGCAAGCTGGTTATCCCAATTAGCCAGAAACTGGCACTCAGTGACGCGGCCAAGGCCCAAGCAGCGGCGGAAAAGGGCGGTATCGGGAAGATCTTGCTGGTGGCTTGACATTTGCGAGCAGCCTTCTTCGTGAGCCACGGAGATCGATCTCTCAGTCGCCGAAGATCGGGGCCCCCTCCATCATCGCGTCAAGATGCAGAAGAGGTAGATGCAGGACGACTTTTCCTAAGGTTGGTACCCGTCCGCCATCCACTTTGCGAATAGCTCAATGCGAGCCTGAGGCCAGGGACCTTCCCCTCTCGGAGGCGGGGGCGGCATTACCGCGCCACCGATTCCCCGAATGCGGTCGTAAATGGCGGCCGCGTGCATCTTGACGTCATCATAACTTCCCAGGTTGAACGCTTTGCTCATGCCTCGAATGTCTCGCTCCGTAAAAAGCGGGCGAATGTCCGCTTGAAAGCTCGTCGGTTTCATCATTGTTCCTCACAGCGATTGGATTATACGTATGCGGCGCTCGCGCTTCGTGACTCTAAACCAGAATGCCAGTTTTCACCACTTCATTCAGCCGTCTGGCTAGGCTTCGCCGATCGGTCACCCCAGCAACTTTCCGGCGAGCCAGTAATCGACACTGAACCTTCCCGGACCGGAGCAGAGCAGCCAGATAAAGAAGAGCACGTACAGAACTTCCGGAAGGTAGAGGAAATCGTCGAGCCAGCTAAGAGGCGAAAGTCCTTTAGGCAAGATGGAAACCGCGCTGGTCAGGGTGGCGACAACCATATCGATCAATAAAGTCACGCAGGCCGGGCTCGAAAGAAACCCCACGGTCACGAAGGACCCGCCAACGAACTCGACACCCGCCACGAAATAAGCCGTCTGGTGGGGAAACGGGACTTTGGCCTTAACGAGCGTTTCATAAACAGGTTTCGTTCCGCCAGCGACAAGAAATTTGTTCCCACCGGAGATGGCGAAGAACAGCCCGATCGAAACGCGCACCAGCAGGATGGCGTATTGTTCCACATCATTGTTACCCTGCACCGCAAAGTGAACCAGCCATTTCCAATCCATCTCTTGTCTCTCCGTCGGAGGGTGCTGTAACGATACCCCAGTCATACAGGTCGACTTCTCTGGTAACCGCGTTAATCAGGGCTTAGCAGCTGCCAGTTGCTGTCGGCCTGTAGTTCTATCGTCGCAGCAAATGCACATGGCCAGCGTCAATCCTAATAACTGAGAGCTTCGATCCGCACTCGTCAGCGCTTAAATCCGCGTCCCATCCCAGCCGAGCGTTAGCCGTACGTGACCTCGGTGCTCTGTCCGACCTCGATGATATAACCGTCAGGATCGCGGATGTAGCAGCGTATCTGGCCGTACTTGGGAATCGGCTCCGTGATGAACTCGGCTCCTCTACTTTTCCATAATTCATGGCACGATTGAATATCCGCAACGCGAATATTCAGGAAGGTGCCGACCTTATGCGGGTCGGCCGGGACGCTTAGCGTCACTGACGGCTTGTCCGGGGTGGGCCCGCCTCCGACGTTGACGATCAGCCAAGTATTCGCGATCTGAATGTGCCCAGACGCACCTTTGCTGTCACCCCTGCTGAGAGTGCGGCCGCCGAAGACCTTTTCATAAAAATCAGCCGATCGGTCGATGTCGGCGACGGTGATGAAATGTGTGACGGTGAACCCGTCGCGCGGAGGCATCTCATAGCTCTTTTGTTTGATTCGCTCGCTGCTCATTGACGCTCCACTCCGACAAGCAGCGCTCATCTGGGCGGGTGGCCCTCACTAGCCTGATTTTCAGGCGGCATCAGCGAAAAACCGGCGAACGTAGTTTTCATCGATATTTACGCCCTCCAAGACTGTCATCCGTTTCTCAATTAGCTCTTTCTGGGCGTTTCCGATTCTCATGCCGCTGAAACCACCTTCTTCTTCTCACTGAGTGCCGGCAGAAGAAGGTTCAGAAGCGCTTGATCAGAGAACGGGTTCTGACCTGAGATCAGCTCGCGATCTTGAACGACATAGCTCGACCATGGAGCGAGCACACTTACGTCACCGCCCGCCGTACGCAAGGCGAAGTCCGGGTAGAAGAGAACCTTACCCTCAATCTCAAGCGGCTCGCGCTGCTGCTCTTCCGCCGTCGAAAAGATGGTCATCTTATATCCAGAATAGATCCAGCCTTGAGCCTTCGCGTGTGCTCCGGCGGCATCGCCCGCCGCCAGCGCGGCGACCACCTCCGTCGAATTCGGAAGCGCCGAGAGAAGTGAAATCGGGCCATGGCAAAGCACTGCCGTAGGCTTGGATGTTTCATGAAAGTGTCTCATCACTGTGCCGGCGTCGGGATCATCGAGAAGATCGATCATCGGGCCGTGGCCGCCGGGGACGAAAACAGCGTCATATTGATCCAGGCCCGATGCGATGACATCCGCGATGCGCATTGGATCTCGGAGCCCAGTCAGGCCGTCGCGGAATAGCATATAGTCCTCAAGCTTGGCCGCGTCCCCGCCGAAGAAATCGGCGACCTCTGAATGCACATCTACTTGGGGCGCGTTGCCTTTGGGGTTGGCGAAAGTGATTTCGTAGCCCTCCTTCATCAGGGCGCGAACCGGAACCGTCAGCTCGTTGAGATAGTAGCCAGCGCCTGTATAAACCTTGCCATCTTTCAAGGGCAAGCCACGACCGCTCGAGACCAGCACTAAGACTTTTCCTTTAGTTGTCATTTTGTGCTCCTCTTTGAAATCAATTCTGATTTCTCAGCAATTAAGCCAGAAGCGAGTCGGCGAGTCTATTGGACGAACGTATCGATCAACACCAAAGTAGGGATTGGAAATATGCCGAAAGCTGCTGAGCTCGCAGCTTCGTGTAGCTGTTCCATGAAATTTGATTTCATGACCGGATGTCTGATGCCGCGAACTCAGGGTTTTCTGCTACAATGTAGCCACGTTCCTACATTTGCAGGGCTGGTAACCATGACCATTACAAAACTGTCGAGTCGAGACTTTAATCAGGACACAAGCAGGGCAAAGAGAGCCGCCAAGCGGGGTCCGGTTTTCATCACAGATCGAGGTCGCCCGTCCCACGTGCTGCTCACGGTGGAGGAGTATCAAAGGATCACTGAAGGGCAAAAGAGCGTTGTGGACTTATTGGCGATGCCAGCGGCCGCTGAGATTGAATTTGAGCCGCCTCGTCTACGGGGAAACCTCCACGAGACGGCGGATCTGACCTGATTTAAGTACTTATGTACATCCTTGATACCAATGTAATTTCAGAATTAAGAAAAGCCGGGAAGACCCATCACAATGTCAAGAAATGGGCCGAACGCTTACCCTCGGCGAGTCTCTACATGTCTGTCATTTCAGTACTGGAGTTGGAGATTGGAATTCTCCTCATCGAACGGCGCGACAAAGAGCAAGGCGCGATCCTTCGTGCGTGGATGGATCGCCACGTGTTACCCACGTTCTCCGGCCGTATCCTTGCGATTGACACCGCCGTCGCCCAGCGATGCGCGACGCTTCACGTACCGAACCCTCGTTCCGATCGTGACGCCCTCATCACAGCCACTGCCCTGGTGCACGGTCTGACCGTCGCGACCAGGAATGTAGCCGACTTTGAACGTGCGGGAGTCGGTGTCCTCAACCCCTGGGAAACTTGAGCAGGACTTCGTGTCGGTCCGTCGACAAATTGGGGAACGCTCCGCTGTCCCCGGTAACGTGGAAGCCGGATATACTGTCGGGCTGAGGTTTCAAAGTCATGCTCGAAATTGATCTATCCACACCTCATTCGTACAAAATCGAAGAGCTCTCAGAGCTACCCGGAACTGGAGGGCTTAGTATCCCCCTGCTTTACATTCCACAACCTAAGAGCAGGCCTGAGCACAACGGTCTATGGCTGAAGCTGACTCCGGCGACAGGCAAGTCTTGGATCGGTGTCTTTGCATTTCTCTTTGAGTCGCCGCGTTCGTTTTCGGGGGTCGTCAGCACGCTCGATGCGGATTTCGTATGCGTAATCTCGCGCTGTGCCGGCTACATCGTGAAAGTTAACGAGCCCGGGATTTGGGAAAGAATTGCCGTACCTGTGCTCGACGTCCGGTTGCTTCCGGAACACCAGCTCCTTGTTCTCTCGGGTTACACCGAGTTAGTCGCCTATGGAAAAAATGGTCTTGCCTGGCGTAGCCCTCGGCTCTGTTGGGATGAATTGAAGATTGTTAATGTGACCCACAGTACGATTGAGGGTACGGGATACGATCCAACTAATTCTCATAACAGCGAGTCGCGTTTCGCTGTGGATATCGGAACGGGTCGTTCGCTTCTACCTTGCCCTGCCACCATAGACGGCATGCCAGCGTGGTAGTGAAATGCGGGAGGAGCGAAATGCTGGGACAGGGGCAACGCGGGGACAGACAGGACTGGCGCTATTGTTCCCTCCCGTTCGATCTGAGTCATGCCCCTGGGAATCCGAACATCAGCCAAGACTGATTGGCTACCCAATGCGGGTACAGCTCTGTCATCTGATCGAACAGCGCCTGGTCGGACGTCGCGGTTTTCTGCAGCCGATCGAAGTCCTCGAGGTAACGCTTGGTGTCCTGGATCGTCGAGGGAGAGTCGGGTGCGCCAGTCTTCTTGTGACCCGCGACAACCATCGTCGGGTTCAGCGCCGCTAACCGGTCCAGCGCCGCGATCCAATTCTTTCGGCTCTCGGGGGTGGTATCGCCGACGTACATGCGGCACTGGTTGTATACAACGTCGCCAGCCGCGATCAGACCGATCGATGGAACGTAGAGAGACGTCGAATCGGGACTATCGGTGCGGCCCTGCTTGATGATGCGCAATTCGTGGCCCTCGAGAGTAAAGGTGTCGGGCTCATACGGCTCAGGTGGAACCAACTTGGTGGCCACTTGCCCAGGAAACATACGGCGGGCCAGCCGCTCCACTACGGGAGTGAAAGACATCTGCATGGCGGCGACTGCCTCGGGCGTTGCTATCGCCCGCGCGCCGGGGAAACGGTCGAGCAGAATGCTGAGACCGTAGAAGTGGTCGAAATGAGCGTGCGTTATATAGATGGTCTCGAGGTTGCGGTTGTGCAGAGCAATCCAATCCGCGAGAGCTTCGGCCTCAGCCACGGTCCCCATCGCGTCGACCAGCACCGCGTCGTACTCGCCGAAGATTAAAGTCGACGTGATCGGGTCAAAGCCCAGCGCTTCGCCAAAGGGCTTCGGCCGCTCGCCGACCATAGTCTTTCCCGGGGCGGTAAAAACGTTCACACTGAGCGTGTTCGACGCAACCGGGGCAGTCTTGCGCGTGGCCTCTTTTCCATTTGTGCCGTCCATTGGATACTCCTTTCGACGTCAGAGCGAATGACTGTTCAAGACAAGATCCGCTCAAGGCAAGATTGGCGGGAGCACGACGACGAATCCATCGCACCAACCTATCAATCAACGCCTAAGCATTGGCCAGACACCACAGCCCGGAGTGCCTCAAGCGAACCTCCGCAACCGTTTAAATCCGCATCCCATCCGGGCCGACTGTTAACCGTAGACCAAGTCCGTGCTCTGTCCGACCTCAATGATGTATCCGTCAGGATCGCGGATATAGCAGCGAATCTCGCCATACTTAGGTATTGGCTCCGTGATGAACTCCGCTCCTCGACTTTTCCATAGTTCATAGCACGCTTGAATGTCCGCAACGCGGAAATTCATAAAGCTGTTGATGTGATTCGGGTCGGGAACGCTGAGCGTCACGGTCGGCTTGTCCGGGGTCGGCCCGCCTCCAACGTTCAGAATCATCCAGATATTCGCGAGCTGAAGGTACGGAGGCGCGTTGCCGTCACCCATGGTCAGAATGCGAGCGCCGAAGACCTTTTCGTAGTAGCGAGCCGATCGCTCGACGTCGGCGACGGTGAGAAAATGCGCGATGCTGATCCCCTCTCGCGGGGGCATTTCATAGCTCTTCTGTTCAACTTGTATTGCGGTCATTGATGTCTCCTTTCGATACAGTGCTCATTAGAAATCCAATGTTCGGAGTCCCGCTCCCTAGCGGCGCAATTTAGTCCAGATGGCACGACCATTGAGCCAGAAGAAAATGGGTCGCGCAATTGGACGATGGTATTGCCCATACTTTCGTATCGACCGCAGCGTCTATGCCTGAGGCACATGTCTTTTCACCCACCTGGTCCTGAAGCTGGATCAGTGAAGGAAACTTACCTTCCCAACCGATACGAAGGTATCGTCGATACCATTGTCCAATTGTCTTACTCCCTTCACTCTGGCTTAATTGCAGCCGTTCGAGATTCACGTTGATGAGCTTACAAACTTTTCTGTGAAGGGAAATACAAATGTCTGAATTTGTGACGAAATCTGTGGGGCAAGTACAACAGGCACAGAAGATAGAAACACGCACTGCCGTCGCGCGTATCGCTGGCTTTGCCCTCATTGCGACAGCCGTGGCAGTGCTCGCCGCCCTCGGGGCCGCAGCCCTTTTCGCGCAAGCCCAAAACAAGGACAAGTACTCGCTGGTATCGCCGGGCGGAATCGCGTTCTCCGACTTCAGAGGATACGAGGACTGGGCTGACGTCTCCTCCGCCCGAACCACCGAAATACTCAAGGTGATCGTCGCGAATCCCACCATGATCAACGCGTATAAAGCCGGCGTCCCCGGAAACGGCCAGCCTTTCCCGGAGGGCTCTATGATCGTCAAGCTCCAGTGGAAGTTGAAGAAGAGCACGGAGGCCCCTTTCGCCGTGGAAGTGCCAGACGTCTTTTCCCAGGCCTTCGTAATGGAAAAGGACAGCAAGAGATTTTCGAAAAGCGGCGGATGGGGATACGCGGTGTTCAACTACGACCCCGCATCCGATAAGTTCGCGGCCGATGCCAAAAGCCCTTCAGACTGCGGATACGCGTGCCATACGCCAGTGAAGGCGAAGGACTACATCTTCCACTCGTACCAGAAGCGTTGAACGGCTGCGTGCTTCGAAAGCAAGTGCCCGGCGCGCGCCACCGTGTGACACCATCAAGCAGGCGGCCCCAATGTTCTCCTCTGTCTAATCGAGAATGTCTACCACGCCTAAATTACGAGGAACTTTATATGCCAAATGAGGCCATAGCAGTGATGACGGGAGCACAACAAAGGCCAGTTGCAGCGCATCAGCCAGGCCAAGACGTTTTCAAATCGGTCCTGTCCGAAGACATCAACTGGAAACCATTTCCGGCCTTCCCACCGGCGGTCCGCCTTGCAGTCGTTGTCGGTCAGCCCTCGGAGGCCGGACCCTACACGATCAGGGTCCGAGTGCCCCATGGCGTTAAGCTGATGCCACACCGACACCCGGAGGACCGAGTCTATACAGTAATCTCGGGTGTCTTCTACATCGGCCTGGGCGATCAGTTCAATGCGGAGAAGCTGGAGGCATATCCGCCCGGAAGCGTCATCGTTCTGCCGGGCAATTCGTCCCATTTCCACTGGGCGAAATCCGGTGAGTACATAACGCAGGTGACCGCGATTGGGCCGCTTGGACTCGAATACGTCAGCGCGAACGACGATCCAAGAAACCCCAGCTCTTAGGAGGCATTTGCGTGCTTTCCGTGACCGCAGGATAGGTAGAAGCATCATGTCTGGCTTGATCGCAATCGTTCGAGATGCACGTTGATCTGGCTTGGAAAACTTTTTTTGTGAGGGAGAACACACTATGAGCAAGCACCTCGAATCGCTGTACCAGAATCTTCTCAACGGCAAGCTACCCCATAACCTAAGCTGGAGCGAGGCTGTCGAACTGGTCGAGCATCTTGGTGAGGTCCAACCGCACGGCAACGATGAGTTTGTGTTTGTCGTGAACGGCCAACGCGTCTTTTTCAAGAAGCCGCACACCCACGATCTTGGCGTCGAGGAAGTTTCTCGGCTGCGTAAATTCTTGAAGGAAGCCGGACCTGATGCGAATAAATCAGGTTCGCCAGTAGAAGAACCGGCCCAGCCCAGCCGGATGATCGTCGTCATCGACCACCACGCCGCCCGTGTTTACCGGGATTTCGGTGGAAGCCGTCCGGCAGACGAACACAAGGTGCAGCCTTACGATCCTTACAATTTCCATCATCATCTGATTCATCGAAAGGAAGCGCACTACCGGGGCGAGCGCGTACCCGAAGAGGATTCGTTTTATGAGGAGATCGCCAAAGATATCACTCCAGCGAATGAGATCGTCCTGATCGGTCACGCCACTGGAAAAAGCAACGCCGCCGACTTCTTGAAAGAATATTTGAAGACCCATCATCCCGACATTTCTCGACGGGTCATCGCTACCGAAAGCGCAGACCTCTCGGCGGTGACCGAGCCGCAGATTGAGGCCCTAGCAAAGCGACATATGATCCCAGTCGTCTAACGATGTGGTTCGTAACCACAATTAATTATCGGCTCCCGCGTCGCCGTAGTTTAGGGCCGCTAGGGTGGCATTCGCGTTTTCCAGGCTAAGACTTAGGCGGACATCAAGAGTTTCACCCTGCTTGGACTGAAGGCGTTTCCCAGAGGCAGTAGGAGGCCTCGTTTCCCATAGAAGCGAGGCGCCCCCGGTTGCGGGTCTAGTCTGCGATCATCCCTCCATCCACGGCTAGGGATGCCCCGATGATGTAGGAAGCCTTGTCAGAGCCAATGAACATGATGGCATTGGCAATTTCTTCGGGCGTGCCGATGCGCTTGTTCGGAATTTGCGAGTCGAGGAAATTCGCTTTGTTTTCCTTTGACTGCGCAAAATGGTTGAACATTCTCGTTTCCACCGGGCCGGGGCCAACGATATTCACACGAACTCCTGTACCGGCGAGCTCGAGCGCCGCAGACTTCGTAATGCCTTCCACGGCGTGCTTGCTGCCGACATACACCGCAGCGGTCGGACCCCCGACTTTGCCGTACGCCGACGAGATGTTCACAATGCTGCCTTTGCCTTGCCGAAGCATCGCCCGAATCTCGTACTTCATGCTCAGAAGCACACCGAGCACATTGGTGTCGAAGATGGCTTGGTAAGCTTCTGTGGTTACATCGGCTGCGGGGCCGGGATCGCCCACCGTGCCAGCATTATTGACGGCTATGTCCAGACGCCCGAAACGAGCGATGGTTTCGTCAACAAGGTTCTTGACTTCGTCGTCATGGCGCACATCGGTGCGTACAAATTCGGCCTCGGTGCCGAGGTTGCGCAGTTCCATGGCTAGCTTCTGACCTTCATCGTCATGTCGACCGGAAACAACGACCCGCGCTCCCTCATGGGCGAACGCCAAGGCTGTGGCACGACCGATGCCTGTCAATGCGCCGGTGATTAGAACAACTGGTGAACTCATAGCGACTACCCCCTTTGATCTGGCGCCCATGCAGGTCAGGTATGACACATCGTCAGCCAAGCCGCTTTTGGGATAGCTCAGATTACTTGGTTAGATTGCGAAGTTAGCTATTCGCATCGCGGATGAAGCATACTTTGTTCGGCTGGCATCGATGCCTGAGAAGCATGGGAGTGTGGAATGGACTTTTGACATCTGTGGTTATTTCGGCAGTCCGGCGAGGGGAAGTCTGACTGTGGAAGCGGAGCAAAAGCCTGACGTGCCTGGCTTACTGCACCTTTTTTGAGACACGAGCTACCAGCTCGTCTAACCTCGATAGGAAAAGCTTCAGGATGGGAGATTGGTTCGACTTTCTGTGGCCAAGCAACAGATCGACGGTTGGCGCAACTCCTTTCAGAGGGCGACTCGTTACGGACGAAAAGAGAAAATTCTGTGCGTAAGCGGGCAACAGTCCTACGCCGCGCGCCGACACTATTAAGGACATTCCCATGGTGACGTGATCAGCCTCGTGAGCGGGTGTGATATTGACTCCAGATCGCTTCAGGTAATTATCGATGATCTTACGCAGTACAGGCGCCGTCTTGGACACGGCTACGAATGTCTCGCCTACTAGATCCCTCGGACTGATGGTTTTGAGGGCCGCGAGATGGTGGTCACTAGGTAAGATCACCATCAACGGCTCCTTCACAAGAAGACGGAACGCCAACCCTGGCACGCCTCTTTCCCGCCGAAGAAAAGCTGCATCGATCTTTCCTTTCGAAATGCCGTCCGCAAGCAGCGGGGAGGATTGACTCGATATCATCACGTCGATGTTGGGGAGTTCGTCGCGCAGGATCCGCAAGGCTTCGGGCATCCATGTCAATTCGTGGCCGGTCAGAAAGCCCATGGTAAAGCACGGTTTGGCGGGATGAGCGACCCGGCGCGCAGCTTGAGCTGCCGCGTCAACTTGCGATAGCACTGTACGCGCGTGATCGAGAAAGACTCTGCCCGACGGTGTCAGGTCGACGCCGCGAGCTGTGCGCGTCATGAGTTGCGCACCTACCTCTTCCTCAAGGTCCCTGATCTGGCGGCTGAGAGAAGGCTGGGACGTGTGCAGCTTTTCTTTCGCTGCCAGGGTGAGGCTCTTGGTCTCGGCCACCGCAACGAAATAACGCAGGTGTCTTAATTCCATCTTTCACCAACATATCCCGAAAGCATGACCGTTCAAGCCTACAAAGTATCGCTTCAAGATGCGACGTCCGGTTCGCTAACACATCTGATGAGGTGATCAGCTTTTGGATGCGTCCGGCAAGCATTTTACTCATGCCTGACGAGCATATGAATCTTCGCCCTGGCTGACGGCATGAGTACGTGGATCGACACGTGGGAGGGGAAAATGACTACACTCCAAAATAAGACTGCGCTCGTAACAGGGGCGTCACGCGGCATTGGTCGCGCGACGGCAGCGGCGCTTGCCAGGGTTGGGGCGCACGTCCTGGTTCACTATGGGCGCTCCGCGCAGGAAGCGGAATCCCTCGTCTCCGAGATCCACGCGAAAGGCGGACGGGCAAAAGCGATTTCGGGGGATCTGGGAACTGCGGACGGTGCTGCACAGCTAGCAAAACAGGTGCGCTCAATCGCTGGCGATCGATTAGATGTGCTTGTGCTCAACGCCGGAATCAGCAAGGCGGCGCGCATCCCAGATTACACGGTAGAGGATTTTGACAATCTCTTTGCGATGAACGTGAGAAGCCCGTTTTTCCTCGTGCAGCAACTCCTGCCCGTCCTCGGCGAGGGCTCGAACATCACTGTGATCTCCTCGATCGGGGCACACGCCGTAGTTGGGAAGCCCGGTCTGGAGAACCCTTCGATCCTCGCATACGCCTCGACCAAGGGAGCATTAGAGACTTTGGTCAAAAACTGGGCTGCGATTCTTGGGCCGCAGGGCATTCGTGTAAACGCAGTCGCGCCTGGAGTAATCGACACTGATATGTCGAACTTCACCAAAACTGAAGCAGGCCGCGAGTTCACTCTCGGGATGCAAGCACTTAAGCGAATCGGCAAGCCGGAAGACGTGGCAGACGTAGTCGCGTTCCTGGCTTCGGAGGCGGCGCGCTGGATCACGGGGGCGAGTATCCCAGTCGATGGAGGTTCAAAGCTATGACTGACAGCGCGAGGAGAGCAATAGAGACAAAGACGAGCAAAGGCAAGGAGATCAGAATTCCCGGGCCTGACCATCCGATCACGATTTCTGCAGCTATAGGAAAAGTGCGTGTAACGATAGCCGGGAAGATCGTCGCTGAGTCGGCGCAAGCGCTTCGGCTCGAAGAGAAGGGGTATCCGCCGGTTTACTACTTGCCGCGCAAGGATGCAGACATGTCGTTGCTCGTTCGGACCACGCATTACACTTATTGTCCGTACAAGGGTGATTGCACCTACTACAGCATTCCCATTGGCGGGTTGAAGTCGGAATACGCCGTTTGGACGTACGAAACTCCTCACGAGGCAGTCGCCGACATTAAAGGACACCTGGCGTTTTATCCCTCACGGGTCGATGCAATCGAGGTGATCTCCTGAGCACGTTTGTGCTTTGCTCGGCAATCGCGTAATCGATCGAGTTGAACAACGTATCGATGTCTCTCAAGCATGGCAAACTCAAAACGAAGGGCTACGCCGCTAATATTCTGCGACCACCCGGTCTCTTCAGGACTCTATTTGGGAAGGACACTTGACGGGATAGAAGGAGAGGCTTATGACAGTGACATCGCACGAATTGTCAGTGCAAGTGGCGATCAATTCATGGCGACTCGTTTTGGAGAGAGCGAACAAGGCGTTTTCAAACCTCACGGAAGACCAACTTCTGAAAGAGGTAGCGCCGGGAAAAAACCGCCTCATCTATCTATGGGGACACCTAGCAGCCGCGCACGACGCTATGTTCCCGATTCTCGGCCTGGGAGAGCGACTGCACCCTGAACTCGATGCAATCTTTATCTCCAGCCCTGACAAGGCGGGGGCACAGCTGCCCCCTGTGGCAGAGCTTAGAAAATATTGGGAAGAAGTGAACGCCAAACTTCTTTCGCAGTTTGCAACTCTTTCCGAGAACGAATGGCTGCAGCGGCACCGCTCAATGTCGGACGAAGACTATTCCAAAGATCCGACCCGGAACCGATTGGCTGTTTTGCTGAGTCGAACCAACCACCTGTCCTACCACCTGGGGCAGATAACTCTAGCTCTCAAATAACGGAACTAAATCGTCTTTCTCCCATACGGGTTCTTAGCTAGTGACTGCGGAGCCTCGCCATCGCTCTTTCGCATATGAACGACAACTCCACCTTTTTCAAATCGAACCTCATCCATTAGCGCTTTCATTACGTGGATGCCACGGCCATGAGCCGACCCAATGTTTTCCGGAGCTGTAGGGTCCGGGACATTATGAATGTCAAACCCGTTTCCTTCGTCCTTTACTGCGATCGACACTTCGGCAGGCACACAGTCACAGGTAACGTGGACGTGTTTTCGAACATCCTCATGATTTCCGTGAACGATGGCGTTTGCCAGGGCTTCCCGTAATGCGATTTCAACGTCGCGCGTGCCTTCAGAAACACAACCGCAATTGCTGAGTAAAAGCATAAGTTTATCTACGAAGGGAGAAATCGCGGTCACGTCGCTTGGTAAGGAGCACTCCACAGCAATGTGAGGACCTCCTACATATGGGGCTTGCCTTAAGCCGCCCGGAGAAGCTCCGACCGCCTGTTAGATGGCGGGGCTAGTTCGTAGTAGCGCCGTTGAACCATACTTTGTTGGGCCCGGTAACGATGCTTCTCATGCATGGCAACTAACGCACATTTTTTGCGACCGAGCGGTCCCGTCCGTCATTAACAGCCTGAGTTGGCAACGTTTCCATAATGTTCCGAGGATCTACCGCCGTTCGCGACGGTAATCGCCGGCACTCAATATGGGAGAAAGCAAGAGCGAGGCCCAGACTTCGTGGAATCTCAATGAACAATCAACATTGTTTCATCTCAGCCGGTCAGTTTCATCCCGATCCGTACACACAATCTCGAAATGCAGAGCGTACCCTGAACGCCGCCATCGTTCATGCTGACATCAGCCGAAGCTACGAAGAATATCTGGAGATCTTCGACGAGTTTTATGCCGATGACATCGAGGGAAGCAGCGAAACCATGAAAGAGCCGCTTCGCGGAAAGGAGAGGGTCCGATCACTTCTTTTCGGATTCCTCGCCCCCCTTCATGCGATGGCCGAGGTCGGTGGTGTGTCGATATCCATTCGAGAAACGGCGATTCCTGGAGATGCTACGGACGAAACCCATTCCGCGTGGACACTGGAGTTGGTGGGCGTGTCCGGTAAACTCTGCTCGGTCAACTGGCGGATCTTGCGGAAATGGAACGAGTCGCGTGTAGTGCTGGAGCATCATTACGACTACCAGCAAAGTGGTGAACCTCTGACGGACCGCGATCTTAGGTTTGATTGCGCCTGAGCCTGCTAAAGGCTTTCAAAGGCCTTCGTAAGACGTGCTGGGCGCTGTTGCCGAAGCCCGAAGCGGGCATTTAAAAACGGGTAGTTCCTCACACTGGCCGCATCAAATGCGCCCGGGGACCGGTCGGTCTCAGCCAAGCACTTGTATCGGACGGTCAAGGACCGTATTATCGCGGAGTTGGCCCTGCTAGGAGCAGGAACATGCGTAAAGGCGACCAGACTCGGCAAGAAATCATTCGTAAGGCGGCGCCGATCTTCAATCAAAAAGGATACGACGGCGCTGCGCTTTCCGATCTCATGCGCGCGACCGGGTTAGAAAAGGGCGGAATCTACAGGCATTTTGGCAGCAAGCAAGAGCTCGCGGGAGACGCCTTCGACTATGCCTGGAAACTCGCAATGGACAGGCGATTTGAAGGCACAGAGCAGATTCCAAATACGGTTGACCGCCTCAAACAAATCGTGCGGAACTTTCGAGACCTGCGAACCGGGGTGGTTCCAGGAGGCTGCCCGCTGTTGAACACGGCCATCGATTGTGACGACGGGAATCCGAAGCTGCGAGCCAAAGCTCGCCAGGCGCTCGCTTCCTGGCTTGATCGTATGCAATCAATTATCGAGGAGGGGCAACGACGAATCGAGGTGCGCGCCGATGTCGATTCGGCGAACTTGGCCACCTTGATCGCAAGTACACTCGAAGGCAGCCTGATGGTGAGCCGTCTCCAGAAGATGGAAGAACCTCGTGATCTTGCCATCCGTCATCTAGAGGAGTACCTCGAAACAACGGTTCGTGCGCGGAAATCGAAGGCCGGAGTCAACAGGTCATGAGCGCTCAAGAAATCCCTCCGCCTGCGGACTTCAGGAAGCGCGCGAAGACGAACGACGTTCCCATTGCCCGGCTGATTGGATTTGAGGCAAAGGACATCGCTGACGGGCGTGCGACGGTCGTCTTGGCAGCCGGACCACAGCATGCAAATCCGATGGGAACGCTGCATGGCGGAATTCTTTGCGACATTGCTGATGCGGCGATGGGAATAGCGTTTGCAAGCACTCTCGCTCCGGAGGAATCCTTCACTACGGTGGAACTGAAAATCAATTTCTTTCGCCCGGTCTGGCAGGCGCAACTCAAAGCGGAAGGAACGGTTGTGCGGCGGGGCCACACGATTGGCTACGTCGAGTGCACCATAACAGACGAGGAGAACCGATTGGTCGCGAAAGCGGCTTCCACGTGTCTGGTGCTTCGCGGCCAGAAGGCCGCGGGACGGTAATCCTTTGCGTCGTCGCTTCTTTGGTTTAGCAAAGTTTGCTCACAAAACAGGCCTCCCAGTTTTAGTCCGGAATAATTCATATCCTCCGTTCGAACTCGCCCAACAACTTTAGATCGCTGTAGATACGACCGAAGGGAAGGATCGCAGTCAGATTTTGACTAGGATCGAGTCTCCGCGCGACCTTATGCTTCCTCCTCCAAGCTTGTTCCCTACTGTCCGGTCCAAGTCACGAAGATCAGACTCGAGCCTCGCGGGACTCTGGAGATAAGCATCGAGAAAGCGAAGCAGGAACGGCGTTTGACTGCCAATTGCGGTACAAAGTAGGACTGCAACGTCCGGCTTGATCCGCTTCATGTCCGCCCGTACTGCACTGCCAGCGGCATCGGGGAGGTCGTATTCCAGGGAGGACACCGTCGACATCCGGAGCCGTTACAAGGCGCAGAGCCTGCTCGCCGTTGGTCGCTGCTGTGACCTCGTAACCGGCTGTTTCCAAGATGTGTTCCAACGCGCCCCTAAGTCAGAAGCCGTTGTCGCCGGCTTGCCCCGATTCCCGCATTCAGCCCTACTTTAGGCGTCCACCGCTACGGTAGGCTTGACCTCGATCGCGTTCGCAACATCGGCCACCCGTCGATACGACTCGACCCTGTCCCCATGCTCATAGGTATCAGTCACAACGATCACTTCGTTGGCTCCCGTGTCTCCGACGAGTTTTTCCAGCACTCTCTTCACCGTCGCATCCGATCCTACAATCGCTGCTCCCAGTCTGGCCTCCACAGCCGCCCGCTCCCAGTCCTGCCAGAGCAGTTCCATAGAATCCACAGGAGGCAGCAACTCCACGGGCTGGTTTCGGATCAGGCGCAGGAAGCGCTGCTGCGGTGTCGTGAACAGCCGCCGGGCTGCGGCATCCGTCTCTGCTGCAATCACCTGCACTGCTACCATGAAGTAAGGCTTCCGCAGTACTTCGCTTGGGCGGAATTCCTCACGGTATAGCTCAGCCGCCGCGTATAAATGTTCAGGAGCAAAGTGCGCCGCGAATGCGAACGGCAACCCCTGCATCCCTGCCAGTTGCGCGCTAAAGCCGCTCGACCCCAGCAGCGTGATCGGCACATTGCTTCCCTGTCCCGGAATTGCTCTCACTACCTGTCCCGGTCGCTCCGGCCCCAGGTATGCACGGAGTTCGTCGAGCAGCGCCGGGAAATCATCACCACTCTGCCTCAAGTCTCTTCGAAGCGCCCGCATCGTTTGCTGGTCGCCGCCCGGAGCACGTCCCAGCCCCAGATCGATTCGTCCTGGATACAGTTCCTGCAGCGTCCCAAATTGTTCCGCCACCACCAACGGAGCGTGGTTTGGCAACATCACCCCGCCACTGCCCACACGAATCGTCTTGGTCGCTGACGCCACATGCGCAATCAGGACCGGCGTCGCTGAGCAAGCCAATCCAGAAATCGAGTGATGCTCCGCCAGCCAGTAGCGCCTGTATCCCCACTGCTCCACGTGCTGCGCCAAGTCTACTGATCGTGCAATTGCGCTGCCCGCGGGCTCGCCGGCTCGCATCCCCACAAGATCAAGTACTGAAACAGCTAATCCGTTACGCATGGTTGCTTAGATGAATCAGCCGGGAAAGCGATGCGACTCTAAGATGAAGGGCTCAACCTGCAGGATGCCGTCGTCAGACGTGAGGCCGAGGGACATAGTTCTCCCGCCTATCGAGCAACTAATAATCGAACCGCTGATTGAGTGCTTGCACCTTTTCTTGGGTATATGGTGGAAATAGGTGATCGATCGCCACGTCCGGCGGAGATATCAGGACCGACTTGGCGTGCGTGAGAGAATCGTAGCCATATTTCCCGTAGTACTTCCTGATGCTGGACGTTCCCACTCCCCCGTAGGGTATAGATTCGATGAACAAGAAAACATTGGTCCGATTCACAGCGCCTCCGCCGAACGAACGCGATTGCAACACTCGGTCGATCGAATGCTGTTCGCGGCTGAACACGTAACCCGCGAGCGGTTTGGGCAACGACTTGATCTTTGCGATCTAAACGTCCTGCACCTCCGCGCGGCGTATTTCATGGAGAACAATCTGGCGGCGATCGGCATGATTCATGGGATGGGAGTCTTCGGCAATGCGCTGCGCCCCGACCTGAAGATCCCATGGCCGCGACGCGCGACGTTGGTGACTACGCCGCTCAGCGCCTCCTGCACCTGGATTTTTCTGGCACACAAACACGCGAGCTGCTTGGGGAGCGCGACCTCTCGATGACGGAAGCTACCGTGGTGATTGCGCGCGGCATCGGTAAACCGGATCTGCGTTACGAGCAGTTCCCGTATGACCAGGTGCTGCAGGCGTTGACGCAATTGGGTGTTCCGCCTAAGGGAGCTGCCATGTACATCGAGATGTACAAAGCCATCAACGCAGGAGTCCTCGTTCCGTTGGAGCCGCGTTCGCCGGAGAACACTACGCCTACTTCCTTCGAAAGATTTGTGCAGGATGTTTTTGTGGCTGCGTATCACGGGAAGGCTCAAGGCGCTTAGCCCGGGGCGGCACCGGTTGCGGCTGTTTCCAGGCGAGAGTTCTGGAGGAATCAATGACGACGATAAACGCGATGCGACTGGCTTCAGTGGTCACCGCAATCAATGTCCTGGTTGCGAGCGGCTTTTCCATCGCGGGGATCATCCATCCGCAATATCTGCTCCCTGCGGGATCCGTTCCAACGCAGGCGTCGTTGATATTGGCGATGTACGCGGCAGCGCGCGCCAAGAGATTCCGTTGAACGAGTCAGAACTGTCTGCGGTGATGACGGAGTTGTGGCGATGGAAACGTTACTCGAACCATTGGCCGATGTTCCTACACCGGCGGGACCGACTCCTCGTGAGCTTGGGAATCGCGTGCGCAAGGGTAAGGGCGGAATGGAAGCTAATGTTTGGGGTCGGTCAGGAAGCAAGGATGAGACGCGGCCACACATTGATTAGAAAAGCTGCATAGTTTCCAGTTTGCCAACTACTCGGGAATTGTCCGAATCAGCGACGGTCAGGTGCCTAACGAGCCCCTCAATTTATGCAATACTCTGCTTGCCTGTCCTCCTCAAACAGAAACCTAACAGATTCCTCACTAGCTCCCCACAGTCGCGGCGTACACTACCCCACTGTGCGCCTCCAAACGCTAAGCCCGCTCGCGGTTCGCAGAAGCCTGCCGCTGTTTCTGGCCATCGTCGTCTGCCTTGCGATCTGGCAAGTTTGGCTCACATGGCGCTTGATGGAACAGGACCGGAATCTCGCGGTGCAGCGGTCTCACGAGCGCATCGAACAGATCGCCGACCTGGCCGTGGCGCAACTCGGCGCCTTGCTCGGCGATTGGGACCTAAACCTGCGCGACCTGAATGCTCTGCCCCCTTCGGCTGCACAGAAGGCCCAGGTCCCGCCGAACGAGACCCTGGTCATTCTGGAGCATCACTCCGTAGCCACAGATCCGGGTAGATCGCTCCTGTTCGTGCCCGAGCCCCCTTCTGCCAGTCCTCTCCCGGATGTCTTTGAAGCCGCCGGGAAGTTTGAGTTCCGCGATCAGAACTATGAGCGTGCCCTCGAAGCGCTGCGGCCATTGACCCAAAAAAACGCGGCTCGTGCGGAGGCTTTGCTGCGCATCGCCCGCCTGGAACGAAGACTGAACCATCCGGACGCGGCGTTGGTTGCTTATGATCGGATGCTTCAAGAAACTGCGGTGAGTAACGAAGGTGTGCCGTATGCTCTGTTGGCAGCGGGGGCACGCTGCGAACTGCTGGCCAGCGTTCACGATCCGCTGCACAGTGCCGCGGAGGCAACGGAGTGGCTGCGCGCCGCCCTCGTCGAAGGACGCTGGCCTTTGCACCGCGAGACTTTCGAGTACTATTGGGCCGAAGTTAATCGACTGCGCCACACCTCAGACGATCCACCGAAAGACGCGCAGGACTTCTCGTTGCTGGTGTCAAGGCTGTACGAACAGTGGCAACAGGCGCTGCGGACCGGTTCGAGTTTCAACGGTCGTGAAGCGCAGGCAGACGCGTCCCTGCTGATCTGGCGCGCGACACCCTCAAGGCTCACGGCTCTTTATGCACCGGCTGGGTGGCTCGGCGCGGGCCTTAAGCTGCCTGCCAATGCGGACGACATTCGCTGGAGATTGCTGGCCCCCAGCTCACCGGCCGGCACGGAGCCGCATGTGCTGCGGTCGCTGGCAGAGGCTCAACTCGCTGGAAGACTTGAATTCTCCAACGTCTCCGCCGTCTCCGATGCAGGGCTCAACCGTGCGCTCCGGCTGGCGGGCGTGGGACTCATGCTTGTGTTGGTGCTGGCGGGCGCCTATGCCTTGTATCGCGGCGTCAGCCGGGAACTGCGTGTGGCGCAGCTTCAGTCGGATTTCGTTTCCGCGGTTTCGCACGAATTCCGCTCGCCGCTCACCTCACTCAGCGGCATCAGTGAACTGCTCGCGACCGGCCGCCTCGCGGACGAATCTCGCAAGAACCAGGCCTACACGTATCTTCAGCGCGAGACCGGGCGTCTGAAGCGCCTGGTGGAGGACCTGCTTGATTTTGGCCGCATGGAATCCGGACGCAAGCAGTACCAAATCGAACCGCACGATGTGTTTGGCGTAGTGCGCGCGGTCGTGGCGGATTTTCGCGAGGAAGCGTTGGCCGGCGGTTTTGACGTAGAGTTGAACCTCGATTCAAATGCGCCTACCGTCAAAGCCGAGGAACAAGAGCTGCGGCGCGCCATCCGCAACCTGCTCGAAAACGCAGTGAAGTATTCGCCCGAATGCCGCACGGTGTGGGTGGAGGGCCGAGTGAATCACCGACAGGTGGCGATTTCGGTGCGGGATCGCGGCATGGGCATCGAGCCGCGGGAGCAGCGCGAGGTTTTTCAGAAATTCGTCCGCGGCGCCGCAGCAAAGAAAGCCGGCATCAAGGGCACGGGCATCGGATTATCGATGGTGAGGCAGATCGTCGACGCTTGTGGCGGGGAGATTCGCCTGGAGAGCGTGCCCGGAGAGGGCAGTACGTTCACTCTCTTTTTCCCGCTGGCCGGTGCCGGGAGACGCGAAAATGAGCCGAATCCTGATTGTGGAAGATGAGCCAGCCATTGCCTTCACTCTCGAAAACGACCTCGAAGCGGAAGGCTATGAGATTGCCGTTGTGGCCGACGGAGTGGAAGCCGTGCGGCGCGCTCTGTCTGAGCCCTTCGACCTGATTCTTCTCGACGTGATGCTGCCAAACAAGGACGGCTTCGAAGTGTGCCGCGAGCTGCGGCGTGGTGGGTTGAGCACGCGCATTATCATGTTGACCGCAAAGACGCAGGAGGCGGAGAAGATTCTGGGACTGGATATGGGCGCGGACGACTATGTGACCAAGCCGTTCAGCCGCGTGAACTGCGTGCGCGCATCCGGGCCATGCTTCGCCGAACCGAAACCGAGGCGGGCGGTGAGGTGTATAGCTTCGGCCGCTTCGAGCTGGACCTGGGGCGTTTCGAGTTGCGCCGCGAGGGCAAGCAGTTGGAAGCCACCCACACCGAGCTGAAGCTGCTGACGGCGTTCATCCGCAGCCGGGGACGCGTGCTTACGCGCGAGCACCTGCTCGAAGCAGTGTGGGGCTCCGGCGTTTTCGTGTCCGACCGCGTGGTGGACTACCACATTGTTGCATTGCGGAAAAAGATTGAGGACGATCCCGCAGTGCCGCGGCATTTGGTCAGCGTCCGCGGTGTGGGATATCGCTTCGATGGGTAGCTTGATTTGTGTTAGGAAATCCAAGCAGAGTTCCTGCAAAGATCTAACCGAATCACGCTAAGGCGCAAATATTGATGCGGCATTCTGAAGTCGCACTCAGGAGGTGCATCATGAAATCCGTGGAACTCGAAAAAATCGCACTGGCATTGACGGCTGCCTTTTCCCTACTGCTGAGCGGAGCTGCCCTCGTGAGTATGGTCCTGCTCGGAGTACTGCTTTCCGAAGTGACCGTATTGCCACTGCACGCCCAAACCAGCCCCGCGGTGGCACTCGAAGCCGCGACCACGAAGGAACTGGTGGATGGCGACCTCAAGACTGCCATCGCCGACTATCAGAAGATCGCGGCTGACAAGTCCGCTCCCCGCGACGTCCGCGCCAAGGCGCTGCTGCACCTGGCGGGCTGCTATGAGAAGCTCGGGCAGCGGGCGCAGAGCGTGTATCAACAGATTGTGCGCGATTTTGCCGACCAGCCCGCTGCCGCGCAGGCGCGCACTCGGCTGGCTGCTTTGAAGCAGGATGATCATCCGGCTCCGCCCTTGGGCATGACCCAACGCAAGATCGAGGCATCGGGAAGAGGGTTCGGCGAGGGCGATACGGACGGCCACCGCGTGGTCTATGTGGACAGGGAAACCTCAGAGCTGATTTACGGCGATCTTGCGGGCAATAATAAAAAGGTTATTTTCAAAGCGAAGCCCGGTGAGCTGCCAGGCTGGTCCCCTTCCAGGGACTTTTCGAAGGTCTTCCTCAGCCTCCATTCGAAGCCCGATCAGCCGCAAATCCTTGCGGTCGTCAACACCGACGGATCCGACTACCGCGAGTTCGCCCGGCTGGATGCCAACTCTCATAGCTGGCCCACCTGGTCCTGGGACAATCGCTATCTGGTGTGCGCCGAATCAAAGGACAAGGTGACCGTCTTCTGAGGATTTCCGTTGCGGATGGGCAAACTCGCGAATTGTTGAACCTGAAAGATGCACTCGTGCAGGATGCCCATTACTCCCCGGACGGCCGTTTCATCGCCTATGAGGCCTACGCCGCCTCTGATGCTGATCCGTTCTCGCGGATATTTGTTGTGCCTGCCGAAGGTGGAGAGCCTCAAATGGTCTACGAGCAGCGGCAAACTTTGACCTTTTTCATCCCCTTAGAACAGCTCAGGCTCCTGGATTGGACGGCTGACGGGCGCTACCTCGCCATTGGCAGTGAGAAGATGGGAAAGGCCGCGCTGAACCTCCTTCCCATAAAAGACGGCAAGGCTGCCGGCGAGCTGGCTTTCGTCAAGTATGGCGACTTCAGATATGCCCAAACCACAGCCACGGGAGCGCTGATTTACCATGCGGTCAAGCCGGGCGGCGCTTGGGCCGTCTATCTCGCCTCCCTCGATGCAAATGGCCATCCCGGCGATTGGAAGCGCCTGGATCTTCCCCTGGGCAACATATCCAATCCATTCTTCGCGTGGTCCAGCGACAGCAATCGAATCGTCTACGTTGCCCAGAGCGAGGATAACGGGCAGGCTGGGGGACAGGTGGTCCATGTGCGCAATATCTCCACAGGAGAGGATCGCGACATCTATCACGCGCGGGGTTTCGCCACATGTATATGGGCGGCTCAGCAGCCGAAGCTTTTCTGTGGCGACAGAGCTGATCAAACAACGGAGCTTGATTCGATCGCAGTGGATTCAGGCGAAGTCACCCGGCTCCATTCCTTTTCAGGCAAGGGGCTTTGGATCGACTGCCCCAGTCATGATAACCAGTCGCTTTACATTGTCAGGGGCCCAGAGACCGGGGGGGCGCAAATGGTGCGATGGGATATCGCGTCTCAGCAGGAGACATTGATTGATCAATACCCAGACCGGACATGGGGAGAGATGTCTCCGGACGAGCGCTGGCTCATCCGGATGGATGGCAATAGCGTCGAGATACGTCCCATGTCCGGTGGCGATTGGAAGCCGCTGGTTTCACGCCTTACTCAGGTGGCTCACGTCGATTTCACTCCCGATGGCCAATGGTTCCTCTACCATGACGCCGATTCCACGGGAAAGCCCATCCTGTCTCGCGTTTCTTCGGCCGGCGGCCAGCCGGAGCACCTGGGCGATTTCCCAACAAGAGCCGGGTCAGGCACGATGAAAATCAGCCCGGATGGAAGCAAGGTCATGGTTGCCGCCGGCGAGTACGGAACCGCCTACGAAATGTGGTCGCTCGAAAACTTCGTCCCACCCGCGCCCAAACCGTAATCCGATCATCAGACCAAAGCGGCGGGCCTCGACCCATCGAGGCCCGCCTTGGACTTCGCCGACTCATGAAGGTATGTAGTCTTAACCAACGAGTGCAGCCCTGTCATACACTGGCGAACCCTGTGATGGCGCTTCTCGCCGCATCCCACACCACGTCCAACAGAAGCGCGTCCCATGCCTCACGAAAATATTGAGGTAGGCCTGTTCGAAGGCCGGTCCGCGGGTGTTGCTCGTCTCAATAGCAGCTTGCAGCGCGGGCTTTATGGCCACCTTCGGTTCCAGACTGTCGGTTGGCTTCTCGGAGAGCTTAAGAATGGATTTGATCGTTTCCAGAGCGAGCTGGTTTTGACCCGCGGCTTGTTGCAAGTTCACCCGGACCGGCAGCGTCGCTTTGTCCTCGATGTCGTAGTCGCGGAAAATGGAGTCCAGATCCGCTCTCACCTTGGCCGCAAAAGCGTTGAACGGATGGCATCGGCCTGCACCAGGTCGGAAGCCGGGACGGTCATGGAATAAGTGAAGCGAGTCAGATCGGATTGATTGCTTTCTTTTTCCCGCTCGTCTGCGAGCGCGCCACCGGAGCAAGCAGGACCAGAAGGCATGCGACAGCGGAGATCCAGAGCCGAAAACGTCTGAGCATCGGAGTCCTCGATAAAAGAGCGCCGTCATTCGAGCAGAAGCCCATGCGAGACTGGCACACAAGCATCCCGATAGTTGTTGCAACACCCCTATTTCACTGACGACGGGATTCTTAGCGTAAGGCCTGTTTTATCCCAGTTTGTTGGGTTTAAGGACTTAACTCCTGATTCCACATAATGCACGTCGCCCGACTGCAGGCAACATCGAAGACCAAACGCTTGGCACAGGACAAGTTGGTCGACGCTATTTTGCCGACGGGTATTTTGGCGAAGACAAACCTAATCCAATGAGCGCTGTTTGGAATCGTTTTCGGATGGGACCATTCTCGTTCGGCGCTTATCGTCCCCTAACATCCCCTGATTTGCTGGATGCTAGGGTTGCAAGTGCTTGAAAAGAATGGCGGGGACGACGGGACTCGAACCCGCGGCCTCTGCCGTGACAGGGCAGCGTTCTAACCAACTGAACTACGTCCCCACTTGCCAAATCAACAAGATGCGCAATCGCCAGTGTTGATGCGGCTTAGCGCGGTTTACTTGGGTTGCTTCCACTGCGCCGGGCTAAATGAACTGCTTACGCTCCGGGCTGAAAGCCGCTAATACGAAGCACTGGAATCTCACGACCACATTCATCGTAACAGCTTCTCGGAAAACGTGAAAGTCCCGTCGCCCTGTCCAAACCGCGAATCCACGCCACGAATGGATCTGTTGCTCTGCCAGAGATTCTGGCGGAGTTTTGCGCAGGAGAAGAGTTCGGACGGGCCGACGTGTTTGCTTAGGCGAGTTTGCGCATCCGAAACAGGAAAAGCGCGTGAGCATCCCATTGATGGCCCCCAACTGCAGAACCCTTGCTCAAATCTGTAATGCCCTTGTGAGAACGGGGTGAACCGCGCGCAATGAGAATCATCGCGTTGTTGCCGACTCTCCTGTATACGGGCGCTCTTTACCTCAGCCCGCCGTTCTCGTCACTTTCGGCATTTCAGGAAGGCCGCGACACTCCGTCCGGTCGTTGCGCGAATGCCAACTCCGCTACGGCACCCCTTACGATCAACATGAAATTTTGCGTCAGTTCGCCTGGACCCGAGACCTAGATCCGAAGAAGGAATACAAAGCAATGACGATATAGCAAAAAAGCGGAACCACATAGGCCCATGCAATGCTGTGAAACTTTTCGGAAATAAATCCCATCAGCGGCGTCATGACCGCGCCGCCTACAATCGCCATCACCAGCAGCGAGCCGCCGATTTTCGTGTTGGGACCGAGCCCCTTCAATCCCAGCGCGAAAATTGTAGGAAACATCAGCGACATAAAGAAACTGGTCAGGAACACGCACCACAACCCGAACCAACCGGGGAACGCCACGCCCAGCGAGACCAGCACGATATTCGCAATGCTATAGGCTCCCATCAACTGATTCGGCGAGATCGTGCGCATGAGATATGCAGAAGTGAACCTTCCCACACCGAACGCGGCCAGGGTTCCGGTCAGAAAGTAGCCTGCGACTTTTTCCGGCTGGTGCGTCGATTCCTGCACGTACTGAATGAAATAGCTCCAGGTGCCAACCTGCGCGCCGACATAGAGAAACTGAGCCAGGACAGCCCACAAGAAATGCGGATAGCGAAACAGTTCCCGGAAGCGGCCGTGGTCACCGGCGCTGCTCTCGTGCTCACTTTGAATTGCCGGAAACTTGGCGCGAAGAATCAGTACAGCCCAGAAGATCGCGACCGCCCCAATCACCAGATAGGGCTTGATTACGCGCAGCGTTTCAGTCCGCAGATAAGCCTCGTACAACCCTTGAGTCTTCTGCGCGGCAATTTCCTGCGGAGATAATTCGATCCCGGAAAAAATGAATATCGTCCCGATCAGCGCCGCGGTGATCGCACCCAGTGGATTGAACGCCTGCGAAAAGTTCAGCCGCCGTTCCGATGTATCGGGGTCGCCCAACTGCGCAATAAACGGATTCGACGCGGTTTCCAAAAAAGACAGGCCGCTGGCAATCACGAACAGCGCGCAGAGAAAGAATCCGTAGCGTCCGGCGAGCGCCGCCGGCCAGAACAGAAAGCAGCCCGTTCCCAACAAAAGCAACCCGATGATGAATCCAGCTTTGTATCCTACCTTCCTCATGAGCAAGGCGGCCGGCATCGCCAGAAGAAAGTAGCCCATATAAAACGCCGACTGTACCAGGCCCGCCTGAAAGCGGCTGATCGCGAACGACTTCATGAACTGGCGAATCAGAACATCATTCAGGTTGCTGGGAATTCCCCAAAGGAAAAACAGCGCGGTCACGAGAATGAAAGGAATCAACTGCCCCGCCGGAAACAGCGAGTGGCCGTGCGCCGATTCCTTCTGAACCTTAGGCTTGTCCGCTGCCGGGACGCTCATCGTGGGCTTTCCACCGCGCTACCGTTTATACGATACAACCGGCGACACGCGATAGAGGATGCTCCCGTGAGGCGGCAACGTCACCGTCAAAACATCCGCAGCGCCAAGGTCTTTGTGCTCCCAAAGATCGTGAAGCCTGTAGGCTCTTCCAGTCAGCCCCAGTTCTTTCCACTCGTGGCGCACGACTGCCTTGGACTCGGTGAGATTGAACACCGCCAAATACTGACCCACGTCCCGAGCGCTCCCTGACGCGGCGTCCGCCAGCCAGATCACAGTTTTATTAGTACTCAGATCAATCACCGGGTGATTTCTAGTGGAGTGCTGATCCACCGCAATGACCTCGGGGTTGGTCAGCAACGACAACGTCCATGCATCGGCCGAGGACAGTTCCCCGCCGACCATGAGCGGCGAAGGAAAAATGCACCACAGCGTCATCAACATTCGCTGTTCGTCGTGGCTCAACCGAGTGTCGCGCGGCTGGCCCCAGCCCGGAGCCGGCCCCAGTCGTCCGAGCGGAAGCATGTCAGCGTCAGGCCAGTGTCCGGGCTCACCTTTTCCCGACCATGCAGTTACGTAGGCAAACTGGTCGCCGAGCCCTTTCGGATATGGGCCATTGTTATGCCAGATGTCCCAAACGTCGTCGGAGATCCTCCACATCTGGGCATACTTTCGCATCTCGTCGCGCTTTTCGACCGGCGCCGGGCCGGGGGAAAGGCTGAGCACAATCGGTCTGCCGGCCTTGTCCAGCGCTTGGCGGATCATGCGAATGTCATCGCCTTTATAAGGATGGCTGCTGATGCAATCCACTTTGATCAGGTCCACTCCCCAGCCTGCATACAGCTTTGTGATCGAATCGTAATAGGCCTGCGCGACCGGTTGGGCGACGTTTGTGCCTGGGTTGGTGCCTAGGCGAGTTCCGAAGTTATCGAAATTCCAGGGACAGGTATCGGAAGAATCCGCGGCATCCGCGGCTGAGTAGAACGAGTCGGCGATTGGAAGTTTGTTGCTCACCGCCTGCTTGGGGATGCCGCGCAGAATGTGGATCCCGAACTTGAGCCCCAGCGAGTGAACGTAGTCCGCTAAAGGCTTGAACCCGGCCCCGTTCGCAGCGGACGGAAACCGGTTCACAGCAGGCGTGTAACGACCGTTGGCGTCGAGAGAGTACTGAAAGTTCTTCGAGTTCCCTTCCGCCGTCGGGTTCACAACGAACCACTCCATATCGACTGTGACGTACTGCCAGCCAAAAGCCTTCAAATGCTCGGCCATCCACTTCGCGTTGGCTCGCACTTGGGCCTCGTTGATTGTCGTCCCGTAACCATCCCAGCTATTCCAACCCATCGGCGGGGTCAACGCCAGGGTCTCGTCAACCGGCGAAGTTGAAACGGAGGCGGGGGCTTTTTCCTGAGCGGCAAGAACGCTTGAATATAAGAGGATTGAGCCAATCAAAGACAGAAGCAAAGTCCGCCATCGCATAGAAATGTCAGCCTCCACAAAATCGCCAGCTTGGACAGTACACACTCACGGAGCCGGACGCTCACGAGTCGGATTGGCGACGATCAGACGACGGTCAGAAGACAAAGTTACTGCAGGAGGCCGTAGACCAGCACGCTGGTGTTGGCCGGAACGTACACCCGCCCGTTGGCAACCGTGGGATTCACTCGCACGATCGGAGTAGTCGAGACCTGGTCACGTGCCGCATCCTGGTTTGTGTCGTAGTACTCCTGGATAAGGTTGCTGGGGTTGTAGGCCCACAGCGTGGGGTTGGGCGCAAACTCCAGCATCCACACAACGCCGTTGAGGCTGCCGTTCGCCGAGATGATGGGGTCGGGTGAGCGCATGATGACGGTGCCAGTGGATGTTGCTTTCGTAGGCAGCAAACCGTTGCTCAAGCTAAACATCTTGGGATAGTCATACTCCCCAAAGATGTATACGTTGCCATCGAAGTAGCTGGGGGTGTTGTACATGCCATTAAACTGCGTCCGGCCAACCGACCCCTTGATGGCGCCGACAATGTATTGCACGATGTTGTTGCCGCCTTGTTGGTATCCGCCGAGGTTGTCACGGTTGACCACATAGATGGTTCCTTCCTTGCCACCGGCTACCAATAGGTCCGGATAATTTCCAGGCTGGGTGGGCAATAGCAAAACCCCACCCGAGGTAACGTCCCAGTCATTCGCACTGAGAGTCGCATAATTGTCTGGGGTGTAGTAATCGGCGAGCGTGAGGGTGCCATTATTCGGCGTGAGCTTCAGTACTGACACTCCAAAATCGGTGGTAGCGTCGGCCGTTCCGTTTCCAGTCGATAAGAAAATGTTGCCGCTGGTATCGGCCGCGAGCCCACCGCCCATTTGCCAGATGCCGCCTTCTTTGCCGTTGGGTGTGGTGCAGTAGACATACTTCAGGGCCAGGGTTTGAGAATCGTAGCCAAGGATCCAGCCGTGATAGGGCTGCCAGTCTTGGTCTCCTGCCGTAGCGAGATACACCACACTATTTACGTCCTGCGCGGATTGGGAAAGTAGCATACCCGGCCTGGAGTTCTCGTGGAGAGGATCGAAGGCCAACACACCTCCCGAACTTCCCTCACCGGTTCCCGGGACCGAAGCCTGAATCTCAACCGGCCCGCCGAATTTCTCCGCTCCGGTGGTAATGTCCAGGGCATGCAAGCGGTGGACATAGCTCCCGCTGCACGCGGCGGTTTGACCCTCGAGAGTTCGTGCTTCCACGTAGATCGTGTTCGTGGTGGGATCGATCACTGGAGTGGGAGTAATTCCAACGATCAGCTGCGCCATCATGAGGCACGATCCGGGGATGGGTACAACGCTGGGAGGATCAATGAAACTGTCCATCCACAGCGGACCTGCCGGCACTTTTCCGTCGGCGTCGTATGCGTACACACTGTCATTGGCAGTACCGAAATAGACGACGTTGTGGTAACCGGCAGTTCCGTTCAGCGGATTGGGAATGTTGACGTTGGCCACGTAGAGCGGCTGTCCCTGGACCGTTCCGTCGATGGGAAAAGAAAACAGTTTCCCAAAGGTGTTGACGTTCACGTTTTGCGGAGTCAAGACCGTTTCCTGCAAGTCCTGGCCCGTACGGGAATTGTCATTCTTGTTGGTGTAGATTCCCGCATAAGCCACGAGGTAGGCGGTGGCAGAACCGGACGCGGCTCGATTTGCCGCGCTGGTTGCAGTGATCGTATGGGTGCCAACTACAAAGTTCGCGGGCGGAGTATAAAGGCCGGTTGTACTAATCACGCCCACCGTTGAGTTGCCGCCGGAGTGGCCATCGACGAACCACTTCACGTTGTCATTTGTGGTGCCCGTGACTGTAGCCGTGAATTGCTGCGTGACCAGCGAAGTCACCGGCGCCGACATGGGATGTACCGCAACCGTAATCGCTCTTGGTTCCTGAGGCCGCATTTCCGGCTGGCCTGAGCTGCCGCCGGAGGGCTGTCGGGTAGACAAACCGGAGGTGAACCCGGGCTGGAGTGCGGCGTTCCTGGTAGCACTTTGGGCCGGTTGGTGGATTGCCACTTCGGCTAGAACGAGACCAACAACAATGAACAGAGCGCACGAACCAACAGTGATGGGTTTCATCGAGTTCCTGGTCGACCTATCTGGTTAAACTCAAAAACGGCGCCAACTATACAACGCTTTCGCTTGCCCGCCTAGTGTGAAAATGTTTTCATCTAATGCTTTCATCTGAAGACCGAAGTATCCGGAGAGGGTAGTCGTTGAACAGGGAGGTCCGACGTGATTCGCCTCAGTGTTCGGGTGCTTGAGGCTTTCTCCTCGTCGTCTCAAACTAACGCGTAATCCTCAAACGGAACGCCGGCAATACGCTTTTCGAGCCCCGCAGGGTCTCCCAAGCTCGTAGCCAAAGCTAGTGACGAGAATGTAAATCTGGGAATTCCCCGGACAAGGCCCAGCAGCGGATCGCTCTCATGCAGTCCGAGCATCAAGAATGAGAACTGATGGTGAAAGGCCTGGGCGCGGGCCAATGCAAGCAGCGCTTCGAGCGCCCGATGGTGTCCGTCTTCGCACGCGGCGTACCGTACGGTGAGAAGCCGAAGAGCTTGCCCCATCCGGGGAACGCGGAAGCCAGGAAACGGAGCGGCGACCACGCGGAGCAGGGCCAGTGCCGCTTTCAGCGAGGCCGGCGCATTCAGAAGCACATTGCGCTTCACTGGCGCGGTATCGCAAAGGGTAAGAGTTGCCACGACGCGCTGCCCGGTTCGCGCCACGAATGTTCTGGGGAAGGGCTCTTCAGGGCTGTCGGAAAGTGTCTGTACGATGTCGTCCTCCGCAAGTTGCGGGGCGAATTGCCGAGTGCGATGAAAGCGATCGAGAAGCAACGTGATGGCCGGCATATCCACGGCCTGTGCAGGGTCAATGGAATAGTGCTTCGAATGCCTCGTGAAAGGCGACGGTACCAATCCATAAACCAGAAAACGCCCGAGCCGAACCCATCGCGGCATGCCGAGCCGTCCTTCAAAGAGGGGCATCACTCGTTGATTGCCGTCGGCCGCCACACAAAAGCATAGATCGATGCCGTTGAGGCGCAGATCGGCCTCGAGCGCTTTGATCAGCCGCACGGCCACAAGCCTTCCAGAAAAGTTTGGATGCACCTTCATGTCGCCGATATAAGCGATGGTTTCCGGAACTCCTGAAATATAGGCAGTACGCAGCGCCGCGGAGATGCAGCCGATGACTTGCGGGCCTCGCACAGCCACGAAGACTTTGCTCTTACCGCGGAGCCGCAGCAGGGCGAAAAAGTCGGGCTCGCGATCGATCCGGAGTGAGATAGCTCCATTCATGGGTGTTATTCGCGTGAGAGCTATCAACTCGTCGTTGTCGGTTTCGCTGGCCTGGCGTATCTCGACGCGATGGCGTGACAGGGCAGGAGCCGACATCGACGGGACAAGCGGATCCGTGCTCATCATTTCTCTCCTGTCCTGTGCCACACACCCAGAGCGGGACGGTCAGGATTGCATTGAGGTTTGCCGTTCAAGCGGTTCCCTATCCAGGACGCCCTCTCCTTCGTGACGTAACGGAAGCGGGCCGGATGCCTGGAAGCGCGGTGGCCAAGCGGTTTCAAGCAGCTGTGGGGGACGCCACTGTTCGAGGTAGGTGGCCAGATAACCACGCGTGGGTCGCTCCGCGGCGATCCTGGGAAGATATATCCAGGGAACCCAAGCGGCCACGTGATGAGTCAAGTGGTAGTTGAAATGTAGATAAAGCAATTCAAATGGCTGCCAGAGATGGAGGTCGATCGCTCCGAGAACCACATGGCGGGGAGTGCGCACGTGATAGATGTACTGCTGGCTGGCCCAGCAAAATGCGAACGCCGCGTAACACACGGCGAGATGCGAGAGCTTGAAGTGCAGCAGCAGCGTAGCCAGCGTCCAAACCACGACCGTCACCAGCAGATCCCGCCGGATGCGCCTGGGGTTCACGCTGTTGAGGAACTGCATATAGCGCAAAAGCGCCCCCGAGTTCTTTCCCGGCGCTGGCATTGGAATGGATGCGCCGGGAACCAACGCGATGGTCAGTAATGCGAGCGGAGTCAAAAACCAGAACAGTCCGCAGAGCACGAGGTAGTAACCGGCTCGCTTCCGCCAGCGTATCTCACCAGGCAGAACATAGTCTTCCAACTCGGCGTCCGAGCGATTCCTGCGATGGTGGACCAGATGCGCTATTTCAAACAGGTGATAGCTTCCCGGGAACAGAGAGTACAAAAGAATCCCAAGTCCCTCATTTACCGCAGGCCTGGAGTGCAGCTTGCTATGCGCCGCCTCATGGGCCAGACCGAAACCAAGCTGCATGAAAAAGGCGAAAGCCACCGCAAACAGTGCAGTAACCCAGAGAGTTCGTGCATGAGAAGCGGCCCCCAGGAGTGCGAAAGACAAAACGATCTGCCCTACCGCCAAAATCGCATTCAATGTTTCCGGGATCGGGTACTGGTTGGCGTCGGTTTGGCGGATGAAATGACCCTGCGCCACTGCCTCGCGGAAGATGAGTCGATCGGGATCGTGCGTGGCTACGATTGTCTCTTGCATTAGGATCGATCCAGAATCCGAAATCTTCTCAGCAGCGACCGGGGCTGATCCAACGGCACCAAGTATACGCATTCTTGCTTGCCCGGACCAAGATCCACGTTTGTCTGAGCATCGTTGACTTGCGAATCATCCTACCCCTCAAGCAACATTCTTGCCATGAACGACGAAAGCCTGGACACGCGAGTACACGAAAGAGCGGTCGCACGCGATCAGGTCCCGGCTGAGTTCCTCCTGCAGTTCGATCTCGCTCTGCAGGCTCTCTGGCACGCCGCGTGGCACAATCAAGTTGCGAAAACAGATCCGCGCACCCGGTCGGGCCGAGCGTGCTACCTCAGCGAAGAGCCGCGCAGTCTCATCGGGGCTCATGAGCTCGCAGATGTTAGAGAGGCTGAAACCGTCAATGGAGTCGTCGGGCTGTTGGCCGAGAAACTCCTGCACCGGTGACGTGACAATCTCAATGCGGTCCAGCCGCTCTCTGACAACCGGCAGGTTCTCCCGGAGCAAGTATGCCGGCACGGCCTTCTCACTCCGGTAGTGGGCAAGCAGATATTGCGTCAGGAAGTAATTGGATTCCACCGGGATCTCGCACATCGCCCGTCTGGCTCGCCGCAGAAAACTCTCCGAGAAAGATGACGACCCGTCGTCAAACTTGAAATAGTCAGCGGTCAATCCACGCCTCGCCAGCACCCGCTTGTTGGCGAGAAGCTTGAAGAGCAGTCGCCACCGCACCGTGTCCCACTTCCTGGAGAAGTAGTCCTGCTGCTGCTCGAGCGTCGCGCAGCGGAAAAATCCGTCGATACGTTTCTTTCCCTGCAGCAAACCCAGAAAGCGGCTGAAAAGACGGGTAAAGGACTCATACCTCCCCGCATTGACCACTCCACTGCGCACGGCTTCCGCCTTGCTCGTCCAATACTGAAGAGCCGCCTCACTGAGATCGCCGCTCAAACGCTCGAAGACCTGGAGCCGATGGTCACACGGAACGAGCCCGAGAAAGGAGCGCAGCTCGTCGTAGTCGAGCCGGAGCACCGCGGCTCGTTTCAACTCCAGTAAGTACGATTGCGACGGGTTGATGTCGACCGCATAGATCCTGCCGGGATCCTCCAGCAGCAGCGTAAGTGTATTGCAGGCGCCCGAGGTGACTGTGACCAACGTTTCGCCGGGCTGGATCATCAGGGCTCGCCGGTCCGATGCGGGATCTTCCCAACTCATCCCAAACAGCAGATCAAACAGCTCAACCTGATCCTGCGATTTGACTCTCATCCCGCTAATTCTTCCCTCTGGCTGGGAACTTCTTCAAGAGGCCCCTGTCCGTTGTACAGCGGCGCAAGATGGATTCCGTGACGGGCCGCAATGCTTTCGATCTCCTGCACCCGCTCCGGCGTAATGAATCCTCTTCCCTGGGAGAACGGCTCGAATCGACGTTCCAAAGCGAGCACCATGCCTTCCATAACACATCCTTGTCCCACATTCGGAAATGGATGACGATGCAGCACGCGGTGAACGTCGGGTTCGAAGCTCATTCCTCCGAGCGACTGCCCCAGCCCTCCGAAGAACACCGTGCAACCCTCCAACCCATCGTCCGGCGAAAGATTTTTCGGATAGCCCGCGTCACAAATAATGGCGTTGGGGCCAAGCCGTCCCAGAAGCAGCGACGGCGACTCCAGGCTAGCCACGCAGATCACGATATCGGCCTGCACCGAAAGCTGCTGAAGATCGGTCGCTATGTCCACCGCCGTCCCGCCGGCGCTCAACTCTTCCGCGAGGCTGCGCAGACGATCGATGTTTCGCGCGTTGAGCACCACACGATTTACCAGCGGAGCCAGGCACCGGGCGCAACCGGTTCCGACATCGCCCGTGGCCCCGACGATGAGCAGCGTCGCTTCGCTCATGTCCCGGCCCTGTAGCCCGCACGCCTTCTTGACGCCCTGCACGACAAAAGCAACCGTTAACGTGTTGCCAGTGGTGAACACCGTCTCGCCCTTTTCCGGAAGAAGATCGGAGTCGCCTTCGATGAGGATGGAACTAAACCCGCCAAGACTCACAATCCGCGCCCCCGCCTTGATGGCGCAAGCCGCGGCGGCGCGGACGCGTTCGATGTTCTCACTCCTGTGCGCAAACCCAAGCCGGTCTGGCGGAATGAACGAATCGATGTAGATCCCATGAACGCTGTGGCCCAGCACCGAGCGATGTTCGATGTGGCAGACCGCCCTGGGTGGAAACCACGGAAAGATTTCCTTTAAGTCAGCGTCTGGAATCGGCGCGCGACCGGGCCCCCGCAACACGGCGAGTACATCGGCGGCCGCTCTCCAGCTTTCCTGATGTGCAATGAGCGCGAAGTCGAGAGCCATCGGCGGACCACACCTTTCTAGACTGGCAATTGCGTCGCCCATACAAGGGTCATCTCGCCAGGCAGCCCCAACAGGTCGAGCGTCCTCAAGTAGTGTTGCAGAGAAGCGCCACGGAGCTCGGAACTGGCAAGGCCGACTACCGGGAGCGACTGCTTGACGCAAGCTGCATGGCAAAGTTCGCAGTGCCCATCCCCGTCTTCGCGGGCGAACATCTGCCCGAGTATGCCCATGACCTCAACGTGAAGCTCATGCACCTTGTCATCGAAGCGCTGAACATTGACCGCCCGCGCCGCCCTGAGAATAGACATGGCATGATCGATGTGGTCTTCTTCCTCGGCGGCAATTGCGGCGAAGGTCGTGCCCAGGCTGCCCGGCGCGACCTGCCCTACTCGCTTGTAGCTGGCTACGGCAAAGGACTCGAGCATGACCTCCTGAATGATGAGACACGCGACAAAGTCGCGCCCCTCGATCTGGCGAAGGAACGCGCTGCGAAGGCGCTTCCAATACTTGGCGTTTACGTTGTTCGGCACCTCGATGCCCAACTTCTTGCCCTCAGCGGTAAAAGCGGAGGCATGTCCCCGCTCGCTCTCCGCGTGTTCAAGTGCGTCGGCTACCTCGTTGGGACCTTGACAGATCCCGGCAAGAGAGGTGTAGTTCAACACAGCAACCAACTCTCCAGTGACTGCCTGCGCGAGCACGTCCTGCCAGATCGATGCGGTTGAGCAAGCAGCGTCGGCGTCAGAAGCAGTTGAGCACTTCGGACTCGTAACGACTTCCATGGCACCCTCCTGAAGTATGGATTTAGAGCAACGCGCACCCTTCATATGGAACCTGAGTAACGAGGCTCCCTGGCGCAATTCGCCGTGACCATGGTCGTCGTCCTCGTGCGCGAAGTCAAACTGAATCGTGGAATGCCCCCACCGGCGCGCTCAGCCGAAGAAGTGCCCGAGCACCAGCGACTTCAAGGCGGCCATGATTGTGGAGTTCATCGAAGGACCGCAGGGAACACTGTCGCTGACCTTTGAGGAAGGAACCTCGGCTGCCTGGTTACACGACTTGCTGAGACCCCACGAAACTTAGTTGGTGGGCAGTGCAGGACTCGAACCTGCGACCTCCTGCTTGTAAGGCAGGCGCTCTAACCAGCTGAGCTAACCGCCCATCGTGCCTCCGCGGGACCGGACGATGATCAGATGACCGCGCCGGTCGGGACTGGATTGGACCGCTCGAATCGGGCTTGATCGAGTATACGCGAGCCGTTGAAGAAACGCTGCTGGGCGGCCATCCAATAGGCCTACACTGGTCGGTTGCTGCGCTAGCCGAAACGCGATCCCGACGTGCGCATCGACTCCTGCCAGATCACCCTCCTGCTAGACTGGCTGAGTGCGGCGGTTGATCGTCAATGCGGACGATTTTGGCTTCACTGCAGGCGTGAACCGGGCTATCGTGGAGGCTCACTCGCGCGGTGTCGTTACTTCTTCGACGCTCATGGCCAATGGTCAGGCTTTCGCGGAAGCGGCGCAACTGGCCCTCACACTCCCAAAACTCAGCGTTGGCTGCCATGTCGTGCTTACCGACGGCGTTCCCGTTCTTGGTGCAGCGCAACTTCCCTCTCTCACGACGAATTCAAACTTTCGCGACGGAATGATCACTTTCGCCGCGCGAGCGATCGCCGGCGGCATCGACGCCGGCGAAATTACCGCTGAAGCCGCTTCCCAGATTCGCAAGATTCAATCCGCCGGCATTACCGTTTCTCACGTCGACACTCACAAGCACACTCACCTGTTCCCTAAGATTCTCCGGCCTGTGCTGCGTGCGGCGGCAGTTTGCGGAGTTCGCGCGGTGCGCAACCCCTTTGGCCCGCGCCTGCCCTTGCAATCGAGCCACCTTCTGGCACGACCGGTCCTTTGGAAACGCTACGTCGAAGTCCGCGTGCTGGGCAGCTTTGCGGGGAAGTTCCGCGAGGCCGTCGATCAGGAGGGGTTCACCACGCCCGATGGCACGCTGGGCATTGTGGTTACCGGAGCGCTCGATGAAACTCTGTTCCATGCCATTGCCCGCAGCATTCCGGAAGGCACCTGGGAATTCGTCTGTCATCCCGGCTACAACGACGCGGATCTGCAGGCAGGCAAGACGCGCCTGCGTGAGTCGCGGGAGATCGAACTCCGCGTCCTGACCCTGCCGGCCGCGCGCGAGGTTCTCACGCAGCAAGGGATTGAGCTCATCTCGTATCGCGAGTTGGCACCGAACCATAGCTCCGGCTAGAGCTCGAGCCGGCTTATTTCAATTCCAAAACTTCGTTCCGGATGCCTCCTGGGAACCCTGAGCACCGCGGGCCCGGAGGAATTCAGGTACTCTCGTAACCTACTGACTTCACTACAAGTAGTATGATGTTGGTCAGGTCACCCTATTAGTTGGTTTTTCTAATCTGGAGGCTCTTTCGTTCATGTCGGCCCAAGGATCAGCTCCGCGCGCGACTCTGGACATAAAAGTCCGGGTGTGGGGCATGGGCTCCAATAACCAGCCTTTCTTTCAGAATGCCATGGCGCAGAACATTAGCGCGACGGGGGCTTGCCTGTTCGGAATCGAGCCCGAGTTGAAGGTGGGCGATGTGATCGGCGTGCAGTACGAAAGCCGGAAGGCCCGCTGCAAGGTGGTCTGGGTGGTGGATGCCGGAGCGCTCAAGAAAACTCAGGTCGGAGTACAGCTCGTGCTCGACCAGGATTGCCCTTGGATCGCGGTTCTTCCCGCCGACATGAAAGGGGACGAACGGACCCAGCAGAGCCACGACAATCGCCGCAGATTCGTGCGCCACAAGATTTCGTTTCCTCTGGAACTGCGCGACGAACGCGTGAATACTCCTATGCGCGTGAATGCGACGGACATCAGCGGCAACGGCTGTTATGTTGAAACCGTTATGCCGCTGGCGATCGGCACTGCGATTCGAGTGGACTTGTGGATCGATCAGGAGCGCCTCTCACCGAGCGCCGTCGTTCGCACCCGCGATCCCGGCGTTGGGATGGGAATCGAGTTCACCGGCATGCCCGAGGAATCCAAAAAGCGGTTCCAGGCCCACCTGGATAAGATCGATCCCGGAATTACCTTTGCCCAAAAAGACGACGGACAAAAAGACGGCGAATAAACCAGACTTTGTAACCCCCTCATTCTTCCGTCTCCGGTGTCGCCCCGTCCCGCCACTCGTGTAAAATCTGCAACCGCTGCGCTTTCCAGCCATCGAATCACGGGAGCAGCTAAGAATAAGCTTTGAGCACGAAATAACGGGAAGGCGCCGCTTAGCACCTGTCTCGCAAATATCTCGCACATATGAAGATCGGAATCACCTGTTATCCGACGTACGGCGGCAGCGGTGTGGTTGCCACTGAGCTGGGCCTGGAACTGGCGCAGCGCGGGCACGAAATCCATTTCATCTCCTACGCCCAGCCGATTCGGCTGCGGGGCGAGGAACCGAACATCCACTATCACGAAGTGGAAGTTTCCCGTTATCCGCTGTTCGACTACCCACCGTACGATCTGGCGCTGGCGACACGCATGGCGGAGGTCGCGCAGCTTTACGATCTCGACCTGCTGCACGTGCACTATGCCATCCCGCATTCGGTGAGCGCGCTGCTGGCACGGCAAATGCTGGCCGCTGGACCTCGCCGGCAGAAGCTGCCCTTCGTCACCACGCTGCATGGCACCGACATCACATTGGTGGGCCTCGACCGTTCCTACCTGCCGATCACGCGCTACTCGATTGAGCAGAGCGACGGCGTCACTGCGATTTCGAACTACCTGCGCGACCGCACCCAGCGCGTATTCGATGTGAAGAATAGTATCGAAGTGATTTACAACTCGGTGAACTGCGATGTCTACCGGCGCAACCCTGCGACCTTTGCGCAAATGCGAGCCGAGTATGCGCCCAACGGTGAGCGCGTGCTGGTGCATCTGTCGAATTTCCGTCCCGTTAAACGTCTCACCGATGTAATCGAGATTTTCGACCGGGTGCATAAGAAGATTCCATCGAAGTTATTGCTGATCGGCGATGGCCCGGACCGTTCCGTCGCTGAGTGGCTAGCCGTACAGAAGGGGATTCATAACGACGTCCTGTTCCTCGGCAAGCAGGATCAGATCGAGGAAAAACTGTCGATCGCCGACGTTATGCTGATTCCGAGCGAACTGGAATCGTTCGGGCTGGCTGCGCTTGAGGCCATGGCATGCGAGGTGGTTCCGATCTCCACCCGCGCCGGCGGAGTGCCGGAGGTCATCGACCACGGCAAGACTGGGTATCTCGCTGACGTCGGAGATGTCGAGACCATGGCGCGTTACGCCATTGAACTGCTCAGCGATGAACAGAGGCTGCGTGAAATGGGCAAACAGGCACGGACCGTCGCCATGGAGCGCTTCGGCTCCGCCAGGATTGTGAAACAGTACGAGGATTTCTACCGGCGCGTGCTGGAGCGTTCGGCGTAGAAGCCTTCCGGCACCGAACTCGCCGCCTCAACCAGCGGCAGCCGGATCCGGACCAGCGTTCCCTTCCCTTCGTGGCTGTCGATGGTCATGCGCGCAGTGTCGCCGTAGAGCACCTGCAGCCGCTCGGAAATGTTCGCCATGCCGATGCCCATACCCGACCAACTGCTGCTTTCTTCCAGTTGCGCAGCACCCATGCCGACGCCGTCGTCCTCGACTTCGATGATGAGACGGGAATCGCTGAGCCGGCTGCGCAGGTAGATGCTGCCGCCCTCCACCTTCGGCCCCAGCCCGTGCTTGATGGAGTTTTCCACCAGCGGCTGCAGCAGCATGCTAGGCACAACTACGTCGAGCGAAGCGGGATCGAGTTCCTTGACCACGCGTAGTTTGTCGCGCCCAAAGCGCACCACTTCGATGTCAAGATAGTTGTCGATGAACTCGAATTCTTCGCGCAGCGGCGCGAAGGCGTCACCGCTGCTGAGCAGGCGCCGCAGGATGGTCGCCAGCTTGAAGATCACGTCCCGCGCCATGTCCGGGTCGAACCGCACCAGCGACGAAATTGAGTTCAAGGTATTGAACAGGAAGTGGGGATTGATCTGGTTCTGCAGCGCCTCCATGCGCGCGTGCAGCAGAAGGCGTTCCTGTTCTTCCAGCTTGATCTGGATGCGCACGCTGTTGAAAATCTTCAGCTCGATTCCGATCGCCGTCACCGAAGCAGCATAGATTGCGCTGTATATCCACCAGTTGTCAGGACTCTCGATGCTGAACATGGAGTGCGGCCCCAAGTGTTCCACCAATTCCGTTTGCACGAAACGCAAGCCGATCACGGTCCAGAAAAACATGATCTGCCATTCGAACAATCGGGGACGCGGCAGATTGCGCCGGATGATGCGAAAAATGCCTTCATCGATGAAGGGAGAGAACGACCAAATGTCATCTTTGTCTACAGCTACGGTGCGCCATTGTCCGGCGAGAAAACCAGAAAGCACATCGAACGGCATGGCGGCCCACTCGTGGTGCAGCAGAGCGGGTAGTGCCACCAGTACACCGCCAAGCGATCCCGCCCAGCGTCCGCCAATCACTCCCAGCAGCAGGGCAGTTTCAAAACTCAGGTCGCCCGCCACAAACGTCTTCGAGAAAATTCGGGCCCAGACGCCAACCATGATGGGCAAGCCGAACCAAAGCACCAGGTATAGCTTCTGCCGGAAGGTGCGCTCCTCGCGAAACAATAAGGACTTGAATCCCTTGGATCGCACCAGACTGCTGGCAACGGCCGCAGCTACGCCCAGCTTGAACAGCAAATTGAAAAGGATGAGCCGCTGTTCCATGAGATTGGTCGTTACCAAATGGGCGGACTAACCCTACCCGTAGGCTAGTTCCTTCGCGCGCTGCGCCGCCTTGACGACCGCCTTGATCAGCGTGACGCGCAGCTTCCCTTCCTCCAGTTCCATGATGGCGTCTATGGTGCAGCCGGCCGGCGTGGTCACTGCGTCCTTGAGCAGCGCCGGATGGTCCCCGGTTTCGAGCACCACCCGGGCAGCGCCCAGCGTAGTCTGCGCCGCGAGTAGCGTTGCGATATCCCGCGGCAATCCCACCTTCACTCCCGCCTCCGCCAGCGATTCTAGAATGATGTAAATGTAAGCCGGACCGCTGGCTGAAAGTGCAGTCACCGCGTCCATGTGCTTCTCGTCTACCACAACGGTTCTTCCCACCACATCAAACATGCGGCAGGTCATGGCCACATCCTCCGCGCTGGCGTGCTTACCTTTGCAGATCGCAGTCATGCCCGCGCCCACCAGGCTCGGAGTATTGGGCATGGCTCGGATCACCGGCACATTCGGCGGCAGATTTTTTTCGATCATCGAAGTCGGCACCGACGCGGCGACTGACACAATCACCTGCTTCGACGTGATAGAACCGCTGATCTCGCGCACAACGTCCTCGACTACCTGCGGCTTCACGCCAATGACAATAATGTCGGCGCCCTTAGCAGCTTCCACGTTGTTGGTGCCGACTTTCACTTTCAGCTTCGCAGCCAGCGCCTTGGCGCGTTCGTCATGCGCCACCGTGGCGTAGGTTGATTTCGGTGAGAGCATGCCGCTCTTCAGCAGCGCCTGCAAAATAATGCCGCCCATCTTCCCCGCGCCCAGAAATGCGACCTTCTTTGCCGCCAGATCGTTTCCCATAATCCCCTCTTCAAAACAGCATGTCATTTCGAGTCGCGCAGCGACGAGGAACCTGCTGTCTGCCGCTCCATCCAATTCCAGGCAGTCGTCACCACGTCGCGCAACCCATGCTTGGCCTTCCATTGCAGCAGCGCCTGCGCTTTCGCCGGATTCGCCACCAGCGTCGGGGGATCTCCCGGCCGCCGCGGCACGATCTTGCGCGGCATGCGTTTCCCCGTCACTTCCTCGACCGCAGTAATCACTTCCTGCACCGAGGCTCCAGTGCCGGTCCCAACGTTGACGGCAAAGCTTGCTTTCCCCGCCGCCAAGTGATCCAGCGCCTTCAAGTGCGCGCTAGCCAAATCGTTCACGTGGATATAGTCCCGCACGCACGTTCCATCTGGCGTCGGATAGTCAGCTCCAAACACCTGCAGCTCAGGACCAAGGCCAGCGGCCGCGCGCAGGGCCAAAGGAATCAGGTGCGTCTCCGGCTCATGCAGCTCGCCGATCTCTCCACTCTCGTCGGCGCCCGCCGCGTTGAAATAACGCAAGCTGGCGTAGCGGAAGCCGTAGGCCCGGTCATACGCCTCCAGAGCCTGCTCAAAGAACATCTTCGACACGCCGTAGGGATTCACTGGCTGGCGTGGAGTGTTCTCTTCGATCGGCACCTTTGCCGGCTCTCCATATACCGCGCACGTCGAAGAAAAGATGATCTTTTTCAGTCCCGCGTCAAGCGCCGCATTCAGCAGCGAAAGCCCGCCTTCGACGTTGTTGTGGAAATACTTCTTCGGATTGGTTACCGACTCGCCGACGTAGGCATGCGCCGCGAAGTGCATGATGGCATCGGCCCGCGGCAGCACACGCGCCAGCGCGGCTCCGTCCAGCATGTCGCCCTTGATCAGTTCAAAACCGGTGGCTAGGCGTTCGTAGCCAGTGCTGAGATTGTCGAAAATGATCACTTCATGCCCCGCGCGTTTCAACGCGCGGGCGGCATGACTTCCAATGTATCCCGCCCCACCGATGACTAGAACGACCACGTCGCCTTCCTTTCCGTTTGCCTGTTTTTCGCCACAGCTACCTGAGGTTCATCGCCGGCGCACTCTCAAGTGCCGGCCTCCACTGCGATTTCCAATGGCGTCATGGTTACCGGAATCAATGCCAGAACCGGGAGGGGAGCAGAGGAGTATTGTACACAGAATGGAATTATAAGGCCGTTTGACGGCCCCCCTCGATCGGCCTGTTAAGATTATCGTTTTACTGGAAAGTTGGGGGGACAGCATGACCGAAGAGCTTGCCGACAAGAAATGCGTGCCCTGCCGCGGAGGCGTTCCGCCGCTCAAGGGCAAGGAACTGGAGACGATCCACAACAATGTCCCCAAGTGGATGGTCTACGACGAACATCACCTGCACCGCGAGTTCAAGTTTCCTGATTTCAAGCAGGCCCTCGAGTTCGTCAACCGGGTAGGCGCGCTGGCCGAGCAGGAAGGACATCATCCCGATATTCTGCTGGCGTGGGGTAAAGTCGAGATCACGCTCTGGACGCACAAGATCGACGGCCTGACCGAAAGCGATTTCATCATGGCGGCGAAGATCGACCGCCTAGCGGGCGCTTAACCCCGGCGCCTAAGGTGACGGCACTCCCTCACACTCCCGCTTGAGATCCTCGAAGAACAACCGTGTGCTGCGCTCAATGGCACCCTCGATCGCAAAACCCGCGATTCGCGAAAAAACTCCCACGAACTCCAGGCGCACATAAATCTCGGTGTCGTGATCGGACAGGGCCTGAAAGGTTACGCTGGTCTCCAGTGTCACGCCCCCGAAATGGCTGATGAAGTCGGCGCGGCGGTTGGGCTCGAAGTGCATCAGCACTTGATCCACGGAGCCAACCGGGCCGTCAATTCCAATCTCCAGACGGCTCTCCTCTTCCCACGGTCGCCCGCGCGACCAGCGAACATTGCGAATGTAGGAGCACCACCGCCAGGTATCGGGCTGGGTATAAACCGCAAACACGGTTACCAGAGGACGATTTACCGTGACCCGGATCTCAGACGACGGCATGGAAGTGGCATCAACCGGCCGACCCAGCTCGCCGGCTGCGGAACTGTTGCAGAGGAAGTGTAGGGGAATATAAGAGACTGAGCAAACCAAGAATTCGTGGTCGGCAAAACGGGTAATTATGAATTGGCCGCTGTGGCCGTGGGTGCTTCACATTCCTTGCGCAGTTCTTCGAAAAATCCTCTCGTGGCCTTGGTGATGGCTGGCGCCAGGGCAAAATCCAGAGCGCGCGAAGCCGTTCCCACCAGCTGCATCACAACGTTCACGGCGGTCTGACTGGGCGAAACAGGCGTGAACGTTATGCGCGTCTCACAAGTGATTCCCAGGACGTGGCTGAGGTAGGACACGCTTTCATTCGCCTTGAAATGCTGCACCACCTGATCGATGCTGGTCCGAATCGGACTCCGGGTTTCGATGCTCAGCCGGCTTCCTTCCTCCCAGGGCTTGCCTTGTACCCAGCGAATCTCACCGAACAGGTTGCGATTGCACCACCGTTCGGTGTCCACATAAATGGCGAACACGGTTTCCAGAGGACAGTTGAGGACGACTTGAAAATCGAACGACTGCATAGCATCGGCAAGGGAAAGGAATCAGCAGGCGCAGGCATTATGCTCGGCGCACTCCCGACATTTGGGAGTGTAAGAGAAAAGCGTGCGGACAGCAATCAAGATTAGCGACAATCAAGAAGCCGCGCTGGCTTTGCTGATCCGGCCGACACGCAGAGCCCACCCCAGGATCGCAGCCGGAACCAGCATGAGCAGCCCCGTACCGGTGGCGACGGTGCGCACCGAGATTCCCGCATCCAGGAAAAGGCCTGCCAGATACGCGGTGACCGCGAACGTCAGGCTGCCCATTCCAAGGTCGGCGGCAAACACACGCCCGCGAAAGCGGTCTTCCGTATGCAGCTGCAACAGAGTGGTCGAGAAGACCCAGACGGTTGAGCCTCCCATGTGCGCCAGCATGGCGCACAGCGCAGCCATCCAGACGCTGCGGCTTGCGCCCAGCACTCCGTAGCCGACCGCGATGGTCAGATAGCCAAACAGTATTCCGAGACGCAGGCGATGGTCGCTCTCACCCGCCCAGCGCGCCGAGATCAGCGGTCCGACGAGCGCTCCCAGACCGCGGCCTCCGAGCAAAATACTCATTCCGAGCATGGCTCCGCCGGCAGCGTCGATGCCGCGACCGTGAACGGCAAACTCACGCGCTCCCATCACCGTAAAGATGACCCAGCTTGGTCCCACCATGAGTTCTCCAGCTTTGGCAAACACCGCAGGCAACAAAGTCCGGTGACTGCGGATGTAGCGAATCCCTTCCAGCACCGGAGAGAAGTCGACCAGATCGCGTGGCCTGAGCGGCGCCGCCGCTTCGGCGTGCGCCTCGGCAAAACGCATTCCGCTGATCAGAACCGCCGAAGTAAGAAACGACAGAGCGTTGAGAATGAACACCGTGTCGCGCCCAAAGAACGCAGCTACCACTCCGCCGATAGACGCCCCGATCAGCAGGTTCACCGACCACGTCGCCGAGGAGAGAGTGTTGGCAACCAGAACCTCACTTTCCGCTGAGATGTTGGGAATCACCGCGCTGCGGGCGGGCTCGAAGAACGCGGTCATCGTGGTTTCGGCCACCAGCAAGGGATAAATCAGCCACACCATCGAGCGCGAACGCACGAACAACATCGCCAGCACCACCACGAAGCGAACGATGTCGGCCGCGATCATCACATGCTTGCGCTTCAGCCGGTCGTTCACTACTCCCGCCGTCGGCCCCACAAAAGTCTGCGGCAGAACCTGCAGAACCAGAGCCAGCGCCACCGAACTGGCGTGCCCTGTCAACTGCAACAGCAGGGTATAAATCGAAAGCGTGTAGAACCAGTCGCCGATCTCGCTGACGATCTGCGCCAGCCAGAGCCGCCGGAAATTGCGATTGCCCCGCAGCAGCCGCGCATACGAAGCAAGAGTGATCGAAGACGCGACGTGTTCCGGTTGAGGATCCATGCGAGTGCTCTAAGCCACAAGGCTGGGCGTCCGGGAACTATGGGACGCGGCGCTACGGTTTCAGCTTCAACTTGAGGTCTGCGGCAATCTGCTGGCCGTGGAAGCGGCCGTTTTCGATGAAGATCTCATTGGTGCGCGACCCCGCGACGATCACGCCCGCCACGTAGATTCCGCGCACATTGCTTTCGAGCGACACCGGATCGCACACCGGGCGGCACTGCTGCTCGGACAACTCGATCCCCATGCTGCGAAGAAAATCGTAGTCCGGATGGTAGCCAATCAGGGCAAGCACGAAGTCGTTTTTCAGCCGTATCGGCCCGCGTGGCGTGTTCAACACCACGTAGTCGATGCCAATCTCTTGCACCGAAGTGCTGAAATAAGCTTCAATTTCTCCAGCCTTGATGCGGTTCTCAAGGTCGGGCTTAATCCAGTACTTCACGTGATGGTGCAATCGTTCCTCGCGATGCACGAGTATTACGCGCGCTCCGTGCCGCCACAAATCGAGCGCCGCAATCGCCGCCGAATTCTTTCCGCCAATCACCAGCACGTCGGTGTCGTAATAAGGATGTGGCTCGGCGTAGTAGTGCGAGACCTTGGGGAGATCCTCGCCCGGAATGCCCAGCTGATTGGCCAGATCGTAATAGCCGGTCGAGACGATAACTTTTTTCGTACGGTAATCATGCGGCCGACCCGCGCGATCGGTCGCCGTGATGCTGAAGGCTCCGTCCTCGCCCATGACCGTCTTGACCCATTCGTACTGGCGAAGATCAAGATGATAATGCTCGCTAACTTTCCGGTAGTACTCCAGCGCCTCTTCGCGCGTGGGCTTCTGCAGCGAGGTGGTGAACGGGATGTCGCCGATCTCCAGCAGCTCCGGCGTAGTGAAAAAAATCATGCCTGCCGGATAGTGAAACAGCGAGTTCACCAGACATCCCTTGTCGAGGACGATGACCTTGAGCCCGATCTTCTGCGCTTCGATGGCACAAGCCAGTCCAGTCGGCCCCGCTCCAATTACGAGCACGTCGGTGTGCATCTCGCGGCGAGCCGTCGACTTGGTCTGGGCCAGCGTATCGAGTTCTACAGCGGCAAGAAAATCAGGCATGGGACCGGGCGCAGAGTCGGTCGAGGCAACGAAGGTTCGAGCACAACTCAGAAGTGGATGATTCTAGCACGTGGGAATTGCGGAAGGCTCGATCGATAAACGCAAGTTGCTCGGCCTTCCGCGCGCACTACCCCGAAGTGGGTGCCCCATCCTTCGCCGCTTTTGCGAAGGGTGGGCGGCAGACTGATCGGGTAGTGGGCTACTTTGAATTTATTTTTTAAGTTTCGAGCCAAGATTCCAAAGAACCCGGCAAAGCAGGAAGAGGAGGAAACCGCCGCCTAGGAAGACTGCCAAGAGCATCAACACGGCAAGAATGTGGAAAGGTGAAAATTCGCCCATGTTCTATTTACGCTGCTCTTTCCGCCCTCCGCTGCTCGTAGGCTTCCCAGAGAGCTACCAAATCCTCTACGCTCCACAGCCGATCCGTTACGCCAGCAGCCATCGCCGGGGACGTGCGAAGTGTACGATG
>Ga0209274_10000151_pt1 | contig 56448 bp, 45 predicted proteins | sample HubBroMetageREF1_FD_188343 | JGI IMG/M metagenome (GOLD analysis project Ga0209274, IMG submission 188343) | Reference soil microbial communities from the Hubbard Brook experimental Forest, New Hampshire, USA - Hubbard Brook CCASE Soil... | ecosystem: Environmental > Terrestrial > Soil >...
GAGTGCCGTCGCCATTGCCGAGCACCACGCTCACGTTCTCGTTGAGATGGTGGCGGGGGCCTTCCACATTGGCCGTAATGACATCCAGGTGGCCGTCGCCATTGACGTCAGCGACCGCGAGGGGGGCGCCGCCGGGCGCGTAGGTTACTGCTGGCTGGAATACTCCAGCGTCGTTTACAACACTCCCACCGACGCCGAGGTTTCGTTCGCGGCTATCACATCTGGGTAGCCGTTGCCAGTTAAATCTCCGACTGCGATTGAACTGCGATAGAGGTCCTGGCCCCCTGAATTGTAAGTGACGGCGGCCGGGAATTTACCGCTTCCGTTGCCGACCAGCACACTCACTTCGCCATTGGCGCAGCCGTAGGCTTGGCAAGTATTGGCGAGGACCAGATCCGGGTAGCCTTTGCCATTAACATCTGCGATGACGACGGAATCGGGCGCCCACGCACCGGTGCTGTAACTGACGGCTGACTGGAAGGTACCGTCGCCGTTTCCCAGTAGCACGCTAACAGGTGCCTGGGCCGTAATACTCAGGCAGGGTGCAGTTATCCATGCTCTGGCAAGAGTTGGCTACGACGAGATCTGGGATACCATCGCCGTTCACATCTCTGGCAGGTGCTGGCGACGATCAGATCGGGCTTGCCATCGCCATTCACGTCGGCAACCGCGACCGCGTTGCGGTTAATCCCGCCAGTGCTGTAGGACACTGCCGTGGCAAAGTGCACGGGCGATATTTGGGTACCGGGATGCGCATTCGGTTGCTTCCGGGCTTGCGCTGGTCGAGCAACGATTAGCAGCACGGAAAGGATGGCTAGGGTCAAAGCGCCCCGAATGGCGCAGACACCCACTGTTGGGTTCTTTGAGCCGAATCTCGGACCGATATCGCGAACATTCAAGCGGCTTTTCGTCTTGCGGTTGGTTTCTGCGGAATGCATGGTCTTCTCCTTAGGATGGCTCTGTGGTGAGCCTAGTGTGCATAGACGGAATCCCCTAGCAGCACCTGAGGGAGGCCTAGTATTTGCGCTGCGCCGACAGGTTCGGTCCGTAGGGTGAGTGACCAGATGGAACGAGTCGGTAAAACTTGGCAGGATTATGGCTCCAGTCCAAGAATGGTGTCAAGAGCTTCGGGGCAGGCTGAACCCGGCGGGTGGGAAACACGGCATGCTGTAACAATCACAAGCGTTCGATACTCACATGTTAGAATCGTATTGTGACGCACGGGGCCGATGCTTCCTGATATCGAAAAATTGCTGGAGCTGCAGACAGCGGATAAAGAGATCCGCAAGCTGCAGGATGAAGTTGCCGCGCTGCCGAAACGCGTGGCGGTGATTGAACAAAAGCTGGCTGGAACCAAAGCGCAACTGGAAAAGGCGCGGACTACAGCCAAGGGCGACGAGGCCAACCGCAAGAGGTTCGAAGCCAATATCAAAGACCTGCAAGGCAAGATTTCCAAGTATCGCGACCAATCCTTAGACGTTAAAACCAACGACCAATACAAGGCGCTCCTGCACGAGATCCAGTTTGCCGAGCAGGAGATACGGCTCAACGAGGACCGCATCCTGGAGGTGATGGTCAACGTCGACGCGCGCGAGAAAGAAGTCAAAGCGGCGGAGGCCGAACTCCAGTCCGAGACTGCCGAGATTGAAAAAGAAAAAGAAGAGGCGCGCAAAGTTACGGCCGAAGATCAAAAGAAGCTGGCCGAGTGGAACACCAAGCGCGACGGCCTGCGCCAGGCGATTTCCGAGGATGTTCTTCGCCAATATGAGCGCGTGGCCAAGTTCCGCGGCAGCGGTCTGGCGGAAGTTCGTGACCACAAATGCATGGGCTGCCAGGTGATGCTGCGGCCGCAGACCTACAACGAAGTGCGGAATGGCGAGAAGGTCATGGTCTGCGAATCGTGCTCGAGAGTTTATTATTTTAATCCCGCGAACGAGGTGAAGCCGGAGCAGGAAGTGGTGACCGTGACCGGGAGAAAGCGTGCGCGCCCCAAGGCGGATGCGCCGCAGGCATGGTTTTACCGTCCGGATTATGGCGAAGAAGGCGAAGTGCTGCTGGTGTTTACCAATAGCGGTGGCAATTCGACGCGGCGCATCTACGAAATGCACACCGGACGCCAGTTCGGCGAGGTGCTGATGCGCGAAGGAAATTACCGCCAGGCGTTTCCCGAGGATTTGACCGACGCTGCCCTTCGGCTCAACGGCCACTGGGAAGAAAAAGAAATCGACGAGTGGGGGTCGGAAATACCGTCGAATGTGCTTGATCTTCTTCACAAAGATATTCTGGCCATCCGGCGCGAGCACAAAGCCAGCCCCAAGCACTCCGCGTCTCCTGCGGAACAACCGGCGGCCAGCTAACACCCGACGCAGCAAACCCTAGGCCGCGGAGGGTACTTTTGTAATTCCGAACAGTTATCTCGTTGATGCTATCGTCTGGTCATCACCCTCAACTAAGGTTCAATGACAGCGATGGCTTCGACGGAGCAAAACCCCAGCCCGCATCCGGCTGGATCCGATATCTTTCACGTCCCGCAAAAACGCAGATTGATTCTCTGTCTTCTGCTTGCTCTCGGAACCCTTGCGCTATATAGCCCGGTCACTCGCGCTCCATTTCTCAATTACGACGACTCCGTTTACGTCACCGACAATCCTCAGGTTCGTGCCGGACTTACCTGGAACACTGTGGTTTGGACTTTTCGCACTCCTAAAGCATTGGACTGGCACCCGATCACCTGGCTTTCGTATGCGCTTGACTCCCAGATTTTCGGCCTAAACCCGGTGGGATACCACACCACCAACCTGCTTCTCCACGCGGCCAACGCCGTGCTCCTGTTCCTGATTCTGGAGAGTGTTACGGGCTTGGCCTGGCGCAGCCTGGCGGTCGCCGCTCTCTTCGCCCTGCATCCGATCAACGTGGAGTCGGTGGCTTGGATCGCGGAGCGCAAGAACGTCCTCAGCATGTTCTTCTTTCTCGTCGCGCTCGCTGCCTATGGCCGGTATGCGCGCCGGCCCAGCGTCGGACGATACCTTGTTGTCACACTAGCCTTCGTTTTGGGGCTGATGAGCAAGGCGCAGGTGATTACCTTCCCATTCGCTCTTCTGCTGCTGGACTACTGGCCGCTGTGTCGTTTGCGGCCTTCGGAAGGTGTTGGAAGCCATTCGGCAGTCGCACTCTCCCGCAGCTCGTCCTCTTTCTGGACTCTGATTGCGGAGAAAGTTCCCTGGTTTGCGCTCTCAGCCGCGAGCGCGTTCATCACCATGCGGACGGGGGGAGCAGCGTTCAGCTACATAGAACTGACGGACGCAACCCTCCCGAAGTTACCGCTCTGGATACGCCTGGAAACGGCAGCGATCGGCTATGTCAAATATCTCGGAAAAGCCTTCTGGCCGGTCAATCTGGCGCTCGTCTATCCGCATCCGGGACTTGCGGTCAACAAACTTGCGGCTGTGCTCTCGGTTCTTGCGATTATCGCCGTCACCGCCCTGGCGGTGATCTTTCGGCAGCGCCGTCCGCTTTTTGTGGGGTGGTTTTGGTTCCTGGGAACACTGATACCGATGATCGGAATCGTCACCATTGGCGATCATGCCATGGCCGACCGCTATGCCTATATTCCACTGCTGGGAATTTTCGTCATCGTCTGTTGGGGCGTGGCGAACCTAATAAAACGCTGGCATATTCCGATGGTCGTATCGGCGGCGGGCACAGCCGCCATCCTGCTAACACTGGGAATTGCGCTGCATCGGCAGGTGGGCTTTTGGGGCGACAATGTCACCCTCTGGACACACGCTCTACAGATCACCAAAGATAATTTCACCGCGGAAGAAGACTTGGCCATGGCATTGATTTCCGCGGGCAGAGCCGAGGAAGCCTTGCCGCATTTTCAGCGGGCGCACTTCTTGCGACCGAACGACCCACTGGCTACGCTCAATCTCGCGACCTATGAGCAGATGATTGGCAACTATCAGGCCGCTCTCGATGGCTATGCCGACGTAGTTCATTCGATGGCGTCCTCGCCTTTACTGGCGACTGCCTGGGCCAACAGCGGATATGCGCACCTCTCGCTGAAACAATACGACAGCGCGAAGCAGGATTTCGAAGCCGTTTTGCGCGAGCAGCCAGTAAATTCGGCGGCGTATCGCGGACTGGGCCTGGTGGCTCAACGAAAGGGCGATATCGCCCTGGCCGCCCGGAATTATGAACGTTCGGTCGAACTCCAGCCGTCACCCGTGGGATATCTGCTTCTGGGCCATGCGCTGGAGATCGGCGGACAAGCAGAAGCGGCTCGGGCGGCGCAGTCCCAAGCCGTCCGCATGACCGAAGATCTCAACGACGATGTCGCAACCGTGAAGCAGCTGTTGGCGAACTAGCGCCACAAGTCCCCTAGTTCGTGCCGTACGGGTTCTTGTAGCGCAGCACCTTTGCCAAGTTCTTACCGCGAATGATTCCGACCGAGTGATAGGTCAGTCCCCAGGAATCGATCGTAGACATATCGGGGAAGATGCAAGCCTCGAGCACCGTATCCACCGGATCCGATTTCTTCACCCACCCGCCGCCGTTCGCGTTGACTCCGCCAAACAGATCGCTGCCGCCCAGCAGGGAGCAGTAGCAAGATGCGGGATTGCCGTTGCAGTTGCCCACTGGAACCTCCGCGTAATAGGCCAGCGCGGCGAGGGTGGGCTGATCGGTGTAAAGCGTAGAAAGCTCTACGTAAATCCGCGATCCATCCTTCTTCGAGGTGAACTTGCAAAACTGCTGGGACCCGGCGAGACGGAGCCAGTTCTGCTCGTTGTCGTTGGTGTTGAAGTAAGGTTCGCGATCGTCGACCTCGCCGCCCTTCTTCACACAATAGTCCGCGGCTTTGGCAAGATCGACGGCATCCGATTTCGTAGTCTTTGTCTCTGTCTGTGCACTACCCGCTTGCACGGGTTTGGCAGCGGGAACAAAGACTGCAACTGCGAGGGCGATACAAATCGTCATCGTTACTATTGCTGCGATATTGGGACGTTTCACGAAGGGCCTCCTGGGAAAAACTGGACTGGCAATCAGTTTATAGACAATCAGTCGGGCCGAAGATTAGCACAAAACCTTGGCGGCGCTCTCGTCGTCCCCGCAGGAGAGAAGGTCCGCCAAGAGAATCGAAATTTGCAGCCGGTTTTGCGGTAAGATTGTCCCCACGAGGTGAGTAATGGCTCCCAAAAGCAAGAACGAAGACCAAGACTTCAGCATCGGCATTCCTTCCGCGTCGCGCCGTTCGTTTCTCAGCCTGACTGCCGCCGCTTCGGCTGCGCTGGCCTTGCGCATCGTCACCGAACCGATGCTCGCATACGCCGCGCGCCCTATCTTGCCGAACAATGCCGTAAAGATTGACGCAAACGAAAACCCGCTCGGCCCCGCACCTTCGGCGCACCAGGCGCTGGCCGCCATCCTCTCGCAGGGCGGACGCTATTCCTTCGAACTCACCGACGATCTGCTCAACACGCTGGCGGAAACCGAAGGCCTCAAGCCGGATCAGATTCGTGTCTACCCCGGATCGAGCGAACCACTGCATCACGCCGTCGCCGTTTTCGCGTCGCCGCAGCGCAGCTATGTCACCGCCGATCCCGGATACGAAGCCGGCATGTTCACCGCCCAAACCATCGGCGCGAAGATTGTGAAAGTCCCGCTCACCAAAACCTACGCCCACGATGTGCGGGCGATGCTGGCGGCCGCTCCCGACGCCGGCGTGTTCTATGTCGCGTCTCCCAACAATCCGACCGGCACTCTGACCAGTCATTCCGATATCGAATACCTGGTCGAGAACAAGCCCAAGGACTCGATCGTGCTAGTCGATGAAGCTTACATTCATTTTTGCGACGCGCCTTCGGTCATGGATCTCGTGAAAGCCGGCAAGGATGTGATTCTGCTCCGCACCTTCTCGAAGATTTACGGCATGGCGGGCCTTCGCTGCGGCGCAGTGTTCGGACGCCCCGACCTGCTGGAAAAAATCGAAAACTACGGCGGCTGGAATGCCATGCCCATCACCGCGCTCGTCGCCGCAACCTCCAGCCTGAAAGACGCGCAACTCGTGCCCGAGCGCAAGCGCATCAACGCCGCCGTCCGCAGCCAGGTCTTCGCCTGGCTCGATCGCAATGGATATTCGTACGTTCCGTCCGAAGCGAACTTCTTCATGCTCGACACGAAACGCCCCGCGAAACCAGCCATCGATGCCATGGCCAAACAGAACGTCATTATCGGACGCATCTGGCCGTCAATGCCAACCTACTCGCGCGTCACCGTAGGAACCGCGCCTGAAATGGAGCAGTTCCAGGCCGCGTTCCAGAAGGTGATGACGGGAGCGGTAACAGCCAGCGTGGGCGCGATTCCGAGCTGGGGAGAGTTGGGCAAACTGAATCGGAACGCCATCGTGGGCTAGTGGAGCGACGGGCGCCCTCGCCCGTCCAAGGTTGCGTAGGGACCGACGCCCTCGCAGTCCGAGCCGAGCAAGGCTCGGCAGCTACCCACGCTCACGCCAACCTTCGCTACGCTATAACATCAATCCATGCCGAAAAATCCTACCGTCTCCGCCAAGCAGTCGGAGCCCTCCGTCAAACTCTCCACCCGAGGAGTCGCGCGCCTGCAAGCCCGGCACCCCTGGGTCTATCGCTCTGACATCATCGAAGAAAAAAATGTCCCTCCCGGCGCAATCGTGCGGGTCCACGATCAGCGGGGGAAATTTCTCGGCACCGCGCTCTACAGTTCCTCGTCGCAGATCGCAATCCGCATGATCTCGCACGGTTCCGTGGCCGATCTGCCCGCTCTGGTCACGGAGCGCATTCGCGCCGCCATCGCCTACCGCAAGGACAACGATCTGGTTGCGAACACCGACGCCTACCGCGTCGTCTTCAGCGAAGCCGATTTTCTGCCCGGCCTGATCGTCGATCGCTATAACGATGTAGTCACGGTGCAGATCCTCACCCAGGCCATGGATGCCCCAGCCGTCCGCGAAACCATCGTGCGCACGCTACGCGAAGAATTGCAGCCGGCCGGAATCGTGGAGCGCGTCGAGCCGCGCATTCGAGAAATCGAGCACCTGCCGCCGCTGCCCTCCAGCCTGCTATACGGAGACAAGAGTTCGACCGTTATCGGCATGAACGGAATCCGCTTTCACTACGACGGCCTCGAAGGCCAAAAAACCGGCGCCTTCCTCGATCAGCGGGAAAATTACGGCGCCGCGGCGCAATATGCTCACGGTGAAGCCCTCGACGCTTTCTGTTACCAGGGAGGATTCGCGCTGCATCTTGCAGCAAAGTGTTCCAGCGTCACCGGAGTGGACAGTTCGCGTCCCGCGCTGGAGATGGCAGAGAAGAACGCGGCGTTGAACTTGACTCCGAATGGCCGCGAACTGGAGTGGATCGAGGGCAACGCCTTCGATCTCTTAAGGGAGTACGCCGCCGCGAACCGGCGCTACGACACCATCGTTCTCGATCCGCCAGCCTTCGCTAAGACCAAACGCGACCTCGAGAAAGCCCTCGGCGGCTACAAGGAACTCAACCTGCGTGCCATGAAGATGCTGCGCCTCGGCGGCATTCTCGTGACCTGCTCCTGCTCGTTTCACGTCAGCGCCGCGGACTTCCTCAAGGTCGTAGCCGACGCTGCCCAGGACGCCCACAAAACCCTGCGCCTGGTGGAGAACCGAGGGACGGCCAGGGATCATCCAACATTGTTGAACGTGCCCGAAACCAGCTACCTAAAGTGCCTGATACTGGTCGTAAGCGACTGAAATACAATAAGATAAAATATTTGACAATATTACACTAAGATTTTATGCTGTCTGTGTGCTAAGACACAAAGTTGGGAGCTTCTGAAAGGCTCCCGCCTGAATCTCAAGTAGAGGAGTTAAGTCATGACTTTGATTACCCGTTGGGACCCTTTCCGTGAGTTCGTCACCATCCAGGACCGCATGAACCGCTTGTTCCGCGATTCCTATGGAAACGAAGGACGCCAGGAGCCCGATGCTCTCACCAACAGCGCGTTCGCACCGCCGGTCGACGTCTACGAAGACGAGCACGGTGTGACACTCAAAATTGAGGTGCCCGGAATCGACGAGAAGGACATCGACGCCCGCATCGAGAACAACACCCTGACCGTCCACGGCGAGCGCAAGTTCGAGAAAGATGAGAAAGAAGAGAACTATCGCCGCGTGGAGCGGCAGTATGGCAGCTTCACCCGCACCTTCACCCTCCCCAACACTGTCGACCAGGAAAGCGTTCAGGCAGACTATGACAAGGGCGTGTTGAAGATCAAGCTGGCCAAGAAAGCCGAAGCCAAGCCGAAGCAGATCAAGGTAAACGTCGGTTCGGCAAATCTTGGCAGCCAGAAGACGCTGGATGGCAAAGAGCCAAAGAGCGTTGGCAAAGCCGCATAAGCGACGCTCACGTAGCGGCGGACACATTCGTCCGCCCGGCCGGGCAAAGCCCGGCAGATGTAAACTCAGCGGGAGGCGAGAACCAGCGCCTCCCGTTTATTTTTATTTTGAAGCTCAAATCGATCTATAAAATATCCAATTGAAATGTCATCCTGAGCGCAGCGATGGATCTCTTCATTTTTCTGCCGCCGACCTGCATGGGGTTCACCGCTCGGCTCAGAATGAACTGGCAATATTGAGGAATGAACCATGCCCATCCGTTGGGACAAATTCACAGTAAAAGCGCAGGAAGCCATTCAGCGCGCGAACGAACTCGCGTCCGAGCACGGCAATCCGGAGCTCACCCCGCTCCATCTGCTGGCGGCGTTAGTTGAAGACAAGGAAGGCATCGTCGCTCCCGTCCTCGAAAAAATTGGTATCGGCCCGCAGGCCGTGCTCAGCGACCTCTATAAAGAGATTGAGAGGTTGCCGAAAGTTTCGGGCAGCGGCGGAGCGCAGCAGCCGGCGATGTCGTCCCAGGTCAATCAGCTCTTGGAGAAGTCCTTCAAAGAGGCCGACACCTTCAAGGACGAATACGTTTCGACCGAACACATGCTGCTGGCGTTGACCGATCTCAAACGTGATCCGGCGCAGGCGTTGCTGGCGCGTCACGGCGCAACCCACGACGCCATCCTGAAGGCGCTGACAGCGGTTCGGGGATCGCAGCGCATCACCGACCAGAATCCGGAAGCCAAGTACCAGGCGCTGGAGCGCTATGCCCGCGATCTGAACGAGCAGGCGCGCCGCGGCAAACTCGATCCCGTCATCGGACGCGATGAAGAAATTCGCCGCGTAGTGCAGGTGCTTTCGCGGCGCACCAAGAATAATCCTGTGCTCATCGGAGAACCCGGCGTAGGCAAGACGGCCATCGTCGAAGGCCTAGCGCAGCGCATCGTCTCCGGCGACGTGCCTGAAGCGCTGAAGAACAAGCGCGTCGTCGCGCTCGATTTAGGAGCGATGCTCGCCGGCGCAAAATATCGCGGCGAATTCGAAGACCGCCTGAAAGCTGTTCTCAAAGAAATCGAAGACTCGCAGGGACAGATCATCCTCTTCATCGACGAGTTGCACACGCTCATCGGCGCCGGCGCTGCCGAAGGCAGCATCGATGCCTCGAACATGCTGAAGCCGGCACTTGCACGAGGAGAGTTGCGCGCCATCGGAGCCACCACGCTCAACGAATATCGCAAGTACATCGAGAAAGACGCCGCGCTCGAACGCCGCTTCCAGATCGTGTTCGTAGGCGAGCCGAACGTCGAAGATACAATTGCGATTCTGCGCGGGCTAAAAGAAAAGTACGAAGTGCACCATGGAGTGCGCATCAAAGATTCGGCGATCGTCGCCGCGGCAACGCTCTCGCACCGCTACATTTCCGACCGCTTCCTCCCCGATAAAGCCATCGACCTGATCGACGAAGCCGCGTCTTCATTGCGCATCCAGATCGATTCCATGCCCACCGAAATCGATCAACTCGAACGGCGGGCCACGCAGCTGGAAATCGAGAAGCAGGCGCTGAGAAAAGAAGACGACCCCAATTCCAAAGAGCGCCTCCACAACGTCGAGAAAGAACTGGCCGGAATTCGTGAACAATCTAATGCCCTGAAAGCCAAGTGGAAGCAGGAAAAAGATGTCATCGCGAAAGCCCGCGCACTGAAAGAAAAACTCGAGCAGCTGAAGATCGAAGAAGCCGCCGAGGAACGCAAAGGAAACCTGGAGCGCGTGGCGCAGATCCGCTACGGGCTCATCCGGCAAACCGAAGAAGAACTAAACAAAGTCACCGCGCAGATCGACGGCAAGTCCGGGCATCGCATGTTGAAAGAAGAAGTGGACGAGGAAGACGTTGCCCGCATTGTCTCCAAGTGGACGGGCATTCCCGTTTCCAAAATGCTTGAGGGTGAAGTCAAAAAGCTCATCAACATGGAAGACCGGCTGCGTCTGCGTGTCATCGGCCAGGACGAAGCTCTGGAACGCGTGGCCAACGCCATTCGCCGTTCGCGCGCCGGGTTGAGCGATCCCAAGCGGCCAATCGGTTCGTTCATTTTCCTCGGCCCGACCGGCGTCGGAAAGACTGAACTCGCACGCGCGCTCGCTGAATTTCTTTTCGACGACGAGCGCGCCATGATTCGCATCGACATGTCCGAATACATGGAGAAACACGCCGTGTCGCGTCTGATCGGCGCGCCTCCGGGATACGTCGGCTACGAAGAAGGCGGACAACTCACCGAGCAGGTGCGGCGGCATCCCTACGCGGTCGTGCTCTTCGACGAAATCGAAAAGGCGCATCCCGATGTCTTCAACATCCTGCTGCAGATCATGGATGACGGCCGCCTCACCGACGGCAAAGGTCGCAAGGTCGATTTCAAGAACACAGTCATCATCATGACCTCGAACCTGGGCTCATCGTACCTGCAGTCGGAAAACATTCGCTCGGAAGATGCCTTCGAGCGCGCCTCGAAGCAGGTGCTGGACGCGCTGCACGGGCACTTCAAACCCGAGTTTCTGAATCGCGTCGATGACATCATCATCTTCCGTCCGCTCGGCAAGGAACAGCTGGTGAAGATCGTTGATCTGCGTCTCGAAGACTTGCGCCGTCTGCTCGCTGATCGCAAAATTTCTCTGGAGCTCACCGACGCCGCCAAAGAGTTGCTCTTCACCGAGGGGTACGATCCCAACTTCGGCGCGCGTCCCCTGAAGCGCGCCATTCAGAAGCTGGTGCAGGATCCGCTGGCCCTGAAAATTCTGGACGGCGAGGTGCTGCATGGAGACCACGTGATCGTGGATGCGGATAAAAAGGCGGGGAAGATGACGTTCAAGGTCAGCGAGCGGGTGGGAGAAAAAGAGCCGGTGCGGGCTAAGAAGTAATGCTTCCGGCAAGTCGGCAGGAAAACCTGCCGCGCTTCGCTCAGCTGGGCGGACGAACGCGTCCGCCCCTACACGATCTTTGCTAGTGCGCCCGGCGCTTTGCCTTGATTAGCACATCGGCCGGATCGGGGCTTCCATTCCAGAAATCCAGCCGGATGCGACCGTCCGGCATCTGCGTGACGGTTGCCGGAATTGAGCTGGCCGTCAAGTACCATCCGTCCGGCAGCACCACGGCGTTGCGGGGACGTCCCAGGCTCCGATCAAATACCAACTCGTCTCCATCGAGGCGGTAGCTTGCGGGCGCGGTATAGGTCTCGGAAATTCGTAGCCGCAGGGACTGCCCCGCCTTCACGGGAGAAAACGGAATCACGACCACATGCGCCGACTGGTCAACCGGCTCTCCGACGTCTATTTTTGCGGCTGCCAGTTCTGCTCCAGTCATGGTCTTCGTCGTCAGCTTTTCACCTGTGTCGAGCACATAGGCCGACGGATCTGACGCGTTGCTGCCGCTGCGGACTATGTTGAAGTATTTGTCTGCTCCGGGACGCGTCTCCGTGTAGTCGTGATACAGGCGGAATGCGTGCGTTTCCGGCTGCTGCAGGAAATACGCGATTTCGCGATCCTGGTGCGCCCGCTCCGAAAGGCGCTCCTGTTCGGTCTCGCCCTCGAATGGCGCTTCCCAACTCTTTGCCGACCCTGGCGTCCGTGGGACGGCCGCCACGCCGGTTTGCGCGCCAGGCTTGGCTTTCACCACCAGCGGCGCCTGCGCCCCGCTGCCATTCAGGAAGCTGATGGCAATCCGGCCATCCGGCTCCGCCAGAACCTGCGATGGCACGTTGCACGCCACCAGTTCATATCCCGTTGGCAGTATGACGCTGTTCCGCGGAATGCCGAGCGGCCGGTTGAACACGATTGCGTCGCCCTCGCGGTAGTAGCTCTTGGCGTCTTTGTAGGTCTTCAGAATTAGCAGGCGCGCCTGTCCTTTCGCCGGGACGGGGCGCGCCAGGTAGACTTTGATGTAATCGACCGAGGTGTCTTCGTCCTTGTCTTTGTTTTTGTCCTGCATCAGCGGATTCTTTACAGCCTCCGCGCCGCTTACTACTTCAAACCGGAGCGGTTGTCCGGTCATGACGTCAAGCACCGACTCGCCAGTGGCGACGCTGCCTTTACGAATCGGGTTGAAGAAATAGCTGGCTCCAGCAGCGGTAGCTGTTACCTCGTAGCGGATCGCGAAACTTGCGCTCTCGGGCGATAACAGTTCGTAGCGCGTGTACTCGTCGGTTTCGGTTTGAGTGGGCGCAGCCGCCTGCCCGCACAAATTCCCTGCGGCGCACAACGTTACGAAAAACAACGCAAATATCCTAGGCACGCGCACCATCCCTTTCATCTTCTATCTTCGTCCCTGATTCCATCAGCGCAATATAATATGCTTTCGTGTTCGCTCCTTTCTACACTCTCTATGCGCTGATTGTGGCGGTCGCGGTTGTGGTGTGGATTGCGATTCGAATGTGGAAGTGAAATTGTCATCGCGGAGGCAGCAGAAAGCCTGCCGAGCTTCGCTCGGCTGGGCAGACGAGGGGCGTCTGCCCCCACGTGGTTCTCGGTGGGTCGCGGCTTTTTTCCTGACGCAAGAATTCCCCTCGGGTACGATCAGTAGTTACGGTTTTGCTTGGTGCGGAGGGACGATTCATTGGCTGACAATACAGGGCTGCATGATTTTCTGCAGGAACTGCTGCGGCGCGGGGGCAGCGATCTGCTGCTGGTTCATGGGACTGCGGCTGCAATTCGCACCAATGGAGAGGTCGAGAAGATTGGCGACGCTCCGCTCGATGGCGCGGAGATCGAGTCTCTGATTCAGCCGATTCTTACTCCGGTTGGAGCTGCTCAGTATCGCGCCATTCAGATTGCCGATTGTTCTTATCGCATTGACGGCCTGGGACGATTCCGCATTAACCTGCATCGCGAGCGCGGCCGGGCCGCGGCCACGATCCGCGCGCTGCCGGTGAAGGTGCCGTTGCTGAGCGAATTAGGGCTTCCCGTCGAGGTCGGCAACCTGGCTGGGCTGCGGCGCGGCTTGGTGCTGATTGGAGGCGCGGCCGGCGCTGGGAAATCCACCACCCTGGCAGCGCTGGTTCACGAAATCAATAAGCGCGATGCGCGGCACATTGTGACCATCGAAGATCCGGTCGAATACGAGCATGAGCACTTGCGCAGTGTCATCGAGCAAGTCGAGGTTGGAACCGACGCGCCGGATTTTCCTACAGCTCTGCGGGCGGCGCTGCGGCAAGCGCCGGACGTGCTGGTGGTCGGGGAGATGCGCGACCCGGAGAGCATGGCCATTGCGGTTTCGGCCGCCGAGACCGGACATCTGGTGCTCTCCACTTTGCATACAACCGACGTAGGGTCCACTATCTCCCGCATCTCGGATTCGTTTCCGATGGAGCGGCAGAATACGATTCGGCAGGAACTGGCGATGGCGATTTCCGCGATCTTGACGCAGACGCTGTTGCCGAGCCGCAAGGGTGGGCGCGTTCCGGGAGTGGAGATGTTGATGATCGGATATGGGGCGCGCCAGCACATACGCCACAATGCGTTGCAACACTTGAACCAGGAAATCACCATGACCAAAGCCAAGGGATCGATCGCGCTGGAGGAGTCGCTGGCGCGGCTGGTGAAGGACGGGCATCTGGATCGGGCGGACGCGCTCGAATTTGCTGTGCATCCGGACGAATTGAAGAGCCGTCTTCGAGGGGTGGCATAAACCCAAAGTTATTGTGGCCACCGGCGACTGCCGAGCTGCGCTCTGCTGGATAGGTGAGGGCACCTGCCCCTACGTAAGCTTGGACGAGCGACTGCGACCGTCCTGACCCGGAAAATCAGCTATGACAGTTCGCGCTTCAGCGAGCATTGTTTCTTAGCCTTCTTCAGCGCTTTGGCGCGCCTTGCGCCTCGCCCCTGGCACCTTGCCGATTCTGGGATCTCCTGCGAGGACGAGTTCGCAGGCGCGCAAGGCAGCCTCCTCGAAATCCTCCGCATCGGCGGGAAGAACTTGCCAACCTGTTACCTTCGTCCCAAACACCTGGATGGATCGCATGCTGGGGAAGTCGCGACGCAGACTCTGGTGGTGCTCTTCGGTGGTGGCGAGCCACACTCCGTTGTCTGCGGTTTGGCCGGGCTCGTCTTTGTTTCTGAGGATGAGGACGATTTTGTCACCAACATAGACGGCGAGGCAACCGAACATGGGGCGAGTCCTCGGCGACAGCGGCGCGAGGGCATCGAGCACAAATTCATGCGGCACAGGCGTACGCTGCTTGACGGCGAAGACAGTGTCGTCCAGCAGAAGAGCGGGCGGTTTGCGTTGGGACTTCGCCATACGAGGATCACTGTTGCCGTTTCGCTCTCTGAGAGTGTAACGTGAATCGGCCAAGAATTAATTCTCTCTGGGAGATCGAATCATGAAGTTCAGCCGTACTCTGCTATGGTTTATTTTCTCGCTTTTTTGCCTCGTGGCGTTTTCTGGCAATGTGTGCTGGGCGCAGCCATCCGCGCCTGGGCCGAAAACGGTCGTCATCCGCGCGGGACGGCTGCTGGATGTGAAAACCGGCAAGACTCTTACCAATCAAGCCATCATCATTCAGGGCGACAAAATCACAGAGGTTACGGGGGCTGTCGATCAGATCATGCCAAAGGACGCCACGATAATCGATCTCCCAAACGCGACCGTGCTGCCAGGATTGATTGACGCGCACACGCACCTGACGATGACTACCAACTTCGGCTATTCGCGGCTAGCGATTTCGGTGCCGCGCGAGGCGCTGTATGGAGCACGCAATGCTCGCGTTACGCTGGACGCAGGATTTACGACTGTCCGCAACGTGGGCGCTAGCGGCTTCAGTGACGTTGCTTTGCGCGATGCGATTAATGCAGGCGACGTTCCGGGGCCGCGCATGATGGTGAGCGGACCGGCTCTGAGTATTACGGGCGGGCATGCGGACAATAACCTGCTGCCGTTTGAATATCACGCCGAGAGCGACGGCGTGGCCGACGGCGTGGATGGCGTGCGCCACATGGTTCGGCGCAACATCAAGTATGGCTCGGACTTGATCAAGTTCATGGCCTCGGGTGGAGTGCTCTCGAAAGGAGACAATCCGCAGGCATCGCAATACACGAAGGAGGAGATGCGAGCCATTGTAGACGAAGCGCATCGGTTGGGACGAAAAGTCGCGGCGCATGCGCATGGAGCGGAGGCGATCCGATGGGCGAGCGAGGCTGGAGTCGATTCGATTGAGCACGGTTCTTACATTGATGACGCGGCCATCGCCGCCATGAAGAAGAATGGAACTTATCTGGTGCCGACCCTTTACCTCGCCGACTGGTTTATGGAAAATGCGGAGAAGATTGGCACACCAGCCGACTTGATTGCCAAGGCACGCGAAGTGATGCCGGCTGCGCGCAAGAACGTCGCGCGCGCCTTTGCCGCGGGAGTGAAAGTTGGCTTCGGCACCGATGCTGCGGTGTATCCGCATGGGCTCAACGCGCATGAATTCGCGGTCATGGTAAAGCTCGGGCTCACACCGCTGCAGGCAATCCAAGCGGCCACTATTAACGACGCTGACCTACTGGGTTGGTCCGACAAGGCCGGGACGATTGAGCCGGGTAAGTGGGCTGACATCGTGGCGGTGGATGGCGATCCGCTGGCTGACGTGACTACGCTTGAGCGCGTGAAGTTTGTGATGAAGGGCGGCGACGTGGTTAAGAATTTATACGCGAAGTGATTCTCTGTAGAGACGCGGCTTGCCGTGTCTGCGCCCGGACGCAGCATTCGGACGCTGTACGCAAGAGACGGGTCAAGCCTCGTCTCTACGTTACAATCCCCCGGTGACTGTTCACCTGCAGATTGAAGCTAGCCGCGGCCCGGCGCGTGCTGGCAAACTCATCACTCCCCACGGAGAGGTTGAGACGCCGGTGTTCATGCCGGTTGGGACCCTGGCTTCCGTCAAGGGCGTCTCGCAGGATGTGCTGGAAGAACTTGGCGTCGAGATTCTGCTCGCCAACACCTACCATCTTTATTTGCGCCCTGGAGTCGAGACCGTTCGCCAGATGGGCGGGTTACACCGGTTCATGTCGTGGGATCGATCTATCCTTACGGACTCGGGCGGCTTTCAGGTTTTTAGCTTGAATGATTTGCGCAAGGTCAGTGAAGAGGGTGTGGCGTTCCGCTCGCACCTGGACGGGTCTCCGCACTTTCTTAGTCCTGAAAAAGCCATGGAGATTCAGATCGGGCTGGGCGCTGACATCATAATGGCTTTTGACGAATGCACCGAGTATCCGGCTGACGCCGAGCGCGTGCGGGCTTCGATGGAGCTGACTCTGCGGTGGGCAGCGCGGTGCGTGAAGTATTTTGAGGAGCACAAGTACAAGGTGCCTTGGGCTGGTGGCGAGGGTGCCGAGCTGCGCTCCGCTGGGCGGACGAATGCGTCCGCCCCTACGCGAGCAGGTCAGAATCAGTCTTTGTTTGGCATTGTGCAGGGCGGGATGGATCCTGAGCTGCGCCGCGAATCTGCTGAACGCACTATCGACATCGGCTTCCCGGGATACGCCATTGGCGGGCTGAGCGTTGGCGAACCGCGCGAACTTACTCGCGACATCGTTTTATCGACGCTCGAGCATCTTCCTTCCAACCAACCGCGCTATCTGATGGGGGTGGGCACTCCCGAGGAGATCGCGCAGTATGCGCAGTCGGGCGTCGACATGATGGATTGCGTGCTCCCCACGCGTGCCGCCCGCCATGGATTACTGTTTACTTCGGAAGGCAAAGTCTCGATCAAGCAAGCTCGGTACGCGCAGGATGAGGGTGCGCTCGATCCTGCTTGCGAGTGCCGCGTCTGCCAGCGTTATTCGCGCGCCTACCTGCGCCACCTTTACGCCGCGAACGAACTGTTGGCCCAGGTTTTGAATACCGTTCACAATCTGCACTATTACCTGGCCACTATGCGGACGGTCCGCGCCTGGATTCGGGCAGGCCAGGCTCCCTCCACCAGCGTTTCGCGGAAGTAGATTCGGCGCACCGGCACTGTGAAATAATCTTCGAGTCGCGCGGATTTATGATCGAGCGCCAGGCAAAACAATCCTTGTCACTCTCCTCCAACTCGAAGGCAGGCGAAACGCCGAGCGAGATTTCGAACGAAATTTCGAACAAGACGTCGAGACAAGTTTCGAACTCACGCCGTTACCCGTCATTTCTGATTTCGATGGTTCTGGTGGCGCTGGCGATCCGCTTGATCGTCATGGTTTTCTTGCTGCCCGAGCAACTCGAACCGCAGCGCGACCATTGGCATTTCGGATACGAAGCCGGCAGAATCGCCCGTTCGATCGTCGAAGGCCGCGGCTTCAGCAGTCCTCTGTTTGCGGACACGGGCCCCACCGCCTGGATGACTCCGGTTTATCCGTATCTAGTGGCCGGGGTTTTCAAAATGTTTGGCACTTACACGAAGACCTCGGCGATTGTGCTGCTTTCTCTGAATGCCTTGATGTCGGCGCTGGCCTGCGTTCTCGTCTTTCTGATCGCTCGCATCAGTTTTGGGGAGCGCGTCGCCAAATGGTCGGGCTGGGCTTGGGCATTCTGTCCTTACGCGATTTATTTCCCGGTCGAGCGCATCTGGGAAACCTGGCTGGCGACTCTGCTGCTTTGTGTGCTCTTCCTGATGACGCTGAATCTCGAGAATCCGGCTCGCCCCGAGGATGACCGGCCGCGTAGATGGATCGTCTTTGGCCTGCTCTGGGGAGTGGCTGCGCTGACCAGCCCGGCCCTGCTCTCGGCGCTTCCCTTTCTTGCCGGATGGGTCATCTATCGTCGCCATCGCCGCGGCCAGCACTGGTTTGCCGTCAATGTCGTCGCTGCGATTGCGTTTATTGGGATCATCTCGCCGTGGTTCATCCGCAACTATGAAGTCTTCCGTCGCTTCGTTCCCTTCCGCGACAACATGGGAATGGTTCTGCGGCTGGGAACCAAAGGCACTACTTCGCACTGGGCGCCCTACGAGCTAGGACCGTGGCACAACGATGCGGAATGGAATGAATTCAAGCAACTGGGCGAACTCGGCTACATGGATAAGGAGAAGCGGCAGGCAATGGAATTCATTCGCGCTAATCCCGGGTGGTACGCCTGGGCCACGGTCCGCCGCGCTATATATTTGTGGACCGGCTACTGGAGCCTGGATAGGGCGTATCTCGCGGAGGAGCCGTTAGATCCGCCTAACATTTTTTTCTGCACTACACTTACTGTGCTCGCGCTTCTCGGTCTGTGGCGCGCGCTGCGCGCCGATTATGGCGCCGCTCTGCCCTATGCGCTCGTGCTCTTCTCGTTTCCACTGATTTACTACATCACGAGTCCGGAAGTTTATTACCGGCGGCCGATCGATCCGTTCTTTGTGATCTTGGCGGTCGTCGCGGTGCTGCCGCGCGCAAAAAAGAAGGCGGCCGATTTGGCCGCCCTCTAAGAACTGAGAACCAGGAACTGAGAACCAGGAACTGAGAACTCCCTACGCCGTCGCTGGGCGCTCGCCGCCTTTGGCAGGAGCCCGTTCCGGCTTGATTACTTGCTGTACGCCGTCGTCGGTCTTCGCCGGCAGCGGCTTGATCGGCGGCAGTTGCTGCCCATCGACCAGCAGCTTGATCTCGGAAGCGTCCAGCACTTCGCGTTCGATCAGCGCCTTCGCGATCTGGATGAGCGTCTCGCGATTCTCGGAAAGTATCTTCTTCGCCGTAGCGTAGCCAACGCTCACCATCTTCCTGACTTCTTCGTCAATCTGGATGGCGGTGGCTTCACTGTAATCGCGGTGCTGCGCGATTTCGCGCCCCAGGAAAATCTGCTCTTCTTTCTTGCCGAAGGTCAGCGGCCCCAGGTCGCTCATGCCCCACTCGCATACCATCTTGCGCGCTAGTTCGGTCGCGCGCTCAATGTCGTTGCCGGCCCCGGTCGACATCTGGTTGAGGAAAAGCTCTTCCGCGATACGCCCGCCCATCAGGATGGCAATCTGCGTGTCGAGATAGTTCTTGTAGTAATTGTGGCGATCGTCGGTCGGCAACTGCATGGTCAAACCCAGCGCCATGCCGCGAGGAATAATGGTAACTTTGTGCACCGGGTCGGAGTGCGGCAGCATGGCCGCCACCAGCGCGTGTCCGGCCTCGTGGTAGGCGGTGTTCTTCTTCTCTTCATCGGAGAGCAGAAGCGATTTTCGTTCCACACCCATCAGCACTTTATCTTTCGCCACTTCGAAGTCGTACATCAGAACAGCCTTGCGGTTTTGCCGCGCCGCCGCCAACGCCGCTTCATTCACCATGTTGGCCAGGTCTGCGCCGGAGAATCCCGGTGTGCCGCGGGCGAGCACGGAGAGATCCACATCGTCGGCAAGAGGAATCTTGCGGGTGTGTACGCGCAGAATTTCTTCACGTCCGCGAACGTCGGGGCGATTCACCACCACGCGCCGGTCGAAACGCCCCGGCCGCAGCAACGCCGGATCGAGCACATCCGGACGATTCGTCGCCGCCATCAGAATCACGCCTTCGTTCGATTCAAAGCCGTCCATTTCGACGAGGAGTTGGTTCAAAGTTTGCTCGCGCTCATCGTGTCCGCCGCCGAGGCCAGCACCGCGATGACGACCAACGGCGTCGATTTCGTCGATGAAGATGATGCAGGGAGCATTTTTCTTGCCCTGCTCAAACAAGTCGCGCACGCGGCTGGCGCCAACGCCCACGAACATTTCCACGAAGTCCGAGCCGGAGATGGAGAAGAACGGCACATTGGCTTCGCCCGCGACCGCGCGCGCCAGCAAGGTCTTGCCCGTTCCCGGAGGTCCAACCAGCAACACGCCCTTCGGAATGCGGCCGCCAAGTTTCTGGAACTTCTGCGCCTCGCGCAGGAACTCAATAATTTCGCGCAGTTCTTCCTTCGCCTCATCCACGCCGGCCACGTCTTTGAACGTGATCTTTTTCTGCTGCATGGAGAGCAGCCGCGCCCGGCTCTTGCCGAAAGAAAGCGCCTTGTTGCCGCCGGTCTGCATCTGCCGGATCATGAAGAACCAGAGCGCGCCCAGCAGGACCAGCGGCGCCAGATTCAGAAGCCAACTAGGCCAGGTGCCGTTGCTGATGTCCTTGAAGCTGTACGGGACATTCTTGTCCGTCAGCTTCTTGTACATATCGGGATAGTTCGCCGGCACAATCGTATGGAAGGGCGAGTCGTTCTTGAATTTCCCCCGCACTTCCTGGCCAATGAACATCACGTCGTGGACGTTGCCCTGATCCACATCCGTCAGGAATTCAGAAAAACCGATTTCTTTTTCTTTCTGGGCGTTGCTCCCGGTTTTCACCACCTGCCAAAGCAGAAAGGCCGAAACCACGATGACCGCCCAAAACAGTACCGTCTTGATCGTCGAATTCACTCAAAACTCCTCAAAGTGCAGACCCGTCCCTGCCAAAGAAAGAAACCGCCCCTTTATCCATATTAGATGCCGGAGGCGGAAATTCGACTGGGAAACCCTGCCACCTCATTCTAGACCTTTTGCGAAGAAAACGGGGGACCAGAAGGAAGTAACAGAAGTCACGAGGGCGTCCCCCAAAAGGCGGACGATGTTGGCCGTGTGGAAGCGGCGCTTTGCCCGCTTGGAGGGCCTTCGGTTGCGCTCAGGACAGGCTGCATCCCGTCTCCACACCTAAGTCGTCGCGGCCAGGTACGGCAGATTCCGTCCCGTCTGTTCCGGACTCCCCAAGCCGTAGCCGCACAGAAACGCGTCATCCACGAGGAATCCGAAATAGTCGGGCTGTAGTGGCACCCGGCGCGCGGACTGGCGATCCAGCAGGGTTGCCAGCTTCACCGAAGCGGCGCCCCGCCCGCGCAGGTCGCTCATCAGGAATTCGCTGGTCACTCCCGAATGCACCAAGCCCTCAACCAGCAGCACATGTTTGCCGGCAATCTCGAGTTCGTGGCTGAAAAATATCTCCAACACCGCGCCTTCGCCCTTCTGACTCTGCTTGTAACTCGGCTTGATGAAGGAGCAGATGACGGGAACATCAATCGCCCGCACCAGGTCGGCCATGAACAGGAAACTATTTTCCAGAATACCCAGCGCGATCACGGCCTGGCCGCGATAGTCGTCGGAAATTTGCCGTCCCAGTTCGCGGACTCTTTTCTGGATCTGGTCGGCCGAAATCACCTGGCGCAACCCAGTTTTTGGCGAAGCATTCATAATGGAAGTCGCGCCTCCGGCGCGAGAAGTCAAAGGTAAGAGGTCGGATCGCAGAGGTTACGGCGTGGATCTTCGCCATTGCAATCTGACCTCCGACTTCTGCATCCCGAACCTATCCATGGCATGTTACATCATGCCCCCAATCTCCCGAATCCAAATCGCCTGCGCAGCCCGGTCCGGTGGGCGAAAAGCCTCCGGAACCGCGAACCCGCGCATCCAGACTAGCCCGCAGCCTTCGGCAACCGCAACCGGCCAAAGCTTTTTCTCGGCTCCGGCCGCATGCCGGTCGCTCAACAGCTCCTTCACCTTCTTTGCCGCCGCGGTATGCGCCGGCCAGTAACGATCGCCTGCCCGCCAGTTACGGATCAGAACTTCCTTCGGCAGGCGCGCCAGATCCAGTAAATGCCCGTGCTCGTGCTCCGGAACGCGGACAGCATCCACTAATCGGGCTTCGATGGACGCGCCGAGTTCGGGAACCTCCACGCAGCCGGGGACCGCTAAGGCGTACTGATAATCCGCCGCTTCGGCGCGGCTTTCCGCTTCGAGTTCCAACTCCTGCCGCCCGCGCCGCACGCTGCGCCCGCCCACCCCTTTTGCGGTGCCGCCCAACCCCAGCCTCTTGCCGGCCGAACCTTGCGCCAGCTCCAGAATCTCTTCGATTAGCCGGAACGAAATCCTCACCGCCGGAGCGTTGGCCTCGATCCACGCCCGAACCAATCGCCGCTGGGCTGCCAAAGGAAGCGCCAGTAGAGGCCCCAGAGGCAGGGACTCGGTTGGCCCCGTCACAAGCCGCGCCGCTTTCGCCGCTCCGGGCAATGCCGCCGCAATCTCCGGGTGTCCGCGATCCCAATGCTCCTCCTCGGCCCGGGCGATTTCCGCCAGTTCAGCCATGTGCTCGATCGCAGCCTCGTCAAATTCCTCCCCGATTATCGGCAGCAGCCGGTGCCGCACGCGATTGCGCAGGAAAGCAACATCGCGATTCGACGAATCCTCCCGCCAGCTCTGGCCTTGCCCGCGCAGAAATTCCTGCAAGACGGCACGCCGAAAGCCGAGCAGCGGCCGCACCAGTTCGCCAAAGACCTGTCCCTGCTCGGCAAAAACGATCCGTGGATGAACGCCCGATAATCCACGAATGCCGGTGCCGCGAAAAATGCGCAGCAACACCGTCTCCGCCTGATCGTCGAGCGTGTGCGCGGTCGCAATTTTCGCCACGCGACCCTCGCGCGCCAGTTGGCGAAAAAAACTGTAGCGCAATCCACGCGCCGCCGCCTCGATGCCGGAGTCGCTGCCGCTAGCCACAGGCGCGTCACAGGTGTGGAGTTCGAGTTCGTAGTGCTGTGCCAGTTGGGCGACAAAGCGCTCGTCTTCATCCGATTCCTGGCCCCGCAGCTTGTGATTGACGTGCGCAACCGAAAATACGATTCCCAACTCACGCCGCATCTCCAGCAGCAGGCAGAGCAAAGCCACAGAATCCGCTCCGCCCGAAACCGCCACTGCTACACGGTCCCCAGCCTGCATCGACTGCTGCTTCCGAATTGTCTTCAACAATTGCTCGGCGAGTTCGTGCACGAAGAAATGGTACAGGAAACCAGTTCTCAGTTCCCGGTTCTCAGTTCTCAGTGCGGAGTATCTCTGAGAACTGGGAACTGAGAACTGACATCTGATATGCTGTCGCTCAAATGCGGAGAGCTTCTCGCTGGGATGCTGGATTTCTGGTGTTGGTCATGCTCGCCCCGGCCTTCGGGCCGCTGACGATGGCGTGTGCAGCCCGGCCGGAAGCCATGCACTGCATGCGCCAGCCCGCGTCTGGGCACCGCGCGCAACCGGCGATGCCATGCCATCGCGCGATGGCCCAGTCGAAACCGACGCAGTCCGAATCATCTCCGATTGAATCCGAAGCCTCGCTCCAGGCCGGCGATGACGGCAACTGTTGCCAGAACCATTGCTGCTGCGGCGCTACGACCTCCGAGTGGGCGCAACCGGCTTCCCATCTGCTCTCCAGTTTGACCCTCCCGATCGAACTGGCGCGCCCGGCACAAAGCACTGTGCTTCATTCCAGCGATATCTTCGGACACGATTCCGCCCGCGCCCCTCCTCGCGGCTAACCCTTTCAAAACTCTGACAACCACAACCGTGGCGAGCAGCACGTGGCTGCGCCGCGTTTTCGGACCCAGGGAGCACACGTGAGAACTCGGTCGTCCCTCCGGGACTTGACTCGTTCGTTTCCATTTTTGCCGGCGCGGAAGCGCTGGGCTAAGCACGTCGCCCGCTCCGCGTCTGGAGTCTCGAAGACGAGAATCGACATTGCTTGAGGACATAAAAACATGACTCGCTTCAAACTGCTCGCACTCGCAATGCTACTGTCGTTGGTCACCGCCGCCTTCGCCAACGACTACGGCGCCGTTCGTGGCGTCGTGCACGACCCTCAGCATCGTCCCATTCAGGACGCCATGGTGATGCTCAAAGCCAGATCGTCGGAGTGGGCGAAGAGTGTCGCCACCGACGCCAACGGTGAATTCCAATTCAACGCCGTCCCGATCGGCGAATATTCCGTCAGCGTTGCCAGTCAGGGCTTCGCGCAAACCTCGCAAGCTGTCATCGTCATCTCAGGAACAGTGCCGGTGGTTCACTTTCAATTGCAGGTCGCGACGGAAAATGAAAAAGTCCTCGTTTCGGGTTCGCCCGCAGTGGTCGCCACCGACAGCTTCACTCCGACTACTCTCGTCAGCCGCCTCGACATCGAGCGCACTCCCGGCGCCGACGGCACCAACAGCATGTCCATGATCACCGACTACGTCCCCGCTGCTTACGTGACTCACGACATGCTTCACATGCGCGGCGGCCACCAGATCACCTGGCTTCTCGACGGCATTCCAGTGATCAATACCGCTATCGCGCAAAATCTCGGACCCCAGTTCGACCCCAAGGATCTGGACTACGTTGAAGTCAATCGCGGCAGCTACAGCGCTGAGTTCGGCGACCGCACCTATGGCGTTTTCAACGTCGTGCCCCGCACCGGTTTCGAGCGCAACAACCAGGCTGAACTCACCGTCACTGCCGGCAACTTCTACCAGACCGATGATGAACTCAACTTCGGTAGCCACACCGACCGCTTCGCGTATTACGTCAGCGTCAATGGCAACCGCAGCAACCTCGGCCTGCAACCGCCCGTTCCCGACGTTGTGCACGATGCCGTCAACGGCGTCGGCGGCTTTGGGTCGTTCATCTTCAATCTGGACCCCTCCAACCAGCTCCGCCTGATGACCTCAGTCCGCCGCGACTATTATCAGATCCCGTACGATCCGGATCCCAACGACATCGAAAACCAACTTTACCCCAGCTACGGCCTTCGCGATGGCCAGACTGAGACCGATACCGGCGTCCTCTTCACCTGGCTGCACACTTTCAATTCCCATCTTCTGACCACGGCCTCTCCCTTCTACCACTACAACAGCGGCGACTACGCCAGTAATCTCAGTGACAATCCCGTTGCCACCACGGAAGACCGCGCCTCTACATACGCTGGAGGTCAAGCCAGCTTCGCCGCCAACTACAAGAAGAACGATCTGCAGGTTGGATTCCTCAGCTTCTACCAAAGCGACTCGCAACTCTTCGGAGCAACCTTCAATCCCACACAACAGCAACAGTGTGTAACCCCGACAAACCCCACTGGAATCTGCGCGCCTTTCACCGATTCCGAGCACCCCACCGCCAATCTCGAGACTTTTTACATCGACGACAGATTCAATCCTTTCTCCTGGCTGACTCTATCCGCCGGTATGCGCCCCACGCGTTTCTCCGAAGGTAACTTTCCGGCGGGTTCACCTGAGACGCCTGTGTCCGAATCCGCTATCAGCCCACGCTTCGGCGCCACCGTCACCATTCCCAAGATTCACTGGACATTCCGCGCCTTCTACGGACACTACTATCAAGCGCCGCCCATCGAAACCGTTTCCGGCACGCTGGAGGCCCTGTGCAGCCAGCCCGAGTATGCGTGTCAGTTTCTGACGCTCAACGGTGAACGCGACGAAGAGCATCAGTTCGGCGTAACCATCCCTTACCGCGGATGGGTACTCGATGCCGACACCTTCAAAACCGATGTCGCCAATTTTCTCGACCATAACAACGTTGGAGCGTCCAATATCTTCTTCCCTCTCACCGATACGCGAGCCTTGATTCGCGGATGGGAACTTACGGTGCGCTCTCCCCGTATCGCCCACCGCGCCCAGATTCACCTTGCCTACTCCAACCAGATTGCCGAGGCTGGTGGCGTGATCACGGGAGGCCTGAACAACACCGACGTCTGCCCGCAAAACCCTAACGGCACCTTCCCCTACCTTTGTCCGCTCGACCATGACCAACGCAACACGCTCAACGTGGGCGGAGACGTCACCCTCCCGTGGCATTCCTATGCCTCCACCAATGTTTACTACGGTTCCGGATTCGACAACGGACAACAAGGTGTTCCCGGCTGGCCTTATACGGGCGAGTATCTCCCCGGCCACACTACCTTCGATCTCTCCGCTGGCAAGGATTTTGGCGAACGATTCAGCGCATCACTGACCTCCCTCAACGTAACCAACCGCCGCGTGATCTACGACGACAGCGTGACCTACGGCGGATTTCACTGGAACCTGCCGCGCCAGATTTACGTGCAGGTGCGCTATCGGTTTCATTATTAGAAGGAGGGCTGCGATCCAGCGCCGGTTTTTTCGGCCAAACTGCCTTGCCGACGGCAAAAGCAGTGGGAACGTCGGGAACCATGGTCTTATAACGGACGTAACTGCTGGTGCCCGCCCTCAATCGGTATCATGAGAGTGCGGAAATCGTGGTCTCCCCCCACATCTTCTTACCGTAAACGAGGATTTATGCGTTGGAAGTGGCTATTGGTGCCGATTCTCATTCTTCCGTTCGCAGGGCGAGCGTTGGGGCAGAATAACGATGACGCCAGCCCTCCGCCGCTCGGCGACGTGGCCAAGAAGAATAAGGACACGTCAACCTCCACCGCGACCAGCAAGGCCAAGCGGGTGTTCACGGATGACGATATGTCAGTCCGCAAGAGTCCCATCCCGTCGATCGCGTTGGACGGCCCGGATAATAGTCAGACTGTGCTGGACGCCATCCACCAGTTCAAAACTACGCACGATGCGGCCGAAACCGAGCGCGTCCTCCATGAATGGTACGACGAGCAATCGGAAGTTCTTTCCGACGCCATCGATGCCAATAACCGCATTGCCCAGCATAATCAGATTAAGGCGGAAGCGGCACAGGACGGGTACGGGTACGGGAATCCGTACGGGGGCGTGAATGACGGCGACTACAATAAGTTGCGACAACGCCAACTGAGCGAGATGTGGGCGCAACGCAGCGACGCCCGTAGCAACCGCGACAACTGGCAAGTCATCACCCGGATTCAGCAGGCGTTCTTGCGGGTGCGCTGCGATGCGATCTGGAACCGCAGCAAGATGCCTTACGATTGGTTCAGGATCCGCAACGCGAACGGCGTGGGTACGTACTAGGGGAAACCGCCGCTGAGCTGGCAACGGGCCAGCGAATACTTTGTTTGACGCTGTTCCCATACCCTCCGTATAATGCAGAGCGTCCATACCCTGATCACCACGCTTGCGGTTTGCGCGTGAAAAAGCCGGGTGTCGTGCGCGCCTTGCGCGCTCGTTGCGCCGGTTGCAGTTCTCAGGTCATGTTTCAGGTTACGACTGATAGGCTCGGGTTGCGATTAGTTTCGCGTTGAGCCCAGCGAGCTGGAAGCTTCCAGCATTCCGAAAAATCCGAAGGAGTTCAAAGGATCCAATGATTAAGAAGTTTGCGCAGGTCACCGTAGCTATAACGTTCGGCCTCTCCGTCTTCGCTCTGGCCCAAGCCACCAAGACTGCCAGCCCTCCCGCTGGCGACACCACACCCAACGCCCCCTCGGCAGCGGCGGCGGCGGCCAAGTTCACCGGCACCAAGATCGGGACGCTCGCCGTCGAACAAGCGATCGCCGCTTCCAACGAAGGGCAGCGCGATCTGGAAGCGCTCAGCAAGAAGTTTGAACCCAAGCAGGGTGAACTGAAGGGTTTGAACGACGAAATCGACAGCCTCAAGAAGCAGCTTAACGCTCAACAGGACAAGCTGAATGACGAATCGCGCGAGAAACTGGTGAAGCAGATCGAAACCAAGCAGAAGAGTTTTGATCGCGCTGCGGAGGATGCAAAGGAAGATTTCCAGAACCAGGCCGGCGAGATCGAGAACCGAATCCTGACGAAAATGGTGCCCATAATCCAGAAATACGTTACAGACAACGGTTACGGTCTCCTGCTCGACACTGACCAGGCTATGACTTGGCCGCGGGGCGCGGTGATTTTGTCTGGACCGTCGATGGACATCACCTCGCAGATCGTGGACGCCTACAATGTTGCATCCGGTGTGGCTGCACCGCCTGCGGGGAGCGCGGCTCCCAAGCCCGCGAAGCCGGCAGCTCCCAAAACTCCTCCGAGCACTCCGCCAAAGCAGTAGCGACACCGCTCGGGTAGTTTCAGTTCCAGGTTGTTTGAAGGTTTTGTTATTTTCAGGACCGCGTGCAGACGCGGTCCTTTCTTGTTTCTGTGTGTTTTATCCAGGATCGGTTTTTCGCGTCGGTTCGCTTTGGTAATCAACTTTGGTTTTCGTTCTTTCTCCTCTCGCTGGATCAAATCCCAGGATCAAATCGCAAGCCGTAGGTGTCTGTAGGGAATACGGGCCCGTTCCGGAGGCACTTTATGTTCAGCACACTAGAAAGCACCTGGGATCGGCCTGCCCGTCGCGGATGGACTACGCTCGTATCCTTTACCATGCAAGCGCTTGGACTAAGCTTGCTGCTGCTGATTCCCCTGATTGCGATTCAGGGGCCACCTAACCTGCAATGGCTCGAGTCTCATATTCTTACGCCACCGCCAGGACCTGCGGCGAAGGCAGCGCGCGGGCCGCGGCCGGTTTCTTCGTCCAACATCCACGAAGGACAACTGCAGCAGCCGCAAACGATTCCAGACACTATCGCAAACCTGAACGAACCGCAGGTTGCATCAGCGCCTGATCTGGACAACATTGGCGCGGATGGAGGAACCGGCACGAGAGGACGAGGAATCCTCAGCTCGGTCGGCATCGGGTTTGATGTTGCCGCACCGCCGCCCATTCCCGCGCCTACGCATCCGCTCAAGATCTCGCACTGGGCAGAAGGCAACCTGATCTATCGCATGCAGCCAAGCTATCCGCCACTGGCGCGCCAGGCGCGCATTCAGGGGACGGTCGAATTGCGGGCGATTGTCAGCAAGGCGGGGACGATTGAGAACCTGGTCGTGGTTCACGGACACCCGATGCTGTCCGCAGCGGCGATTGAAGCGGTGCGGCAATGGCGCTACCGGCCTTACCTGCTGAACAACGAGCCCATCGAAGTAGAGACCGAAATCACAGTGAACTTTCTGTTGTCTGGCGGTTAACGTCAGCGGTTGACGCTGGAAGTTGGCATTGCAAGTTGACGTCGCAAGTTGACGACGGGAGTTACCATCGGCACTTAGCATCTAACGGCGCGGCGAGTGCGGTCACTATAATTAGCTAAGTGAACGCACCGCGTCCCGATTTGTCGCGAATGCCCGACCGCCGTTCGCTGATTCTCGACGGCCGGACTTGGGCGGAAATTTCTGTGGCCGCGCTGGGAGAAAATTTTCACGCGGTCCAGAGGCACGTCGGCGCAGACGTCATCGTTTGCGCGGTGGTCAAAGCTGATGGCTATGGCCACGGCGCCGTAGAGTGCGCTCTCGCGCTTGAATCCGAAGGCGCCAAGTGGCTGGGAGTGACCGATGCCGCCGAAGGCCTGGCGCTGCGCGGCGCTGGCGTCACCGCCCGCATCCTGCTGATGACGGGAATCTGGAAAGGTGAAGAAGATGGCATCGTCGCCCAGAATCTTACTCCTACGATCTGGGAACCCTGGCACATTGAGACGCTCGAACGCGCGGCGCGCCAACGACAAAGTATTTTGCCGGTGCACCTGAAGCTCGATACAGGCATGAACCGCCTCGGCGCATCGCCGGACGCGCTGCCGCGCTTGTGCGAGATGTTATCCGGATGCAAGCACTTGAGCCTGGAAGGGGTGAGTACGCACTTCGCATCGGCCGAAGTGCTGGACGACGAAAACGCAGTGCGCCAGATGAAGCGCTTTGAAGAGGGACTTGCGATCCTGCAAAGTCACGCACTCCAGCCTGCGCTGGTTCACATGGGAAATTCCGCCGCCATGAGCGCTCGTCCCCAGACGTGGAAGACGATGGTGCGTCCGGGCATCGCGCTCTACGGATATTCGCTGGCCTTCACACGCGCCAGCGAGCCTGCGGCCGTCGCGGAACTGCCGCTGCGTCCCGTGCTTTCGTGGAAGACGCGAGTGCTGACAGTGAAAGATGTCGCCGCCGGACAAGCCGTCGGTTACATGGGCACCTTCGTGACCAAAGCGCGGAGCCGGATCGCGGTGCTGCCCGTCGGGTACGCGGACGGTTATCCGCGTCTGCTATCGAATCGCGCGCGAGTAATCGTAGGCGGCGAATACGCGCCGGTTGTGGGACGCGTTTCGATGGACCTGACCATCGTGGACGTCAGCCACCTGCGCGGTGTCGCGGTGGGCGATGAAGTCATCTTGATCGGTAAAGACGTTGGCGCTGGCAGCGGCAAGAGTGTGGATGCCGTAGAACTGGCGCGATTGTGCGAAAGCGTACCTTACGAAATTCTGTGCGGACTGTCGCAGAGAGTGCCGAGAGTTTACCTCTGAGCAGTCAGCAGTCAGGTAAGTGCCAACGACTGAATGCCGTGTGCTGACTGCTTAGTGCTGAAATCCTGCCATTGAACCAACCCAAGTCGCCAATCGTGATGCATTGTTGTATTTCTAGAAGATACATGCCCTCGCGCTACGCTCGATGGATGTACGACCGGGAGACCCGGCTCACGTCGGTGGACAATAACCGCGTGGTGCGTCCGCTGGACTGGGGACTGGATTGGACACACAGCTGGCCTGGTCGCAACGGCGGTCCTCCATCTGAAGAATCGGGACAAGGCTCTCGCGATCTGCTGGAATATTTCTCGCGCTTCAATGACCGCATCATTCAATCAAGCGACGACTTTTATTCCTACGAGACGCCGTCGGATTTCCGTTTGGAGCGCCGCGAAGTTCAGGTGTTCAGCACGCGCGAAGTGCCGGACCCTAGCCTCGAAGAAAAAGTTCTCGGAACACATTCGGAGTTTCTGCGTTTCACCTCGCCCGTTGTAACGCCCTATCCTGAAAACAATCTGGTGAACGCGCGCTGGTTTCCGGCTCGCGGACGCCGCGCCGTGGTTCTCTTGCCGCACTGGAATTCCGATGCGATTTCTTACACCAGCCTCTGCCGCGTGATGAACTGGATGGGCATTGCGGTACTGCGGCTGTCTATGCCGTATCACGACATTCGCCGTCCGGCGGAGATAGACCGCGCCGACTACGCCGTCTCCGCCAACATTGGACGCACGCTCGATTCGGTGCGCCAGGGCGTAATCGATGTGCGCTGCTGTCTCGACTGGCTGGAAGCGCAGGGCTACAACCGGCTCGGCATCGTCGGCACGAGCCTTGGATCTTGTTATGCGTTTATCGCTACCGCGCACGATCCGCGAATTCAGGTCGCTGCCTTCAATCACGCCTCAACTTATTTTGCCGACGTGGTATGGCACGGCCAATCCACTCGCCATATCCGTGAGGGACTGGAAACGGCCATCGACTTGGAGAATCTGCGGCAGGTCTGGCGCGCGGTCAGTCCGATGGTGTACTTCGATAAGTTTTCGCGCTGGCCGCGGCGGTCGCTCATTATCTATGCCAGGTACGACATGACGTTCCTGCCGGAATTTTCAGAGCAGGTGGTCGAGGAATTCGAGAAGCACAACCTGGATCATAAAGTTGTCGTGCTGCCCTGCGGGCATTACACCATGGGCGAGACTCCTTACAAGTACATGGATGGGTGGCAGCTGGTTAGTTTTCTGCGGACGGCGTTCGATTAAGGTTTTCGCGCCCCGCTTGACTGGGTGCCCCCCTCCCAGTGAAAGCATGACGCGGGCAGAGTGGCCCATTCTAAATTTCGCGCTCTTTGCAAAATTTAGAGTGGGATTTTGGGCCGGAGATCGAGTCGGAATAGACGACACGAAAACATGAAAGAGTGGCGGGAAGACTCTGTCCAACTGTAGAACTGCCCCACTCAAGCCAAAATCGGGCTTGAATGGGCCACCCCCCTACGAACAAAGCTCGCAGTCTTTCGCGGACACGAGTGCCCCGCTACACTTGCCGCGGCATCCGGGTAAAATAGGCTGCGGTGCCTAATTATGAAAAATTCCGCAATATCGATGTCCCGCCCGCTCTACGAGGTTGATCCCGAGATTTCTAACGCTATCGACAACGAAGCTCGCCGCCAGCATGAAGGGCTGGAGCTGATTGCTTCGGAAAACTTTGTCAGCGAGGCTGTGCTTGAGGCTGCCGGGTCGGTGTTCACCAACAAGTATGCGGAGGGGTATCCCGGCAAGCGCTATTACGGCGGATGCGAATTTACCGACGTGGTCGAAAATCTGGCACGCGAACGGGTCAAGAAACTTTTTGGCGCGGAACATGCCAACGTGCAGCCGCACTCGGGATCGCAGGCCAATCAAGCTGCTTACGCGGCGGTGCTGCAGCCGGGTGACACCATTCTGGGGTTGAATCTGGCTCATGGCGGGCACCTCACGCATGGACATCCTCTGAATTTTTCGGGCAAGACTTACAAGATTGTTCCGTACGGCGTGACCAAGGAAACGGAGACGATCGATTACGACGATCTGGAAAGGATCGCTACGGCGGAGCGTCCGAAGCTGATTATTGGCGGGGGCAGCGCTTATCCGCGGATCATTGATTTTGCCCGCATGCGGCAGATTGCCGACAAAGTGGGCGCGCTCTACCTGGTCGATATGGCGCACTTCGCAGGACTGGTGGCGGGTGGAGCGCATCCATCGCCGGTGCCACACGCGCACATTGTGACATCGACCACGCACAAGACGCTGCGCGGGCCGCGCTCGGGGATGATCCTGAGCAAGCAGGACTTCGCGGCGCCGATTGATAAAGTTGTTTTCCCCGGAATGCAGGGAGGGCCGCTGGTGCACATTATGGCTGCCAAGGCGGTGTGCTTCCTTGAAGCATCGCAGCCGAGTTTCCGTGAGTACGCGCGGCAGGTCGTGGCTAATGCCAAGGTGATGGCGGAGACGCTGGCGGCCGATGGCTATCGCATCGTCTCCGGCGGAACGGACACGCACCTCATGCTGGTGGATGTTTTTGCTAAGGGCATGCTGGGCAGCGAGGCGGAGAAAGCTCTTGGCGAGGCCGGGATTACGGTCAACAAGAACGCGATTCCGTTTGATGTGAATCCGCCGATGAAGCCTAGCGGGATTCGCATTGGCACTCCGGCGGTGACTACGCGGGGCATGAAAGAGGAGGAGATGCGGCAGATTTCACACTGGATCGCAGAGGCGCTCGATCATCGGACCGACGCCGCGCTGCTCGCGAAAATTCGCAAAGAAGTGCTGGGATTGGCCGAAGAGTTTCCGCTGTATGCCGAGCGGCGGGCAAAGGCGCAGGCGGAAGTGCGGACATAAACGTTTTACGCAATTGTCATCCTGAGCGAAGAACACCCAGGCAGTTAGTTGGCGGCGAAGAAATGCATAGGTCTTTCGCTTCGCTCAGGATGACAAAGTTTAGTTATGACCATGATTTCCCTGTGTCCCTTCATGCCCCCCTGTGGTTAAATTCAGGCTGTGAAAGTAGCCATCGACATCCGTCGCATGACGGAATTCGGGGTTGGCACCTACATACGAAACGTGGTCCGCACGCTGACGCGCCTGGATCGCGACAGTAAGTACTTCCTCATCGGATCGCCGGACAAACTGGCGGAATGCGGGGCTCTGCCGCCGAACTTCCACACGGTGACGCTGGCCGCCGGCGATGACACGCTGAAAGGGAATCTCGCTTTCCGGGCGATCGTGCGGCGCCTGGAATGCGACGTCGTTCACATTCCGCACCTGTTCTGGATTCCGCGCGGGCTCGGTTGTCCGTATGTTCTTACCGTGCACGACCTGTTGGAGCATTTGGCTGGATCGCGCGACCTTTCCAGCCTGCGGCGCAGCCTGCACTACTACCTGACGCGGCGCGTGTTGCGCAGGGCGGCGCGCGTGATCGCGGTGTCGCAATTCACGCGGAATGAAATCGAGAAACTGCTGGCCCTTCCGAACGCGCGCATCGAGGTGGTATACAACGCGATCGATGAACGTTTTCTGCGCGGCCATGCCACCGACTCGGATCGGGAGCTGATTGCCCAGCGCTATCTGGTGAACTATCCGTTCATTCTCTATGCGGGCGCGATCCGGCCGCACAAGAATGTGGTGCGCATCATTGAAGCGTTTTCGGCTTTGAAAAGCGAATTGCAGAAGGAGCAGCTGTTCCCCGATCTGAAGCTCATCATCATCGGAGACGATCTTTCGAGCCATCCGCGGCTGCGCCGCACCGTGGTGCGCAGCGGGGTGCAGAACGACGTGCGTTTTCTCGGATTCGTGCCCATCGAAGTGCTGCGAATTTTCTATGACGTGGCCAAGATTTTCGTGTTTCCGTCGCTCTATGAGGGATTTGGCCTGCCGCCGCTCGAAGCGATGGCCCACGGAACTCCAGTGGTCACATCGAACACTTCGAGCCTGCCGGAAGTGGCGGGAAACGCGGCGTTGCTGGTGAATCCGGAAAACGTGTTTGAGGTTCGACGAGCGTTGCAGCGGGCGCTGCTTGATCCGGTGTTGCGCACGCAGATGAAACAGCGCGGCTATGAGCAGGCGCAGCGCTTTTCCTGGACCGCGTCGGTGTCGAGAATCCTTGAGATTTACCGGGAAGTGGCGGGCGCCCGTGTTTCCCGCGGAGCCGCCGCGGACTGAGAGCTCTCCCGTATAATGAAAGATTCCACGATGAACCCCAGCGCCGCGCGCCACCTCGAACCGACGAGTGTTGAAAGCACGATCCATCCGACAATAATCCATTCGACGATGGCTTCTCCAACTTCGACAATGACCCGTCCCAACCGGCTGCTAGCGGATTGGCGGATCTGTCTGTTGGTGTTGATGGGGTTGTGGGCGGTCATTTACATGGTGGGACTCTCGCGGCCCGCGCTGCTCGACGATGCCGACACGGTGCATGCCGAGGCGGCGAAGGAGATGGTGCAGCGTGGCGACTGGGTTACGCTTTATGCCAACGGTGTTCGCTACCTGGAAAAAGCTCCGCTGATGTATTGGGGAGTGGCGACGAGCTACACGCTGTTCGGCGTCAGCGAGTGGAGCACGCGCTTTCCGCTGATGCTGGGCGTGCTGGCGATGATTCTCTCCACCTACGGCTTGGGGCGCTGGGCTTTGGGCAGCGAAGGGGGATTCGATTCCGGGCTGGTACTGGCGACTGCGCTCGGACCTTTTCTTTTTACGCGCTTTCTGATTCCGGACGTCGCGGTGGGGCTGTGGCTGACGCTTACATTCTGGCTTTTTCTGGTATCGCTGGAGCAAACGAAACTGGGGCAAAAGCCGGCGCGCTGGACATGTTGGGGACTGGCCGCAGTGTGCGCGCTCAACGTGCTCACCAAGGGACTAATCGGACTGCTGTTCCCGGTAGCGGCGATCGGGCTTTATCTGCTGCTGACGGGGAATTTGCGGCACTTGTTGAAGATGCGCCTGTTTTCGAGCGCGGTTGTTTTTTTCGCCATCGCCGCGCCGTGGCATATTCTGGCGGCGCTGCGCAATCCACCACAGGGAAACGTCCGCGGATTTCTCTGGTTCTACTTCGTCAATGAGCATATCAACCGGTTTTTGAATACGCGTGTCCCGCGCGATTACGACACGGTTCCGCTGCTGCTGTTCTGGGCGTTGCTGGTTTTGTGGCTCATTCCGTGGACAGTGTTTCTGCCGCAGTCGCTGCAGGAAGTTCCTCGGCGTTGGCGCGAATTCCGGGCGCAGATGACGCGCCGGCAGCGAGCATATCTTTTGTTTTTCCTGTGGACGATGGTCATTGTCGGCTTCTTCAGCCTCTCGACGCGGCAGGAATATTACACCATCCCTGCGATTCCAGCGATGGCGTTGCTGGTGGGCGGATGGCTGCAACGTGAAAGAGCCTCCGCCGGGGATAGCCGCGAACGGCGAAGCGGACGGATCTCGTCGGCGGTGTTGCTGACGGTCGGCGTCGTCATTGCTGTGGTTGGTTTCTCGTTGCTCTTTTTCTCGAAGGCGCCGGCTCCGGGCACCGATCTGGCGGACCTGCTGCGGAAACATCCGCAAGATTATTCGCTCTCGTTTGGGCACTTTCTGGATTTAACCCCGCAGGCCATGGGGGTGTTCCGTGTCCCGTTATTCGGCTTTTCACTCGCGTTCTTGCTGGGCACTTTCGCTAACTGGATTCTGCGCCGTCGCGGGCAGGCGGGGCCAGGAAACGTTGCGCTGGTGGCGATGATGGTGGTGCTGCTGGCGTGTGTACGGATTGCGTTCGGCATTTTTTCTCCGATTCTTTCGTCGAAGGATCTGGCGCTGGCGATCCGCGAACAGTATCGGCCGGGCGATCAGATCGTGGTCATAGGACTCTATGAAAATGCGTCCACACTGAATTTCTACACGGGTATCCCGCTGCACAGTTTGCGCGTGCCCGGCGGAAACATGTGGTACGGCACGCAGTTTCCCGGAGCGCCGCGGGTCTTCGAGACCGAGACTTCGTTTGTCGAGATGTGGCATGGGCCACAACGAGTTTTTTTATGGGCCGAAGAAGAAGATCCGCCGGCGTTACGCGGATTGACGAAATATGAAGTCGCGCGCCGCGGAGGCAAGATTATTTTTTCTAATCAGCCGAATTCATCGGGTTCCTAATTCTCACTTCACTTCACGGCGATCAGGCGTCCGTCTTTCAGGTCGAAGACATCACCTCGCCAGTGGATGCGATTGCCCATAAAGCTTGCGGCCCAGATCAGCGGCGCGATCAGATCCCGAAGTGGCAGCAAGAGAACATTGGGGAATACTTGGCGATCGTGAAGCACTCCCACCGTGGTCGCCAGCCCCACCGCCAATCGCATAGCAAATGTCAGCGCGAATAGTATCCAGGCCCACGCAGCGCCGTGGGCCGCTAACAGCGTCAGCAATGCCCAGGGCAGGCCGAAGGTGAAGAGCAGGCCAGCATATCCCCAGGGGCGGGCGTCGCGAATGGTCCGCGACCAGCGAAGCTGATGGCGGAAGAACTGCCGCATCGTGTAAGCAGGCAGAAATGTGGTGACGGTTACGGTGCTGAATTCGACTTTCTTTCCTGTCTTTCCTGTCTTTGTCGCTGCGATGCGGCGGCCGAGTTCATAGTCGTCGGCGAGATAGTCCAGTAATGCTTCGAAACCGCCGATGGCTTCGAGGTCGCGACGGCGAAACGCCAGCGTCGAACCCAGTCCGAAGTGCAATCCTTTTTCCAAAAACCTGGCGCTCAGCACGCCGGGCACAAAGTCGGTGCCGATGCCCAAGGCTTCGAGGCGCGAGCCTATCGTCGGGGCGAGTGTTGGAGCGGCGACCGCGCGGTAGAGGCAGGTCACGAGTCCCACGGAATCGTCCGCGAGCGGCGTAATCACTTTCCGTAAATAATCCGAGGGCACGCGGATGTCGCCGTCATTCACCACCAGAAGTTCGTGGCGTGCCGAGGGCAGCATCTGTACCAGATTGCTGACTTTGATGTTTGTTCCGAAAATGCGATCGCACACGATCAGCTCGATTGGAACTTTGGGATATTTCGTCTGCAGCTTACGCACAACTTCGATGGCGGGGTCGCCGGGATCGCTGACCCCAAGAATTAGTTGAAACTGCGGATATTCCTGTTCGCAGTGGCTGCAAAAGCTCTCCCACATTTCGGGATCGACGCCCTTCAGGGGTTTGAGAATGGAAACCGGAGGGAGTTGATTATCCGGTAGCGGAGCCTGCCTGAGTCTCTTGCGCCTGTCCCTGAAAAAACTGGCCAGCCCAAGCGCCGTCAGGAAATAAAAGCACAGACTGCCGACAGTACTGAGTACGGCCACAGTTTCAAGGGCTGCTCTTATTGTCAGTGGCGGCGTCGGCAGCATGTTACTCGTAGCGCAGCGACTCGATGGGGTCGAGATTGGCCGCTTTCCAAGCGGGGTAGATGCCGAAGATCAGGCCGACCGCAGCCGAAGCGACAAACGCGAATATCGACCAATCCACCGACATAGTCGCAGGAAGCGACGGGAACGCAACCGGGACGATGGCGGTGATGAGAGCGCCCAGCGCCAGCCCAATCACTCCGCCGACGGCGGTGAGCATGACGGCTTCGAGCGTGAATTGCACCAGGATGTCGCGCTTGCGTGCGCCCATGGCTTTGCGCACTCCGATCTCGCGCGTGCGCTCGGTCACCGAAACCAGCATGATGTTCATCACGCCTACCCCGCCCACGATCAAGCCCACACTCGAGACCGCGAACATGAAGACAAAGATCATGCCTGTGATCTGATTCCACACGTCGGAAATCGAGTCTTGCGTGAAGATGGCGAAGTTGTCCGGCTTATCGGTCGGAACCCGGCGGCGGCGGCGCAACAACTCACGCATTTCGTCCATCGCCTTGGGCATGTCGGCGTGCGAGGTGGCTTTGACACTGATCCAATACTGCTTCAGTTCGGGATGCAACTTGCGGAACGTGCTCAACGGAAAGTAAACGATGTTGTCATTGGGATTCTTTCCTCCACTGAACACGCTCTTTTGGAGTTGCGCCACACCGATCACGGTAAACAGCTGCCCTTCAATGTCGAGTTCTTTGCCCAGCGGTTGTTCGCTCGGGAAAAGTTCTTCCGAGGTATCGTGGCCGATGATAATAACCGGGGCGCGGCGCTCTTCATCGATATCGCTGAACCAGCGGCCCGAGTCCAGGGCGACGTCAATCACATCCTTGTACGAGGCGGTGTCGCCCTCCAGAATTGTCTGCTTGGCCTTGCGGTCTTTGTATTTGACGGAGTAGGTTCCGGTGCCGAGTTCCGGACGCAAGTATTGCACGCCGGCGGTGACTGCTTTCACGTGCGGCAGATCCTGCATCGCCAGGGCGTCGTCGAAGGTCAGTTCCTTGCGGGTGCGCATTTCTTCCGTCGGACGTCCGAAGGTGAAAGGCTCGAGGTGGAAAGCGAAAATGATGTTGGAACCCAGGCTGGTGATGACCTGACTTACGTTGTCGTTCAGGCCACGCACAATCGAGGAGATCCCGATCACGACGGCGACTCCAATCACGATGCCAAGGACGGTGAGCGACGAGCGCAGCTTGTTGCTGCGGATGGTGTCGACCGCCATTTTCAGGCCTTCGCCGAATTCGCCTTTGACTAGCATTCGTTCAAGAACCTCTTACCGCCGACACGCAGATGCGCCGAGAACGAGAAAACTACAGATCCCTCGCCTCGCTCGGGATGACAAACCAAGATTTCTCACGTTTCAAACCGCAGCGCGGTGATGGGGTCAAGCACCGCTGCACGCTTCGCGGGATACACGCCGAAAAAGATACCAACGCTCGCCGCCACCAGCACTCCCGCCGCTACCGCCCAGAGTTTGATCACCGAGGGCATGCCGATGGCGAGCGTGACGCCTTTGGCGATAGTGATGCCGAAAAGCACGCCGATCGCCCCACCCAGCAGCGCCAACGTAACGGACTCAATCAGAAACTGCATCAGGATGTCACTGCGGCGCGCGCCCATGGCTTTGCGGATGCCGATCTCGCGCGTCCGTTCCGTCACCGAAACCAGCATGATATTCATGATCACGATGCCGCCCACCACCAGCGAGATGGCGGCGATTCCAATCATGGCATAGAAGAACGTACCACTGAAGTTCGACCAGATACTCAGCAGGCTGTCGTTGGTCTCGATATCGAAATTGTCTTCGTCGCCGGGGTGTACGTGACGGCGGGCGCGCAACACGGCGCGCGTTTCGTCCATCGCTTCGTCGAATCCTGCACCACTGGCCGCCGCCTTGCCCGAGATGCGGACGCTAGTATGGGAACCATTCTGTTTCTGATACGCGGTGATCGGCATGATCGCATAGTTGTCCATGGTCTGGCCCAGGGTCTTGCCCTTGCGCTTGCCGACGCCGATCACCCGATAGACCCAGCCGTCGATGCGGATCTCCTTGTCAATGGGATCCATGCCGGGCATCAGGTTCTCGACGATGTCTGGTCCGACCACGACGACGGCGGAGTTGTTGCTCACATCGATGTCGGTGACCATGCGTCCGGCGGTGAGGTCGACATCAAGAATCGGTAGCATCGAAGGCGTCACGCCGCGCACGGTCGTGTCGCTGATGGACTGCTCGGCATACTTGACCTTCCCGGTCTCGTAGCGCAGCGAGGCTCCCACCCATTCGCAATGCTTGCAGGCTTCGAGGACGGCTTCATAGTCCTCCATAGTAAGGTCCTTGCGCTTTTCACCCTCAAGAAACTTATCGATGTTGGTGGTGGCGGGTGAGACCTTAAACACGATGAAAACGTCAGCACCGAGATTGAATATCTTCGTCGCCACGTAACCATTGATGCCGTTGACGAATGTGACCACGGCAATTACGGCAGCCACTCCGATAACGACGCCGAGCAAGGTAAGAGCGGAGCGCAGCTTGTTCGCCCACAACGACAGGAACGCGATCTTGATGGCCTCGGTGATGTTCATGGTGCAGGTCGCGGTCTTAGGTGTCAGGCCTCAGGCTTCAGAGCATCGACGTCCCGTGCGGGCTCTTTACCAAGCTATCAGTTTAACAGCCGGCGCTGGACTCCCACGACCTAAGAACTCGCGCTGGGAGCAGTCACAGGGCGAGTATGTTATGTGAGGAATTTCATCGAGAGCGGAACCAGGCCTCATGCCCTGCCGGAAGTAAGACGCATAGAGAGTTTCACCGACACAAATGTCACTACAAGCGCCAGGACGGTCCAGCTCGCCGCAGTCTCCAGGCTGTGCTGAAATCCGAATGTGGGCGTCAACACGGACGGAAAGGACACGGAAAACTGTGCCGTCGCGGACGCTCCAATCGCCCGCGCGATGGCCACAACTACCGCAACCAGAACCAGCGCCACCGCAAAGGCCCCAACCACCAGGCCGGGCAGAGCGCGCTTCCAGGGAAATGCAATCGGAGGAGGGGCCGCGGCCTCGCGCCGAACAGCGTCCATGACGTAGACGGCGAATCCCGACGACGGCAGGATTTCCTCTTCGCCGGCAAGAATGCGATCAATCTCTTTTTCGTCTTGTCCAATCGAGCGTTTCATCAAGCCTCCTTCAAACGCGGCACAACCATCAGTAGCGGAAGTTTACCGCGCAAGATTTCCCGTCCGCGAAATAATCTCGCCTTAACGGTGCCCTCGGGCAGTCCGAGGCTCTGGGCCGCGGTGGTAACGTCCATGTCGTGAAAGTAAAAAAGAATCAACGCCTCTCGATACTTGGCCGGCAGAGCGAGAACTGCGCGCCTCACCGCCAAATCGCGATCGCGATCTTCGAGACCTCCGTCAGAGGCGCGCGTGTCCACGGGTTCGGTAATGTCTTCAAGCGACACGGACACAGTTCGCGCCGGAATGCGACGCAGTTCCGAACGATAGAGGTTGGTCGCCAGCGCGAAGAGCCAAGTGGAAAACACCGCATCCTTGCGCCACTGGCTGAGCGCGCGGTAGGCACGAAGGAAAGCTTCTTGCGCCATATCCTCGGCGCGGCCACGATCGTGACAGAAGCGGTAGGCTAGGTTAATCAGCGGCCCCTGCCAGCGGCGGACAATCCCCTCGTAAGCGGAGATTTCTCCGGCCAAGACTCTTTCAACATCGGCCTGATCGTCGCTGGCGCTGGCACTCATCTTTTACTCTGGACTCCGCCTCATAAGGTATGACACGACAACCTTGCGAACGGTTGCGTTATTTCAGAAATGCATTCCGGATCAAGAAAATGCAACCGGAACTGCGGGAGGCTGGTCCTACCGATCGAAAGCAGCCTGACGCAGGCGGAAGAACTTCAAGGAGCTGACAATGGCATTCGAAGTGGACAGCAACCTCATCCCGGTCGTAGCCATCGCGATACCGGTCATAGGAAGCATTGCCCTGTTCTCTTTCCTGTCCGTCGCCGCATGGTCCGATGCGCGCCGCAAAGAGAGAGAAGAATACTACAGGAGTGAAACATTAAAAAAGATCGCTGAGAGCTCAGGCGAGGGTGCCAAGGCCGCGATCGAACTGATGCGAGAGCAGAATAAGAGCATGACAAAACGCCGCCTCGAAAGCATGAAACTAGGCGGATTGATCACCGCCGTCGTCGGCATCGGTGTCATGGCGCTTCTGCGTGGGCTGGTGGGCGACGCGCCAGTCTATCTGGTCGGGTTGATTCCGTTATTGGTCGGCTTGGCCATAATGACGTATGCGTTCCTCCTGGTACCCAAAGAGGCGGAGTGAGAGAACGCGCCATCGGGAGTGCGCATTTGCCGCACTCTCTGTCTGCACCACCCGCCTGCACTATCGCCTGCACTATAATGAGTTAGTTGGCAGCCGGACCGGACGGTCGCTCGTCGGAATTGCTAGACGGGAGGAAAGTCCGAACTCCGCAGAGCAGTGTGCCGGATAACGTCCGGGAGGACCGGTTCAAGCCGGTTCGACGGAAAGCGCCACAGAAAACATACCGCCCGGGCCGCAAGGCTCAGGTAAGGGTGAAAAGGTGCGGCAAGAGCGCACCGCCGACGCAGTAATGCGGCGGGCAGGGCAAACCCCACACGGAGCAAGACCAAATAGGGAGGGAGTTTCCAGTGGGCCTTCGGGTTCGCCGGGGACGCGTGCCGGCTCGGCGCGCCACAACCTCCGGGTAGGTCGCTTGAGCCGCGCAGTAATGTGCGGCCCAGAGGAATGACCGTCCTGCCGGCAACGGCAGACAGAATTCGGCTTACAGGTCCGGCTGCCACAAAGTACTGGGGGAAGGTCCCTCGGCTGCGCTCGGGATTTCGGCAACGGGCTCCCGCTTCGCTCACGCCCGTTTAGCGCCTCAACTTACAGGTCCGGCTGCCGGGCAGATTCGTGGATGTCTATGTGCGCGCCACATGGTACTATTCCCGCGTGAGCGATTCCGCTTACATCCCAAGCGGTGCCTCGGCCGTTCCCGCCGCTGTCCCGACTGTCGTACCAAATAAGACGGCTGCTCCGCGGCACTCCGCGCTCGTCCGCGTCACTCATTGGATCACCACGCTGTGTTTTTTTGCCCTGCTCGTCAGTGGAGTTGAAATTGTGATCTCTCACCCCCGCTTCTATTGGGGCGAAACCGGCAATGACTTGACTCCAACGTTGTTCAAACTGCCGATTCCAGCCTCGAGGAATTTGGTGCCGACCGGCTACAAGTACGTGCTGCCAGACCAGAATGGCTGGAGCCGGTATCTTCACTTTCAAGCTGCTTGGGTCGTGGTGTTTACCGGATTGCTGTACTTAATCTCAGGTCTATTCACCCGGCATTTTCGGAAAAACTTGCTTCCGCGAGGAGCCGATCTTTCATGGCGGGAATTATCGAGCGCGATCGCCAAACATTTGCGTTTCGAGCGGCCGAGTGATGCGGAAGCCTGGTCGTATAACCTGCTTCAGCGCCTTAGCTATCCGTTCGTGATTTTCGTTCTTTTCCCGCTGGTAATCTGGACGGGCCTGGCGATGTCTCCCGCCTTTGTTTCTGCCCTTCCGGCGACCGTCAATGTGCTCGGCGGCCAGCAATCGGCGCGCACGCTTCACTTCTTCGTCTCCCTGGCGCTCGTGCTCTTCCTGCTCGTCCACGTCGGGATGGTTTGTCTTGCAGGATTCAAAAGCCGCATGCGCGCGATGATCACAGGCCGCGCCGCTACACCTGCCGCAACAACCTTGGAGCGCACATGAGCGAACCTTCCCGCGTCGAATTATCAAACCGAAAGCTGTCACGCCGAAGATTGATCACCACCGGAATCGCAGCCGCGGCGGGTGTGGCTGGCTTGGGCGTAGCCGCGCGCCTTGCGCAAAAGTATGGCCTGGTGCCGCCCGATCATGGCGGAATCTACGGCCTCGGCGAAACTCTGACCTACGCTTCGCAGCGGCTGCTGACCAGGCACTCTTTAGCGCGCGAATTCTCTAGCAGCCAGATTTCGAAGCCTCCATTCGCCAACGAAGTCGAGCCTCCGACCGACGAGTTCAAGCGCTTTCAGGCCGGAGGGTTCGCCGATTGGCGGCTCTCGGTCAACGGCATGGTCGCCCGCCCCGCCTCGTTTTCGATCGATCAGCTTAAGAGCTTCCCATCTCACACCCAGATCACCATGCTGCAGTGTGAAGAGGGCTGGTCGTATATCGCGGAATGGATCGGCGTCCCGTTAACCCGCGTTCTGGATGTTGTCGGAGTCCTCCCACAGGCCAGATACGTCGTCTATTTCTCGATTGAACCTGACACGTGGGAAAGCATCGATATGGCCGACGCATTGCACCCGCAGACTTTTCTGACCTATGGGATGAATGGCGACGAGCTTCCCGTGGGCCACGGCGGGCCGCTTCGCCTGCGGCTCCCTCGCCAGGTTGGCTACAAGAGCGTGAAATTCCTTACCCACCTGACGGTCACCGATAGTCTGAAAGGTTTCGGCAAGGGTCTGGGCTCCGCGGCTCCAGAAGGAGGCTATGCCTGGTACGCCGGCATCTGACGGATTCGTTTCAGGCGAGTTGCAGCATTTCTGTCGCGAACGGATGACGGGCAAACTGGAACAATCCTCCGGCACGAGACTGTGACGCCTATCGTGCAAAACCTACCAACACTGACAAAGTTGACATTATTGACACTTCTGGCTATGTCTTCTGACCGGTGTCTTCTGGCCACGTCTGCTGAACATGTCTGCTAAAACCGACGATAAGCCGATCCGCACTGACCCGGGCCTCTGCCGGGATTGCCAGCACGCGCGCCGGATCGGGTCGGATCGCGGTTCGACCTTCCTTATGTGCAAGCTCTCGTTCGAGGACTCGCGGTTCGTAAAGTATCCGCGTCTGCCTGTATTGGTTTGTAGCGGGTATCGGCCGGACACTGCGATCTCGCCGGGTCAGAGCGCGTAGTCGCGGCCACGGTCCCTTATCCTCATCCTCTTTGCCAGCGCTGCCCATGAACCCTATAATTAACGTTTCGGCGCGGGTCGGCGGCGCTGACCGTGGCACTGACCGTAATTCTGGCTCGTGATTTCACCGATCGTTTCACTTTTCACTGAAGACCAGTACCTGGACACCGGCACTGGAGACCATAAGGAGAACTTTATGTCCGCACCCAGCCGTCGTCCGGAAATTCGCCGTCGCCGCACTCGCGCAGAAAAAATTGCCAAGCTGCGCAAACGCCTCGCCGCAGCCTCTGCCTCCAATGACAAAGAGCGCATCACCGCCAAACTACAGCGTGTCGGTTTGGTTTCTCCGGGTAATCCGTTGGTCAAGAGCGCGTAGCGGAACAGACAGTCGCTCAGGCGCCCGACTCCCGCTTGGACGGGCGGGGCGCCCGTCCCCACACAAGCAACCTAGAATTCTACCGTCACGAATCTCGCCGGGACCTTCCCCACATTCGTCAACGTGTGAGTGTAGCCGCCCGGCAACCACTTGATGTCGCCGGACTTGAATTTTCCGGGCATGGGGCCCGCGCCTTCGACGTCGCTGCGCAGATCGAGATCGGTGACCGCAACTAGCAGATGCGGACCATCGTGATGGTGGCTGGGCAGGGTCCCGCCCGGTTCGAGTTTGACTTCGGACACGCGGACTCCATCTTTCACGAAAAGAATTTTGCTGCGGCCGCCGGGAAAAGTCGTCTCACCGGATTCCTCCGCCCAATGCGACGGCGTCTGCCGCAATTTTTCATCCTGCATCAACTCAATCGTCACATTGCGAAACGGCTGGTCCGAGAGATTCCTGGCGATGTGGGCGAAATTCCCCGCCGTAAACCGCGTGTCGCCGTCGCTCAGTTTGACGTCCACCGGCAGCTTGCCCGCAGCTTCGTTGGAGAGGTGAGCATCGCCGATGGTGACGTAGACATAGTCGTGGTGGTGGCGGTGCATAAGCGTCGCCGTATGGGGCGCGACCTCGACTTTGAAGACGCGAACATATTCGTTGTCCAGGGCAAGGTGGTGCGAGGGTTCCGCGGTGATATCGACTTCAGTCGCGGTCTGGGCGGCTAGGAATGGAATGAGCAGGAAGAGAAACAGTAGGCGCTTCATGGCTGGGGATTGTAGCACCGTCGGAGTTGTCGCAGCGCGGGACGGCGCAGCTAGATCGACTCGCGCTCGAATGGACACCCGATGGTGGCTGTCTCTACGCAGCTCTAAGCGGCGTACACAATTTTCCCGCCAACAATGGTCGCAACTACTTTCCCCGTCAGCTGCCACCCATCGAAGGGCGAGTTTCTCGATTTCGAGCGCGATTTGCCGGTGTCGAAGATCCACTTTTTTTTCGGATCGAAAACGGTAACGTCGGCGACCGAGCCACGGACGAGCGTACCGCGGCCGCGCAGATCGAAACATCGCGCCGGACCGGCGGTGAAGAGTTCGACGACGCGGGCAAGGGGAATGCGCTTCTCGCGATGCAGCCGGGTGATCGCCAGCGCGAGCGCTGTTTCCAGTCCAGTGATGCCGAACGCGGCGCGCTCGAATTCCATCTCTTTTTCATGGGCGGCGTGGGGAGCGTGATCGGTGGCGATGGCGTCTACCGTGCCGTCGGCGAGCGCGGCCAAGATCGCTTCTCGATCGGAGGGCGAGCGCAGCGGCGGATTCATTTTGTAATTGCTGTCGTAGTCGCGCATGTCTTCGTCGGCCAGCGTGAAATGATGCGGTGTAACTTCGAATGTAACGCGCGCTTTCGCGCGCTTGCCCCGGCGCACACTCTTCAACGCGTCCGCAGTCGACAGATGAGCGACGTGCAGGCGGGCATTGGGAATGTGCATCGCAAGCTGGACGTCCCGCTCCACGATAGACGCTTCCGCAGCCGCAGTCATGCCGCGCAACCCGAGACGGAACGAACGCGCGCCCGCCTGCATGGAGCAGTTCTCGGTCATGCGCGTGTCTTCGGCATGCTGCACGACTGGGAAGTTCAGCTCTCCGCCCAGAACCAGTGCCTCGCGCATGATGTTGTCGTCGAGAATAGGCTTGCCGTCGTCGGTGACCGCGATCGCTCCTGCCGTTTGCAACGCACGGAAGTCGGTGAGCGTGGCGCCCTTGCTTGCTCGGGTCGCAGCCGCGATGGCGAACACATTAACGACTGCGCCGCGCTCGGGCTGACGAAGCCACTCGATCCACTCCACCGAATCTACTACCGGAACCGTGTTGGGCATGGTGCAGACGGAAGTGAAACCGCCGGCCGCGGCGGCAGCCGTGCCGGTTGCGATCGTTTCTTTGTGCGCCTGGCCGGGTTCGCGCAGATGCACATGCAGATCGATGAAACCCGGCGCGACGATAAGGCCACGGGCATCGAACTTGTCGTCAGCGCTTCCTTTCATTTTGTTGGGAGGAGCCACTTCAGCGACGCGGCCATCTTTCAGCAGCACGTCCATGGGCGTGTCGATGCGAGCCGCGGGGTCGATGAGGTGTCCGCCTTTAATTAACAAACTGCGTCGATTCTTTTCCGTGCCTGTCGTCATCACCGCATTTTCCCTATGGCCCGCGCCAGAATCGCCATACGCATGGGCACGCCATTGCGCACTTCTTCCAGGATGCGCGCCTGGGCGCCGTCGGCAACTTCGCTGGTCAATTCCAGACCGCGAATGATCGGGCCAGGATGCATCACGATGGCATCTTTCTTCGCCATCTTTAACCGCGCCGGGTTCATCTGGTAGCGCACGATGTAGTCCGCGAGGTCGATCTTCAGCCCGGCAAGGCGCTCCGTCTGCACGCGCAACAGCATGACCACATCGGTGCCGCGCAGCGCGTCTTCGATGTGACGGGTTACGCGCACACCGGGTGCAATGGTTGTGGCAATATCGGGCACAAGTTCCGGCGGTCCGCAAAGAATAATCTTCACACCGAATTTGCTTAACAGGTGGCAGGCCGACCGCGCGACGCGGCTGTGGAAGATGTCGCCGACAATCGCAACCTGCAGGCCTTTGAAAGTTTTCTTGTTGCGTAAAATCGTGTAAGCGTCGAGCAACGCCTGCGAGGGATGCTCGTGCAGTCCATCTCCGGCGTTGATCACGGGCACGTCGATGTGTTGCGCCATCACGTAGGGAGCGCCGGCGTTGGGATGGCGGATGACGATGATGTCGGCGCCCACGGCGTGCACCGTGTATCCCGTGTCGAGCAGCGATTCGCCTTTTTCAATACTGGAACCGCTGGACTGTATGAGCACGGTGTGAGCGCCCATTACTTTAGCGGCGATCTCAAACGAACTCCGGGTGCGGGTGGAGGCCTCGTAGAAAAGAAGAAACACCCGCTTGCCCTTGAGCAGGGGGCGCGGCTTGTCCGGATTCATGCGCCGGGCGAACTTCAAAAGTTTCAGGATCTCGGCTGCTTCCAGGTGCTCGATGCCGAGCAAGGAACCGCGCGCTGGATTCATAGTTAATTTGTAATTTCCAATTTGTAATTTGTAATTTAAGAGCGCGTGATGCGGATCCAAGTTTTGAATTACAAATTACAAACTACCAATTACAAATTGCCCTGCTGCTTTTCCATCAGCAGAACTTTCTCCGCGTCATCGACCTCGCGAAGTTTAACCTCGATAATCTGATTTTGTGTGGTTTGGACCGTTCGCCCGATGAAGGCGGCCTCAATCGGCAACTCGCGATGGCCGCGATCGATCAAGACGCACAACTGCAAGCGCCTGGGGCGGCCCGAGCGAAACAGCGCGTCCATGGCGGCGCGAGTGGTGCGGCCGGTATAGAGCACGTCGTCCACCAGCACCACCGACTTGTCCGTGATAGGAATTTCCAGCTCCGTTTTCTGCACCACGGGCTTGGAGTCGAGCGTCGAAAGATCGTCGCGATAGAGGGTAATGTCGAGCGTGCCGAGCAGCACCGGTTTCTTTTCAATGCGCTGAATAATCTTCGCCAGTCGCTCCGCCAGCGGAACACCGCGCCGCCTTATGCCGACCAGAGCCAAGTCCTCCACGCCATTATTCTTCTCGAGGATCTCATGCGCGAGCCGGATCAGGGTGCGCTCGACCTCGGATGCGGACATGAGCTGCGCTTTCTGGTGGATCTCGAAGGCTCGGCCCGGCGCGGGTAAATTCATAAACGCTGCATCATACGCGTGCCGCAGGACGAGAGCAAGGCCGGCCCGCGAACCCGCGTCGATTGCGGTTGGATTACATCCGGGGATGGCGAGGCCGCAGAAGCAGCGAAGCCAGCGCCCCGCCAACCGCGGCAAGCACCACCGCAACAATGAAGAATGACACTAGCCCCGATGGAGTGAATATGTCGCGGATGTTGTCCTGAAATCTAGGTGCGGCGGCGTTGACTCCGTACTTCTCAGCTATTTTCAGGAGGGCATCAACGCACTCCTGTTGGGCGTGGAGAGCGATAATTGCAATGGTAAACAGAGCATTGATGGCGGAGATAACGACGCCCGCTGCTCCTCCCAGACGCGACCCCAGAGCGGCAGGCAGTACAAATCTACTTTCACGGCGGTAGAAATACACAGCCAGTGCTCCGGTCAGCACGATGCCGAGCAAGGGAATGATCCCTATGAAAACGCCGAGCACGCCAGCCTTGAGCGCGGCACGAACGGCGAGTTTCCGGTTCATCGTGCCCGCCGTCATGCCCGCGCGATCGAGTTGCCCCGGTTGAGCAATCTCCGGAGATAGCTCGTCCGGCGTGGCATTCAGCCCAGCGGCAACTCCCGCATCCGGAACCGCAACTTGTACATGGATTTGTGAAGCGCGGCACTGCGGACAAAACGGCCGGCCGTCCTCGACCGTCGTCCCACACTGTTGGCAAGGGTGCTCCACGTCTTTGAAGCTAGCGCACAACGAACCGGGAGAGCAAGGCGAGGCGACAGATCATTGAATCAGCGAATGACTTAGTCATTGAGTCATTGCAGCGCCTTTCCACGCTCCTCGCCTAATGACTCAATGATTCAATCGCTCAATGACTCAATGTGTTTCGCTAGATCGTGTTGTCCGAGCCTGTGTGCATGCGCACGTAAACCAGCGCAAAGCGGGATCCATGGCCGCTGGGTTTAACGGAAACGATGTGCTGGTTGCCCTCGGTTCCTACCTTCAACTCCACCGCGTTTCCGCTGTTGTCGTTCCCACACGAAACCGGCTTGGACAATTCATCTTTATCATTGTCGTAATTTGCGTGGCCTCCATTCCAGCCGCCATGGCACTGGATGGGCTTGCCATATTTCGGCAGTTCTTTGTTGTAGTAGGCGATGATTTTGTCGGGAACGTCATCGGAGAGAAACTCCGCGGCCACCACTTTCAAGGAAAATCCGGGCAGCGAAAGATTCACGTTGGCACTCTTCTTGTCGTCGCCGTCCTCTTTCGGAGCAGGCTTGGCTCCCGGATAGAGCGAGAGCCCGGCGTCTCGAATATCGGCTTGTTCGCTGACGTGTAAGTCGCCTATGGGAGACTTGATGTCGACGTTCTTCTCGCCATCCTTACCCTGGTCGTTAGTATGGATGCTGCATGCGGAAAGAACGCAGAGGGCGGCCAGCAGTGCGCCGAGAGACAGTTTTGCGATCACGCCGCGGCTGAACATTTCCCGGTCGCGCATTCTTTGGCTGAACGTCCTACGGCTGAACATGGGAGGAACCTCCTGAGCTTGGTCGTCCTGAGATTGGCTGGGCGGGGTGTTCGATCCCATCGCCTCGGGATGCGACACCTGGAATCGCCACTGGCAAATGGCCGCTAATCGGAATCTCGCCGAAGATCGCCTTCACCGCAGCAGTCTCCGACACGGTTACATTGGAGAACGCGCATACATAATTCTGGGTTGCAGGAAAATCCTGCACCACATAGGGATTGCCCATAGCGAGCACGACAGTACGCTCGGCGGCACGCTCGAGAATCGCCGTAAGTACAGATCCCGTGGCATTGTCCATGGCAACGCTATTCGTCAAACCTCCGCCGGCGGCACGCATAGCCTTGCCCGCGGTCGGAATCACATACACCGCGGCGATCACGCGCTCCGCCGCTTCCACGGCTTCGACCACGGCGGGCTTCATGCCAGCCGCGGAGCGCGCATCTACCAAAATTACGCGGGCGTCAGGCACACGGGCTAGAATCTGGCGTTCGAGCATTCGTCCGGAGTCTGTGCGCAGATCGTCGGAAAAAATGACTGCCACGAGACGGTTGCCGACCTCTGTCAATGATTGATACGGAAGCGCGGCCTGCGGAGTTCCAAAAGAAGTTCCAGACGATGCTCGCAGCGGGATCACTTTGCCATTGTCGCGTACGAGCGTAATGGCTTCGTCGGCAATGCGCTGGCCGACCGCCAGATTTTCCGGTTTGGCGACCTCGCTGGAGAGTTGACTGAGGTCCACCAGCCGCGCCTTGTTCAAACCGAGGGATGCCTTTAGTTCCAGAATCTTACGCACCGATTGATCGAGCCGCTGACGGTCGATTTCGCCGCTCCGCACGGCTTGCAGCACCGCGCGGTAGTTGGCGTCGAGATCTCCGGGCATGATCAGCACATCATTGCCGGCTTTGAAAGATTCGACCGCCGCCCGACCGATATCCTTTGCGTAAAGACGCGTCAACCCCGCCATATCGAGGGCGTCGGTTACGACGATCCCTTTGAATCCCATCTCTTCCTGGAGCAGTCCAGTGACAATCGCTTTGGAAGTTGTGGCTACGCGGTTGGGTTCGGAATCGAGAGCGGGAACGGTTACGTGCGCCACCATAACGGCATCCACGCCGGCCTCGATCGCGTGCCGGAACGGCGGCAGCTCAATCGCATCAAGCCGCGCGCGGTCGCCGGTAACTTGAGCGAAGCCAAGATGAGAATCGGTCGCGGTGTCGCCGTGTCCGGGAAAATGTTTGGCCGTCGCCAACATGCCGCCTTCGTGAGCTCCCTGAATATAGGCCGCTACGAAATCGCCGACCTGCGCCGGATCTCCGCCGAACGAGCGCGTGTTGATGATGGGATTCGCAGGATTGGAATTCACGTCGGCGATGGGAAAGAAATCCCATTGCACTCCGATGGCTCGCGCTTCGAGCGCCGTGATGCGTCCAAAGGCTTCGGCATTTTCGGTTTTGCCGGCTGCCCCAAAAGCCATGGCATGGGGAAAAACGGTAGTGCCATTCAGACGCATGGACACGCCGCGCTCGAAGTCTGCGGCGACCAGGAGGGGCAGCTTGGATAATTTCTGCAGCCGGTTGAGCAGATCGGCGGCAACCGAGGGCTGGCTCTTGAGCAGGACCGGACCATCCACCGGGACGCTCATGACCAGCGATCCGATGCGGTATTTCCGGATGTTGTCGCGCAGCTGAGCGAAGATGGGGTCGGCGTCATTCAGGAATTGCGCGTTCACCCTGATGCCGAAGAGTTGGCCGACTTTGTCTTCGGGCGACATTTTGCGCAACGTCTTGTCAGCCCACTTACGGCCAGCTTTGTCGAGATGGATAGGGCCGGGCTGCTGAAAGCGGTCTTTGCTTTTGTCTTTATCTCTATCTCTGGCAAAGCAGAGCGCCGCGGTTAGCAGGAGCGCGATCAGTAGCAGACGTTGGGACATGCCATTGACAATAGCAAAAGTTGAATGGTCGCTCACGAACTCTTTCACGAACTCTTTCAGATTTCCCGTTCGATGGTCGTAATGGCTTCGGCTTGAATCGCCGGGTCGTCACCGAATCCGGCCAGCCAATGCACATCCGGCTCGCGCCTGAACCACGTGATCTGGCGCTTGGCATAGTTACGATGCGCTCGCTGTGCCGCCGCCAGCGCTGTCTCGCGATCCAATTCGCCGCGCAAGAACTGCATCGCCTGTTTGTATCCGAGCGACGCGAGCGGCCGGGCTTGTTCTCCATATTTGTCGAGCAGCCTATCTGTCTCGACGACCAGCCCTTCGTCGAACATCTTTGCGGCTCGCTGATTGATGCGCGAATAAAGGGCTTCGCGCTCCGTATTAAGTCCTAGACGCAGAATGCGAAAGCCGTGGAGCGGTTCGCGTCCCTGCTGCCAAAGTTCGGTCATATTCCGGGAAGAGGTGCGGTGAGAGCTCCGAGGCGACGGCCCTGGCGAGGTCTGGTGAGAAGTCCGGCGCGCGGCCAGGCACACCTCGATTGCCCGGATCACCTTGGGGATGTCATTGGCGTGAATGCGATCGGCGGCCGCCGCGTCGAGCCTACGCAGGATGCGATGCAGGTGCTCGGGGCCGCGTTTCTTCGCGCGCTCGCGCAGCTTGTTGCGCAGGTCCTCATTTCGCAGATATCCGGAACGCTGCGGGCCTAGGAAAAGTCCTTTGAGCAAAGCGCGCAGATAGAGCCCGGTGCCTCCGCTGACGATTGGCAAGTGTTTGCGTGGATCGTTTTCGCCTGGAGCTGCCACGCGCGACACCTCGCGCGACACTTCGCGTGTAACTATCTCGCGCAGAATCGGCCGCGCCTGGCGCGCATATTCTCCCGCACTGAAGTCGGCGCGAGGATCCAGGCAATCGATCAGGTGATGCGGAACTTCCGCGCGCTCGGCCAGACTGGGTTTGGCAGTACCGATTTCAAATTCGCGATACATTGCAACTGAGTCGCAGTTGACGATTTCACCGCTGAAGTGTCGCGCGATGGCCAGAGCGAGAGCGCTCTTTCCACTCGCCGTGGGACCAAGCACGACGACGACCAGCGGCTTGCGGTCTGATTTCTGCAACCTCGCGACCTTCGGTAACGTCGCCACTTTCGGAAATCTCGCCACTTTCGACAACGTCAGCGCGCGCTCCACGGGATGTACCGCCAGTAGCGGATGATGGTGAGAATCAGCAACAGAACCGCGATGAGAAGCAAGCCGGTGGCCTCCGCGGCGTAGATGGAATGGCGATGGCGATGCTTGTCGGATGCAGGCTTCGTCGGAACGGGGGAGTTCACGGCGCTATTGTAGACCTTTCGCGGGTCTGGGTCGTTAGTCGTCAGTCATTAGTCGACGTTCGTTAGCAGACGCCAGTCGCAAACATCATCGCGAACGACCAACGACTAACGATCAACCCTTAGCGACCAACGATTAACGACCAACGACTGCCTCGCTGTACACTACGGACGCGCCGTCATGCCGATGTCTTCCTCCAACCGCGAAGCCAGGTTTCTGCGCTTTGGCGTTTTTGAAGTCGACCTGGCGGCCGGGGAGCTGCGCAAGAACGGCGGCCGCATTCGGCTTCAGGAACAGCCTTTTCAAGTGCTGACCGCGCTGCTGCGCAATGCCGGCCAAGTGATTACGCGGGACGAGCTCCGGGCGGAAATCTGGCCCGCCGACACCTTCGTCGATTTCGATCACAGCCTGAATACCGCGGTGAACAAGATTCGCGAGGCGCTGGGCGATTCCGCATCGAGTCCGCGCTTTGTTGAAACCCTGGCCCGCCGCGGATACCGCTTCATTGCCCCGGTGGAGCTTGTCGCTGCGACAACGACTATTCCCTCGGCCACTCAGGACTTGGTCACTCAGGACAACGACGCGCGGGTGGGTGCGCCCGCGCCACATGGGCTTGCGCTGCATCCTGAACTGCATGTGCCCGTGCCCCGGCGCGGGCTGGTGCGCGCGCTTTTCGCGTTGATTCAGGCGATGTATCTCATCTTCTACGTCAGCGGGCTCGCGCACCTGCGCGAGGCGGAGCGGGTCGCGAACAATTTTGTCCCGGGGTGGAGAGCTTTGTTCATCGCGGGCGCGATTTTGGTTACGGGAGCGGTCGGGATTCCGCTGCGATTCTATTTGCTGTCCGCGGTCGCTTTCGATTTCCGCAAGCTGGGCGCCACATTCAGGCGGCTGTTTCCATTTGTGCTGGCGCTGGATCAGCTCTGGGCTATCGCGCCGTTCCTGCTGCTGCCGCAAATCGGAGTGGGCTTGGCGTTCGCCGCGACGGCTGCTTTGCTGTATGTGCCTTTCTCCGAGAGAACCCTGGTGCGGATGGCTTATTCGTTTTCTTTTTCCTAGTCCGTTAGTTCTGATGTATTAACCAGTTAGAATGGGTACCCTTCCCCTCCCCCAACGGATTGGATGTCTGTGACGGACGGACCGAAGGTTGTGGCGAGGGACAGAGCAGGCGAGGCGGAAAATGGTTTATTTATTTCCGCCTCGAAATCAGCCTTCGGCTGGTTTAGCCGCCGCCAGGTTGCGGTGCCCCGCAATTACCAACTGGCGCCCCGAAGAAGTAGAGGGCCGCCAGTAGATGTCGCTTGAGCCCTTCCGCCGAGCCTCGGATGAGGGAGTTCAGAAAGCCTGGGGCGATCGAAGCCGAGGTCACGCTTGCATCCTGCACGTCCTCCGGGTTCGACTCGAGCCATGCTGCCACTCGTTCCAAAATGGATCGCTGATCGATCTCCGCTTTAGACGAACGGAGATTTTGCGGATCTTGGGCGTGGCAATCGTTCCCATACTCCGGAAAATCCACAAACAGTTTCACGTTAAGAAGCTTGGTCAGATCGCCGAACGATCCACGCGAGTGGGCACGGCATTTATCGCCAGTATCGCCGTCATGGACCGGAGCGATCACAAAATTGATCACAGGGGTTTCCACCTGGAGCAAAAGCGGATTAAAGGTGCCGGTATCGGGTGACCCGGCTACGGAAAATCCGTTGAGTGTCGCCACGGTATAGCGCAAGGAAGTAGAGGTGACCCAATTCTTCTCTGACGAGGGATCGGGAGGATAGGCGGCACCGACACGGCTCAGAGCGTGGGCAGCTGGCACATAGGCGTCCGGCTTGGGCAAGCGTACAGCGTAGCGCACCAACTTGGTGTCGAGCACGCGCTGAACGGTTGCGGGGTCAATTTTCACCTGCAAGATGTTGGGATCAAGAGTTCCGGCCGCCGATCCGCTGCGAGCCGGGAGTGAGAGATCGTAAACTCCGGACGCCAGCGGCGAATCCTGCACAAATAGAGGGCGATGCCGCGCGGTCTTCGGGGCCATCGCAATCACACTGTTGGCATCCTTTGGATCTGGAGCGAAAGCCCACGGACCTTCGAAGACTACAAAGACTTGCTGCGTGGGTTGTGGGGTTGAGGCAGCGGGTTGTGTTGCCGGCGTGGTCTCCTTGGTCTGGTTACAGGCAACCATGACGATGGCTGCCAGGAAAACGATGCTCAGCACAACCGGCGCACTGCGGGAGTGGCTTGGGTTTCTCATTGATCCTCCTGGATCCTCCTGTTTGGTGGTGTCAGGAACGTCCGTAGGCCGCAAACGCGGCCCAGTAGTAGGGGTGCGGTGTGCCCGGGGATAACAACATTTTCTGAGCGGTCAGGCGGGTTGCGTTCGGGACCGACTGGCCGGAAAGCAAGAAGCCATAAAAATAATTCACATATCCATTGGCCTCGACAGAATCCACGGCCCAGCGGCTGGCGACCACGTGCGGCACGCCGGAGGTCTGGAGAGCTTCGGCCACGCTGTCGAGGCCGCGCGAGCCTCCTTCTCCGGAGTCGGTGCTGCACGCCGCCAGGACGGCCAACTGCATATTCTGCAGATTAAGCTTCCGCACAACGTTCGCGTCCAGAAGAATAGGAGCGCCGGTCCGCCCATCTCGGCGGTCGATCAGCAATCCCGTTTCGTTGGAGGTTGAGAGGGCGTGTCCCGCAAAATGAAACACTGCAACCGACGGCAGCGCTTTCTCAATCGCACCCACTGTTGCTCCCGTGCCTTTCAGAACGTGCGGGGAATGAAAACCACTGGCCACCGCGTCCGCCCCAGCGGGAACGCCCGGGTCTGGGAGCAGACCTGCAGCCGGCGAAGAGG
>Ga0209274_10000152_pt1 | contig 55388 bp, 51 predicted proteins | sample HubBroMetageREF1_FD_188343 | JGI IMG/M metagenome (GOLD analysis project Ga0209274, IMG submission 188343) | Reference soil microbial communities from the Hubbard Brook experimental Forest, New Hampshire, USA - Hubbard Brook CCASE Soil... | ecosystem: Environmental > Terrestrial > Soil >...
GTCGGCCTCCGCACCAACAGCGTTTGCATTTCCGTACGCCAACAGGAACGGACCGTCTCCTTGGGCGAGAAACGTCAGTTGATTCGGGATCCATTCCACATGCAAGCGCAGCGGCATTAGAGGCGGTGTCGGGCCCCTCGAAATTCTTGCGCGCCAATAACGATCGCTGTCCGTTCCGATCTCGAATGCAGCGTTGTGTTGTTCCGCATCGGGGTTTTTGAGCCGGTAGAGACCGGCTCGTGTCACGAATCGCCAAGGGTCCTTCGAAGTCCGGCGCGACGACAATTCAGCATCGATGATCGCATTCGCCACGGGCAGCAATACGTTGACGCGCGACACCGGTGGCCGTGCGCCTAGATCGAACAGATAGTCGGTGGTGCTCACCGGGTCCGGACTCCCAAGGACTTCGAGCACTTCCCGTTCAGGTTCCGCGATGGTGTCCGCGGGTTCCGCCAGCACTGTTGTGAGTTCGAATGCGGGTGCGGACCCGAGCCAACTGATGCGGAAGTATTTGGCCGTGGTGGCCGTCATCGCAATTCGGCTCTCGATCAGCGTTTGACCGTTGGCATGAAGATTGGCGATGGGCGAAGCAACGACCACCGAATGCCACGATCCGAGATCATCACTCGCCTCGACTCTAACGCGGCCCGAGTAGTCGGAGGCCGTGTCGGGCCAACTTAGCCGCAACGCGGAGACAGCAGCGTTGAGTGCGCGCGCGTCGAGGACGTATTGGCTTACGGATAATGCGGCGGCGCCGCCGTTTTGAGTCTGAAGCTTGATGGCCGATTGGGGCGAGTCGATGGTTACCCGAATCCCGTCGATCACCACGCGTGCCCCCTCGTGGAGCGGGAACATCGGCAACGCGACTTCGGGTTTGTGAATATGCGTTTGTTCAGCCGGCCGAAATAAAGAGAAGGGCACTGCAACACCACGCTCGTTGAACAATCGCAGGTCTCCGAGATCCTCTCGGAACGAGTTCTGATAGACCGCAAGCGGCAGCGGAAATCGATAGGCCGCGGCTGCTTGCGTAGTGGTTATCGGGAGCCCGAAGGCGAAATCGTCGGGCGCCAACGCCTGTGCTCGAACGGCCGTCGAGCACGATAGCCCGAACAGACACCAGATCAGGTGCTTCACGGTTTCAAGTCTTTCGCGGGGGGTATCGGCGAGTAATATCCGACGACCAGCATCAGCAGGCCGACTCCGACAAACGACACGATTCTCTCGACCGAGCCCGTCCGCGACAAGTCGATCAGGAACAGCTTTCCGATCACGACGGCCATCAGGGTGGCACCGACCAGCCACGGTACGCGTTCCCGCTTGCGTGCGGCGACAAGCATGGCAGCCAAAGCCAGTGCCGCCCAGAAAATGGATAGCGAGCTCTGAACGAGCGTGGACTGCATCAGCCGGTCGAAGGTGAGAGGAATCGCGAACCATTGATGCAGGGTCCGCAGTAGAACGGCGTTCAGCCAGATGAAGACGAGCGCCGCCAGTGCCGGCATGGGCACCCGCCCGTCGATGCGCGAGAATCCGGCGGAGCGAACGGCGCGTAGGAATCGCCAATAGCGGAATAAAACGAGCAGTACGAAGGCCTGAGCGAGATCGAGCGGATTCAACAGCGGAACATAGGGTAAGGGAGCGCTGTCGCCCGAAGATGTGGCATTGGAAAGCAAGCTCCAGCCGCCGAGGTAGACCGCCACGCCAACGCCGGTGATGAACAGAGAGGCGTCCCGATTTCTCGCGAACGGCCATTTGATTCGCGTGACGAGGCGGGGCAACAGATAGAGGAAAATCCCGGGAAGGACCGCCCATGTTGCGATGGACCACGATTCGCTTCCGGCAATGGCGGTGCCGACGGCCCAGGTGGCTTCCCAGCTGAGCAGCGCACACAGCAGCCACACGGAAAGCGCGTTCAGTGTGTTGGCTAACGGAGCGCGTGCCTCCCCTTCGTGGCGGTAGGCGACCGGATACAACCCAACAAAGGCGATGGGCCAGGACAGCCATCCACCGTCGGCGGAAGGATGTCGAAGAGTAAGGGCGGCGTGTACCGCAAAAAACAACATCGCGGGCAATTGCAGCAACGCCAGGATTTTCGCCGCGCCGAGAAGCGTGTGGCGATGAAACTCGCTGGAGGCCAACGTGGTGACCGTCACCAGTATCAACGCCCCCGCCATCGTATGCGTCGGGAAGTAGCGAAATACCTCGCTCAGGCTCCCGTCAAACCACCACCAGGCGCCCCACCAATACAAGGTACCCGGTATGAGCTCCTCGAAGCTTCGAAGTCGCGCGCGTGCGGCGTTCAATGTGCGAGCCGAGAAAATCGCCGCCGCGCTCTGCAGAAGGATGGCGAAATACGCCCCCGGCGGCAGTGTTGCATGAACGAGTTCGCCGTCGAATTGGGTTGCCACCACGCAGCCCGCAGCCACGCTCAGAAATGCTCCAAAAACGCGCGGGAGGACGCGATTCTGCCGGCAGCCGACCCACACCAGGCCGGCACCCTCCAGGGCCCACGTGGCCGCGTTCCAGCGGGCATCCAGTGCGAGCGGAACGGCGAGGGTGAGGAATACGACGCCGAGGGCGATGAATGCCTCGATCAACAATCTCTGCGAATCATTGCGCCGGCGCTTTAGCAGCCATGCGATCGAAAGATAGAGCGCACTCATGGCGATGGCGCTATAGGCCAACGGCATCAATCGCTCATGAAGCATCGCCGATTGAAGTGCAAACACGACAATCGGAGTCCCGAAGATCAATGTGCCGTCGATATAACCCGTCAACGTGGCCGGTTGCCGCAGGGTGAACAGCACGGAAATGCCGAGGTAGAACAGAAAGAAAAGGATCAGAAACGGTTCGGTGGTGGCAAAATCCTCGGGCCGATACTTGAGGACGCCCCAGGCCGTGCCGATCGCGAAGGTGAAGACGAATCCGGCGATGTTCAAAGGGCGCCATGCCTTGAACCACGCCACCGCCAAGATTCCCACATTCAGCACGGCGTAGTAGCCGAACAGCACGACGTGGCTTCCCTGGCCGGTCGACGCGAGAATCGGCGCGAGGAAGCCGCCGGTGACGGCCAACATTGCAAATGCGATCGAGTTCTGCAGCACGGCGAGCATTGCAGAGAGCAGCGCAATTGCGGCCAGGATCGGAAAGGCGAGGGCGGCCGGCAGGACGGCATAGAGGCGCAGCGCGGCGAACACCGTCAGATACAGAATGCCCACCGCGCCGCCTTGCACGGCGAGCGCATAGCCTGTGCGCGTCGTTCGCAAGCGCCACCCGAACGCCAATAGGGCAATGCTTGCAAGGGCGACGCCCGAGAGGCGTAATTCTATCGGGAGGTGCGTGTGCTCCGCCATGTAGCGGAGCAAGAACGCCACTCCGAAAAACAGCACGATGACGCCGACGCGAACCAAGGTATTCCCGCCGGTAAGAAAGTTGCGAATTGCACTCACGATCGGCAGCTCGGGTGCCGCAGCTCGTGACGGTGGAGGCGTTTCCGGTGCGTGCGCTGCCGGTGCGTGCGCGTATGACTTACCTTGCTCGGGTTCAACGACTTCGTCGAAGTCGCGCCAGGGCAGCCCAGACGGCGTCAAAGGCCGACTGGGCGCGGGCAGCTCGGTCGCCGGCGGCGATTCTGGGTCTTTGACCGGATCCGCCGGTCGCGCCGGTGGGCGCCGAAGGTCAGCCGATAACCGGTCGAGCAGCGAAATCAGCGAATCGAGTTGCGCGCGCAGAATTCCCAGATCCGCAATGAGATACCCGACGATCCCGCCGACCAGGATGTCGAATAGCCGATTTCCCAGCTTCGCGCCGATTACAGCCCCGATAATCGGCAGCACGATACGCATGATGGGGGTCATACAGCCTTCCGTGGAAACTGGGCGTCGCCACAGGATAAGCCAGGACGGCGCGGGAGGCACGCGATATGACCCAAGGTCAGGATCGAGCATCGGAGCGTCACGGAGATGCCGGCCTTCGGCCATTTCGACAAGGTTTTTACACAGTGAGCTGCGATTTTCAGCAGTAAATTTATTGCCCTGGGATCTATCGTGAGCAGACATGAATACCACGATACTTCGAGCCCGCGAGATGAGCTTGGCGCTCATCGTCATTGCGGTCGTCAACCACGGGCATTTGCAGGCTGACCTTTCGGGTGCGCGACCCGGTTCGTCGGGGCTCATGCGATTGGGCCGCGATTTGATGCGCCGCGCGGGGACCGAAGCGGCAAGCGAGACCAAACGCTCGTCCGACGAAATCGCGTAAGGCAGGCCGCCGCTGCCGGCCTTGACAAGTCGCCTCCATAAGTATGTAATGTCTGTCATGACAGAAATGACAGACATTAAAGACAGCGTTCCGATTGCGGTCCGGCAGTTCGTTCTGGAGTGGGGGAACCTCGGCGAGCGATGGGGGGTGAACCGCTCGGTGAGCCAGATCCACGCGCTGCTATATGCGTCGAAGCAGCCGCTTGCGGCGGAGGACATCGCAGATGCGCTTGGAATAGCGCGCTCCAACGTTTCGAATTCCTTGCGGGAATTGCAGTCATGGAATCTCATCCGGCCGGTTCCCGTGCTGGGCGATAGGCGCACGTTCTACCAAGCGGAAACGGATCTATGGACGCTTGTCTCCCGCATCGCTGCGGGCCGAAAGGCTCGCGAACTGGATCCGGCGACGGCCGCTTTGCGCCAATGCGTCGAGATGTGCCGGGACGACAAGACCGTGGATCCGGTCGTGCAGCTTCGGCTCAGAGAAATGCTCGACTTCGTGGAGCGCATCAGCCGATGGTACGACCAGATGATTGCGCTGCCTCGAGCAACGATTGCGACGCTCATTAAATTGGGCGGCGGAATCGCACGCCTGCTCGATCGAGGCGGGAAGAGGAGTCGAGATCTCTCGTAGGAAGGAGGAAATTACCATGAGTCCGCTACTTGCATTGTCAACCGCGATCGCCGTCAGCCTCGTATTGAGCACCATCGTAGCGATTGTAATGACGGAGCCGCTGCGCGGCGTCCTCAGGCAACTATGCCTCAACAGCGATGCCGGCGCCTTTTGGATTCCCTTCACGACCGTAATGTTCTATGTCACGCCGCTGTTGTTCACCGTGCTGTTCGAAAGTACCGTGGTACCGCTTGCTTTGGTCGGAGTCGTCAGAACAGCACTCGCGTCATCGTTGTTCGGCGCCTTCGCAGCACTGTTGGTCGTCGGCTATCAGATTTCGGAGGTTCGCCCGCCCCGCCAGCAGGCTGCCGCATCGTACGCTACGAGGGCTTGATCGATGCCGGGGATCGACTCGGGTACCCGCGTCATCGTCTTTGACGGAATCTGCCATGTTTGCTCAGGGTGGATCCGCTTCTTGGGACGACACCGAATCGATCCTCCCTTTCGATTGCTTCCCATGCAATCCTCAGCCGGAAAGGCGCTGTTGGTTCAATATGGAATTGATCCGGAAGATCCCGCGACCTTTCTGGTGTTGGATCGGGGCCGGCAGCTCACCGAGTCCGATGCAGCCATTCATGTGATCGCGGCGCTGGGCGGGCTTTGGCGAACAGCCCAACTGGCACGGATCGTTCCGCAGCGCTGGCGCGACGCCGCTTATCGGCTGCTCGCCCGAAACCGGTATCGATGGTTCGGTCGACGCGGCACTTGCTACCTGCCGCTGTCGTGACCGGAGGCGCCGATGAGTCACTGGTATCCGTTGATCAAATGGCTGCACATCGTTTCCTCGACGGTGCTCTTCGGCACGGGAGCCGGCATTGCGTTCTTTTTCTATCGTGCGCACCGCACCGCAGATGCGAGGATCATTGCGGCGGTGGGTCGCGACGTGGTGTTGGCCGATACGATATTCACGGCGACCGCCGTGATCTTACAGCCGGTCACGGGTGTCGCGTTGGCGTTGATGGCCGGATATGGGCTGTCAACGCCATGGCTGCTGTCGTCGGTGGGGCTCTACGTCCTGATTGGATGCTTCTGGTTGCCCGTCGTCAGGCTGCAGATTCGGATGCGCGACTTGGCCATTGATGCGGCCGACCATGGGCAACCGCTGCCCGTGCTGTACGGGTTCTACTATCGTCGATGGTTTGCGCTGGGTTGGCCGGCATTCATCGGTGTGCTCATCATCTTCTACTTGATGGTGGCGAAGCCGGGATTTTAATCAAATCAACCGCATATCGCGGCATCGCGTTACCGATTGATGCCCGAGAGCACGCGGACGGTGCGATGTTCACCGGCGCCCACATAGGTGTCCTCTCGATAAACGATCGAGTCGCCGACGTGTACTTCCACTTTATGGGGCCCGGCCGTGACGTTCAGAATCTGGGGATGATCGTTGACCGCCAGCGCCGGTGCGGCTTGCGCGCCATCTACGAACACGATCGAACCCGCGGGAGCGCCGGTCACGATGATTTCAGTCGGATTCGGCGCCTGCGGCTTTTTATGAAACCAACTGCAGGCCGATAAGAAGGCCAGTGTCACCAGTACGAAGACTCTCAATCGCCGCTCCCACACTTCGTTACGAAGACATCAGCGTATCACGCAGGGCGTGAAAGGCCGAGTCAGGCGCGAGGAGAGCCTTTTTCGCTATCCAAATGAGCGAGTTGGGCGGATGCATAGCGGCCGCCCGCAACGGCTTCGGGCGGCACGGCGTTGGTGAGGGATCGAAGCTGTTCGTCCGACAGGTGCAGAACGAGGGCACCCAAGGCTTCCGCGAGCTGATCGCGCCGGCGTGAGCCAATGAGCGGAATGATGTCGGTACCCTGAGCAGCCACCCAGGCGATTGCCACCTGCGCGACGCTGCCGCCGATATCCGCGGCAACCTCTCGCAGTCGTTCAACCAGGCGCAGATTGTTGTCGAGATTCTCACCCTGGAATCGAGGGCTCATCGCGCGAAAACCGCTCTCGCTCGTTCGCTGCTTCGACCAGTGGCCGCTGATGAGCCCGCGGGACAATACCCCGTATGCCGTAATGCCAATCCCAAGTTCACGGCAGACGGGCAGGATCTCGGCCTCTATTCCGCGCGACACCAGCGAATACTCGATTTGCAGATCGCAAATGGGGTGGACCGCCCGCGCGCGACGCAAAGTCGCGGCACCGACCTCCGAGAGGCCCACGTGCCGCACATAGCCCGCCTTGATCAGATCCGCAATGGTGCCGACCGTATCCTCGATGGGTACCGCGGGATCGAGGCGGGCGGGGCGATAAATGTCCAGATAGTCGACTCCGAGGCGGCGCAGGGAATAGGCCAGGAAATTCTTGATGGCCGCCGGTCGGGAATCGTAACCGGACCAAACTCCGGCCGGGTCTCGCAGGGCGCCGAACTTCACGCTGATGAGTACGCGCTCGCGTGCATGGGAGGCGAGGGCTTCGCGAATCAGCAGCTCGTTGTGACCCATGCCGTAGAAGTCCCCGGTGTCCAGCAGCGTGATTCCCGCCTCGAGTGCGGCGTGGATCGTCGCGATGCTTTCATCTCGAGCACTCGGACCATAGAAGTCCGACATTCCCATGCACCCCAGACCCAGGATGGAAGTTTCCGGTCCTGATGATCCCATTCGGCGGTACGACATCTTCATCATGTGTTCTCCGGCACGGAGACCCCGGCGTTCGCGCCGGGGAGGTTGCCGCGCCTCAAGTCGCAGTATTCTACTTCGCGCCAATGTTCGGAGGGACGCTTAGTTTGCCTTGACCCCCTCGACCTGTATGCGCAGCAGCACGTCCTGTTTGAAACCGTACTGTTGCCCGTAGTTCACGCCAAAGTCGGCGCGGTTGAACGTGCCGCTGGCATCGGCTCCGCAAACCTGCTTCTTCAGCATGGGATGCTCGAAGCATTTGAAGGAATTGATGGTGAGCGTCACCGGTTTCGTGACGCCGTGAAGGGTCAATTCGCCCGCAACCGTCTTAGGGGCGCCGTTTGCGAATTCAACGAATTTTCCCTTGTACTCTGCGGTCGGGTATTTCGCCACATCGAGCATCTCGGGGCTCGATACGTGCGCGTTGAGCTTGTCATGGGCGAAATCGATCGTTGCGGTGTCGATGACGACATCGACGTTTCCCGTTTTGGCCGCGGTATCGATGTCGACGGTGCCGGTGGTCTTCTTGAACGTGCCTCGCCAGGTGGAGAGGCCCCCGAAATGATCGACTTCGAAGCTCGGATGCGTATGGTCCGGATCCAAATTGTAAGTGGTGGATGCGGCGGTCGCCGACGTAGCGGACACGATGAGGAGCAGCAGCGCGTAATGGAGTTTCATAATAGGTCCTGATAATTGTGAGTTTGAAAGAGCATCGGTGAGTGAGTGCTAGCGCAGCAATCCAGCCGCAGCCAGCTGATGGCCGATGCGCTGGATCTCTGTCTCTCCCGCCACCAGAGCCGCGGGAGTCGTATGAACCGAGTACTGGCCGAGCACCAAGTCATGCGAATGTTTGGCCGCCGAACCGAGAACGAACCTCGACGCGGCCTCCGCCTGAATGACCAGGGTGTTGTTGGATTCCTCGAACACGACTAACTCGCCTGCGGAGACCGGTTCCGGCGTGCGAAGCTCCCCGTTGGAGACCGCGAGCCACGCTACGTTGTGACCCGACGGCGGCTGATAAACCCATCGTTCACCCGCAGCGAGTTGAACGTCCAGGTAGTTGATGCGCTCCGGCGCCAAAATCGCGCTTTTTGCGCGGCCATGGGAGCCTACGATGACCCGCGCGGGCTTCTCTTCGGGCACGTCGTCCGCGGACAGGTATTGGCTTTGGCTCGGCGCGTTCTCGAGTTCCTCCGGCAGCGCGATCCATAACTGAAACCCCTTGGTATCTAGCAGGGCGGCCCCGGTGTGCCACACGCCACGTCCGGCGCGCATCCATTCAACGCCTCCCGCGGTCAGTACGCCCTTGACGCCGGTGGTCTCTTGATACTCGACGGCACCCTCATGAACGACGGTCAGCGTGGCAATTCCAGAATGCGGATGCCAGCCGAAGTTCGGCGCACTCGAGGCTGAGATGTCAAAGAGATCCAGGAACACGAATGGCTTGATGAGCTCGCCGATATCCGACGGGCTGACCAGACGCGTGATGGGTCCGTGCCGTCGCCCGCGGGTCCGGCGCACGATGGCGCGATACGCGTTGGACGCCTGCAGTACTGCGCTCATGCCGCGATCGCCGCGATGTGCGCGCGCGCCTTCGACATGGCGGCCTCTTTGGCTTCCGGTCCGAACGCAAGTCCCTCCGCCCGAACGATCGTGACATCCGTCAACCCGATGAACGACAGCACGCCGGTGAGATAGCTCTCGTGATGCTCCAAGGCCGCCGCGGGGGAGCCCGGTGCATAGACGTTGCCTCGAGAGGAGGCGATGAAAACCTTCTTGTTGAACAGCAGACCTTCTGCACCGCTCGGGCCGTAACGGAATGTCTTGCCGGCGATGACCACGCGGTCGATCCATGCCTTGAGCTGGCTGGGGATCGAGAAGTTGTACATGGGTGCGCCGATCACGATGATGTCCGCGGCGACCAGCTCCGCCAAGTAGGAGCCGCCCTTCGCCAAGTCGGCGCCGAGGCGTTCGTCCTCAACTGTCCCGCCCTGCCAGGCTGCCAGATGGGCCGGCGAGAGGTGTAGCGCGGCGTCGGCCGCCAAATCCCGGCGCACCACCTGGATGCCGGGATGCAGCGCAACCTGCCGGGCTACGATTTCAGCCGAGAGTGTGCGGCTTGCGGAGTAGGCCCCGAGAACGCTGGAATCGATGTGGAGTAGCTGCATGATGACTGCCTCGTTGTCTAATTTCGAACCAGGGCGTATCCTGCGCCCGCAAATCCCCTATGAATAGCCGGTATGTTTCGATATTATCCATCGGAATTCCAGATATATAGGTGAGAATTCATGCTCGACGGGGTCTCCTTGGATCAATTGAAGGCCTTCATCGCCGCCGTCGATGAGGGCAGCTTCTCGGCCGGCGCACGCAGGCTTCGGCGCGCGCAATCCGCCGTCAGCGAGCTCGTCAGCAACCTTGAAGGCCAGATCGGGGTTGTTCTTTTCGATCGCTCCGAGCGCTACCCCAAGCTCACACCTGCGGGGGTGGTGCTGGTCGCCGACGCGCGCAGTGTTCTCGCCAACGTCGATCTGCTCAAGGCGCGCGCCAAAGGAATTTCCGGCGGCCTCGAGTCGGAACTCTCTGCGGTCGTCGACGTGCTGTTTCCGATTGAGGCAATTGCCGAATCGGCCAAGGAATTCAGGGACCGATTTCCGCGCACGCCCCTGCGGCTGTACGTCGAAGCGCTCGGCGGCGCCTACAAACCCGTGCTCGACGGCCGCTGCAGCTTAGGGATAGTGGGGTCCCTGCCGATCGCGCCCGACTCCATGACACTGGAGCGGCTGCAGGCGGTCGACATGATCATGGTCGCTGCGCGCGAGCATCCGCTGGCGGCGGTTCCGGGTGTCATTCCAAAAACAGAGCTCGCCAAACACGTGCAATTGGTGTTGACGGATAGATCCGATCTGACGGTGGGGCGCGAATTCGGTGTCATGTCGCCCCTCACATGGCGGCTGGGGGATCTGTTTGCAAAGCATGCGTTTCTTCTCAAGGGACTCGGCTGGGGCGGCATGCCGTTACACGCCGTGAAGCAGGATCTACTGCAAGGTCGGCTGGTCAAGCTGTCGATCGAGGATTTGCCGGAGGAGGGTCTGATACTGCCGATGTCGGCGGTCTATCTCACCGCCAAACCGCCGGGTCCCGCGGGCCGCTGGCTCATCGAGCGCTTGCGACAATGCCCCAGTCAACACGCAGCAGCGCACCAAGCAGCTGCCACGTCCGCGGGTTAGCGTGCTTGGCTGACGCTGCGCCACCCGCCGCCCAACGCCTTGAATACGGCAATTTGACCTTGAATCAAGGCGGCATCGGCTGAAGCCACCGCGGCGTCGAGCGCGACCAACGATTGTTCCGTGGTGAGCAAGTCGAGGGCGCTGAGCGAACCCGCCGCAAATTCATCGCGAGCGATCTTGAAGGCTTCATGTATTTTCACCTGGGCGTCCCCGAGGGCTTGGCGGGTGTCGAGCGCCGCGCTGTACAACACCAGAGCCTGCTCGGTCTCTTTGAGTGCCGCTAACACGACCTGGTCGAACGAGGCCAACGCCGCCGCTTGCTGGGCCTTCGCTTGACGCACGCGCGCCCGCGGCGCGGCCATATTGGGAAAGGACCAGCTGATCGAGGGGCCGACGCCCCAGGTGCGGCCGATATTGGTGTTGAGATCGGACAGTTGTGTTGCAGCACCGCCGTACAGTCCGACGAGGCGAATGCTGGGATACAGATCCGCCGTTGATACTCCGATCTCGGCCGTCGCCGCGGCGAGGCGCCGATCGGCCTGTCGCACATCGGGACGCCGCTTGATGAGGGCCGACCCGTCGCCTACCGGGATCAGTGCGGCGATGGCGGGCGGCGTGAGGCATGCCTCGACATCTTTCGGCGCCTCCGTAGGAGTGCGCCCGAGAAGCGCGGCCAGTTCGAACAGCGCTGCTCGACGCTGGCCTTCGAGTCCGGGAATACTCGATCGGACCTGGGCCGCCAACGATTGCGCCCGGGTGACGTCGTACACGGAATTTCCTCCCGCTTCATGGCGCTGCACGGCGATGTCGGCTTCGCGGGAGACGATGGTGAACGAATGGCGTGCAACGTCGAGTTCCTCTCCGAGCGCACACACTGCGGCGTAGGCCCGCGCAGTTTCCGCGGCCACCACCACCCTGACGCTGTCGCGGGCCGCGGCCACCGCGTCTGCGTTGGCATTCGCCGCCTCGATCGCGCGGTGGACACGACCGAAGAGATCAACCTCGTACGCGGCCTGAAAAATGTCTTCGAACAACCAAGTGGTCTGCGGTGGTTGGCCAGTCAGCTCGAGGATCTCATCCGTCACGGCATCGCGGCCGTAAAGTCCTCCCGCCGAGGCCTCGGTCGATGGGTAGCGATTGGCGCGGACTGCCGACAGCACCGCTCGAGCCGCGGTGAGATTGGCCTCGGCTGCGACGAGGTTGCGGTTCTCGTTCAGCGCTTCCTGTACCAGTGCATCGAGGCGCGCATCGTTGTACAGCCGCCACCATTCATCCGGCGGCGGTGCCGGGGTCTCGGCTGCAGCATTCAACGAGACCAGAGGTGCCTCGGTGCCCGGCGGGAGCGGAGGTGCGTGATAGTTGGGGCCGACACGGCACGCGGCGAGTGCGCCTGCGACGAGGGTACTCATGATGAGGGTTCGAATCACGGCGGCCTCGATTCGCCGCGAAACAGCGGCATCGGGGAGGCGGGACCTTCGGGAGCCGCGCTTCGCATGACCACGATCAACAACGCGACCGCCGTCAGTACACCGATGGCCGTAAAGCAATCGATGACCGCCTGAGTGGTTGCTGCCGCCCGCACCACATTGCCCAGCACCAGTTCGCCGCGAGCCACGGCCCCCACAGGATCGATGACTCGCGTCGTCGCCGCGCCGTACGCTCTTACCCGCTGGATGACCTCCGGATCGCCCGCCTGCACGTGCTGCCCGATCAAGTTCGACGCCACCTGTTCACGCACTCGAGCGAGGGTGGTCACGAACGCCGAGCCGATCTCTCCGCCCATGAGGCGCGCCGTCTGCAGCACCGCTCCGAAGGTGAGCGCATCCTGGGGCCGCAAGTGAAGAATGCCGAAGAATATGACGCCGGACAGGGCAAAGCTTTGCCCGAGGGACTGAAGGAAGGAGGAGGCTAGAAACTGGTACGACCCCCAAAGCGGAGTCAAGTTATAGGCCACCATGAGGCAGGCGACGCTGATGAAGATGAAGCCGATCGCCGCCACGAGTCTCGCGTCCGTCCGGCGCAGCATCAATGCCGCCAGCGGACAGAAAATGAGCTGCGGCACGGCAATCCAGATGAGCGTCTCACCCGTTTCGAGCGCACGAAAGCCGCGCACCGATCCCAAGAACAGGGGGATCAGAAACGCGGTCGATGTAATCGTCAGACGCAGAAATGCGATGAGCACGAACTGACTCGGCAGCGGGTGGCCGAAGACGACCTTGAGATCCAACAGCGGATTGGCGGCGCGCGCCTCATGGATCAAAATGGCCGCGAGCAGCAAGACACCGGCCGACATCAACCCCCACACCAAACCGGAGTTCTGCCAGTCGAGCCGATTGCCCTGATCGAGGGCTGCATAGATCAATGCAAGCCCCCAGCCGCCCGCCAACAGGCCGAATGTATCGTGCGGCGGACGGGCGGTGATCGGCTGGGCGGCGATGCCCCGATGCAGGCAGAGCGACATGATCAGGGCAAGCGGTACGTTTTGCCAGAAGATCCATCGCCATGAATGATGCTCGACGTACCAGCCTTCGAGGGAAGCCGATATGTTGAGCGAGAGTTCGAGGTTCAGCGCATAGATCGCGATGCCGAACGCCCAATACTTCGGTGGCGTGTTGCGCAAAATGAAACTCAAGGTGAGCGGGATGAAGAATCCCGAGGCCAGGCCGCCCAAGAACTGCATCGTCAATAGCTCGGGCAGCGTCGTCGAGTACGGAGTCAGCAGGGAGATGACCGCAAATGCGATGGAGGCGCCGATCAACACGCGCCGGGGACCATAGGCCGCGCCCAGCCACACGGCGGGGATGGTGACGAGCATCTGAGCGGCGGTTTGCGCCGTCGTGATCCAGGCCCCATCGTCGATTCCGGCGCCCACGGCGCCGCGGATGTCGGCCAGACCAAAGGTCGACAGCCGCCCGTTCAAGGTCGATATGAACGTGCCCATGAGCACGGCGATGAGCCCGAGCCATGGAATGGTAGTGGGCGGCGAGGGGGGCGTCGGCTGTGACAGGGCTGAACCGGGACCAGGCACTGGGATGGTCGCGTTCATCAGTGCCGCGCCTCTCGGGCGTCAACCTTCGCCTCCACCGACATGCCGGGCACGAGTCGATCGGTCAGGCCGTCCGCATCGTCAATGGCAATCTTCACGGCGATGCGCTGTACCACCTTGGTGAAATTACCCGTCGCATTGTCGGGCGGCAGCAGCGCGAACTCGGCGCCCGATGCCGGCGCGAATGCCAGCAGGTGTCCGCGCAGGGTGTGTCCCGGAAAGGTATCGACCGTGATTTCCGCCTTCTGACCGACGGCCATGTGAGTCAGCTGCGTTTCCTTGTAATTCGCGATGACCCAGATCTTCGGCAAGGGGGTGAGAGTCGTGATCTGGCTACCCACACCGACCAGCTGCCCGGGTTTGACTTGGCGCTGCCCGATGACGCCGTCCTGGGTCGCGGTGATCGTGGTGTAGCCGAGATTGATCCTGGCCGCATCGAGCGCGGCCCGTTGCGCCGCGACGGTCGCTTCGGCCTGGGAGAGCTGCGCTTCGAGCACCGCGAGCTGCCGCTCGGCGGCACGCGCCTGTGCCCGATTTTGCGCGAGCTGCGCCTCGAGTTGCTGACGCACGGTTGTGAGCTTTTCGTTGGCCTCCGTGGAGGAAGAACCGGTCTCGAGGAGCCGGCGTTGCCTAGTCAAGTCACGCTCGTTCTGTTCGGAGGAGGCGGTGGTGGACGCCACGACTGCACGGGCCGCCTCGACATTCGCCCGCTGCAGCTCCTGCTGCGCCTTCAACACTTCTGTTTGCGCCGTGGCGCTGGCAACGCCGGCGGCCGCCTGCGCCACGGCGGCTCGATAGTCATCGTCCACCAACTGTGCGAGTACCTGCCCCTGGTGCACGCGTTCGTAATCCTGGATGGGAAGCTCGCGTACGTAGCCCGCGACCTTCGCGGAGATGGGTGTGAGATCCGCTTTTAGGTAGGCATCGTTCGTGCTCTGCCACCCTGCGCCGCCCTCCCAACGGGTCCAATTGGTGGACACGACGATGATGATGCCGACGGCCACGATGAACACGAGGATCCGCCACGCGAATTCAAAAACCTTGTTCCAGTCGACCTTCGGAATGCTCATGGCTCGAATTTGGATTATCGATTTGCGGGCCGCCATCCCATCATTTCATCATTTGGCCCGGTGAGTCTACGTTGTGCGAGGCCCCCTTTCGGGGGAGTATAGTCCGCGCGAATTGCGGACGACACGCAGGAGTTGGCATGAATCCCAGACGGACACGAGCGAGCGATTCCGGCGATGAGAGCGGGCGCACCCTGCAGCGACGGGCCGCCCTCCGCAAGACCGCCGCGCTCTTGGGAGGATTGGCCTCGGCCACGCTATTGCCCGCAACGGCCGCCGAAAAGACGCCTCATCGAACGGGCGCGGCCGGCGATGCGCGCAAGGGTTCGGTGATTGCCGCGGACGGCGCGCCGATCGTCAATACGGGCGGCGGCAAAGTCGTGGGCTACCTGCACAACGGGATCCAAACCTTCAAGGGCATTCCCTACGCCGAAAGCACCGAAGGGGCGAACCGCTTCATGCCGCCCGTCAAGGTCAAGGCTTGGAGCGGCGTCCGTAGCTCGCGGCAATATGGCAACGTGGCGCCGCAGGCGCCGCGCCAGGGTTGGGCCAACGACGAGGAGGCATTCATGTTCTCCTGGGACGACGGCGTCCAAGGCGAGGATTGCCTTCGGATCAACGTCTGGACGCCGTCCGTCAACGGCAAAAAGCGCCCCGTCATGGTTTGGCTGCACGGCGGCGGGTTTTCCGCAGGCTCGGGCCAGGAACTCAAATCCTATGATGGTGAAAATCTCGCCCGGCGCGGCAACGTGGTGGTCGTCTCGCTCAATCATCGCCTGAATGTCTTGGGGCACTTGAACCTCGCGCAATATGGCGAGCGCTACGCTTCCTCCGCCAACCTCGGCATGCTCGACATCGTGGCTGCTCTGGAATGGGTGCGGGATAACATCGAGGGATTTGGCGGTGACCCGAGTGCGGTGACCGTGTTCGGTCAATCGGGCGGCGGCGGCAAAGTCGGCGCGCTCATGGGAATGCCTGCTGCGTCGGGGCTGTTCCACCGCGGCATCGTCGAGAGCGGTTCCATGCTGCGTCTCGGCTCCGAGGACAAGTCGCGCGAACTCGCGCAACTGATCGTGGCCGAACTGGGCCTGAACCGGACAACCATCCAGGAGATTCAGACGCTGCCCTACGAGAAGCTCATTCAAGCCAGTACCAAGATTCTGAGCGAGCACCCCCCCATTCCCAAAGGCACTCTTCCCGATTTTCGACGGATCGCGGACCGCTTGGGATTTGCGCCCATCGTGGACGGCAGCATATTGCCGGCGCATCCCTTCGACCCGCAGGCCTCGACGCTGTCTGCCGAAGTCCCCATGATCATCGGCAGCACGCTCAATGAATTCATCACGGCGATGAATCACCCTGAAGTCGAAAAGATGACCGAAGCGGAGCTCGAGCAACGGGTCCGCGGAACCTACGGCGACAGAACTCCCAAGGTGATTGAAGCGTTCAGGCAACGCTCACCTCACGCTTCGCCATTCGACTTGTGGTCGCACATCGGTGCCGCCGGGATCCGGCGATCCGCGATTGCGCAGGCGACCGCAAAGGCCGCGCTGGGCAGGGCACCGGCATATCTGTATTGGTTCGCCTGGCAGACGCCCATTCTGAACGGCCGGCCGCGGGCTTTTCACTGCGCCGAGATTCCATTCGTGTTCGACAACACGGATCGCTGTGAAAACATGACCGGCGGAGGGCCGGACGCACGCGCGCTGGCAGCGATCATGAGCGATGCGTGGATTCAGTTTGCGCGCACCGGCAACCCGAATCATCCGCGCATGCCGCGGTGGGATGCATTCTCGCCGGACCGCAAACAGACCATGATTTTCGACAACATATCGGGTCAGGTAAACGGTCCGGATGCCGCGGAACAGGACAGCATTGGCGACGCATGAGGGACTGGAAATAATCGCGCTCCATCGACGGTCAACTGTACAGCCATTGTCATTGGAGGTCCTCATGAAGTCGCTCGCTGCTCTCTTGGGTTCGGTCGCGATGATTTTTGTCGCGGCCTTCGCTTCCGCCGCGGAAACTCCCTTCAATCAGGCTCAATTCGATTCGATGCGGGCCGCCGGCAAGCCGGTCGCCGTGGTATTCCATGCCGATTGGTGCCCCACGTGCCGCGCACAGGCACCGGTGCTGAAAGATCTGCTGCAAACGCCGGCGCTGAAGCCCCTGACTCTGTTCGTTGCCGACTACGATACGGAGAAGGCATTGCGGAAATCCTTCGGCGTCGCCCAGCAGAGCACGATCGTGGTATTCAAGGACGGCAAAGAGGTCGCCCGCTCGACCGGCGACACGCAGCGGGACAGTCTCGCTGCGCTCCTCCACCGCGCCGTTTCCTGAGCGTCAGCGCGCTTCGTGAACTTCGGTACCGGAACCTACGGGCTTGGCCTACTGGCCGGCGCCTTGTCGACGTTGTCGCCGTGCGTCCTACCGCTGGTCCCGGTGTTGGTGGCCTCGGCCGTGAATGCACACCGGTGGGGAGCATTGGCACTCGGCGCAGGACTCGCTCTGTCCTTCACCGTCGTCGGCTTGTTCTTCGTCACGGTGGGTGCATCACTGGGTCTCGACCCCGGGACGTTTCGCACCGTGGGCGCAGCGATCCTGGCGGTCTTCGGCCTCATACTCCTGGTGCCCAAGCTGCAGATTCTGTTTGCTCGCGCAACCAGCTCTTTGAGCAATTCGGGCAGTCAATTACTCAATCGCGTGACCTTCGACGGGCTCGCTGGCCAGCTGGTCATTGGACTGCTGCTGGGCGTTGTGTGGAGTCCCTGTGTCGGACCGACGCTGGGGGCGGCGACGACCCTGGCGAGTCAGGGCAGGGACTTGCGGCAAATCGCGCTTCTGATGCTGATTTTCGGCATCGGCGCCGCTGCGCCCCTCGTTCTGCTGGGGTCCTTATCGCGTGCCAGCTTGACAAAGATCCGCGGCCGTCTACTGAACGCGGGTCATTACGGCAAACAGCTGCTCGGATTGGTCATGCTGATCTTGGGGGCCTTGATTGCGACCGGAGCGGACAAGGCAGTGGAGGCATGGATCCTCGACCGGACGCCCGACTGGCTTGCGGCGATCTCCATCCGGTTTTAGCGCCAGGGTACAATGAACCTCGATATCCCCACACGAGCCTTCGGTGGATACATATTCGATTGCGACGGCACCTTGGCGGATACCATGCCGCTGCACTATCGCGCCTGGACGCGGATCGTCGCGGAACTCGGCGGGTCATTTCCGAAAGAGCTGTTCTATCAATTGGGCGGCAAGCCGACTGCGCAAATCTTGAGCCTGCTTCGAGATGAGCAGGGGTTGAAGGTGGGTGACGTACAGGAGGCCGCCGAACGGAAGGAGCGGTACTTCCTGGAGATGATCGACCAAGTCAGGCCGATCGAGGCAGTGGTTGAGATCGCGCGGCGCTGGCACGGAATCAGACCGATGGCGGTCGCCTCCGGAGGCTTTCGGCGGCAGATCGAGCTAACCCTCGATGCGCTTGGAATCCGTTCGCTGTTCAACACCGTCGTTTGCGTCGAAGATTACGCCCGGGGTAAACCGTTTCCGGATCCCTTTCTGGAGGCCGCACGGCGCTTGAGCGTGCCGCCCACGGAGTGCCTGGTGTTCGAAGACAGTCCGCTGGGTGTACAGGCCGCGCAATCCGCAGGGATGCAGTGCGTATTCGTGCCACGGACAGATGCCTGAGCCAGAATGTGCGTGACCAGCGTGGCGCCGGCGAATGTGGAGTAGGATTCAATGCCTCCCTAGGGTCGATTCCAGGGCACGCAAGTGAAATTCCTTCCGCTCATTTGGTCCGGCCTCTGGCGCAAACCTGGGCGCACCATCTTGATATTTCTGCAGGTCAGCGTGGCCTTCGCGCTGTTTGGCGTGCTGCAGGGTCTGAAAACCGGCGTTGAGCATCTCATCGGTCAGGCGCGCGCCGACCTGCTGATCGTGCACGGCAGCCTCAGTCTGATCGATCCCCTGCCGTTGAGCCTGCTCGAGGGGATCAAGTCCGTGCCCGGCGTGAAGATTGTCATCCCGGTGGAATTGTTCGTGGCCAACTACCAAAACCCCAGTCAGAAAATGGGTGTCGTCGCGATCAGGCCCGACGAGGGCTGGCTTTCGGCATTCACCTTCACCATTGCGCCTGAATACGCCGTCGCGTTCCGGAAGTTGCGAACGGGAGCCATCATCACGGAGGGACTGGCGAAGAAGTATGGCTGGAAAATCGGCGATCACATTCCCTTGAAGTCCACCATCGTGCAAATGGACGGTTCGACGGACTGGGCATTCGATGTCGTGGGCACCTTCACCGACAGCGACCTCGGTGCCGGCCAAGACAACCTGCTAATCAACTATGATTACTTCGATCAAGCGCGCGTGGCTGCAAAGGGCACCGTCAAGCATTTCAACGCCGCGGCTTCCGACCCGAAACTGGCGGTCACGGTGGCCGACGAAATCGACCGGCGCTTTGCCAATTCCTCGAGCGAAACGCGCACAGAATCGCTGCGTGAATTGGCCCAATCCCAGCTGCAGTCGATCGGCGATCTGAATTTCCTGATCCGGGCCATCGTGGGCGCGGTGCTCGTGGCCCTGCTGTTCGCGACCGCCACCATGACGATGCAATCGATCCGGGAGCGCACGCCCGAGCTTGCGGTTCTGAAAACTCTCGGGTTTACCGATGGCTCGGTGTTCATCTTCGTGCTCGCGGAGGCGATCGTGATCTTCATCGCAGCCGGCGCATGCGGATTGGCGCTGGCCCGGTTGGCTTTTCCGTTTGCCTCGAAGTTCGTGCCCGGGCTGTCGATGCCCGGGGTCGTGGTCGGGGTCGGCCTGGCATGTGCCGCGTTGGTCGCCGTGATCAGCGCGGCGGTCCCGGCTCTGCTGGCCGCCAGGTTGAAGATTGTTACGGCACTGGCAATCCGCTAGCGGCGCCGCATGAATCTCGCCCGGCAAAGTCTCGCCATGCTGCTCGTGAATCTGTCGGGAGTCCGAGAGCGCATGGCATCCGTATTGACCATCATCGTCGGCGTGACTTGCGCCGTGGGAGTACTCGTCTCCATGCTCGCCATGGGAACCGGTGCGCGCCGACAGGAGATGGGCAACGTTCGCGCCGACCGCGTCGTCCTGATCACCTCGGGTGCGCGGGTGTGGCAGAGCGACATCTCCAGGGAGGAGGCCGCCGCCGTGCTCGAGCTGCCGGGTATCCTCAAGGGTGCTGGGGGCGAGCCCATCGTCGTCCTCGAGGCCGAGGTCCCCGTCGAAGGGCGTCGGCGCGTGGTCGGCAACCGAGTCTTTTTCCCCCTGGTCGGAACCACGCGCGCCGTGACCCAATACCGGCCGGAGATGCGCTTTACGAGCGGCCGCATGTTTCAAACGGGTCTCCATGAGCTCATCGCGAGCAACCCCTGCGCTCGCCAGTTCACCGGTTTCGAAATCGGCGATCGACGGCCGATTCACGGCACGGACTGGACCGTGGTCGGACAATTCGATCTGGGGCAGGAGCAGCAATGCTTCGTCTTCGCCGACGTCGACAGCATCATGTCCACTTTCAGCCGGAATACCTACAGCACGGTGTCGGTGAGGCTGCAATCTCCGTCCGACTTCGACGCGCTTCGCGACGCCGTCAAGGGTAATCCGGCCTTGCACCTCGAGGCGCTGCGTGAACGCGATGTCGCGCAAGACTCATTCAAAGAGCTGAACGCCATCCTGAACTTCGTCAGCTACTTCGTCGGCACCATCATGGCGATCGGTGCCACCCTGGGGGCCGTCAATTCCCTGTATGCCATAGTCGACTCGCGGCGCCGCGAACTCGCCACATTGCGGGCGATCGGCTTCGGTCCCGGCCCAATCGTGATCTCCGTCTTGGTCGAGTCGATACTGTGGGCATTACCCGGAGCGCTGCTTGGGTGCGCCTTGGCATGGGCGTTCTTCAACGGGTTATCGGCCAGTCCCTTCGGTTACAGCTTCCAGCTCGCGGTCACTCCGTCGCTCGCCGTACTCGGCATCCTGTGGGCGTTGGGGATGGGCTTGCTGGGCGGACTACTCCCTGCGCTGCGCGCTGCCCGGGTACCGGTCACCACGGCGCTCCGCGCCGTCTGAGCACGGCTCAAATCGCCGACTTGGCTATTTCAGTTCAATGACGACCGCGCGTGCGTGTCCGCTCAGCAGCGTTTCGCTGTGCGTGCGGTCTCGGGCGTTGAAGCCGACCTTGGCAAACCTTACCTCGGACACGGTGCTCTTGCCGTCCGGGGTGGTGGATTGCAGGGTGCCGTTCGCCTCGAACACCACCAACGTATCCTTGTCGTGAAAATGCATGGGGGTGGGTTCGCCCCGCCGCCACACAGTGTTCCAGACGATGACCCGGTCATTTTCAAAGAGTTTCCTTGTATGCGCCCGCGGGAACGCCGGCGGATAGGCGGTGTTGTTGGGGAGCGGCGGCGGCGAATTATCCTTCAGTTCGACGACCACGCTGCGTGCGCCGTCCTTTGAGGGACTCGCGCCCCGGTGGCCGAAAACAGCCGTGCCTTTCTGCGTCAACGAGACCGCGACGAAGTCATGCTGCGCCGGCGGCAAAGCACTCGTGGTATCCCAGACGGTGACGCGATCGTTGTCGACCACGGGCTCCGCGCCGCGGCTCGACGCGGCGAAACCCAAGGCAAGAATGCACAAATAAACCCTCAGCATGGCGCTGATTGTACCTGCATGGAGGGCATGTGCCAGGCCGGCGAATCGGCACGAATTGCGCCCCCGGAATTGGTTAAGTTTTGCTTAACGGGCGGTCAGGTATTGTGTTTGTTGTGCATTGGCCGGCGGCGCAATCTGTTCTCCGTCGATCAATTCAATCAGCGGAGAATGCACATGATAAGCGAAGTCCTCTTCATCCGGGTCGCGCAAGCGTTGCTGGCCGTCGCCGCCACAGGCGCTTCTCTACTCGTTGTCCAGTTTGCGCTGCTGTCGGTCTAGCTGCAGATGCCAAGCAACAGCCATGCGGGATGGGCGCCAGTGTTGCGGTCGCTGAGCGCCCATGCAGCGGCCGCCGCCGCGAAGCTGCGGAATCTGGCGCCCTATGCCGCAATGGAGCTGATTCTGCCTGGAGGCTCGTTGATGGCGCTGCTATTCTGGCTCTATCGCCGGCAAAAGATGCGGCGCGCCGGCGTCGACCACCCTCAGGTTCTCGACGCCGCGTAGCCTCAGCCGGCTAGTTGCTTTTTCTCAGGCCCCTATGTAGACTTACTACTATGGGTAAAAAAGAACGTGACGTGCGCATGTCCCTTCAGACCTTAAAGGTGCTGGAGGTGTTCCTGGAGAGCCCCACCGAGCAACTGTCGGGTGCCGACGTGCACCTACGTTGCGGTATCGCATCAGGAACTCTTTATCCCATTCTCCTCAGACTCGAATCGGCGGGTTGGTCTGTCAGCCAGTGGGAGTCGATAGATCCTTCGAGTGCCGGACGTCCCCGGCGGCGGCTGTATCGGCTGACTTCGACCGGCCTCAGGCGTGCCGGCGAAGTGTTCGCAAGCTTCAACCGAGGAGTTCTCGCATGATCCAGCGCAACGTGAAGTCGGTGCCCGCGGGATGGATGGACGGGCTGGGTCAACGGTTGATTCGTCACGCTGCCCGGCGTGCGCCGGAATCCTTGTCGCAACGGCTGCAAGAGGAGTGGCTCGCCGATTGGGCGGTGCGGACCTCGGCGCTGTCGCGGCTGCGCCTAGCCATCGGCTGCTGTTGGGCGACTCGGGTCATCGCCCTCGAATTCCAACCCTCGAGTGTTGCAGCGGCCGGCTCGGCGGTAGCAGGGGGCTCGATGAGCGCCTATGCACAACACGACGCGGGCCACTTCTCCGGCCGCTCCGGCACATTGTTCATTGTGCTGTCCTTGCATGCCCTGCTGTTCTACGGGCTGATAACCGCGGTCTCACACATTCACGTCAGTACAGTAGACCCGTTGCAGAACCTGCCGCAGACGAATCCGCCCCTGCAACCGTTGCCGCTTCAAGTCCCCGAGCCGCGCCTGAGCGGTGTGCCGCTGCAAATGCCGCCACCCGATTTTCATTTGCGGACGGATCCGGATCCGAACACCGTCGTTACGACTGAAGGTTCTAAGGAACCGCCGATGCCGTTCATTCCACAATCACCTCCCGAGGCAGTGCACCAAGTGCTGGGAGGGCCGGGAGTAGGGTTCCCGAATACCGACGATTTCTATCCCCCGCAAGCGCGGCGTCTGGATGAGCAGGGAGTCGGCACGGTGCAGGTCTGTGTGGATACAAATGGACGCCTCACTGCCGATCCGACCCTGGTGCAGGGCACGGGCAGTGCGCGGCTCGACGATGGCGCGCTCAAGCTCGCCAGAGCGGGGTCCGGGCACTATCGCGCCACCACCGAAAATGGCCGGCCTGTGAACTCCTGCTATGCGTTTCGCGTCCGGTTCCAACTCAAAAGCTAGATCTTTTCCGCGATGATCTCCAGGACAAGGGGCGTGATCATGACCGCGTCGGGATTTTGCTCCAGCGCGTGAAGATCGTTGCGCAGTGCGTCGGCATCTTCGCGCGGCATCAGGCCCAGTTCGACCAGCCGACGGGAATTGCCCTCTACGAATGATGCCGGCCATCGCCAGACGAAATGGCCCGGTCGGATAGAAAATACGAGGGGGCGCGCCTCGACGAGGCGCAAGCCAACCCCGGCCATCTGGGGAAGTATCGACGCGGCGATATTGGGTTCGCCGCCCGAGCCGCGCCAGCTCGACATGACCTCGCTGACGAAACGGTCGAGCCGACGACTCGCCGGAATGACGCGCCAGGTCGAATAGTCCTGGTATTCATGGAACACGGCCCGTCCGCCGACCCGAAGTGAAGCCGCAATTTTCTCGAGCAATATCGACGGCGAGGACACAAACGAGGCCACCCATCGGCACCAGGCCAGGTCGAAGCCGCCGAGTGAGAGATCATCGCCGATGAGATCCGCCGCAACGAAGCTGACCCACGAGATGTCGCGGCGCTCGATCTGTCGTCTTGCGAACTCGAGAAATGCCGGCGACCGCTCGACGGCGGTCACCCGACCCTCTCGGCCGACGATTTCAGCGGCATCGCACGTTGCGTATCCGGGACCGGCGCCGAAATCCACCAGGCTCGAGCCGCGCGTGATTCCAGCGCGAGTCCAGGCATCGAGCATGTGCGCCCGCCACACTTGATGTTGCGTACCCAGCCGAGCGATCTCGGCGTCGTGAGTACCTAGAACGTAATCGGTGCCGATGGCGTTGCCCTCTTCTGTCATGACCGCGGCACTATAGGAGCCGGTGCCGCTCCAGTCTGGCCGTTTTCGGCCTTCTAATCGGGGAAGCGACGACCAACGGGCGGTCATTCCGTTCACTGAGGAGGGCGCCTTCGGCTTTGCTTACCGTGCAATATTCTTCCCTACCAGTTAAATCTATGGTAACAAGTGTAGGGTCGATCAATGGCTGTAATCGGGATGAGATACACCATGCATCCACACTCGAAGTTGTCATTCGCGATCGCCGCCATTCTGGGCGGCGGCGCATTCAGCCATGCGGTAGCGGCCAGCTCGACCGACGCGAGTTCGGCGAGCGACCAAATTCAAGAGATCACCGTCACCGCGCAGCGCCGCACGGAGAACATTCAGGACGTGCCGATCGCGATCCAGGCGCTCACGGGGGAAACTCTGAAGCAGTTGAACCTTTCGACATTCGATGACCTGATCAAATATCTTCCCAACGTGACGGCACCGACCGCCGGTCCGGGCCAGGCCCAGGTTTTCATGCGAGGCCTGAGTGCCGGCAGCAACGGTACTCAATCCGGCGGTTCGATTACCGGGTTTCCCAATGTCGCCATCTATCTGGATGATCAGTCGGGCCAACTTCCCGGCCGCAACCTCGATGTCTACGCGGCAGATCTGGAACGCGTCGAGGTCCTCGAGGGGCCGCAGGGAACCCTGTTCGGAGCCGGCGCTCAGGCCGGAGTCATTCGCTACATCACCAACAAGCCGAAGATGAACGTGACGGAGGGCAGCGTGTCCGCCGGTTACGGCACGACCGCGGGCGGGGACCCGAACAGCGACATGACCGCAGTGCTCAACCTGCCGCTGATTGACGATACCCTCGCGATCCGGGGCGTCATTTACAACGACCGACGGGGCGGTTACATCAACAACGTGCCGGCCACCTTCACGCGCATGGCGAGCGATCTCGGCATCGGCAATGCTCATTACCCGGCGGGCTGCGGGCCGACCACCACTCCCTGCCAGGTCCCCCCGGACAGCGAGGTCATCAATAACTACGCCATTGCCGCCAACGCGATCAATCCGGTCACCTACCAAGGCATTCGCGTTTCAGCTTTATGGGACATCAACTCCAATTGGAATGCCCTTGTTACCCAGAGCTACCAGAACATCGACGCCGAGGGAGTGTTTTACCAGATGCCCAATGCCTCGGATGGTGGGCCGCTGCCTCCTCAGTCGGTCACGCTGTTCAACAATTCATACAATAAGGACCAGTTTGAAAATACGGCCTTGACGATCAACGGACGAGTCGGCGATCTCAAAGCGGTCTACACCGGCGCATATCTCGTACGCAACGTCAGTCAGGTTCAGGACTACACGAATTATGCGCGTGGTCTGTATGCGGACTATTACCAGTGTCATGGCGCCGAGCCGGCGCATGGATTGCCTGCGCAGTGTTATTCGCCGAGCACCACATGGAACGAAACGGAACACAATTCCCATCAAAGTCATGAGTTTCGGCTCAGCACTCCCGACGATTGGCGCATGCGCGGCATTGTCGGCGCGTTTTGGGAACAGCTGGAGATCGAAGACCAGCTAAACTGGCTCTATAAAACCTTGCCGGCCTGTACCACGACCGTTGCCTACGGCTGTTTGACCGATATCGGGCCCGCTCCCGGTTCGACCGTGTCCGATCCCAATACGCGCAACGACAATACGGCATTCTTCAACGACGTCCACCGCGGCTACAAGCAGCTGGCGTTTTTCACATCGTTGGACTTCGACATCGTTCCCAAGGTGTTGACGGTGACGGCCGGAACTCGCTATTACGATTTTAACAATACTGAGAAAGGCGCGGTCAGCGGCAGCTTTTACTGCTACGAGGCGGGTCCCGCCCCCTGTTTGAACTACGCAACCAACGTCGATGCTGAAGATCTGAATACGCGGTACAAGGGCGCCAAGAGCCGCGCAAACTTGACCTGGCACATCTTGCCGGATGTACTCGTCTACTACACCTGGTCGCAGGGTTTTCGGCCCGGCGCTTTCAATCGAAATTCCGCCTGCTACATCCCGGGCACGGCGGGTATTGCGCAATACTGCTCGCCGTTGTCGTTCACTTCCGACAATTTGACCAACAACGAGCTCGGCTGGAAAACCGAATTCCTCGACCACCGCCTGCAGTGGAACGGGGCGGTTTATCAAGAAGACTGGAACAACGTGCAGGTGTCCTTCTTCGATCCGGGAGTGCTCGGTAATGTCGGCTTCGGTGCGAATGGGCCGAACTATCGGATTCGCGGTGTCGAAACCTCGGTTATCGCCGTGATCACCCAAGGCTTGACGGCGCAGGGCGGGGCGTCCTGGAACAGCAGCGAACAGACTAACTCGCCCTACCTGATCGCCAACAACCCCGCGCTGTTGGCGAATCCGGCGACCAAGGCTGAATATGGACAACCCATCCTCAGCGTTGTAAATCCATATGGTCCTATCGGCAGCCCCAGCGCCAATTCGCCGCCGCTGCAGTTCAATTTGCGTCTGCGTTACGAGTGGGCGGTGAGCTCTTACAATGCCTTCGTACAAGCCGGCGCCACGCATACCGGCCATTCCTTCACCCAGTCCGGCAGCAATCCTGAGCTCTCCGCGGGTTCCAACGTCAGCACGACGCAGCTCCGGTTTGAAGATCCCGCGTACTCTCAGTACGACGCATCGATCGGAGTCGCGAAGGGCGCGTGGACGACGGACCTGTATGCCCAAAACCTGACCAATGTGATCAAGAGTGTATTCACCTCGAGCACGCAGTTCGTTCCGGCGGAGACCATCACGAGGCCGCGCGTGCTTGGAGTGAAGTTCGGCTACAAATTCTAGATGCGCGCCGCGCGAGCGGCGCTGCGTGCGGCGCTGCGTGCGGCGCTGCGTGCGTCGCCGCGCTCAGGCATGCCATAATGCCTGTTGAACGCGATCGAGCACCAACATTCGGAGACGCGCATGAGGCAGTTGATCGATTGGCTCATCGGCTGGCCCGAGCGCGTTGCCGCCCACCTCATGTGGTTCGCGCCGCTGTTTGCGCGAATTACGGTGGGCTGGGTATTTCTCTGGAGCGGTTGGGGCAAGCTCAACAATTTGCCGCAGGTCACCGAAAATTTCATCGGCTGGGGAATTCCATTTCCCGGTTTCTTTACGCCGCTCACCTCCGGAATTGAATTCTTCGGGGGCCTGTTCCTGTTGCTGGGATTGCTCACCCGGATTTCCGCCGGGGCTCTGGGCGTCACCATGATCGTCGCCATCCGCGCCGCCAAATGGGGCGACGTCGACTCGCTGGAGACACTGCTGGGATTCGACGAGTTCGAGTATCTCGCGCTGTTCCTGTGGCTGGCGATCGCGGGCGGCGGGGCCCTCTCGGTCGATCATCTTCTGATGCGCCGGCTGCGAAAGCCGGTTCAGGGACATTGACTTTCTCAGCAGCGCGAGGACACGACTCCTATGGCCACGGCGTATTGGATCACCTGTTATCGGGAGATATCGGATCCCGCCAAGCTTGCGGCCTACGCGAAGCTGGCGGGTCCGGCCATCGAGTCGGGGGGCGGGCGCTTTCTGGCGCGCGGAACAGCCGCAATGGCTTATGAGGCCGGACAGCGGGAGCGTGTCGTGGTGATCGAATTCGATTCGGTCGCGCAGGCCATCGCGGCGCACGACAGTCCAAGTTATCAAGAGGCGCTCGCGGCGCTGGGAAGCGGCGCCGTCCGGGATGTAAGGATCGTGTCCGGCGTGTAGTTGGCGATTCGTGTCACCCGCTCTTTGCGCGCAAGCCCTGCGAGCGTTCCTCCTCGCGCAGTGCCTCGCTCAATAGTTCGCTGCTCTGCTGAAAGGAATGGGTCCAGTCGGGGAGTTTCGGCGATGGGGAGGAATGCGCGAGTCCTCTCAGCAGTATCCCGGGATCGAGAGGGCCGCCCGGACCTTTGAAGACGCCTCGAATGGCGACCACGCCGATGACGCGATGATTGCGCACGAAGCGATGTTCGATGAAGCCCCACTTTTCATCCCAGCCGAGCAACCGGGTGTGAATCTCGAAGCTTTGGAATGCCTTAAGATCGCGGCGAAACTTGGCGATGGCGTCTCCCACCACCGGGAACGCCTGCTGCTGTCTTGCAACGCCAAGGGCCCCCGTTCGCACGAACCAGTGCAAACGGCCGATATCTGCCAGCGCGAGATATCTCCCGTTATTGACGTGGAGGTTTATGTCCAGGTCGTTCGGCCAGACGCGCAAGGTGACCTGCGTGGTCGAGAGCAGATCGACTCTCGGTGCACCGATCAGACCGAATGCGACACGAATCAAGCGCAGCCACGGGAACACGGAAATGCCTCCGGAAAAATGGGTTGCTCGAGTGTAGCCGAAGTGCCGACTCGGCTCAGGGCGTGATAATGTTGTGGTCGCAAGATAATCATCGGGATGTATTAATGGGTTCGCATTGTACGATTGAGCTGCCGCATCTCGGCCGCGAGGCGCTCAATGCGGCGTGAGCAGATCGTCTTCGTCGGTACCAGCGACCTGTCGGGACACTTCCGCGGCAAGAGTTTCCCCGCGGCGGACTTGCCGGCCCGGCTGGAGCGGGGCGTCGGTCTTGCACCAACCAATATCTTTCTCTCCGCTTCCGGCGGCATTCAATACACGCCGTTCGGCACCGTGGGCGAGGTGTTTCTCATCCCCGATGCCGGCACCTGTGTCACCGTGCCCTTTGAGGACAGCACGACGGAGTATTTCCTGCTGGGCGATATCAAAACCCTGGAAGGCACACCTTGGGACTTTTGCCCGCGCCACGTGCTTCGCCGCGCACTCGACCGCCTGCGGAGCGAAACGGGCTTGCGCCTGCTGGCCGCCTTCGAGCAGGAGTTCATCTACAGCGGCGCACCGGCGCGCCTCGCGCAGCCCTATGAGTTGGATGCCTACCGGCGTCAGGGTCCGTTCGGTGAGGCGCTGCTGGCCGCCCTGCGACACGCCGGCGTCGTTCCGGACAGTTTTCTCGCCGAGTTCGGGCCGCAGCAATTCGAGGTCACGGTGGCGCCGGCGTTGGGGCTGCGGGCCGCCGACGATGCGGTGATCACGCGCGAACTCACGCAGGCCGTGGCCTTTCGATTGGGCCATCGGGTGAGCTTCACGCCGCTGCCCGACATCGGCGGAACAAGCAGCGGGACGCATATCCATTGGAGTTTCCTGGACGAGGACGATCAAGCGGTGCTGTACGATGAGAAACGGCCGCGGAACCTATCCCTTCTCGGCAGCCAATTCGTCGCGGGGATTCTCCATCACCTGCCCGACCTGTGCGCGGTGACCGCGCCGTCGCCGCCCTCGTACTATCGTATGCGGCCGAATAGGTTCGCGCCCATGCACGCCGACGTGGGGTCGCTGGACCGGGGCGCGGCGGTGCGCATCTGCCCCGCACCGGGGTCCGATCCCGCGCGGCGCGCACGGCAATTCAACGTCGAGTTTCGCGTGGCCGATGCCACGGCGAGTCCGTATCTGGCGCTCGCCATGCTGGTTCAGGCGGGCCTCGACGGCATTCGCCATCGGCGCAATCTGGATTCGCACCAACCGCAACCGCTGCCCGACAGCTTGACCGCCGCGCTGGCGCGGCTGGAGTCGAGCGCGGCCGCAGCCGAGTGGCTGGGGCCGGAATTGCTGCCCGCGTACGTGAGCTTCAAGCGCGCCGAGATCAAAGGCCTGGAAGGTTTGGATGAAAGTGAGATTTGCCGCCGGTATGCAGAAGTCTATTGACGGATCCATCGATGCTGCCTCGGGCACGGGCTACCGGCTGCTCGACGCCGATGAGCCCGCGCCCTTCGTCGAAGAGCGCATCGGCGGGCGCTCCAATTTCGTGATCGTGGTCGACCATGCCGGCCGCCGCATCCCTCGGCGTCTGGGCGACCTTGGGCTGCCCGCTGCTGAATTGCAGCGGCACATTGCTTGGGACATCGGCGCCCTGGAAGTGGCGCGCCGCATGGCCTCGACCCTCGATGCGCCGCTGGTGGCTCAAAACTACTCGCGGCTGGTGATCGATTGCAATCGCGATCCCAAGGTCGCCACCTCGATCCCGACAGTGGGTGAGTCCATCGGCATCCCGGGCAACATCGGCCTGCAGGCCGACGAGATAGGGGCACGCCGCGCCGAAATCTTCGATCCCTATCACGCCCAAGTCAGCGCGCTGCTCGATACGAGAGCGGCCGCCGGAAGACCCACCATCCTGGTCGCCCAGCACAGTATGACGAATGTCTTCAAGGGAGTTCGGCGCGAAATGCACGCCGCCGTGCTGTACAACCGCGACCGCCGATTCGCAGGCCTCGTGCTCGATGAGCTGCGCCGTGAAGCGGGTCTGACGGTGGGCGACAATCAACCCTACTTCGTCAGCGACGAGACGGACTACACGATTCCGCGTCATGGCGAGGCGCGCGGTCTGCCGCACGTCGAGATCGAGATTCGACAGGATTTGATCGGCGATGAGGCGGGCCAGAACCAATGGGCCGGGCGCCTCTGCCGGGTCCTTCAGGCGGCCGAAAAGATCTTTCTAGGAAACCCTCGATGACCCATCCGTTGAGCCGTGAAATCCCCATTGAACCCGCCCATGCGGCACTGTTGTTCGTCGACGTACAGAAATACAACTGTACCTGGGACGGCGCCGAATACGCGCACCTGACCGCGGCGGAGAAGCAGGAGCGCTTCGCCTATTTCTTCCGCAACCTGCAGTCGACCGCGCTGCCCAACATGGTGCGCCTGCAGCAGGCCTGCCGCCGCGCCGGGATCGAGGTGACGTACACCGTCATAGAAAGCATGACCGCCGACGGACGGGACCGCTCGCTCGACTACAAGATCACGGGCTTCAACGTGCCGAAGGGATCGGCCGACGCACAGATGGTCGATGAGCTCGAGCCCACCGACGATGAGATGGTTTTTCGCAAGACCTCCTCGTCGGTGTTCATTTCGACCAACATCGACTACGTCTTGCGCAATCTGGGCACGAAGTACCTGATCATCGCGGGCTGCCTCACGGACCAATGCGTCGACTCCGCGGTGCGCGACGCCTGCGATTTCGGCTACCTCGTGACCGTGCCCACCGACGCCTGTGCGACGCTGTCGGCGGAGCGCCACGATTGGTCGCTGCGCAACAATCGAGGCTATTGCCGTCAGATCACGACCGGCGCTCTGCTCGAGGAGATTACCCGTCTGACGGGAGTCCGATGACGCAGGTGAGGGCCAATTTGGTATCGCGCCTGAGTTTGCCGGAAGCCGTCGGCATGTCGATCTCCGTCATCTGTCCCACCGTCACCGCGGCCTTCAACGTCACCTTGGTAGTGCAATCGGCGGGCGCGGCCGCGCCGCTCGCCTTTGCAATCGGCACGGTCGCCATGGTGCTGGTGGCGCTGTCGTTCATTGCCTTCACCCACCGCGTGGCCCATGCCGGTTCGGCCTATGCGTACATTTCACACACCTTCGGCAGCCGCATGGGTTTCGTTGCCGGATGGAGCCTGCTCTTGACCTATCTTGGCTTCGCCACCGGACAAGCCGCCTTGGTCGGCAGCTTCACGGCCGCGGCACTCAAGGGATTCTCCATCGATATCGGCTCCTCGTGGCTCGCGGTCTCAGGCGTAGCCATGCTGCTGGCGTGGTGGCTGGCGTACCGCGACATGCGCCTGGCGGGCCGGCTGATGCTCGGTTTTGAAGCCGTTGCGGTGGCCGGGATCCTGGTGCTGTGCGCTGCGATTCTCGTGCAGGTACGTCCCGGAATCGAGACCGCGGCCGCGAGCTTTCGGCCGTCCGCCGACTTCAATGGATGGTCCGGCTTGGGCTTCGCGATGGTTTTCTGCATCCTGTCGTTCGGTGGTTTCGAGGGTGCCGCGACCTTGGGCGAGGAGACGCACAACCCGCGGCGTAACATTCCCCTCGCTCTGTTGTTGACCGTCGTCGCCTCGGGCCTGTTCTTTATCTTCGTCGCCTATTGCGAAGTGGTCGGATTCGGTCCGAACGGCATCAAGGCCTTGGGCAAGTCCGAGGCGCCGCTCAACGAATTGGCGCTGCGCTACGTATCGCCCGGCATGGCCATCGCGCTGGACTTGGCCGCGGCCATCAGTTGCTTCTCCGGCATGCTGGGACCGCTCGCGGCCGCCGCAAGGGTGTTGTTCGCGTTGGGACGCGGCGGTCTGGGGTCGACCTTGAGTGGCGTGCATCCGGTGCACGGCACCCCGGCGCCCGCCGTGTCGATGTCGGCGCTCTTGATCATCGTGCCGTTCATACTGTGGGCGCCGTTCATCGGTTCAGGCAACTACTACAGCTACACCAGCACCACGGCGACGCTGGCGCTGATCTTGGTGTACATCAGCGTGGGCGCCGCGGAAACGGTCGAATCGTGGCGGGAGCGGCGGCCGATCTGGTCCGCCATTTGCTTGCTGGGACCGGCGCTCTTGATCTGGGTACTGTATCGGAATATCTCCCCCGTACCGGAGTTCCCGAACAATCTGTGGCCCTACCTGGTCCTGGTCTGGGTGGCCGCATCGTGGGGGCTCATGAAGCTGCGGCCCGCCTTGGTGCGCGCACCGCTGCCGGAATTTTCCTGATCGCAGGATGGGACCATGGACGATAAGCCAATTCTCGCGCTGAACGCGTTTGACTTGAGCCGCGCGCACTCACTCGGGGGCGAACTCGAAGGGCGAGTGCGGCAGCGGGCTGAACTATTCGGTCCGGCGTCGGTGTTGTTCTACGACCGGCCGCTGGAATTCGTCCGCGGTTCGGGCTGCTGGCTTTACGATGCCGAGGGCACAGCGTATCTCGACGCCTACAACAACGTGCCGTCGGTGGGTCATTGTCATCCGCACGTGGTTGCGGCGGCGACGCGGCAACTCGCGCGGCTCAATGTTCACAACCGTTATCTGCATCAGGAGATCGTGGACTATGCAGAGCGCCTGATCGCAACTTTACCCGCAGGCCTATCATGGGTGCGGCCATCGACGCCGTGCATCGGGGCGGCGGGTTGTTCATCGCCGACGAAGTCCAATGCGGTTTCGGCCGGACGGGAACCTCGATGTGGGGTTTCGGCCGCCACGGCGTCCGGCCCGATGTGGTCACCTTTGGCAAACCCATGGGTAACGGCTATCCCATCGGTGCCGTGGCGACGCGCCCGGAAATCCTCGATGGGTTCTGTTCGAAGTACGGGTACTTCAATACCTTCGCCGGGACGCCGATGGCCGCCGCCGTCGGACAGGCGGTACTCGACGTCATCCAGCGGGAGGGGCTGATGGAGAATGCCCGGCGGGTGGGCAAGTACCTCAAGAGCGAGCTGCGCACGTTTGCGGCGCGACATGCGGTGATTGCCGAGGTTCGGGGTTCGGGGTTGTACCTGGGCGTCGAACTCGTCGCGCAGGGGTCCGGATCGCCGGCGCCGGCGCCGGCGTTGGCCGCGGCCGTCCTCAACAGTTTGCGCGATCGGCGCGTGTTGATCGGCGCGGCCGGACGCTACGGCAACGTTCTGAAAATTCGTCCGCCGCTGTGCTTCTCCATGGCGAATGCCGGCCAGCTCATCTCCGCACTCGACGATGTCCTGATGCACCTCGCCGAGGCGCCTGCCGCGCGCCGCCCGGGTTGACCGTGGCCGGCGAATATACGCCCGAAGTCTTGGCCGAACTCGGGACGCGAGTGACGGGAAGCCTGGCGCGCTGGGGACTGCCGCCTTCAACCTCCATCCGCTTGCTCAACGTATCAGAGAACGCGACCTTTGCGCTCGGCGAGCCGTCGGGGCGGGAATGGGTGCTGCGCGTGCATCGCGTGGGTTACTCCTCAGCGCAGGAAATTCGCTCGGAGCTGGAGTGGATGCAGGCCTTGCGTCGCGACAGCGTGACCGATACGGCAGCGCCGCTGTGCGGCATCGACGGCGATCCCGTGCAAGTTCTGCGGCCGAGCTCGGGGGCAGCCGGAGCACCCGAGCGTTTCGCGGTGGCGTTCGAACGGCTGCCGGGCAGGGAACCGGATTCGCGCGATGCCGTACATTGGTTCGAACGGCTCGGCGAGTCGACGGCGCGAATGCACGGTCACGCCAAACGCTGGCCGCTGCCTGCGGGCTTTTGCCGCAAACGTTGGGACTTCGATGCCATGGTGGGCCCGCAGGGATTTTGGGGATCGTGGCGTGCCGCCATCGGGCTCGAGCCGTCCGGCGCCGCAATAGTGGAGCGCGCTCTCGACCTCATCCGCGCCCGCCTGGAAAGCTACGGCGCAGGCGCCGATGTGTTCGGCCTGGTGCATGCCGACCTTCGGCTCGCGAATCTGTTGGTGGACGGGACGCATCTGCGAATCATAGACTTCGATGATTGCGGGTTCAGCTGGTTCCTCTACGACTTCGCCACTGCCGTGAGTTTCATCGAGCACGAGCCCTATGTGCCTCAGTTGCTGCGGGCATGGGTGGCCGGATACCGCAGGGAAAGCCCCTTGGGCGCGGACGCAATCGCCGAAATTCCTACGTTCGTGGTGCTGCGCCGTGTGCTGCTGACCGCATGGCTGGCTTCGCATGCCGAAGTGCCTTTCGCCCGCGAAATGGGCGCAGGTTACACCCGGGACACCGTGGCGCTGGCACAGGCGCTGCTGGACGGAAGGTTTTTGAGGCCGGAAATCGACGAAGAAGGAGTACCCCATGTTTGATTCTCTCGAGGGACGCAGCGCCATCGTCACCGGTGCGAGCAAAGGCATCGGACGCGGCCTCGCACGGCGCTTCGGCCGCGCGGGCTGCCATGTCATCGTGGTGTCGCGCCAATTGCGCGAAGCACAGCGCGTCGCCGAGGAAATCGCCGCCGCGGGCGGCACGGCGCGGGCGCTGGCGGCCGACGTGACCCGCGAGGCGGATATGCAGGAGATGGCGCGCGCGGTGGTGGAGTGGCGCGGCGGCATCGACATTCTGTGCGCCAATGCAGGAATTTTCCCGGCCGCTCCGCTCGGTACCATGACCGGTTCCGACTTCGATGCCGTGATGGCCACGAACCTCAAAGGCACGTTTCTCGCAGTGTCCGCCTGCCTGCCGGCCATGAGGAAAAGGAAACGGGGGCGCATCATTCTGACTTCATCCATCACCGGCCCGGTGACCGGCTATTCCGGATGGGCGCACTACGGCGCCAGCAAGGCCGGTCAGCTGGGCTTCATGCGCACCGCAGCCATCGAACTCGCGCCGCACGGCATCACCGTGAATGCCGTGTTGCCCGGGAACATTCTCACCGAGGGCCTTGTCGGCATGGGTGAGGAATATATGCGCACCATGGCCGCCTCGATTCCCATGCGGCGCCTGGGCTCGGTCGAGGACATCGCCAACGCCGCGCTGTTCTTTGCCAGCGATGAAGCCGGTTACATCACCGGCCAAGGCCTGGTGATAGACGGCGGCCAGATCCTACCGGAATCCTTGGGCGCGCTGGCCGAACCCTAGACGGCGCCCGCGACGGTTAGAATTTGTAATCCACCTGCACCCCGGCGGTGCGCGGCTGATTGGTCGAGTAGCGCACCACCTGCGGAATGTTGAACTGGAAGCTGGTGTTGTTGGCCGTCATCAACGCCACCTTGTTCGTGAAATTGTTGACGAAAACATTGACCGACCAGTCGCCGTGCGCCAGGCCCACGCGGGCATTGGCGATGTCGTAGGACGGCAGCTGGTAGCCGAAGTAGTACGCCACGTCGTACGACGAGCCCACGAACGAGTCGGTGACGCGGGCCGAGAGCGTATAGTCGTTCATCACATTGGTGGCATAGGCGAGCGACACGCTCGCGGTGTCCTTGGGCACATTCATGATGGGCGCGGTGCAACCGCCGCCGGCGGTCGGGCAGGGGTGGGTCACCCCGTCCGGGAACGTGGCGACGTTCTCGAGGAAGCTCGTGTACAAGGCGTTCGGGTGCGTGATTTTCGCGTCCGTCCACGAGCCGCTGATCGAGGCGGTCAGTTCGCTCGACAGCTTCGCGTTGATTTCGAGTTCGGGCCCGAAGGAGCGGCCGTTGCCGGCATTATCGTAGAACTGATAACCGCAGGGCAGCGTGAGCACCTGCTGGATGCCGGTCCACTTGATGTAGTAAACGTCGCTGTTGATGGTCAGCCAGTTGTCGAACATCCTGGCCTTCTCGCCGATTTCGTAGTTCCAGGCGGCATCGGGGCCGAATTGCAGCGCACCGGGTTGGCAGAAGGGCGGCTCATTCGGCGGCGGGAGAATCTGGTTGGCGCCGCCCGGACGGAAACCCTTGGACACAGTGGTGTAGGCGGTCAGGTCCGGGGTCGGTGTATACGAGAGGTTGACTCGCGGGTTGAAGCCTCGGTCCGCGGCGTGGGTGATTTGCGCGTTCGCTGGCGGCGTGAGGTTGGGGCCGTCGTAGCCCCAGGAATACTCGTCCTGATGGCTCTTGTAGTCGTACCAGCGCACGCCCGCGGCCAGTTTCCACTGCTCGGTGAACTTGTACGAGCCGTCGCCGAACAGCGCAGTCTGCCTGACCCCATAATCGTTCCAGGAAGTAAAGTACGAGCCGTCGGGCACTGACGGCGTCACGTTCAAAGGGCTCGAGCTGATTTCGTTCCACACCGAATGCAGCGAGCTGTAGAAGGCGCCCGCAACCCAGTGCAGGCCGCCGACATCGTGCGAGGTCAGACGGATTTCCTGGCTCAGCTGATGGGACGGATCTCGTTCGTAGTAGACCACGGGTGCGAACGGGGTCCCTCCCGCGTTCGACCAGTAGAGGGATTCGGAAGCATCCTGACCTTGCAGCCCCGTGCGGCCGAAGTACGAGGTGGCGCTCGTCAGGTCCGCAAAATTCAAATTAGCATTCACCGTGAAACCGAAGATGGAGATGTTGTCGTCAACCCGCTCGCGCAGGGGAAACGCCTCGTAGTGGGCTTCATAGACGCGGCTCGGGACGGCGCTGTCGGGACTGCCGTCGATCAAGTCATAACCGCCCATGTTCAGGCTTTGGGTGAAGGCGGTGGCGAGAAAGGAAAGGTCGTCGGTGGGCTTGTACAACAGGCTCAAGCGGCCACCCGAGAGTTGCTCGTCGTTGGCGTCGCGATAGACGTTGGTCGGCGTCAAAGCCGTCACGTCGCCCTGGGTCTTGGTCGCCAAGTCGACGATATTCGGACCCACGGCAATGTTATCGATCCAGCCGCTGCGGTACAGGCTGCTCAGGACGATGCGTGCCGCGAGCTTGTCATTGAGCGGCACGTTCAGCATCAGGTTGCCGCCGTAGTTGGCGCCGCCGCCGTCCGTGTCCGACAGGGTGGCCTGGGCGGAGCCTTCGAACACGTCGAGCTTGGGCTGGTTGGTGATGACCTTGATGGTTCCGCCCATGGAGCCGGAGCCGTACAGGGTGCCCTGGGGCCCGCGTAGGACTTCCACGCGCTCGACGTCGTACAGATCGGGATCGATCACGACCTTGCCCGACTGTGATACCGCCGGCGGAGACAGCGGAATTTCATCAAGATAGAAGCCGACGGTGGGGGCCGCGCCGCCGTTGGAGGCCAGGCCGCGTGCCTCATACTCGGTCAATCCCGGTCCCGCGGAGCGCATGGACAGGCCGGGGATTTCGTGCGCGATATCTTCAATTCGCGTGAGCCCCGCCGCGGTCAGCTGGTCGCCGCTGAGCGCGGATATGCTGATCGGCGTGTTCTGGATCGTGGAGCTGAACTTCTCGGCGGTGACCGTGATCTCCTCGAGACCCGAGTTATCGTCGGAAGTTGCCGTGGTTGCGGCGCATGCCCAATGGGTGCCGCAGACCAGCAATGCAAAGCTGGCAATCACTCGCGGTGTCGTCATTCCCGCATCCCCTTTGTTGTGTTGTGCGCTAGGGGGTGCAAGGAGCGTACCAGCCTATGTGCGGAGCGCGCATTCGCCGCGGCCTCATTGACCGTTGCCGGAGCGCCACAGGCGCGCGGGATTTGTTTTTACAGAGAGCCCCGATCGTGCACTCGGCTTTGAATTCGATCCAAATTTTTTTGCCCGACGGGGCGGGTCACAGACTCGGACGTCCATCGGTGCATCTGGTGCGCCAGATGCGGGCATCGAGCTTCTGTGTTCGCACCGGGAGCGAGCGCAGGCGAGGCATCTGCTAACCTTTAATCCATGACACCAGCCATCGCCGTTTGCTCGAGGTGATGCGCAGCTACGGCCGATTGAATTCGTGACGTCCGATTGGGCTGACGGTTTCCCGAGGGCCGCAGGGAAGGCCCTTGTACAGCAGCGCGGAACGCTGGGCCCTGGGGGTGGCCCTACGCGACCTTACTGTGCTGGGATCTCGAATCCACGGCGTGTTCGGCAGCTACCCAGTCGCCGAGTTCATTGCCCGGAGCAAATCCGCGCCGCTCGGCGAGGAAGTAGGCTTCCGCCGCGACCAGCCGGCGCCGCGCGTCCGGATCGAGAGCCGGGGAGCCGGCCGCCGTCGATTCCAATACATCGATCACCGCCCCGTTCGTCAGCTCGGCCGCCACGGTCGTCGCCTTGCGTCTCGTCTTAGCCCGAGGAGATGCGCTTTTCGTTGCCATCAATCAGCCTCCGTTGCGTTTGATTGCAATCGCCGGGGCATTCGAGCCGAACACCCGGCTTGATGGAACTATATATCGGTCTTGCAGAAATTCCGCAATTGAATTTAGGTATGTACTTATGACAGCGGTTGTACGGCCACGGCGTGCCTCAAGCGGTCCGGCTGGCGGCGTTCAGCTGCTCGACTGCCGCCGGATCCAGATTCAGCCGCGTGGCGGCCGCCAATTCGCCGAGTTGATCGACCGTGGTTGCGCTGGCGATGGGCGCCGTGATGCTCGGCCGCGCGATCGCCCAAGCAAGCGCGACGCTCGCGGGCACAGCGCCATAACGGCGCCCGACATCGTCCAACGCCGCGAGAATTTTCAGGCCCCGCTCATTGAGAAACTTCTCCACCACCCCTCTGCCGCGCGCGCTCTTCGCGGCGTCCGCGGGTGTTCGGTATTTTCCGGTGAGAAATCCGGAGGCGAGCGCGTAGTAGGATGCGACGCCGATCTGCTGCTTCGCACACAGCGGTTCCAGGGCGGATTCGTAGTCGGTACGCGCATAGAGGTTGTAATGCGGTTGCAATACCTCGTATCGCGGCAGGCCGTTGCTGCGGCTGACCTCGAGCGCCAGACTGAAGCGCTCCGCGGTGAAATTCGATGCGCCGATGGCGCGCACCTTGCCTTGGGCAATCAGCTTCTGATATGCGCCGAGCGTCTCCTCCATGGGCACGCCGGGATCGTCGCAATGCGAGTAATAGAGATCGATGTAGTCCGTCTGCAATCGTCGCAGCGAATCCTCGGCCGATCGCAGGATGTGGCCGGCCGACAGGCCCTTGCGGTCGGGCGCCATCTGCATGCCGACCTTGGTCGCGATCACGACATCGGCGCGCTTTGCGCCGCGCTTCAGCCAGTTCCCGAGAACCGTTTCCGATTCGCCGCCCCGATGACCGGGTACCCACACCGAATACACATCCGCGGTATCGATGAAGTTGAGTCCGGCGGCGACGAACGCGTCCAGCACCGCGAAAGACGCCTTGTCGTCGGCGGTCCAACCGAAAACATTGCCGCCGAGACACAGCGGAGCAACCTGCAAAGCGGAGCGGCCTAGGGGACGAAGTTGCATGCTGACCTCAGTGTTTAATCGGCCTCGAGGATACGATGATTGCTTTCCCGGGCTCGACGACGATCTTGCGCACATCGGTGGGCGCGTCGGTTCTGTACAGGTCGCGCGTCGGCGCTCCCGTGCGCACGAAGCTCGAGATATCCGCGGCCAGCCCCAGCGGCGCTTCCCAGGACAGATTGTGGCCGATATCGTCGGCGTCGTGCTTATCGCCCGAGCGTGGCGGCGGCCGCACACCGTACTGCTTCCAATAGAAATACATCCCCTCGTGGGTCTCACTGGCGCGTCTCAGCACGTCGATCAGGCGATCCTGCGATGCCCTGCTGAGGCCGGCGTCCTCGCTGCCCCACAATGCGAGCGTCGGAACCGAGAGCGTATCCAGTCGTTCAGGCGGGGCGGGCGGCGCGGGCAGCGGATCGAGCGTGCCCCAACTCGCGAGCGTCTGCCCGGCGGACTGCGCTGCAATGGCGGCGACCACTTCCGGGGCGGCGATATTCGATATGTCCCAATGCCGGGTGATATTCCGGACCGCGTCGGGATCGATGTCGATGGGGCGCATGTGCAGGGCTCCTTGCGGCCAGGCCACGCCTTTGGCCTCCAGCATCGTGCGCCATCCGAGCGCCTCCATTCCGTCGCTGCGAATGCCGGGGGGCAGCGCTGTGGGGGTGGCGGCGGCGTTCACCGGCGGCGGCATACCGGTACCCGAGAGTATGAGGCGCACGACTCGTTCGGGATGATTCACCGCGACGCGCCGGGCGGCTCCCGCTCCCATCGCATGGCCCACCAGCGTTGCCCTGGCGATTCCCTTGGCATCCATGAATGCCAGCAGATCGGCGGCGAGGTCAGCCGGCGTGATGCAGAGATTGGGGTTGGACCAGCAACGCCCGGTGTCGGGAAGATCGGTGGCGCCCGCGCCTCGCTGATCGAGGGCGTACAGATGCAGACCGGGATCCAGGCGAAGCAGCTCGCGCGCCGTCCACGCCCACTCGACTGCGCCGGTCGTGTCCGTGTGCAATAGGATCAGCGTCTCGCCGGAGGCTGCACCTAAATCGAAATAGCTCATGTGCACGCCCGTCGGGAGCGCGACCAGACAATGCTGTCCGAAGATATTGCCGCAATCGGAGCCGGCTTTGGCTGTCGGAATGCATGCGATCAGCGCCATCGCGGCCAGCACTACTTTGACTTTCACTCGTTCCCCTCCAGACCGCCCGCAAGGCGGTGCGCTCAATGTTGTCGGGCGACGGCGGCGGCGTCCACTGCCTCCGCATGATTGCCCCAGCTCGATCGTACATAGGTGCACAGGGCCGCAATCTGTTCGTCGTCCAAGCCGACGCTGAGTTCGAAACCGCTCATCTTGGGCCACGAGCCATCGGTGAGGGCCGCCTCATGCGCGCCGTACAAGATGACATTGATGAGAGTCGCCGGATTGGGCGCCTGCAGGGCCGCACTGCCGGCCAGCGGCGGCGCTGTCTTCGATGCCTCGGCGTTGGGCGCACGGGGCATTCCCAGTCCGCTCGGCAAGTGGCAGTCCGCGCATCGCGTGGTGTAGACGATCTCGCCCGCCTTGAGCGCGGCGGCGGCAGGCGTCGGAGGAACGCTCCGCATGGCGGGCGCGAGACTCTTGAGGTAGACGGCGATGGCGTGAATATCCGGGTCGGTCAAGTGGCTGGTGCTGTTGCCGATGACCTCGCTCATCGGGCCGAAAGCCCCGGCGCGAGCGCTATGACCGGTTTTCAGATAGGTGGCGATCGCCTCGAGCGGCCAAGCGCCGAGCCCGCCCGGTGCCTGAGTCAGGTTCGGCGCGGACCACGTACGCACGATGCTCTCGTCCAGCGGCGTGACGCTGTTATCCACCACCTCGTCGTTGATTTCGTCCAGGTAGTCTCCGCCGGTCAGCGCGCCGCCTTGGGCGTAGGCGCCGAGAAAATTCCTCGGCGAATGACAGGCGCCGCAATGGCCGAGGCCCTGCGTGAGATAGGCGCCTCGATTCCACTCCGCCGAGTGCGAGGCATCCGGCGCAAAGCGGCCCTCATCCAGGAACATCATGTTCCAACCCGCCAACAAGGCGCGGACGGAGAATGGAAACGGCATCTTGTTCTTGGGAGGAACGTAGCTCACAGACTTCACGGTCCGTATATAAGAGTAGATGGCGTGAACGTCCTGATCGGTCACCCTGGTGTATTCCGTGTAGGGGAGCGCAGGGTAGAGATGGGTTCCATCCGCCGCTATCCCTTCGCGCAGTGCGCGCTCGAATTGCCGCTCCGTCCAGGCGCCGATCCCTGTTTTGGGATCGGGCGTGATATTCGCCGAGTAGATCACGCCGAACGGCGTATGGAGAGGGCGGCCGCCGGCAAAGGGCTCGCCGCCCGGCCGCGTATGGCAGGAAATGCAATCGCCGGCGGCGGCCAGATAACGGCCCTGTTCGGCGAGCGGCTGCTGCGCACGCGCCGGCTCGACCGCGGCCGTGCCTGCGAGGAGGGCACAAAGGCCGGCGGCGATGGTCTTTTTACCGAGTGGTCCTGGCATCGGCTAGGGCACTACTGCGTGCCAGAACATGGCGCTGACGCCGAGGCCTAAGCCTAAACCACCGACAAGAGCGTTCGGGTCCTCCGCGGAATTCGGGTCGGCGCCGATCTGCGCCAGCGTGTAGGTGGCGTTGCCGCGGATGTCTCCGGGCTTGTCCGCGGCGAAGGTGTAGAGCGCAAAGCCCTTGTACGCCCACTGGCGGCCGCTGTCCGCTCGCGTGACGACATCCCAATATCCGGTGGAAATGGCGTCGGCGGGCGCAGCCAAGGGCGGCCAGGTCTTCGCACAATTCACATCGCAGGTCGCAGTGCCGAACGCGCGGCCGAGCGCGGGGGAACCGTGGTCGGTGCGAAACGGATGCAGTTCCTCCAAGGTTACGCGGTCGCGCTGATACAGAGTTGCGCCGCGGCCGGTCGCGAGGATGGCGCCGAGTTCGACCGTGCGTCGGATCGCGACGTCGGCGGGCATGAAGAATCGAAGGATTAAACTCGCGCGAAATCGAGGATCGACGCCGACGCCGTTGGCATCGCCGGGCTTTACGTCACCGCTGAATCGGTACAGCGGCCTGCCCCGGTACAGCCATTGGGTGATGCCGTCGTCGCGCGCCACGCTCGCAAAATCACCCAACGGATTGGCGATCTCCGGCGCCTCCAACGCGATCCAAAGCCGCGCGCAATCGGCGCCGCGGCATGAAGGTTTGGGATGGGCCGCGTTGCCATCGAATGCGTACAGCGTCAAACCCGCGGAGTCGACCAATCCGGTCCCGCCGGCATCGGCGATCTCTCGAACCGAAATGCCGTCCGGCAGGATGAGGCCCTCGGCGGGATGAAAAACCGCCACGTGCCAGACACCGCCGCCGGCACCATCGCCCGCGGCCGCGCCTACGCCCAAGTCGCCGGCGAACCGATACAGCGGAGCGCCGCGAAATACCCACTGCCGCGTTCCGTCCGCGCGCGCAAGCTGCGACCAGTCTCCGTAGGCCTTGGCGCCGTGCGGTGCGAGGGCTGCAGGCCATGCAGCGGCGCACTCGCCCACGCAGACTGCGGCGTCTTTGTCGTGGGTGTAGAGAGACCTGCCGAGCGAGTCGGCATACATCACCTCCGCGCCGGTCGCGACCCGCGCCTTGATCCCGCTCTCACGTACCTGCAGGGTAATTCCCGGCGGGGTTGCCAACGGGATCGGCGGGTCTTCAGCGGCGGCCGGGTCCGCTTGAGGCGAGCCATAGTGGCGCGCCGCCAGCAGCAGCGCGAGATACGCCGCGCCCACCCAAAGCGCCGCACGTGGATATCCACTGAACTTTCCGGCGGAGCGCAGAGCAGGTCCTATGCCATCACTTCGGTGATGGTCTTCGTGGTTCTATTCGACTCGGTGCCGAAACTGCTGGCCGGAAGACCGACGGCCTGCTGCACCGTGAGCGACACTCGCGTCACGGGGTCGCCCTTGGCGGCCGCGAAATGAATGCCCGTTTTCATCCGGCCGCCGGCCCCCCCGGCCGTCAGCATCGGTATGTTGTCGGTGGTATGGTTCTTGGCATAGCCGGAATCGGTATAGGCGAGGACCAGCATCCGGTCGAGCAAGGTTCTGTCGCCCTCGCGAATGCCGTCCAACTCAGTGAGCAGAGCGCCGAGATTCTCCAGCACCGGAGGCACGAACCGGATCACATTGGGTTGATAGCCGAGCCTCTGATCGATCGGGTCTTCATGCGTGAACAGGTGCTGCGTGTTGGCCTCGCCCGCGAAGCGAAGCTGCGACAGCCCGTCCGTCAGCATGACGTTGAACACCCGTGTCTGATCGCAGGCGAGCGCGTGAGCGAGGAGCTTGGCAAACAGCCGATGATTGGCAGTCACCTGCGCCACCTCGGTGCCCACCGGAGTCTCTGCCGGTTTGGCGGGTACCGAACACGCGGCCAGCGGGGCAGGGCGCTCGAGCTGCAAATCGAGCTGCTGTTCGAGCTCACGCAGCGATGTGAGATATTGCTCGAGATGCGCGCGATCGGCCGCGCCGAGTTGGCTCATGAGGCGCCGGGTCTGGTCGCCCACAGCCGATAGCACGCTGCGCCGGGCCATCACCGCCGGGTCGGGCGTGAAGTCCGCGGCGTTCGGGTCTTTGAATTCCGCCCCGAAAAGCCGGGTGTAGAGCGCGAGCGGCGAGATTTCCGACGGGTTCATGGCGCTGCCGGCGCGCTTGCTGTGTGTGCTGACCGGATTGCCGGTGCAGGATACCTCGAGGGATCGGAACCGGGTGCGCTTGCCGATGACATCGGCGATCAATACGTCGATGCTCGGCTCGGGATTGAACGCATGATCCAGAGTCGGCGGTGTCGTGCCCTGCAAAATCACCGCGGGGCCCACGGTGTGGGCGCCGCGCGGCCGCCCATCCAGCAGCGCCGACATCTGGCTATAGACGTTGATCTTGTTCCTGAACGGCGTGAGCTGTTGCAGTTCAACCCCGAACTCGTAATTCGCTCCCACTGTCTTCGGTTCCCAGCGGCCGGGATTGAGTCCGCATCCGTAAAACCAGGTGCCGAAACAAACCGGAAGCGGGACGCCGCCGGCCGCGAGCGCCGTGCCCTTCGAATCGAGAAAGCAGTCGAGCATGGGCAGTGCGACCGTGACGGCGGCGCCGCTCATCATTCCGCGCAGGACGCGTCGGCGGCTCAGCTTAAGATGGCTGTTGATCATCATTCCCCCGATGCGCCGCGCGATGCCAGCATCGCAGGGGGCGCGCTCACCCGGTAGAAATTCTCGCTCGTCGCAATGCGCCGCATCAGATCGGGAGCCCGGTAGCCGTCCTCGGCGAAGCCCTTTTCGAGATACCGTATCCACGGCATATCGCGGCGCGCCGGGGGACGCCCGGTCGCGTAGGAATAGAGCCGTCGCACGAAACACGGGCCGGTCGCGGGATTGTCGTGCAGCGCGCGTCCAAGCCCCGCCGCGTCGGTGAATTCGATTCCATCCAATTCCCCGCTGGTATCGAGGGGCTCGCCGTTCTCGGCCGTGCGGTATCCGGCGTCCGAATCGAAATTCTCCAGAGCCAGGCCCATCGGATCCATCAACTTGTGGCAGCCGGCGCAGGTGGGATCCGTGCGGTGGGCGGTGAGCCGGGCGCGCATCGTCTTGAAGTTGGGATTGTGCGTGTCCTGTGCGGTGGCGAAATTGACGTTTCCCGGCGGCGCGGGAACCGGTTCGCACAGCAGAAGCTCGCGCAGCGCCTTGCCGCGCAACGTCGGCGAGCTCAGCCCCTCATGCGAGTGCAGCGCGACGAAACTCGCCTGCGCATGCAGGCCCGCGCGCGGATCGCCGTCCGGGAATTCATAGGGCTGCTGCTCGGCGCCGCCCGTCTGGGCCACCGGCACACCGTAGACCGAGCCCAGCAGCGGTGTGAGGAAGGTCTTGCGGGTCGTGAAAATATCGCGATAGTCGCCGCGCTGCACCAGCAGCAGATCGACGATGCCGCGCAGCGTCTGCTCCTCCGCATCCTGCGCCACCTTGGCGGTCCACTTGGGGTAGATCTGCGCGTCCTTGGCGAGCGTATCGAACAGATCGAATTGCAGCATGTCGGCGAAGAAGGCGCGCACTCCCGCTTCGAGACGCGGGGATTGCAGCATTCGGTCGACCTCGGCGGCCAAACCGGATCGCGTCTGCAGCCGGCCGCTCTGCGCGGCCGCCATCAGCTTTGCATCGGGCCCGGAATTCCACAGAAAGAAGCTCAATTGCGATGCCTTGCTGTAGGCATCGAGCCGATAGCCGCCGGGATGATCGCGGTCGGGTTCGGCCACCTCTTGGCGAAACAGAAACTGAGGAGACTCCAGCATTCCCGCGAGGCTCATTTCCAGCCCGGAATAAAAACTCTTCAAGCTCTGCGCCGCCGTGCCGGCGAGCACCACGGCCTGGTCGAACTCGTCCCGGGTCAGCGGCCGCCGGTACAGGAGCGGTGCGGCCTTGGCGAAGAATTGAGCGGCGCATGCGTCGTCGGCAGCCGTCGCTGACTCGGGCTTGCACGGAATCAGCGTGCCTCGATGTGCTTCGTCGACGACCTGGGCGGCGACGCCCCGGGCCATCGCGTCATACTGCTCCATGCCGGTGGAGGTGACGCCGATCCGGCCGACACCCACGGCGAACAAACCGTTCTCGCGCACGTCGGGCTCGAAGCGGCCTTCGATCTTGACGTTCGGACCGAACACGTCGGCGATCACGCGCCGGTATTGGTCGGGCCGGAGGCGCCGGGCAATGGGCGGCGCGCCGGGTGAGAGAGGTTCGGCGGACCCAAGAACCCGGGTCAGCGCCGACTCGAGGGACGCGGCGCACTGGCTGAGCGTGGCACAGAGATGGGCGGTATTCGGAGCGAGACGGGCCGCATCGTCGGCGTCACCCTCGTGCGCGATGAACGCCGGTACTCCCTCGATCATGTACGCGGCGGATATGGCGGTGTTCTCACCGGACTTCGGGTCCGGGTACGCGTCGGCGTTGCTGCGAAGTGCGTAGTAGAGGGCGGGCGTATCGACCCCAAAGCCGCGCTCGTCGATGTATCCGACCTTGGCGTGGCTCCAATAAATCGGATACCAGGGCTGATATCCGCCGAGTACTCCTTCCAGACGGCCCGTGGGCGTAAGCCGCAGGCGCAGGCGTGCCTCGCGAAACTCGAAAGTCGGCTGAATGTAGGGATCGCAGTTCATGACGATGGTGGTAGGATCGGTGGTGACCACGCCGTTCTTCAGCACACCGTGCAGCACATTGCGAGATGCGGGCCGGGCGAGCACGCGGTAAGTCATGTCGCTCTGGATATGCGCGTTGGCATCCTGAGTGGTGGCCGGATCGATCGAACTTTCGAAGGTCACCGTGACGTCGCCGTCCCGGCTTAAGGTCTCGCCGCTGATGGTGATGAGCCAGGCGCCCATCGCCATTCTCGTCGAATCCCACCGATATTCCGCTTCGAGCGGCGGCTGGGGCGGGGGAGAGCCCTTGTACGCGGGGATGCAGCCGATTGCACGAAACAGCCGATTATTGACGCCCTTGTCGTGAGTCTGGGGATCCTCGTATGAATCGGGAGAGGCGGCCCCTTTTCCGTCGAGGTTGAACCCGTAACCGAATCGTCCGACCGCCGGCATCAAGTGTGCGTCGGGCACCGTGGTCGGATGCAGATAGACATTGTCCCTGCCGTTGCCGCGGGTGGCGGCGACCGAGACCCACTTCGTCGTCGGCTTGCCGTTCTGGTTGTTGTAATCCTTGTCGAACATCGCGTCGATGTCTGCCTGCGGCAGTCCCAGGATCTTCAAGTCCCGCTTGAAGAACACGTCGGGCAGGGGATTGAGACCTTTGGGACAGGTATCGTCTCCATAGTAAGTCGCCGGGTAGAAGTAGCCGACGACGAAGCTCTTGCCGGCCGCGGCGGCGGCGTTCTGTAGCGGGGGGGATATATAGAGCAGGGCTGCGCCTAAGGCGATGAGGCCGTGCCTGCGGCGCGAACGAATCATTGCGCACGCATTGATCATCGCCCGATCTCCCACTGCTGCGATCCTGCCATCCCGGGCGATCGACGTTTTACTCAAGAGCCACGTCTAAAATACACGATCAGGGTACCGGCTGACCACGAAAATGCATACACTTCAATCCCGCGTCTCCTCGCCCCGGTGATCGAATTTCATGAAACATATCGCCTTCGGCCGCGCCGGCTTCGAGGTTTCCGCCTTAGGTCTGGGCTGCATGGGAATGAGCGAGAACTATGGTCCCAGCAGCGACGTTGAAAACGTTGCGGTACTGGGTCGCGCCCTCGAGCTCGGCATCAATTTTCTGGATACGGCGGACTCCTACGGCCCGCACCGCAACGAGGAGCTGATCGGGCGGTTTCTGTCCGGCCGGCGTGCGCAAATCGTGGTGGCCACCAAATTCGGCTTCGTGCGCAGCGCGGATCCGGCCGCGCCCACCATAGACAACAGTCCGGCCTACATCCGCAGCGCCTGCGAGGCTTCGCTGCGCAGGCTGAACATCGACACCATCGATCTTTACTATGTGCATCGAGTCGATCCGAAGCGGCCGATCGAGGAGACGGTGGGCACCCTGGCCGATCTGAAGCGCGAGGGCAAGATACGGGCCATAGGACTCTCGGAAGTTTCGGCGAACACGTTGCGCCGCGCCGCCGCCGTGCATCCGATCGCGGCGGTGCAGAGCGAGTATTCGCTGTGGTTGCGCGACGCCGAGCTCGAAGTGCTGCCCGCATGCCGGGAGCTGGGTGTGTGTTTCGTCGCATTCGCGCCGCTTGGACGCGGGTTTCTGACCGGCGCAGTGAAGGATGCCGCCGGGCTTGCCCCGGACGACTATCGCCGCCAGCTGCCTCGATTTCAGGGCGAGGCCGCCGCGCACAATGCGCGGCTGGTCGCGCAGTTGGAGCAGATCGCCCGCCGGCAGGGATGCACCCCGGCCCAGCTCGCCATCGCGTGGCTGATTGCCCAGGGGCCCGGTGTCGTCCCGATTCCGGGTACGCGCAGCCTGAAGCGGCTCGAGGAGAACGCCCTGGGTGCCGACATCGTGCTCGACGCCGCTGCGCGCGCCGCCATTGACGCGATCTTTCCCAGGGGTGCCGCCGCCGGCGAGCGCTACGATGCCGATTCGATGAAGCTCGTCAACGGGTGAGCACCGTCGTCACCGGGGTGCCGCCTCCAAGATCAGAATGGCGGCCGCGAGATCCTCGAGTGCCGCGCCGACCGATTTGAATACGGTGATCTCGTCCTCGCGTTGCCGGCCCGGCTGCGCTCCGCGGCACAGGTCGTGCAGATCATGCACGGCGTCCTTCAGCAGCACGCCGTTGGCGATTGGCGAGGCGATATCGCCGGCATCGTGCATGGCGCCTTCCCGCGTGTCGACGAATACCCGCGCCCTCTCGATCAGCGCGTCGTCCGCCTCGCGCATGCCGGGGGTGTAGCCGCCGACGAGATCGACGTGGGTCCCGGGCCGGATCCAACGCCCTTGGATCAGCGGCTCGGTGGCCAGCGTAGCCGCGGAAATGATGTCCGACTCGGCGGCGGCGGCCGGCAGGTTTAACGCGACGCGGGCATCGATGCCGCGGCCGCGAAGCTCGTCCGCCATCGACGCGGCGTGAGTTTGCGATCGTCCCCAGACGCGCACCGACGTGAGAGCCGGGCGCAGGGCGACATGATACTGCGCGAGTTGCCGTGCGACCCTGCCGGTGCCGACGATCAGCAGCGAGGCCGCGTCACGCCGCGCCAGATACTGCGCGGCGAGCGCGGAAGTCGCCGCGGTCCGCCGCGCCGTGAGTTCCCCGCCATCGATCATCGCCTGTACCGTTCCGGTGTCGGCGTTCACCAAGATGTAGGCCGCCGAGACGGCGGGCAGGCTACGCCGGGAATTGCCGGGAAAGATGGTGACGATCTTGATCCCGAGATAGGCGCCGGCGCGCCACGCGGGCATCAGCAACAACGTTGCATCGGGCGCTCCGGGCACCGGAACCGTGTGGTGATGGCGGACCGGCGTGCTGCAACCGTCGCGGAACATTCGTGCGAGCGCCGCAACGAGAGCGTCGGGCTGCAGCCGCGTGGCGACGGTCTCGGCATCGATGATCTGCACCGAAGAACTGTAGCACGTTAGAATCCGCCGCTATCATGGACACGCATATCGCGGGGATTCGCGGACTGTGGGAAGACACCGCGCCCGCCTCGCCGCCGGCACCCGTGCTTCGCGAAACCCTATCCGTCGACGTGGTGGTGGTAGGCGCCGGCTACACCGGTTTGTCGGCGGCGCTTCACCTGGCCCTGAAAGGAGCCTCCGTTGCCGTGCTGGAATCCGTCGACGTGGGGTTCGGGGGATCCGGCCGCAACGTGGGACTGGTCAACGCGGGCATGTGGGTGAGCCCGGACGAGGTAGCTGCGACGCTCGGGCCGCGATTCGGCGAGCGGCTGCTTCGGGTTTTGGGCGAGGCACCCGGGCTCGTGTTCGAGCTCATCGATCGGTACGAGATTCAATGCGAGCCGGAGCGCCAGGGAACCCTGCATTGCGCGGTCGGCAACAGCGGGCTCAAGGATCTCGAGCGCCGTGCTGCGCAGTGGCAGGCGCGGGGAGCTCCGGTTCACTTGCTGAGCGCCGCGCAGACTGCGGGCAAACTGGGAACACCGGTGTACGCGGGCTCGTTATGGGATCAGCGCGCCGGCACGATTCAACCGCTCGGGTATGCGCGCGGGCTTGCGCGGGCGGCGCTCGGCGCCGGTGTGCAGCTTCACACCGGCAGTCCCGTGCGCAGCGCCGCCCACGATCACGGCAGCTGGACGGTTCGCACCGACTTGGGCGCAGCCAAGTCGAAGTGGATCATCGTGGCGACCGACGCATACACCACGGGTCCCTGGCCCGGCATCGACGGCGAACAGGTACACCTGCCGTATTTCAATCTATCGACGGCACCCCTCGATGCCCGATCCCTGGCGACCATACTTCCCGAACGGCAGGGCGCCTGGGATACGCAAAGAGTGCTCTGCTCCTTCCGGCTGGACCGCGCCGGGCGTCTGATATTCGGCAGCGTAGGTGCACTCGAAGGCGCCGGAAAATACGTACACGCCGCATGGGCCAATAGGACGCTGCGAAGGATCTTCCCGCACCTCAAGTCGGCCACCTGGGAACATGCGTGGCACGGCCGTATCGGCATGACCGCCGACAGGCTGCCCCGGTTTCACAAGTTGGCGCCGAATGTCGTCTCCTTCAGCGGCTACAACGGCCGAGGAATAGCGCCCGGCACGATGTTCGGCCGGCTCCTTGCCGAATACATCGGCGGCTCTCTGGCGGAACACGACTTGCCGCTCCCGGTGACCGAAGTGCGCCAACCATCGCTACGCGGCCTCAAGCGAACTCTCTACAGCTTGGGATCGCAGCTCGTCCATCTGGCGCAGGCGCGGTTCTGACGACCGCACCAATCAGCGGCAGTGATCGTCGTGGTCGCCGCAATCATGCCATGCGTTTTCGTGGTAGTACCGATGATGATCGCGATCCCAGTAGCCTTCGCGCGGCGCGACTACGCACGCCGAAGCGAACACGATCAATCCCAATAGGCAGCCACGTACGGCGATGAGTCTCGAGTATTTCATTGATCGCTCCTTCTCTGGTATTGGCTGAGAATACGCGCGGTGCCGGGCGCAGGATGTCGCCAAAAGTCGATGCTTCGTGTGGTCATTACGCCGACAAGCGGCGCTCGAGAGTGCGGAATTCCCCACGAGCGACTAGAATCGGCTGAAAAGACCTATTCTGGAGAAGGCCGAAGTCTTGATGGGGGGCAACTTGGCGATACCTCAACGACTGCGATGCCGCGCATCGCAAGCTTCCGCACGGGTCATTCTCCTGATACTCGGCGCCTGCAACGGCGTGCTCGCCGATCCGCCGGCCAGTACACCGGCCGGGGCGGCGGACGGGACGTCGTATTCCAATGCGCAATCGCTCCCGCAGGAGAATTTCTTTTCGTCCATCAAGGAGTCCCTGCGGCTGGGCTTCGACCATGAGGAAGTGCGCGGGCATTTCGACTTAGGCACACCGCCGAACTCGCATCGATACTACTGCTTGGTCGATACGAAGACGCGAATTCGAGAGCCCAACGGCGTGCTGGGTCAACCGGTGCCCATGCCCGACGGGACGACCGGTCTCAAAATAGACTCCGTCTCGCTCTACGGCTGCGACAAAGCAGAGAAGCTGGGGTTGCTGATCACCGCCGGATACCTGTTGAAAGATCCCGTCGCCGGCACGGCCGCAGCAGCGCCGGCCACACCGCCCACGCCGGCGCCCGCACCGGCATCGGCTCCGGCACCGTCGCCACCGGTACTCGCGGCAACCGTGCCGCCTCCCGCACCGGCGCCAAGACCGGCGCCGGCCAAGATCGATGTCGCCGGCGTTACTCTCGGAATGTCCCTGGACGAGGTTCGTGCGGTGCTCAAGGCCAGGAAACTGCGCGAATACAAGGAAACGTCGGAAACCCTGGGCTACCTGGACTCCGCCAGCGGCGCGATGCAATCCATCGGCGGCGGGCGCTTCGTGAGTGTGATTGCGGCATGGACTCCGGTGGCGGCCGCCGATACCTTCGTAGGAGACGGGGAGTCGTACCAGGTCATGTTCACGCCTGTCCCGGGCCAGGAGCGGGCGATGGCAATCGTCCACTCCGTGGGATATTCGCCCGCGAGCGCCGTGCGCGAAGTCACTCTCGAGAATGGGCTGGTAGCCAAATACGGCGGTTTTGCCGATTCGAGTCACTTGCCGGACTCTCCCACATGGCGCTTTCAAAGCGCGGGCAATGTGCAGGTCGGGGACTCCTGCAATCACCGCAGCCTATTCGGCGGGCTCGGCGGATTGAACGCCGCCGGCACGGCCCGGGAGAATCTGGCGCTGAAGACAGTCCCCGATGAATTTCGAGTTCAGGCGGAGCAGTGCGGGATTGCCATGGTCACCGAAGATCATTTCGTCGCGAACGGCGGCGCGCTGCGCGAGGATCGTCTGGTGACCCGATTCACCGTGACCGCCTACAGTCCATCGATCGCCTACCAGGGAGCCGCGTCGGCGGCACGGCTCATTCAAGCCGGTAGAGGTGCGCCGAACAAGACCGGCGAACGACCCAAGGATCAGGCCGCCCCGAACCTCTGAGAGGCCGCGGAACGGCCGCATCTTTACTCAGCCGGCCACCTGTTCTGCGGCGCCGCGCCGATCGTATCGGCTCAAGATCCACAGCGCGCCGGGCAGCGCCGTGAAATCCGCGAGCAGTGCGAGGACGAAAGCGGAGGAGGCGACGATGCCGAACTCGCGCATCGGCGGCAAGTCCGACAGAATGAGCGCCAGGAAGCCGCTGGCATTGATGAGAGTGGCGAATAGTATCGGCCGCCCGGCCACCAACAAGGCGTGTTGCAGGGCGCCGGCGGTCGTGCCGGTCGAGCGCCCTTCCTGAAAATGATAGAAGAAGTGGATCTGGTCGTTTTCGGTGGCGCCCAGCACCGTCGAGCCGATGAGGATGGTTGCGATATTGAGCGGAATGCCCGTCAGGCGCATCACCAGAAACACGGACAGGATGGCAAACAAGGACGGAATCATCGTCATCAAGCGGGCGGAGGGGCTGCGAAATACCAGCAGGAAGGCCAGAAAAATGACGCTGGCAGTGAGCGCGAAGCTTTCGGTGAGAGTGGGCAGCAGGCGCTGTGTGATTTCCGCGCCGACCACTCCCTTACCCACTACGCTGCCGCGCACGGAACGCAGAGCGGGATCGGCGGCGCGGGCCGCGGCCCACTCACCCTCCACGAAGGTCCGCATTGCGCCGACCTGTCCGAACAGCTTGGCACGTCCGCGGATGCTGAGCCTGACGTTGGCGAGGCCTGCCACATCGACATACTTGCGCGCACCGGGCTCGGTCAGCATGATCTGTTCGAGATCCGCGGCGAGCTTCGGCCAGGCGGCCGCCGATTCGGGCAGCTGATCGGATCCCGATTCGACGTAGCGCGCCCAGCGCAGCACCGACGTCGGACCGTCGACCGCGGTGATGCGCGGGTCGTTCTCGAGCCGCTGGGTCAACTGCTCCAGGGCACGCAGGAACTCCGGATCCAGCGCGTAGCCGGGGGGCGTCTGCAGCCAGAGCTCGACGACATCGAGTGCGTTCGACTCCTCGAAGTGGCGGGTATCCTGGGCCACGCGCTCGCCGGGATTGACATAGGTCAACACGTCCATTTCGAGAGCGAGAGGCGACACCACGCCGGGAATTCCGAACAAGGCGGCGGCTCCGCATAGCATCAATCCGAGGGCGCCGCCGACCAACGGCCAGCGGTAGCGGCGGCTTGCCGGGACCAGGGCGGCGACAAAACCCGGGAACCATTTTCCGGCCGGGGCGAGTTCGGATCGCATCGGCGTGCGCAGCAGCGACTGCAGCGCCGGAAACAGGGTGAAACACCCGATCCACGCCACGATGAGACCGCTGGCGGTCCACAGTCCCATCTCGCGCACCGGACGAATGTCGGAGATGGCGAGCGCTCCGAAGCCGACGGCAGTGGCGAACATAGAGGCGGTGCACGGCAGAAATTTGTTCGCGAGCGCGCGCGCGTGGTGCTCGATGAGCGTCGGCGAATCGTCCGGCTCGATATAGCGCGAGTGGACATAAACCAGCGTGGCGGTCGTGGTCACCATCACGGTCAGCGGCACGAGCGTGGAGATCACCGTGTGCGACCAGCCGAACAAATGGGCGAGCCCCATCGCGATCGCGACGAGGGCGCCGAGGGTGAGGATAATGGCCCCCAATGCGCGCCACGAGCGGTAAATGACCAGCACCAGCGTCATTAGAAATATGCCGAACAGCGGCATGAAGCGCACCGTCGCCGCGCCGGTCTGCCGCTCCAGCCAGGCGTCCAACCATGGCGACCCGACGCGCCGCACCATGGTGAAGGGGCCGCCCGAGGCCTCGAGGGGCAGAGCGAGCGAATCGATGGCAGTCAGCGCACGATTGCGCTCGGCGGGCGAATTTACCTGCAGTTCGAGAGCGATGCCCAGATAGTGATCGCCCAGAAGCCCGGCGCGGCGGAACATCGGCGTCCCGGTCGCGAAAGTGCGCAAGCGACCGGCTTCGGCCGCGCTGATTTCCCCCGCCGGAGCTCCTCGACGATACAGATCCAAGAGACTGTGAGCCTCGACTTGGGGAATCTTCGCCAGTTCCCGTTCGAGCCGGTCAGCCGCGCGCAGGGCCTCGAGGCCGAGAGGGTCCGGCGCTTCGAGCATGATGAGCGCCTGATCGCCCTCGGGGAACAGCCGGTCGAAATCGGAAGTGGCGCGCGCCACGGGATCACCGGCAACGATCAGACGCTCGATGGCGGGATCGTCAGGGACCTGCAACGCGCCGTATATTCCCGCAACCGTCAGCACGAGGAACAGGCCGGCGATCCAGCTTCGCGCTCTCAGGATGCTGACAAAGTATTGAACGACTTTCGCCGAAGCAGGCACACTCATAGACGACAGTGCGCTCCTTTAACCCGGGAGAGACCGGCCGCGCCGGAGCATGATAGCCTAAACAAATGACGACGCTGTTGGCCGCATCGCTCGCGACTTTGGTGTTCTGCGCGCCCGGGTATCCCGGCGGAGCCGGCGACGCACAACCGCTGCTGGACCAGTTTGCG